>ERZ773067.1965-NODE-1965-length-10625-cov-4.349385_pt1 | contig 10625 bp, 8 predicted proteins | sample MGYA00580622_ERZ773067 | MGnify/ENA primary metagenome ERZ773067 (study PRJEB29015, sample SAMEA2737998) | human oral metagenome | biome: human oral; feature: human-associated habitat; material: dental | place: China | collected 2113 ...
GAGGCACGATCCGGCGACGCTCTACTCCTGGACTCAAACCTTCGCCGGAGCGCTCGACAACTCGGTGCTGCTGACCTGGGAGGGCGAGGGCCACGTGGCCTACACCAGGGCGGGTTCCTGCATCAAGGCGCCCGTCGACAAGTATCTGCTGACCGGCGAGGTTCCCAAGGACGGCCTCGTTTGCCCCGTGGAACGGAAACAAGAAGCGCAAAAGCAAGGCGGCGCAGCAAAGACAGCGCGGCCAAGCTCTGCTGCCCCGTGATCCCTTCAAGTTCGCGGATCCCTTTAAGTTCGCGGATCCCTTTAAGTTCGCGCGGATAGGGCTTGGCCTGTCTGGCGCTCTGAGGCGCTGGGCCGGTTTTGTTGGCCCGGCCCCTGCCGGAGCATTGGTCTCGCTGACTGCCGGAGGCTTGCCCGATCCTCGGTTTGCGACACGGGTGAGCCTCCGGTAAGCTATTCAACGCTGTTGGCAAAGGCGGCGTGCCACCTTAGCTCAGTCGGCAGAGCGATTCACTCGTAATGAATAGGTCGAGAGTTCGATTCTCTCAGGTGGCTCCGAACCGGCCCCCGCAGACGCGGGGGCCGCGCCCGTCCGCAACGGCGCCGGAGTCCACGACCCGTCGTCGAGGCCCGTTGGTGTTTGGTTCCCGGGCTCGGTGTCCGGGTTCTCAACGGGCGGCCACCTAACGCTGTGCGATTGCAACAAAGACCATCTTAAGCTCCCCTCACCGCATGGGTCAGAATTGCAGCAGGCCATTCGGGTTTCGCCGACTGGTTGGTCTGCTGTGAGTCGTTGCCCAAGAAGCGCTGTCAACACCGCTAGGTTAGCGATTGCAAGGGTTAAGGCTTGGAGCTGCGCGAGCCGTGCCGCCGCACGCAGCTCCAAGCTCTTTCCTTGCCCGACGTCGAAGCTGCGGAGTCGCCCTCTGCGCCGGCCTTGTCTCCCTCCCGAGCTCGGAACCCGAGCAAAGAAACCCGGAATCTCTGTAAAGAAACATGAACGAATGTGGTCAATTGTCAAAGGATTTCGTTATTTCTGAAGTCCTTTTCTCATTTTTCATCTGAAAGAAAGAAACGTTTATTCTGCCCACTTTCCCGTCTTTGATCTTATTCAATTCGATCCTGAATCCTCGTTGGCCGGACATGTCAAGCATTGGCTTTTCAAACGTCTGATAGAACGCTCCTCTGTTCATTTTAGCCAGCTGGGGAATGAAGTTTAGATCTCTTTCAGCGCGCTCTAGCTTATCCAATGCGGCCTTTTCATCTTTGGAAAGCTTCCTACGTGCTTTAGCCCACGTCAGATTCGGATTCGCCTCTATCATTTCGCGCATTTTGTCGACTGCTGCGGCGGCCTCCGCATGTTGGCCAAGAAAAGCGGTGTTGACGTTGTATTTGGGGTCAAGAATGCGTTGGTGCACGGGCGCTAAGAGCTTGGAATTGACGATGTGTCCGGCGTCGAACTTCTCTTTCTTTCCGAAACGGATTCTTTCCATAAGCCCCTTATGGTCTTTTCGGAACTTACTGCGGTCTATTGCGTCCATAGAGTTGAGGCGGCGTTTCCCTCGCGTGTCGCCTATGTTCGATTCGTCGAACCGGCCTTCAACGCCAATGAGAGTGCCGTTCGCATCGAATTGGTAAAAGACTCTGGCGTCATTGCCGTCAGGGCCCGCGTTGTAAAGCCAACGGCTTTCGACCCAGCCGCCCTCGACCCATGGCTTGGGACTCCACGAAGGGTCAAAGGGATTCTCCTCTTCATCGGCGGCTTCCTCGGAGGCGTTTTCTTTTGAAGCGTCGGGTTCTTTTGAAGCGTCGGGGTCTTTTGAAGCGTCGGGGTCGTTTTCTTCGGAGGGGGACGTGTCGCCTTTTTCGCCTGGTGCGGGCGCCTCGCCGGTCTCAGTCGGCGAGGCGCCCGCACCGTCTTGCTCTGCGGGTGACGCAGAAACTTCGACGTCGTCGTTTTCGAGTGCGGCGAAGCCCCCGTTGCCCAGAGCTTTGGCGCTCCTGCCGTTCCCTCCTTTCGCGTTTCGGCTCTCCGACCCTCCGGCGCCTCCGACGTTCAAGATGCGGCTCTCGATCTCTTGGCCGCCTTTGGAGTGCTGATCTAAAGCAAGGCGAATGCCATGCACGCACTCCAGGGCGCCCTTGATTTCCTGTGTGCAGACGCCGCCAAGTTTCTTCAGTGCCGAAGACAGTTCTTCGAGTGGACATTCGAGTTCCCGAAGCCCCTCCTTGACCCCTGCCCTTCCGTCGAGGATCTCTCGGCACTCGGCCAGCGCGTTGAGGACGCTCTGAAGGCTCTCGGCCATGGCAATCACCTTTTCGCATCATGAGCGCTTCGCCTTGGACTCCAAGGTGCGAAGTATGCTCGTGACTCTGCTTTCGCATGCGCTGAGGAGCGCCTGCGCTTGCAACAAGCTGCCCAGCATGGAATCCCCAATGGGGTGCCGTCCGACGCTTGCACTGCTCAATCTCTCGATTTCGCCGCAGGCTTCCTTTAGTCTTTGAATCCGCGACAAAGCGGCGTTGATGTTCGCCTTCGCCAATCGCAAGGCCGATTCGTCGATAGGGCCCTCAGATTTAGGCATCGTTGAGCGGGCTATCTCATGGCGTCTTCTATGAAGTCGCCGACGGCCTCGTTGAGCTGGCTGAGAATTGCGGCACATGCGCTGAGGGCGTTTTGGGCGTTGGCGACCTTGGCCGCCGCTTCCTCCCCGCTTTTCGAGGGAGCGCAAACGGCGGCGAGTTGCTGGTTTTGTTGGCCGAGCGACTCCGCCGTGGAGCCGACGCTCTGGGCGAGGGAAGCCGCATCGGATCCAATCTGCTGGGCTGCGTCTATGACTGCTTGGAGTTCGTCCATTGTGTTTCCTTTCTGCATCGATATGAGGTGATGCCGCTGATTTGGACGACGACGCCGGGAGGCGCCGCCGAGTTGGGCGACGCCGTTGCGAGGCGCCGCTGATTCGGGCCGTGAGGCAGGCGCCGCCGAGTTGGGCGACGCCGCCAGCGAAGGGGGATGCCGCCACAGCCGCACCGAAGCGAGGCTATATCGAGGCGACGACTGTCAGACTTTCACTGGCGGCGACAAGCGCGGTTTCGGTTTGAGACAGCTGCTCCTCGGCTTGTGACAGCGCGGCTGACATTTTTCTGTCATGCCCGCGCGCGCCGCCTGCCAATGCAGCCTGAACCCTGTTTATGTTCTCCGCATTGCTGGATTTGAAACTTGCGATTCGACTGAGTTGGTCGTCAATCTGGCCTTGAATGGATCGGACCATGGCGATTACTTCGGCTAAAGTTCCCATAATGGCTTCCTTTCTATTTTATGGGTATGTTTGCTTTGAAAGGCGTGTTTGAGACGTAAAGAGGCAAAATCATTTGATTGAAAACCCTATTCGAGCTTTCCATATGGAATGACAAGCCGAGGGCGGCTCATCGTGGCGGAGTCCCAGACCAGGATTCGGTTGTCCTTGGCAAGCCAGTGCAGCAGAGGCGCCTTGAAAACCTGGCGGGCTGAGTCGGGTTCCAGCTGCATCACGACTCTGATGTCGAAATCGTTGTCTCCGCCGTATCCGACGCAGTCTTTGAAGGAATCGAACTTGGTCCACCACAGAAGGAAGTGGACTCCGCCCGTGGCGGCGGCCTTGAACGCCTTTTGCAACGCAGAGCTTTTGGTGCGCCAACGTTCCATGCCGAATCCGAGCACGTAGAGAGGCTGAGGCCTCACGGCGTCCTCCTGCTCGAGCTGGGCCGCCAAATCGGCGACGAACTCGTCGACGCCGTCCTTGGGCACAAGCGTGTAGCTCTTGCCGAGATCACGAAGGCGACGCTCGAAACAGCCTCGCTCTTCTACAGACTGCCACGTTCCGACGAGGTCCAATACGGCGAAATCCGCGCGCGGCGCCCCGTGCGCCAACGAAAGCGCTATGCTCAGCAGCTCCGCATGGCCCTTCCCTGTGCCGAAAAGGGCCAGATTGCGGCCGACGTCGTGAGCGAAGGAGACGCTCAGCGGCGCACTGTCGACCGTGACCGGCAGGCCCAACATGGCTTCTCCGGCTTGCGCGCCCTTGCAGAAGCGCTCGTCGTCGGACAGCGACCGCACCCGCTCGCCTTCGAACACTTCCGGCGGCCGCGATGCGGCGGCTCTTTTCCACCAGATTTCGCGGAGGCCGCCCAGAACGGCCTCGTCGGCGTAGGCGATTCGCGTCTTGCGGTTGGCGGAGAGCTCGCCGTAATCGAGGTTGACAATCGCTTCGCGAGCCTTGAGGTGGCTTGCGGCGTCGTTCTTGAGACCGAGGGTCGCGAATGACTCCGTAAGCGAGTTCTTCAGGGCGATTCTCACGGGAACCTGCCCAAAGAGGCCTTCGCCCGTGGATCCTGCGAGAGACAGATTTCCGCCGATGGTCTGGGAGGAGAGGATGAAGTGGATTCCGCTTGCCCTGAAGAGCCTGGCGCCTTTGACGAGGAGGTCCGCGGCTTCGTCGGCGATGTCGTCCTTGTCGGCGAAAAGCATTTGGAATTCGTCGACGACGGCGACTATGCGAGGCATGACGGCTTCCGGATTCTTCAGCCGATACTGGCGGATGCTCTGCACCCCCGATTCCTTGAAGCGCGCCATCCGCTCTTTGTAGACGCGGAATAGGTGCTTGAGGACGTTGAGGCCGTACTCGCGGTCCGCATCGACGCCGAGAACCCGCGCGTGGGGGAGGAAGGTTCCGTTCTCCTGCGGCGCAAAGGTCTGAAGAGTCACTCCCTCCTTGAAGTCGAGCATGTAGAACTGGACCTCGTCGGGCGAGTAACGCTGACACAGGCTGTGCACGATCACCGATATGAGGTTGGACTTCCCTTGGCCCACGGCGCCGGTGATCAACGCGTTGTGCCTTTGATTGAGCTCGTCGCCGAGGGTCACTTCGATCGTCGTCACTCGGTAGGTCCCGACGGCGAAGGAAATGCCGTCGCGGCTAGACGCGTGCCAGACGCGGTTGAGGTCTTCGACGTCGCCGAAGGCGACCGGCTCGATCGACGATCGGGAGAGTTCCAGGGCGGCGGTGCGGGAAAGTGCGACAAGATCCTCGGCGTTCCGAACGTCAAATGTTCCCAAGAGGTCGCCTTGGGCGTCCCTGACGGTCGTGTCTTCCAGGTAGCAGTGCTGGCAAAGTTCAAGGATGTACTCGTTGACGCCCAGAGACATGGAGTGAACGAGGAAGGTGACTCCGGCTGCGGGGCCGGCCTTCATCATGATTTTGAGTTTGTTCTTGATCTTGTCGTCAAGCAGGTCGTAATCGGTGGACAAAACGACGAGCTTGAATCCCTCGACCTGCGAATTGGTTGCTCGGCGAAACTCCAGAAGGCTGTCGGCGCGGCCTTGAACGACGTTGAGGACGGCCTGAATGTGCTCGTTGAGGTGCTGAAGCGTCGCTTCGAGCTCCTTCTCGTCATTGACGTGCAGAAGGATCTTCTGGCCGCCGTTGTTGAGCTCCTGGAATGGAGCGGCTATGCCTCGGAGCGCGTCGTCAAAGACGACGATCTCCAGTTGCCCGCTTGCGGTGCCCTCAAGGGCTCTCGCTATCAAGGACTGGGTAAAAGCGACCGAGGCTTGTCCGATGAGGGAGTTCTCGACCCACACATTGCCTTTCCCGATGAAGTCGAGGCTTGTGTGGGCAAGGCGAATCTGATCGGCAGTTTTCTGTTCCATGAGATATCCAATACTTACTTGATAATTTTTAAGATATTTCAATGTGATCTATTTTATTTTCAAGATCTTTAATTGATTTGTCGATGGCAGCGATTTCTTGCTGCGCTTCCGCATACCTTCGTTTGCCCTCTTTGAACGCAGACATTTTTGTAGCAAAATATGTCGTCCATATCACCGAAGGCACCAACATAATTGGAGAAACAATGTTTGGACGAACGAAAAAGACTATTATAGCTATGGCAATTACGCTTAAGGAAAGCAAAGGAAACTCAGGGTAGCTTGAACGTTGAGGGTTGACGACCTTGCTCAAGCCCTTTCGTCTAATTTGCAGCTGTTCGATTTCGATTCTAAAATCGATAATTCTTATTTGTGCGTCGATGTAGTCAAGCAGGGGAACAATCTTAGGCTCCGGAATCTTATAAGCGATTATTTTTTCTCGAAGGTGACAGAAGCTTTTCCGAGAAGCTCTGTCTTCTCTGTCGTTGCCTAATCTATGCAAAAGCTCCTTACAAAGGATTATTATTTTAAAGTATCTGTACATGTTAACTTCGGGGTTCGCCTGCAGTCCGAGAAGACATGATTCGAGCGCTTCCTCGTTCTTGCCCATGAACCTGAGACATAGGGCCATGCTGTAACGCACGTACGGAAGCATAGGCTGGGGAGCTATGGAGGCTGCGCGTTTAAGACTAGAGAGGGCTCTTTCGAAATCACTTAGGCGTAAATAGGTTTCCCCTCGTACATAATGAACGTCATAGCTGTCCTCGCCAAGCTCGTTAAATACATAAGCAGTGTCTGCATAATCTTTAGCTCGCTTAGGATCCCCTTCAGCCAGTTCGACGAGAGTCGAGATGACGAATACGGCTGCGTTCTTGCCGTCTGCCTGCCGCGCCAGCCGTGCTGCCACGCCGGCGGCGCCGTAGTCTTCGCCGAAATAATAGGACCATGCGCGGCCGAGCCAATCGATCTCCTCCGGTTCGGCCTCCGGCGCTGCGAGCAACGACAGTTCGTAGGCCTCACGAGTTTCGTCGTTCTCGAATACGGCCTTGGCGTCGGCGATCATCTCCAGTTTCTCCCGGGCCTCTTCGCCTCGCCGTCCGGCCAAGGAAGCCCGCTCGCGCCACTGCATGCGAATCATCTCAAGCTGTTTCTTGACCGTCTCAATCGAGTCTTCCCGATTGAGACGGAATTCCTCGTAATAGTTGGGGACTGAGGTCTGCTGGGCGCTTTTGCTCTCTGCATGTGCCGTCATTCGTGTTCTCCTTGTTCGGTTTAGTGCTAGGCCCGGCGAACTCGGTTGGACGTTCTGGCCCTGCCATCCTCTCTTGGGGCTGGCAAGACGAGCCTAGGGCCGACCCAGGCCGCCGCACAGGACGAAAAATTAGACTGAGTTTTTAGACTGTTCAGCTTGGACATCCCGTAGTAAAACTGGATTGTTCGCTTTGAAAGGCGCAAGGTACTTTACTTTGGGTAGCTTTTCTGGCTTGTTTGTTGCAAAATGAGTGACGGGCACACAGCGCCTGGCGCGAGGCAAAAGGGGCTGCACGCTCTGGCGCTGTCCGCCCGCGAACATTTCATACGGGTTGCCTCATTGGTTCCCATTGGCGGAACCTGCGCATTGAGGCGACCCTGAATACGGGAGGCGCAATAATGGATAAAGAACGGTCCGTGATCGTCGTCGACGATCACGAGATAATCGGAAAGGGATGCCAGGTCGCCTTTGAGGAAGCCGGCGTTCCCTGGAACGTGCGATACTGCGACGGCCTGCGAGACGTCGCCAAGGGGGTCGGCAAGACAGTGGTCGTCTTGGATCTCCGCCTCAAAGACGGCTCGACTCCCTCACAGAACATCAAGACGCTCGCCAGGCGAAACGTCCCAGTGGTCGTCTACACCTCGGCGGAGAATCCCGTGCTGGTGCGTGAAGCCATACGGGCCGGCGCTTTGGCCGTCATTCGGAAGTCCGGGTCCCCCAAGGAGCTTGTCGACGCCGTTGCCGCAGCCTTCGAAGGGGTGCCCACCGCCACCCTTGACTGGGCGGCCGCCGTCGACGCCGACGACGATTTTGTAGTGCAGCATCTGACGCCGACGGAGGCGAGAGTCTTGGCGTGCTACGCGAATGGCGCGAAATCCGAAAGAGTGGGGCGAATGCTGGGTTTGTCGGCTAACACCGTCAACACCTACGTGGCGCGCATACGCGATAAGTATCGAGCGGCCGGGCGCCCCGCAGACAACCGCGTCGACCTCTTCCGGCGCGCCGCTGAAGACGGCCTTGTCAGCTACTGGGAGCAGTGATGTCGCCGCGCCGTCTCGCCTTTGCCGGGTTTGTGAGGGCTCCGCGACGCCCCGGGGCCTTGCGTCGACTGTTCGCCTCTCGCCCTCTGCTCGCTTCGACGCCCGGCACATTCTCGCTTCTTCTGTGCCGCTATGTCACCTTGTTCGTAGGGCTGTCGACGTTTGTCTATCTGTCCGTCAATCCTTTTGTCGCAATGAAATTAATGACTGAAGACCTTGCTGCGGCTTTCTGGTGGGTGACCTTTCCGGTTGTGGTCGCCACGATGTTTGCCGGTGTTGCGGCTTTGGCGGCCATGGTTGAAGAAAAGCGCCAAGAGCGGCGTGCTTCCGACTACTGGTGCGTCCAAGGGAGCCATGTGAAATGGGATAGGATCTGGCGGGCGACTCTTATGATTGCGATGATCGAGTATGCAGCAGTCATGTTGACAATTTGCGTTTATTCGGTATATTTCGGCGAAACGACGTCGAGCTACGTAAAGTTCATTGAGTTGAATTCGTCTTACCATTTCATATTAGGAATAGCTACGCCTTGTGTTCTTTCCCGTCCTTTCTGCTTTGCTTATGCGGCGGTTCTTTCACCCACGATGGTTTTGACTCTTCCCGGGTATGAAAGTTCGTCGGTTCAAGCTTTCTTCGAAGGGACGTCCGTCAATATTTCGTTCACGGCGGCATCTCAGGCGATGGTTTGCTGGCTCTTAGGGCAAGGGAGGGAGCTTGACCGCGCGACGGCAGAGAGTCGGCGGCAATATGTAAACGCGGCTGCATCTCAGGCTCGAATGCGCGCTCGCCTCAAAAGCAACAGCTTTGTTCACGACAATATCCTCTCTCTTCTGGCTCCCGTTGCGAATGGGATCGGTCAATCAAAACAGCTGCGTGCCGAGGCGCGCGCGGCCCTGGAGGGGCTTTGCTCCGCTTTGACCGACGACGGCTGCCCGAGGTCGGCCTCCGCGCTTTTCGCCAGGCTGCAACGGTGGATTGATTCTGCACGGGCGCCCATTGAGCTTAGGATTTTCGTCCACGAGGATGTTTCTCTTCCTCCCGAAGTCTCTCAGGCGATCTATGACGCAGCCCTCGAGGCGATTAAGAACTCATTGCTGCATGCCGCGAACGGCGAGACAGAGGGCGCAGTGAGTCGAGTGGTTGAACTGACCGCCGTCAATAGGTCAATCTATGTTTCTGTGGCTGACGACGGGCGAGGCTTCGATCCAGGTGCGTTGCCGGAGGGGAGATTCGGAGTCGCCAATTCGATCGTCGCACGAATGCAAGAGGTTCATGGCCGCGCCCGGATTGCCTCGTCGCCCGGGGAAGGCTCGCTTGTGTCGATTTCCTGGAACTCGCATGAAACGAAACATGAAACTGGGAATAGCGCGGTAAATCGTCGATACTCAAGGCGGGCCGCGGCGCGTGAGGAATACCAAGCCATTGCGGTGGGGTCTTTGGCTTCGGCCCCTGAAACGGGGGCAGCCAGGATAAACGGCGCAATAATACTTGTGGCCCACCTCTATATCGCTATATCGCGGGTGAAATCGGGCTCCTATTCGCATGACGCGCCCGTGATGGTTGCGTACTGTACGATCGCGGTCGCGTTCTTTCTGGTTCTGCGCTCGTGGAAGGATTCATGGATTCCCACGTGGTCTGCGATTTCGGTTGTCGTTTTGTCGGGGATGAGCAACTTTATGGCGCTAATGTGCATAACTGGCACCGGTTGGCCTGGAATTGCTTCGTGGTCCATTGGAATAAGCAATGTAACGTGTTTAGGTTTGATGCTGCGTTATAGACTTACCCTTGCTTGGGTCGGCGTCTTTTCAGTTTTCCTGTCAACAGCCGCCTGGTCGCTACTTGATGATCGCCCTTTAATCGTCTTGTTGCTGCTAGTCTTGCCTCCTGTTGCCGAGGCAGCGATCTGGTACATTATGTTTCGAAGGTCCATGACGACAAGCACGATGCTTGTGCGCACCCAGGAAGCCACCACGGAGTTTCTTTCTCGACGTTCCGCTGACGAAGAGGCGAATCGCGCCATAGACCAGGTGATGACGTCGGTGAGCGAACGTGCTCGGCCGATCTTGACGGAGCTGGCCAACGGCGCCCCCATAACTCCTGCGTTGCGGTTGCGGGCGCGTCTGCTTGAAGCCGAACTGAGGGACGAGATTCGTGCGCGATTCTTCACCGGGACGGACGTCGTCGAAGCGGCGAGGGCCGCTCGGATTCGCGGCACAGAGGTCATTCTTCTTGACGACGGCAAAGCGGACGATGAGGCGCAGGCGACCCGGGCAGAGGCCGTCTCGACGAGTGCGCCCGAAAGGGCCTCGCACAGCGCTCCTATGGGCAAGACGACTCCTATCGGCAAGACGTCAAGCGTGCGTGAGAACATCATTGAGAACGTCACGCAGATTCTCGAGCGAGACAGGAGCGAGCGGCTCGTCGTTCGCGTGCTTCCCCCAGGACGTTCCATGTCGGTGTCGATCGTCGGCGACGCCGGAAGCAGCTTTCTCGACGCTGAAGGCAACTTGTTCGACGCCGAGGGCAACGTCATCTTGGAATCCAAGCAATGAAAGGCTGCCGCCGCTTGGCTGCCTAAAACTGGGACCGCAAATGGAACGCGTATACGATTGGCCTATGTGCGATGAGCAGGTTGAGGGCGGCGGCG
>ERZ773067.1967-NODE-1967-length-10612-cov-3.355120_pt1 | contig 10612 bp, 11 predicted proteins | sample MGYA00580622_ERZ773067 | MGnify/ENA primary metagenome ERZ773067 (study PRJEB29015, sample SAMEA2737998) | human oral metagenome | biome: human oral; feature: human-associated habitat; material: dental | place: China | collected 2113 ...
CCGATTGGTTATGCTCTTAGAGCCGGGAACTTTAACTTTGATTAGTTTTTCACTGCTTATCTTACCATAAATACACTTAACCCTATATTTATCCATTTTATTTCTCCTGAAAATTATTTAAAATAATTTAATATTAAACGAAAAACCCACCAGGCTTTCACATGATGGGTTATATTTTATCTGAAGCTAATTTTAATTTCTCTTCTCTCTGACTTTATATTTTTCTGTTCATTCTTCTTAGTGCCTTCTGCAGCGTCTATCGCGTCCAGCCTTGTAATTGCATCAAAGGTCTTTGAAGCAGATTCCGAAAAGGCTGTTTTTAAGTTGTTACCAAACCTTTCAACCCTCTTCGCCTTACTGTTTCCCTCAGCAGAAACGTTCACAAACTCATTATCTTTCTTTTCCGATTGAGCACGCAGTTTCTGTCTGCTTGACATCTCAGAATCATAATCACTCTTTGTAATCTCGCCTTCAAGATAAAGTCTGGTTATATCAGAATCGGACTTTCCTGTAAAAGAAACAGACTGCTTATCCTCTGTATGAACTACCTTTTTCTGCTCATTCTTTACTGCTTCTTTTAGTATCTCCGCTCTTCTTGCAGCCTTTAATCCGGCTTCCTTGTGGGCATTTTCCGCTGCCTCGGCCTTAACCTTAGATTCATCTGCCACACTGCCTGTTACCTCAGCACCGGTTTTATCAGAGTCGTCCTTTGTTTTAATCTCTTTAATAGCCGCATCAAGCTTAGCTACTGCCTTTGGACTAAGTTGTAAGGTATCTCCGTCAGTTGAAACAGCCACCTGATTCTCAAGCGGTTTTCTCTCTATAACTACACTTTTTTCAGATTCAACTACATTTTGTCTGCCAAATTCCGCATTTCCGGCAGCTCTGTTTATTGTTTCCCGCCCTAAGGCACCTATACCGCTTCCACCGGTATAGCCGCTATATCCACTTCCTGTGTTTATACCTGCTATTGCCATAGTCACTCTCCCTCCTTGAATGGTGACGTATTTTATATCATCATTTTAAAATGACATTAGTCTATTTCTCATCATAGCACAAAATTCCTATAATAGCAAAGCTTTTCTTTGTAATATTCTAAAAAAATTAAAAATGTAACCAAAATTTCCTTGTATTTTCTGCACATTATCGAAAGTTATTTGGTAGATAATCGGGTCTTAGGCGCTTTCAGGATTTGAAGTTGGTCGTATATCCTAAATACTCTTATTTCTATAAGGTACTAGCAATCATGGGAATGAATCAACCATAAGGATACTCAAAAACTTTGCTTTAACGCAATCCGTATTTCAATTTCTGTTAATGATAGACTGGATGTCTATCTTGTTAGCTTACAATGCCCCTGCAGTGGCATAGGGTTATTTTCCGGATATTATAAGATTAAATATCCTTAGTACAACCTACACTACATTTTTGAACACAGTCTTATGTGATACCAGGCAAGTCATAAGTGGAGTGCCACTGTTAATAATAATCTACCCGGATTATAAGATAAAGAAATATACATATTTGTTATATTTTTGTGGTTTTCAACGCACTTACATCAAAGAGTAAGTTTAAAATGTTTATCGAACTATTGATAAACATTGTGCTGAAATCTTCTCCGATATTCTTTTGGCGATATACCAACAAAATTCATAAATATTCTGGAAAAATAATTTGAGTCATTAAATCCTGTATCTAATGCTATTTCGCTAATTGAGATATTACTGGATTCTAAATGAATTTTGGCATCTTCGATGCGAAGCTTATTAATATAAGTAATGATATTTACTCCCACTCTTCGTTTGAAAATATGGCTTAAATGTGAATCACTGCAATTACAAATGGAAGATAACTCCCGAATAGTTATTTTTGAGGGATAATTTTCACGAATGTATGAAAGAGCATTAAACAAAATTGTATCCTCGTTAGAACTATAGTGTTTATGTGAAATACTACCATTTTCAAACTGGATATGATTGTAGGTAAGTGCAAAATATTCAGCGATAAGTTCTAAAGTAGAAAGTAAAAAAAAGTCATTCAAATAGTCATTTGAATTTAAACTTTTATAAAATAGTTTTAGTGCAGTGCGATAATCTAAACTTTTCGAATTCTTACATAACCTTTGAATCCGATGTTTCGATTTTAGTTCGTCATGAGAAAAACAACCTACATTAATCGTTCCTATAATTGTATTTTGACTTTTAATGGGAATAACATATTCGCTGATGCCTGCATGGCACATTCCTATAAAAGGATTGCAATTCCTCTCACATTTTTTCTTTGTCTTGGTAATCATGGATAAACAATCATAATAACTTTTCTGTTCAGATTTAATATATGAACAGAAAGGATTGGAATGTGCGAGAAACGGTTGTACTGCATTAGATAAGTCCCTATGAAAAGGAATAAAACCACAATAATCTTTTATGCATATCTGAACATTGAAATGTTTACTCACATAGTTTAAGTAAGATGATAATTTCTGATATCTATTTTCCATCATATTTCCTCCGCGCTTTAACTCAAATTATTCCATTATATCAATAGTATAATCTACTTTAAATAAAGCTATGTTTTATTCCACCAATATTTTCCTTATCCTAAAGATCCCTGTTAGTGTTTTTGGATCACACTTTTCCTTATCACAGGCATTGGCAGCTTTATGGTTTACAACTTCATATATAATCTCGCTGATATCGTCTTTATTAAGGTCTATATTATCAAGTTTATTCGACTAATGATATTGACAGGAACTTTATTGATTTCATCAAAGTATTGATAAATAAAGCTCACAGACTTTATATTGAGATATTTCTGTGTATCTCTTGAAATATAGGCAGAATGATTGTCCAGTATAATACGTATTTTATTATTTACAGGATATTTCTTATCCAGTATCTTCAAAAAACTGACAAAATCAGGGCTTTTGTGACTAGGATTTATCAGCAGAATTGCCTCTCCTGTTAGCAGGTCAATGGTAACAAGCAACAACATTGTCCCTCACCGCAATATTCATAGTCCCTGTATGCTTTACCGGGAACAGGCGTTTTGTCGTCAACAGTTGTATTCAGTGCTTGCATACCCGACTTTTCATCATAGGATAGGGTATAAACCGGCATACCTTTCATATGCTTAAAGCTTCCCACATCATCAACCTGTAGAGAAAGATGTTTATAAATAACAAGTACATCGTGCATTTTGAATCAACATCCAAGTCACGCTTCTCACGATAATAAAATATCTTAAAAAGGTAACTCTTTGCATTTGACAATATTTTATGCTACATTGTCTCGGTCAAGGATGCCATGCAGGGATAATCTTACTGTTCTGCAATAAAATCAATAAAACACATAAAGCTAGCCGGATACCGCAATTCGACAGAATATTCAAATTATTTCGGTTTCAGACAGACCTTGTTTATAATCCATGTAATTTCTGCATCTGTAATCTCCGCTTTTCGTACACGTACCTAGTAATCGGGCAGGGTAGCTTCAATTCCGCAGGTATTATTTTTATCTAGACATAGCCTTACAGTTGTAACACAAATATCCAATTTATCGGCAATCTATTTATTTGACTAGCATTCTGATTTGAGCAAAAGTATTTTAGCTCTGATATAGGTTCTGGCTTCTCTAGTGCTTTGGTTACAGATACCATATAAAGCAGCTTTATCGTCATCTGTAAGTTGAATTGGCTTTACTAAATGCTTTACTATATTTGGCATAATGCGACCTCCTTTGAATAAGTTTATTATACCATAGTTGAAACATATGCCTAATTATATTGACTCATACCAGAATTAAGTGGTATGTGATATATGACGTGAATAATTTATGTTTAAGTATAGCATAAGTAAAATATATATATCAATAAACTTTGCAGAATAATCCAGAAAATAAACAGAAAAATAAATGAAAAAAATAAAATAGTGTGATAATATTGCTTTATAAATAGCATTAATATTAGTAAATTAAGTATAAATGCAAAATAATTGTTGAAAATTACAAAAGAATTGTAAATTATTAGGACAAATATGTATTGGAGTGAAAAATGGAGTTATTTTCTGACATTGCCATAATTGGGGGAGGACCAGCAGGGATTTGTGCTGCTATAGCTGGATCTGAGCTTGGTTTAAAAACAGTATTGATACAGGACAGACCTGTTTTAGGAGGAAATTCCAGTAGTGAAATAAGGGTTTGGACACGTGGTGCTACGGGTGGAGGTAATCTTTTTGCTGAAGAAATGGGGATATGGGGAAGAATTAAATTAAGGAATCTTCTGCTTAATCCTGAATGCAATCCCGTAATTTGGGATGATGTTTTATTAGAACAGGTTATACGTGAAAGTAACATTATATTATTATTGAACACACATATTACGGATATTACACAAAAGAATAATCAAAAAAACAGAGTTGATGAAATCATTGGATTTCAAATGGGTACGGAACAGAGAATTAGAGTAAAAAGCCGGTATTTTATTGATGCAACCGGAGACGGAACAATAGGAGCAATGTTAGGAGTACCTTATATTATAGGACGAGAAGAAACTAATACCTATAATGAGCAGATGGCACCAAAGGTTGCTGACAAGAATACATTCGGTAATACTGTTTTTTTCTTTACAAAAAATGAGTCCAATAAAGTTATATATAAAGCACCTGAATTTGTCTACAATATAGACTATATCAAAAAAATAATTGGAAACGGTGGTCGAGTGGTAAACGAAAAACTTAATGGTTGTGATTACTGGTGGTTTGAGATAGGAGGATTGGAAGATACTATTACCGATAATCAGAACATTGCGTTTGAATTAAAAAAGCTCGTACTTGGAGTTTGGAATTATATAAAAAACTCAGGTAAGTTTGATGCAGATAACTTAGCATTAGAATGGATAGGAAATTTGCCAGGAAAACGTGAAAGCAGAAGAATGATAACAGATTATGTTCTGACAGAAAATGATGTTCTTGGAAAGGATACGATAGACGATGGATTATTGTATGGAGGCTGGTATATGGATTTTCATCCATCTGAAGGATTGAACACAACAGAGGATTTTTGCACACAGCTGCCTGTACAGGTCTATCCCATCTCACAGAGATGCTTATATAACAGTAAATTTCCAAATTTGTTATTTGCAGGAAGGAATATTGGTACAAGTCACATCGCTTTTGCTTCTACAAGAATTATGAACACCTGTGCGTTGACAGGGGAAGCGGCTGCTGAAGTTGTAGGATATTGCATAGAGCATAATTTAGAACTTATTCAGTTGAAGCCTGAAGATAATCGAAAAATACAACAGAGATTGCTAAAGAAAGATATGTTTATACCATATATCGAAAACAACACAACAGATGACCTGGCAAAAAAAGCACAGATATATGTTTCATCTGTGATTGAAAAAGGATGTAGTTCTGATGAAAAAATAATATTAGATCAGAATATTTACTTAGTTATTCCATATACTGAAGAAGTCAAACAAGTAAAAATAAAAGCTGAAGAAGAAACTGATATTACATATACCATATACAAATCCAAGCTTCCATCCAAAAGGACTTTTGGTGAAAGAATTATAGCATATACTGAAAAAGTTAAAGAAGGCACTGCCTGGTTGCAATTGAAACAGGTTGATCTGAAAGGAATATGGTATCTGACATATGTGTTTGAAAAAAATAAATCTATATCCATATATAAGATGAAGAACCAAATCACAGGGATTCTGGGAGGTTTAATAAATTCTACAACTAGCTTTTATCCCGATATTAAAATGAATTTTTCAAGTATATATTCGGGAGATAATCTTATAAATGGATTTAACAGAATCTGGGGAAAACCAAATATATGGATTTCGGGAGAAGAAAAAGAACCTGAGATAAGGCTGTATTGGAGTGAAATTCAAAAAATAAGAGAGATTATATTGTATTTGAATCCGGATTTATCTAAAGAATTAACGTCTTCAAGGGCTAAAACTTGGTCGGAACATCATAATTATGAGACAAGAGATGGTATGCCGCCACAACTTATTAAGAGTTTTAATATATACAGAAAAACAGAATCCCATTATGAATTGGTGGAAAAGATTTGTAATAATTGGAAGAGAATGGTTCGTATTACACTGCCTGAATTTATTGAAACCAGTGAACTTTTAATTCGGATTACTGAAACATATGGAGCCCCCAATGCGGAAGTATTTGAAATCAGAATATATTAATAAGGAGGAAGAAATGAAAAAGAAACTATTATCACTGCTGTTGACTGCTACAATGATGACTGCAATGCTGACAGGGTGTGGAAATCAGGATAAAGTAAGTTCTGAAGGAGTTAAAAAAACAGAATCTGTTTCTTCAGAAAAACAGGAAAAAAAGGGAAATAATGAAAAGCAAAGTATTGTATGGGCAGGATGGTCTGGAGAAGAAGAAGCATCCAAAGATATCTTTGAAAAAATGATGGATACTTACAGATTAAAGACAGGAGATGATGTAACCTGGGTTGGATGGACTTGGGCAGATACTGCACAGCAATTACTAATAAGAACTCAGGGAAGTGAACAATTGGATATTGCTCAGGTAGATATCGGTATTTTTAATACATTGGCACAGGCTGGAGTATTGTCTGATGTTTCTGAAGTTATGGGCGAAAAATATTTAACGGATACTTTTGAACAAGCTGCTCTTGATGTCGGAAATATTAATGGACAGCAACTCGCAATTCCTTGGAGTATGGCCTCTATAACAATGGTTTATAATCCTAAAATATTAAAAAAGGCAGGTTGGGACACCCCTCCAGCAACAATGGAGGAATTTGAGAAATGTCTTGCTGATATAAAAGCATTGGGCGAAGGTATAATTCCTTATGCTGTATCAACAAAAGATGCAACCTGTGCAGGAGATTTCATGCCTTGGCTTTGGACATTTGGAGGCAGTATATTTGATACTGAAGGTAATGTATCCATCGACAGTGATGCAGCAATTGAGTGCATAAGTTGGTATCAGGGTATGCTTAAGAATGGTTTTATCAGTATGGATGTAGGGCGCGGAGAAGCACGTCAGATGTTTGCCCAAGGAAAAGTCGCATTTTATGATGATGCTGTAGTTGCTAAAGGACAGGCAGTAAGTAATGGTGTTGCCCCGGAAGATGTGGTAAAAGTTTGCTCGGCAATGGAAAGACCTGTATTAAAAACAGGTGATAAACCACAAAGTACGATGTGGGGACATATGTTAGCAATATTTAAGAACTCTGAATATAAAGAAGCCGCAGCGGAATTGGCAAAGACACTGGTTAGTGATGATGTTGCACTTGACTACTTCAAGAATAATGGTATGCCTCCTGTAACAAAATCTGCAGCAAATACAGATGTGGTAAAAAACGATGCATATTTAAGTGGATTTATAAAATCTACGTCCACAGCTCGTTTAGATGAAACTGCCCGTATGACGAACGCTAGTGAAGTTAAAACAATTATTACTGAAGAATTACAATCTGCACTTCTAAATAAAAAATCTGCAGAGCAGGCTGCAAAGGATATGGCTTCACGGTTAGGTGCTTTATAATGTATAAATATTTGGGGGCTCAAATATGAATATGGAGAATAATAAAAATAAGTTTTCAAACTCACAAGTTGGTTTTTTGTTGGTAGTTCCGGGATTGGCAATTTTTATAGGTATTATTATTTATCCATTTGTAAATGCAATTATAATGTCATTTACAAATAAATCACTTATGTTTCCTAACTATAAGTGGGTTGGATTTAAAAATTATGTTAAAGTATTTGAAAATCCGTCTTTTATGAGAATATTAGTAAACACATTATTATTTGTTATATTTTCAACATTATTGCCTTTTGTACTTGGCTTAATCTGGGCAATTATCCTTAATCAGAAATTCAGGTTCTCTGAGTTATTGAGAGGAATTACACTTGTTAATTGGATTATTCCAGGAACTGCAATTGGATTCTTATGGAGTTGGATATTTAATGGACAATATGGTATTTTAAATGGAATTATGACTAAAATTGGAATTTTAGAGGAAGGAATTACATGGCTGGGACAAACGTCTACTGCACTTGCTTGTGTAATTATAGCAAGAACCTGGCAGATGCTACCTTGGTACATGGCATTTCTGCTTGGAGGGCTTGGCGGAGTGTCTATGGAAGAAATAGAGGCTGCAAGAATCGATGGAGCAGGAAACTTGAAAGTTTTTAAACATATAATTATCCCTTCAATTAAACCTATAGCGACCATCGTATTAATTCTGGGCACAATTGGTAATTTACAGCATTTTGACCTCCCTTGGACAATGGTTCAGGGTGGACCGGCAGGAGCTACTACGACACTTTCAATTGAAGTTTATACGACTGCTTTTAAAAACTGGGATATGGGAAAAGCAGCAACTGTTGGAACTGTTTGGGCTGTTTTACTTGTAATATTCAGTATTATTTACTTAAATCAGGTAAAAGAATCAGATTAGGGAGATGAATCTATGTTTCAGAAAACAAAAAGCTTTCAGATATTTTTCTGGGTTTTTATGATACTTATAGGATGTTTCGTGTTTTTGCCACAGTTATGGCTTATTAATACATCACTTAAACCAATGTCGGAAACATTTACATTGTCATTTTTTACAGGGAAAAAGACTTTGGACAATATTATCCATATACTGACAGATAAAAAAATTATGAGATATCTGCTGAACAGTTTGCTTGTTTCTTTTGGCAGCAGTTTGATGGCAACTGTCGTATGTGCTTTTGGCGCCTATAGTTTTTCTAAATTCAGGTATAATGGCAGAAAAGCTATTATGGGGGCATTTATGATGAGCCAGGCATTTCCACAGGCTATTTTGCTGCTTTCTATATATGTGTTAATGCAAAAAACAGGATTGTTGGGGAGTTATTGGGCACTATTGATTTCTTATGTTGTATTTACTCTTCCGGTTGGAACTTGGACATTAAAATCCTACTTTGATCAGATACCAAATTCGTTAATTGAAAGTTCAAAATTAGATGGTGCTGGAACTATGAAAATAATGTTTAAAATTGTTTTCCCTATTACAACACCCGGGATGATTTCCATAGCGATTTATGGATTTGTATGGAGTTGGAATGATTTGTTATATTCTATGACATTAGTTACAGATTCGGCAAAAAGAACTCTGGCTTCGGGACTTGTTATGACATTTTTGGGAGAAGCTTCTACAAATTGGGGATATATGATGGCGGCAAGTGTAGTGGCAGCTTTACCTGTAACAGTTATTTTTGTATTTCTGCAAAGGTATTTTATACAGGGGTTAACTTCAGGAGCTGTAAAAGGTTAATTTAAAAGTGTATTAAAAATATATACTCTCATCTCTTAAGCTACCCTAGTATGATTATCTGTCCACTTGCTATAAACCGGGAAGCAGAAATGATAAGATTCTTTATTATGACTGCTCCAACTACTACTTTGAAATCGAATAGGAAGATAGAAGTAAAAAGTATGGAAAAAGCAAGGAACACCGCACTAACTCTATTATGCAGATAGGACAGTTTATGTATGGAGACGGCATTCCACTCGCATTCTCACTTTTCTCCGGTAATACCAATGAGCTGACTTCCTTAAAACCTTTGGAGCAAAAAGTCCTTAGGGATATTGGATTCTATAAGTTTATCTATTGCAGCGATGCAGGGCTTGGCTCTGAAAGTATCAGGTTTTATAACCATATGACTGAGCTCTCATTTATTGTTACAAAGTCAATTAAAAAACTGACAAAAGAAGAGAAAGGATAGGCTCTTAATCCACTCGGATTTAAGTGCGTTTCAAACAATAAATCAAAAATGTAACCAAAATTTCCTTGTATTTTTGAAATAAGTCTGTCTTAAGCACATTTATTCCAATATTATATTTGAAAAAATGGCTGAACCGCTATATAATTGTATATATATCAGACCTAACTTTTATGGGGAGCAGGAATAATGACTGATAACAATACTTTTATACAAACAGTGAAATCAGAGGAGATACCGTGGCACAGGCTTACTACAGCCTATGGAAGAGCTACCGGTTTCCCAAAATATTTTGATGTTTTATCTAAAATGGAAGACCTTGAAGCAATAAATAATGCAGGCGAAGAAGTAGCCATTAATATAGAACATCAGTCTACTTTGTGGCATTCAACACCTTTTGCCCTTATTTTCCTTTGCAGAATTTTTAAGCAGGCTTTGGACATAAGGAAGCAGAACAATATAGCCGACTATCTTGTAAATGAGCTGCTTGAACTTTTTATAGAAATTGCAGAAGCAATAAATGGAGCAGAGAAGTTTGAACACGCAGACCGGCTGCCATATTTTTCAGATTTGCTTAAAGAAGAGTATCTGTGGTCTGAAGAATATGACGAAGAAGCGGACGAACTTCGTTATGAAAGTGACGAGGTATTTCCCGATGACTTATTTTACAGCTTTTATTATTACTCTCATCAGGTTCTTCTGTTATATAAGCCTATGCTGGTAGGCTTGGATTATGAAAGAGCTAAAAAACTGTATGGGCTGCTGTGAAATCGGAACTTTATAATTTATACCAAATTATTCACGAAGTATCTTAGGAAACACATAATCAAGCCGAAGGTTTGAAATTATGTGTTTT
>ERZ773067.1968-NODE-1968-length-10610-cov-32.763903_pt1 | contig 10610 bp, 19 predicted proteins | sample MGYA00580622_ERZ773067 | MGnify/ENA primary metagenome ERZ773067 (study PRJEB29015, sample SAMEA2737998) | human oral metagenome | biome: human oral; feature: human-associated habitat; material: dental | place: China | collected 2113 ...
ACTTTATAGCTCATACGCTACCTCCTTAAGCTACAACATCAGTATATGTTCCGAAGAATCCAGCTTCTTCATCTACTTTCTTAATATCCAAACGGATAAAAAGCCCAAGCAATTGTCCGTAAATGTCATTGTTCACCCATTTAACGGATACTTGAGAACGATCAAACTCTTTGACGAACTCAGTAACATCGCCGATGAAGAATTTCATGTCTCCTTCGTTTCCAAACACTGTGTCATCTACTTTGTAGATTGTTTTCCCACCAAATGAATAGCCGGTAGGTGAAGCTACATCAGTTTGAAGCATGTAGCGCCCATCTTTGTCCTTTACCTTGTCAAGTGCGGCAAACATTGATTTAGTTACAACGATGCTTGCTTTATAAATTGATTTAAGCTTCTTGTTGTAGATATCTTTAATACCATCAAATCCAGCCGCATCTGCTTGGGTAGCTGTTTTGAGGACAGCTGTAACTAATGACAATTCAGTGTTTTCACCTTGATTGAACACTTCGTCTTCAACAATGGACATGATGTCATAGTCTGCGTCGTCAATCATTTCTTGTGACACAGGGACATATCCACGGTAAGTCTTGATTGAATAATCAATCTCGCTGATTGCTGGTTTTCCGAGTTCTGGATTTGATTTCAATTCATCTGTTGAAACCATTACACCATCCGTTTTTTTGATAACTGGATATTTACCAGATCCACTGTTAACTTTTACACGTTCCACAAGATCCAAAAGTGGATTACGTGTTTTGTTAACAAAATGAGGTTTCAAAACTTCAGTAGGGATTAAAGCTGCGCTTCCTGAATCAGTAGTTTTCAAACCTACGATGTCACGAGTTTGACCAGTACGAATGAATTTAGCGATTGCTTCGCGTTTTTCCATCTTTTGTTTTCCTCCACGTTCTCCAGCACTAGGCGATTTGCTGTTTTGCTCATCAATTTGCTTCTGGAGTTCTTCAATTTCCTTTTCAAGCTGCTCTTTTTCAGCTTGTTTTTCATCGAGTTCTTTCTGGATCTCTTCCAGAGACTTTTCAACAGCTGAAACTTCCTCATCTGTCTCAGCACGTTCAAGTTTCTCTGCTTCAAGTGCAGAGCGTTTATTCAAGTCCTCAATGGACTCTTCAAGTTCAGCTACTTTAGTAGCCTTAGTACGCATACGAGCGCCAAAAATTAGTGCCTTGTTCATAGCTTAAATTTCTCCTTGATTTCTTTCTTACGCTTATCAAGCGCCTCACGGTTAGCACGCTGTTGACTTTCAAAGTCTTTTTGACGTGCAGTAATTTCTGTCTGTGGATATGCTGGGAAAGTACATGGACTCACTTCAAAGATTTCTAATTCCAGAATAGTGTCCAAGTAAGAACCGTCATCACGCTCTTCTGTGTCGATTTTGATGGGCATGAAGCCAAAGCTACAACCAATCACGTCTCCACGTTGAACACGAGCATAAGCACCGACCGCTTGTGGGTCATCTTTGTTAATGATGATGTCACCAAATAAGCCAACATCATCAACATCGAGCCGCACTGTATCATTTCCAGTCCGACCAAGTACCAAACTGTGATCATGGTTAAATAAGGCACGAATATCAGCATCTTGGATAGCTTTTTCAACGCCCTCACGCTTAATAACCTCAAAATAACCAGGCCAAAGTTCAGTCTCTTCATCAAACTTGATAAAGTAGCCACTCAAAATCAAATCACCAGATTCCTGTTCTTCTCGTGTTTGAAATTGAGTGGATATATAAGCCTTACGTTTCTTCATCGGTATCTCCTCCTTCCTTAATTAGTTTGCTCTGATTGCCTAGCTCGCCTTGTGGCAGATAGTTTTCAAGAACAATAATTTCATCCATTTCAGGATCTGGAGTCATACCAACCCAATCTCTCCACTCGTTCCTACGCATTGCAGCACTGTTTGTCATCTGTTGGGCTACAGTTGAAAGCTCTGTGATGTCATAAGAGTAAAGTGAACGTGGATTGAATTTGAAGTAGCGTGTGGTTGAAGTCAGTAGATCTCTTGTAAGTGTCTGAGTGATTGTTGTAGCGATACTCATGACTGTAGTGTTTACAAAGTTGTTGTATTCAACTTTGTTGAATTTTCCTACACCCAAAACAAAAGCTGGTACTCCTAAAAGTCCAGCTACTGTCTTTTTATCAATTTCTACAGATTCATTCAAAGCGATATCATTCAAACTTAGCGGCTTGACCTGCTCAACTTCCATAAGAGCATCTGGAATAATCCACGGTTCACCTGACTGACTGGTAGATAGATACTTCTTAGCAATCCTGTCACGCCCTTCTTGACTACCAAGCTCATCGCTAGATGAATCTACTTTTACAATCAAGCTAGGAACATTCTTGCCACTCATGAACCCTTTCTTAGTTTGAGTGGCCATGTTCAAGTTGCGGACAATGTCCCGCAATTCCAATCTGTACCCTGTCCCAATATAAGGGTTATCAGGGTCAGGATTGATGGCAAAATGAATAACTTCATCAGGATCATAATCAATTCCCTTGTGACTGATTAAATATGCCTTATCATTGGACTTAAACGATACCTCGCTCATTGGAAAAGGCCTCAAGTTCAAAATATAATCAGTTACAGGGTCATATTCCACATGAAGAATAGAATTACCGTCGCCATACAGTAATAAATCACGGACAATCTTGAAAATCCATGTCTTTCTTGTCATGTACTGGCAAGGATTGACATCAATCTTACGAGCTAGACCATCTTTCACACGGATATCACCCTTGTCAGTATTTTCCATCAAGTGAATAGTCATATTTGATACCATGTCAGCAATCTTATTGACTGCCATAATCACATCAGGATTCCGAGCCAAGGGAATGTAGTTGTCGCCATCGAAAATCACACTAAAATCAGCATGACTTAGCATGTTGACCGTTGACTTTGACTTGTTCCGTCTCAATAGCCTGTCTAAAAATCCCATGTTTTCTCACCTCCTTTCTAGCGTGCAGCGCTTTGAAAGAGTGAATCAAAGTGCTTATTTCTTACAACGTTCTGACTGACATCAACTATCTGTTTATCCCAGTTCACAAGTTCAGCCATAAGGTCTTTTCTGTATGACTCACGAACTAAAACTTCCTCACCATCAAGTAAAGCTGTGACTTTACCTTTGTTTATTAACACATTGATGTCGTGTTCGGTTAAAACAATTTCTTTCATAGCCTACCCACTAAAAAAATTCCATTACATTCTGGTTCTTACCAAGGTTAGCAAGAGCCTGAATGCAAGCAAAAACGCTGGCATCGAACAAGTCAATCCTTGCAGTACCACCGTCGCCATCTAATTTTTCATATTGCACGGCATCATCAACCTTTTCAATCGCTCTGACATTGCTCACACAATATTCATAAGCGTCAGAATGAAGATAGTAAAACTCTTTATTCTTAACCTTGAACTCAATCCGCCTGAATCCCTCGGATTTCAAGTAAAAAAGCTGTGGCTGGTCTATCATCTTGAACTTGGCTTTTTTCATCTTCGTCAAGAACTCACGGCCGAACTTTCTATCCATCCCAACAGCAGCAATCTTGAACCCTTTCTCTCTCATCTTGATGAACCATTTGACAATATCATCATAGAGAACCGTTGGAGTGTTGCTCATAGTGAGCCAGCCGTCAGACTGCCAACCAAATAGTGGAATCCCATCATCATTGGCTTTCTTCTGAGCATTGACTCTAGGAAAGAAAGCGTGTGTGATACAGATATCAATGTCCTTCTCGCCGTCGTTGTAAATTCCATAGAGAGCAGCCGCTGTCAAATCATGAAGTCTTGACAAGTCCGCCCCGCCATACCACTTGATAGGCAAGCGTGCCAGCTCTTCCAAGCTCCAATCATAGCAATCATCCGAGGCTATGAACTCATCAGGATTGAAATAAGCATTCATGGAGTTAGTGAATACATTCAATGTCTTGTTAAAAAACTCATTCCTAGTCTGTGGATCATTCATAGCTTGCTCAGCTTCAGCTCTCAAAGCAGGCATGGACACCGTGACACCCCAAGACGGATTTGCCATTTTCAAAACATTATCATCAAGATAGTCACCAACATCGCCATCTGTTGTCTGATTGGCTTTACAAATAAATATAAATAAAGCCTCATCCTGTACCAACTGCTTGAGCACTTTCTGACAGTATTTCAAGCGATTAGCAAGAAAGCCTGTTGGAATATCCCCAGCCGTAGAGATAACAAAAAGCATACTGTTACGGTATGCTGACATTGTTTTCTTCATGAGACCATACTTCTTAGAGTTTCGCATGGTGTGAGCTTCATCAATAACCGTGACATTGCCATTGAGAGAGTCCAAACGGCTCTCATCGTTGGCCAAGGCCTGAATATAGAATGACCCATCATCACCAAAGTTGGCTGTGATAGAGTGTTCCTGGTTATTATCCTTGATACGGATAGACTTGTCATTCCATCGTTCCACGTTGAACTTGATGAAATTGAAGGCTTCCAGTGCTTGCTTGACAGAGTTGGCCACGATATAGCATTTTGAACCACTATCGGCATCCAAAATTTGATAAAGTAAAGCAATAGCAGCAGTAAAACTGGTCTTGCCATTTTTACGAGCCAACATAATCAAGGCTTCCTTGAACCTACGCTCATTTGTCCCAGCATGATAGAAACCAAAGAGATTGACAACCGTGAAATGTTGCCACGGTTGCAAAATCAAAGGCTTGTTACGGATAGACATGGCAAACATGTCATCACCCTGCTGATGTACTATTGAATTTTCGATGAAGTGAATTGCAAAATCAACTATATCTTCATCCAGTTCATAGGCTGGATTTTCCAAGTCCCTCAGAAAGCGTTCAGCGGCCAAAATACGTTCTTCATTGTGCTCTTCTTGAAAGTTAAGCACATAGTCAACGTAGGCCTTTGCTTTGCCAAGGTTTGTCAGAGCATGACGGAAAGCTGAGAACCTAATCTCAAATTCTTTATCCATCTCTCACCCTCTTCTTTTTCAGTTCATTCTTGAACTTCATGACTTCTGTGAGTGGTGAGCCTTTATCCTGTTCCACCACCTCACCAAGTGACTTCGGATTCAACATCAGCTGGTTGGAATAGCTCAAGATGTCCTTCCTGAGAATTTCCATGGCTGTCAGGATTGGAACCTTCCGCTCATTCTCAGCGCCAGCCTTATTGACATAGACATCTGTGACAGGATAGCCCATATCAGCATATTCTTGAGCTAGTTTCTGGTACTGAAACAACATTCCAGCAAAGATATCAATGATCATTTCAAATTCTTTTCGATAAGTGCCCAAGTCTTTCATCTGCTTGACCACTTTTGTCTTAATTGACTTTACTGTAATTGGTTTAGCCAAAAACTAACCCCCTTTCTCAAAAATCGCTGAGTTTTTAACCCCTTTTTCTCTGAGTACCTCCGACTTGGAAAAAGTTCCCTTCCCCGGTTCCCAAGACACTCAAGAAAATTTTCAAAAAGTGGGGGGGTAGCCATAGAATTCCTCAAATTCCTTTTTTCTCTTTCTCTGCCAATAAATTCCATTTCCAATAACTTTGTCATTAACTCTGTCATGAAATGTATTATGTTTGCGATTAGATAACGCTAAACAATTCCATTCCACAAACTCAAGCTCAGGATATTCAGAGACTGGAAAGATATGGTGAATCATTTCAGCTGGAACAGATAAGCCATACCTCAAACTTTCTTGGCAAAGATAGTTAAACTTCCGCATCATCTTGTCACGGAACTTTTCCCATTTCTTTGATTTCAGGGATTTTCTGACTGGTTTGTAATATGCCATTCATACTCCTCCCCGACACAAAAGGGACAGGTCAGAAACCTATCCCTACTCTACAAAACAAACTATGCTATCATAATAAATCCTTTTTTGTGAGAAAACAAGAGCTTATTTTCTCATCTTTTTGCAGATTGTATTTCTATGTTTTGCTTTGTTAAGTTTGAATACTGGATTTTTAAACTCTATTTTCTTTTGTTTGTGGTAATCTGTATCTTTCCAAAAAACACCATCAGGATTTTGAAGAGTGTATCTTAGTGCATCAATTATCATTTCTATCCTCCTAAACCAAACCAATTCTAGCGCTCAGTTTCACATATCTTATATTTTGTTAAACTCATGCTTTTTCTGAAACCGTTGATAAACATAGCTTTTCAAACTTTTAGTTTTACCAGTTTATGCTTAACTCATTATGTGAAAGTAATATCTAAAAAATTAAATAACAAAGTTTCGTAGTGCATCATCTAGCTCAGCTTGCTCAATCCCAATATATCTGAGAGTGATTGCTGGTGATGAATGATTGAACATTTTCTGCAATGTTCCTACATCCTTTGTCTTGTTGTAATATTTGTAACCGAATGTTTTTCTCATGGTATGAGTACCAACGTTATCAATGCCAAGTTCTTCGGCTGCCTCATGGATAATCTGGTAAGCACGTTCTCGACTGATAGCCTTATTCTGCCCTTGTCTGCTCTTAAAAAGAAAGTGATGAAATGGTTTGCCTTCAACATATCTCCTCATTTCTTTCTTAAGTTCTTTCGTCATCCGTCTAGTAATCTGCTTACCAGTCTTCCGTTCTCTCAGCTTGATGTGCCAACCTTGGACATCTTTGACCTTGAGTGTTAGAATATCCCCAACCCTCAGTCCAGTGTTCAGCCCTGTAATGAATAGCATGTAATACATTTCATTCCATTCCCTGAGATAGTCTTTCATGGCCTGAATATCGTCATTTTCTTTTATCGGTGAAACCTCTTCCATATCTTCCTCCTTTCCACAAAAACAAAAAGCCAGCGACTGGCTGGCTTTCACAATTGAAGTTCATGCTATCATGATAAGAGCTTTTTAGTGAGAATACAAGAGCTTATTTTCTCATTTTACAAAATTCCTTTAGTTCTTGCATAGGTTTCAAGGATATTGTTACGCTTTCTGTAAACGGTGGCAGTACTGATATGCATTTTCTCAGCAATTTCTTCCCAGTCAAGACAGGCTTGCCCCCACCTCAATTCAAAAATATCACGTTGCTCAGTAGTGAGTTCCTTCATGAAGGTTTCAACGGTTTCTTTGAATAGCTCTAGGTTTCTTAGTGGAACGTCTGTGCTTAGTTTGATGACCGTGCTTTCTGTTGGCTTGCTGATACCTCCGCCACGACTTCCTACAATTTCTTCCCCATTGCTGGACATGAGCTCCGCTCTTCTTACCCAAATAGCTCTGTCGATGCCTCTGAACTTGAAGAGCTCTTGGTCTAGATTGTATAGTTCCCTGTTGTTCAATACTTTCAAATGATTCCTCCATATTTTTAAAAAACGCTATCAACCCATCGAAAATATAAGCAATGACCTTGCTTATCTCATGAAACCCTTTCCCGACAATTCTCGCTAGTTCTTCAGGACTTAGCTTAGCCAATTTTTGAGCTAACCTTTCTTGCTCATGTTGTAAGGCCTGTTTAGCTTTCTTCTTCTTGATTCTTTTGTTCATCTGGTTTTCTCCAAATTTTAGCAATCGACTCGACAGTGCTGATGACTGTGATAGCAATCATAATAGCGATAAAGCTTGTTAAATATGGATTTTGTAACATAAATTCATAACCGTTCATTTTGTTCTCCTTTTCAAAATCCAAGTGATATATAAGCAAAGTAGCACAAGCAAAATTGAATCTGGTAGATTACCATTTTCTTTGCCAGCAATATTGATTTCAAGAAATTTCCAAATCCAATCAATCATAATAAAGTGAAACATGAATGTTAGGAATGCTTGAAATTCGCCGTCTATCATTATTCTCATCTTGAAAATCTCCTTCTATTGTTCTTCTTGGCAATAGCAGAGCGTTTCATCTTTTCCCATTCATAGTTCATGATGGCCTCTTGCTGACTGATACAGATTAACCTTAGCTTTTCAATTATTTCCTGGTCTTCCTTTTTTTCTTTGTAGCAAGCATCTACTTCTTGCTTTAAGGTTCTGATTTCTTCACGATAACAGTCTTCAGGGTCAATCGTACGATTGTCAAAGGTGATTGTATCAATTTTGTTGTAAAGCATCTCCTGCAAGACCATCTCAACATTATCGATGATAAAATGCTCTTTTTTTGAGTACACATGAGGAGTACGAACCAAATCATTGACACATATTGGATAAGGTATCGTATAACCCAATTCCTGCGCCATGCTAAAAGTGTTTTCTGCCATTCTTTGATTGGCAACTAAAATCCTATTGCCTGTCGCATGGCTTTCTAATATTGCCATTGTGGTTTTACCAAGGCAACGGCCGAAACCGATCAGTTTAGTCATCTAGTACCTCCATATCAAAACCACTATCAATAAAACTATAGGTCAAGTCTTGATTGATGCCATTGCCTAGTTTTTGATAAATCAAATTGATATCTTCATCTGAAAAAATTGTTCCTAGATAATAATTTAGAGCTCTTTTAGTAGTCTCTCTATACATATCATTTCTTTTTTTATTACGAAATGGTTGACCTTTTGCAATTGTTCTGGTACACCACATCAGCAATTTTGAAATAATATCACGTCTTGAGCCAACTCCTTCAAGGCTGAAATAAGTGTTTGTTTTTGGGATTAGAATCACTTCTAAATTTTGATTGATATATGATCTAGGAAATAACCCTAGAAGTTTTTTCAATTCATTCAATATTTCTTCATTCATTCTTCTTTTTTCCCTTAAAACGGTAAATCATCATCTGAGATACCCATCGGCTGGCTATTTTCAAAAGCTGGTGGCATCTGCTCGTCCATGCTGCTATGATTAGCAGATTTGTTACGACTCTCCAGAAGCTGGAAGATGTCCGCTACAACTTCTGTGACATAGATACGCTGACCTTGCTGATTTTCGTAATTACGGGTCTGAATGCGGCCGGTAATTCCAATCAAGGCGCCTTTTTTAGCCCAATTTGCAAGATTTTCTGCCTGCTGACGCCAGATGACAACATTGATAAAATCCGCTTCGCGCTCACCGCTTTGATTTTTAAAGTTACGATTAACAGCCAGAGTAAAGGTTGCGACCGCTTGGTTCTGCGGTGTATAGTGAAGTTCAGCATCACGGGTCATACGTCCCACAAGTACAACGTTATTGATCATCATCCGCCTCCAAAATATCTTTATTTCCGTGGATGTTTCCGATGATTTCGACACTGCTTCTCATGAATTCCTTCGCTTCTTCAAAGCCTTCAATATCTACTGTGTCGCTCAAAAAATTCTCTTTTCCTTTTTCGTCGACCATGTAAAAGCCAAGTGTCGGATGATTTCGAATATCTCCTATCGTTTGTCCGTCTGTTAAAATATCCCCCTCAAAAATCTCCTTGCCATTTTTATCAAAAAGACCTGTTGACTGCATGAGGTCAAGGTCATTGTTCACAATCCATTCACCAGCAACCGAATCCTCATCAATAATCCAGATATTGCCATCGCCAACCATCACTTCATCTGATTGATACATGCGACTTAATGAGCCACTATCATACGCTCTAAATTTTGGAATCATCTTCCACCTCCTCAATCAGCCAATCAAGGTTTTTGCGAGCCTTTTTCAAATCCTCAAGCCCGTTCTTCTTCTGATAGCGCAGCTGATATTTCAAAGCATTCCCAAGATAAAATCCCTTGAGCTGTTCCGATGTCATAAAATTTCTGAGGACATTGATTGATTCCATTCCATACTTTCCTTGATAATGGCTTGGATTGTGTACATTGTCATGGACAATTTTGATACCTGTAAACTGACCCTCTTCAGTTGGTATATTCGATTGTTCAGTAGTAAAATCACATTTTGTCATTATTTTCCCCGTCCTTTCAAAAATTCTGGTATTGGATCGCCTATGTTGATTTGGTCATATTGCTCTTTTGTGACCAAAAAGCGCCCATAAGCTCCAACCGTCACAGTGTGTCTCCCATCAATCACCTCTTTATCAGTGATTTTCCCAAGGACATCCATAGAACCTCCTGCGTTATCAGCTCTATGAATTGTAATCAATTTTCTGGCTTCGAGCTGTTCCACTCGCTCATTGAGCCTGTTAATCTTGATGATTGCTGCTAGCAAAATTGCTAGCAAAACAACAATACTGAAAATGTAAATGCTGTGTTCTTTCATGTCAAATCCTCCTCTTTAACAAACACGCCATCAATCATTTTTCCTTTACGATGTTTGATGGTCTGATAAGCCAGTGCCAGACAGTCATCGGCACTTGTCTCATTGTAGAGGGCCACCGCATGAATTGCGCTGTGCAAAAGCATCAAATCAGGCTTGATCAGCGGTTGCTTGGTTTCTTTGTGAAACACATGCTTATAAAGTTTCTGAGCAAGATTGCCAAGACTCGAAACCATCAGTAACAATTCCAGCTCCTGAGCAGTAGCATCAATCTCTGCGCCATTGCGAATCTGCTGCTCAAGCCCAATCAAGACGACCTGAATATCACCCAAGGCATCATAAATCAGCTCATTCCTACTTTTAGCAATGCCTTCAAACAATTCACCAGCTTCTTCCATGAGCTTTTCAAACTGCTTGACTGGATTAGCTTCATGTAGATTTCTTTCTACAAACCATTGCTCTACTTTTTCTTCAAGTGTTATACTATTCATCTTTTTTCTCCTT
>ERZ773067.1973-NODE-1973-length-10602-cov-3.600929_pt1 | contig 10602 bp, 6 predicted proteins | sample MGYA00580622_ERZ773067 | MGnify/ENA primary metagenome ERZ773067 (study PRJEB29015, sample SAMEA2737998) | human oral metagenome | biome: human oral; feature: human-associated habitat; material: dental | place: China | collected 2113 ...
TGGAGTATTGAAGGGCGACTGACTACCAAAGGATGAAAGAGAGCTTCTGGCAATAGGTGGTACATACTGTTCCTACTGAGGTGTAAGACCAAAAACTCCCTATACCCCAATCGGGTAGCTTGGTAATCAGTAGAGATATTAAGCACATCCTTCGAGTGTACACGAGCGTTCATACCGTGTAGCTTTAGTTTGAGTAGGGTGTCAAGCTCCTCTCCTAAGATGAATTTAAGCTCATCATAGAATACCTCTGCGATAAAATCAGCAGCTTCACTTTGCTTTAGTTCTGATATGTTGTACTTGTCTTCTAACATTCTTTAAAAAAGCCCTTATTCAATACTCCATATAAGCTGGTTATCTTTGTAATGTACCTTTAAGGTTTCCCCTTCTTTTACCTGTTGCGCCACGATAAACTTGGAGATCGCTTTTTTGAGGTAATTCCTGATAATCCCTGCAATGGGGCGTGCGCCATATTTTTGTGAATAGCCCTTGTTAGAAAGATAGTGCAATGCTTCTTCTGTAAGGGATAAGGATATGTTCTTTTGCTGTAATAATTGCTGTTGTAATTTTGAGAGGTGCAATAAGAAAATATCCTGAGCTACTGCTTCTGTAATAGGTGAAAAAGGCACTACCTCTGTAAGACGTCCTAAAAACTCAGGTCTGAAATACTCACTCATCACCTCAATAAGCTCATTAGAGGTAGGCGTATGCCCCTTGCTAATTTCTTCTGCTATCCAACTGCTGGCAATGTTTGAGGTAAAGATAATAATTGCATTAGAGAAATCACCACTGCGCCCTAACTTATCGTGAATAGTCCCCTCATCCATTATCTGCAAAAAGACGTCGTACACAGAGCTGTGGGCTTTCTCTATCTCATCAAAGAGCACTACTGAATAAGGTTTCTGTCGTATTTTAGTTACAAGCATACCGCCCTCTTCATAACCTACGTAACCTGGTGGTGCTCCATAGAGCAAAGCTGCTGAATGTTCTTCCTTGAACTCAGACATATCAAAGCGTATCATCGCATTTTCATCGTCAAAGAGTAGCTCTGCCAGCGATTTGGTAAGCTCTGTCTTTCCTGTCCCTGTAGGACCTAAGAAGAAAAACGAGCCAATAGGTTGCTTGGGATTGCTCAGTCCACTACGCGATTCTATAATGGCATCGGCAAGGGTTTGTATAGCCCTATTTTGACCTTTTACCCGTTCTTGCAAACGGTTTTCTATGTTGAGCAAACGATCCTTTTCATCGGCTTGTATCTTACCGATGGGAATACCTGTAATCACCGCAATGATAGCTTCTATCTCAGTAGGCTCTATACAAGTGATCTTATGAGCTGATAGTGCATCAAGTTCTACAAGAAGGGCTTCCATTTTAGCAATACCCTCCTCATAAGGAGTTTCCTCAGTAAGTGCATAGCTGCCGATAAGCCTGCTGCTGATAATAGTACTTAACTTGCTTAAAAGGGTATTTTGCCAGAGTTGCAGTTTTGAAAAGTCTTTTTCTTCACTGGTTTTAAGTTTTTCTAATTCCTTTTTAAAAACTGTTATTGTTGTAGAGGTATTGGCATTGCTCATCTTCACGGCTGCCAAGGTGCGATCGATAAGGTCAATAGCCCCATAAGGGAGCTTACTCTCTTTAAAATAACGCCGTGATAGGTGAATTGCCTCAGCAAGTGTAGCCTGAGAAATCTCAATCTGATAGGCTCTCTGAAAGTGTTCTTGGTGTCGCTCTAAGCATTTGAGCAGGTGAAAATGGTCTAATTCCTCTAATTGTAGTACCTCTAACTTAGTATGGATAGGGTGTTTTTCTAAATACTTGTGGTAAGCATCTGAAGAAATACACATTATCAGGTTGGTAGCTCCTTCACTAAGCTGGGAGTTAAGCACATTGATCATCAAATTGGATTTACCTGTGGCATTCTCTAATAGCACTTGCAGATCATCAATAACTAAGATAGATGTATTTTGCAGTTTGTTTAGTTTTTCAAAGAGTTCAACCGTTTTCTTAGAGAGTTCATTCTCAGAGGTGCTGCCTGATAGCAATTTGGACACATTTAGCCCAAAAACTAAGGTATTTTGCAGTTGGTGATCTCTGTTTTCACTCAGTTCTTTTACAAAGGCTTTTACAATAGCTGTTTTACCTATACCTGAATCACCCACCAATAAAGTGGCTTTGTTCTGGGTACGCTCTAAGTTCTCCAAGATATTTCGTACTTCTTCTTCACGACCTATCACAAGACTGCCCTCTGTGATAATCTTATCGGTTTTAAGGTTTACAGCAAAAGCAAATCCAGAGGTCATTTCCTCTATCGCCGGGCTTGGTGCGGAGTTCGCGACGGATGACGTGGTCGTAGACGCGGTCATTGCCGGCGATGCGAATGCGGTTGTAGGTGGCCTGACGGCCTTCGCTCATGCGGATTTCGAGGTCGACGCTGTCTTTCTCGACCTTGACTTCGACGGGATCGGCGCGGAAGAAAACGTAACCGTTGTTGTAGTACTGGTTGCGGATGGCGTCTTCGTCGGCATCAAGGCGCTTGTTGAGGAGCGTTTGGTCGTAGACATCGCCTTTTTTCATGCGCAGTGCGGCTTCGAGCGACTGTGTGGGGTAGACGGTGTTGCCCACCCAGGTGACATTGCGCAGGTAGTAGCGCGGCCCTTGGTGGAGGTTGATGTAGACGTCGACGTGCTTGTTGTCGTAAGGCACGACGCTGTCGGTCACGACCATGGCGTCGCGATAGCCCCAGCCGTTCATTTTCTCGATGAGCAGGCGCTTGTCTTCCTCATACTTTTCGGCGAGGAACTTGCGCGAAGCGAAGGTGATCCACTTTTTGAAGGTGGAGCGGTCGCTCGTCTTCTTCATCGCGTTTTTGAGCGGCGTGACCATTTTGGGGTCAACGCCGGTGATGTAGATTTTGTGGACGGTGATTTTGTCGCTCTTGTCGACGTCGATGTCCACAATCATGCGGTTGTCGGCCGTGACATCTTCGTGTTGCGTGATGTTGACCTTGACATTCTTATAGCCCTTTTCCTCGAAATACTTTTCGATGCGGAGTTTGGAGCGATCGACGAGGTTGGGGGTGATTTGGTTGCCGGCTTTGAGGGGAATGCGGGCTTCGATTTCCTCGCGTTGCGACTTTTTGAGTCCGGTGAATCGCACCGCCGAAATGCGAGGTTGGGCGGTGAGTTTGACGTGGAGATAGATTTTGTCTCCGACGATGCTGTCGGCGAGAATCTGCACGTTGGAGAAGAGTCCTTGCTTCCAATAGTTTTGAATGGCCGCGCTGATTTCGTCGCCGGGAATCTCGTATGCTTTTCCCACTTCGAGGTTGGAAATGCCGATGAGCAGATCTTCGTCGTAGCCCTTGATGCCGTCGACCTTGATGCCCCCGAGCACATAGCGTGTGGGTTGTGTGGAGTAGACGATTTCGGGCTTCGTCTGCGTTTGCGCGCCCAGCGGTGCGGCGAGTGCGGCAGCGCAGAGGAGCAAGAACGGATAGTGCAGATATTTCATAAACGAGAGGGTGTGCGTTGGAGAAGTGGGAGAAAGCAGGGAGCTGCCGTCTTAGGCTTGAGTCACCTGTTCGGAGGTTTTGCCGAATCGGCGTTCGCGGTGCTGATAGTCGGCGATGGCGCGGCGGAGTTCTTCGGGCGAGAAATCGGGCCAGAAGACGTCGGTGAAATAGAGTTCACTGTAAGCGCTCTGCCACAGGAGGAAGTTGCTCAATCGGAGCTCGCCTCCGGTGCGGATGAGCAGTTCGGGATCGGGCATGAAGTGGGTTTCGAGCGCGCGCTCCACGGCTTGTTCGTCGATGTCGTCGGGGCTGAGCTGTCCGTCGGCCACCTGCCGGGCGAGTTTGCGCACGGCGGCGGTCATCTCCCAGCGGGCGGAGTAAGAAAGAGCGAGCACCATCGTCATGCCGGAGTTGGCAGCGGTGTTCTGCTCGCAGCGTTCGAGGGCGCGGCAGACGAAATCGGGCAACAGCGTGCGATCGCCGATGACGCGCAGGCGGACGTTGTTGGCCATGAAGAGTTCTTCCTCGAGGCTGTCGATGATGAGCGCCATGAGGGTGGCAACTTCTCGCTCGGGACGACTCCAGTTTTCGGTCGAAAAGGTGTAGAGGGTGAGAAACTTCACCCCGAGGTTTGACGCCTCTTCGGTGATGTCGCGCACCGTGGCGGCCCCTTCTTGGTGACCGAGCGAACGTTCGAGTCCGCGGGCTTTGGCCCAACGTCCGTTGCCGTCCATGATGATGGCGATGTGCCGAGGTATCCTTTCGGGATCGAGAGTAATCATAGGGGTGGAAGCTAATCAGCTTTGTTACAAGTGGGGCATCGCGGCGAAAAGTCGTAGGTGACGGTCAGTCGGAGGAGTCCGAGGTGATCTTGATTTCTGAAGAAATCGCTTTTCAAGCCGTGCGGTGCGTCGAATCCGTCGAGCCGGTCGGAGAGCGAGAAGCGCATGGTCCAATCGAGGCCGAGGTTGAGACGAGGTCGGAGTTTGTATTTCACGCCGAAGCCGAGGGGCACCCACGGTGTGAGCGCACGTCCGGTGGTGGAGAAGGCAAATCCGAGTCCCATCTGCAGATAGGGGGTGAAACGCCGGTGGCCTTGGTAGCCGGAGCGGTAGGCGTAGGAGAAAAAGTTCAACTCATAGAGAGCGGCGAGGTCGAAGACGGTGCCCGAATAGCGATAGAATCGTCGCGCGGTGCCGACTTGGTCGACCGTGTGGGGATAGAAGTCTTTGACGCCGCCGGTGTCGCCGCCCACGAAGTGTACCCCGGCCTCCGTGCGCAAAGCCATGCGCGGATTGAAGAGGAAGCGCAGCGTGGCGCCCACCGATCCGTGCGGGTTGCCCGCGAGGGAGGAGTTGGTGTCGTCGAGCAGAGAGTTCAAACCGAGGCTTGCCCCCCACTCTTTGGTGTATTCCTCTTCGTCGCGGGCGGCAGCGGGCAGTGTCGGCACACCCAAGCAGAGGATCAGTACCCCGACAAGGAATCGCCAACGTGCGGAGCTTTTTCTCAAAAGCAACGGGCTGCTCATTGATGCGTGGAACGATAGAAGTAGGTGGGCGTGTCGCGCCACGAGAGGCGGTGGAGTCGTGCCTTCCACACCGGTTCGCCGTCGATACGGAGCCACACGATCTGTTGTGCGTCGACCGCTGCCTCTATTTTCGTGGCTTTGGCGGGGAAGTCGGCGGGCAACTTCAAGAGGGTGTGTTCGCGCCAAGTGAGTCCGCGGTCCGGGCTAAAACGCAGGGTGGGCTGTCCGGCACGGTTGAGTCCGACGAGGAGCAATCCGCCGTCGTAGGCCAAGAGCGTGGGCTGCGTGAGTGCGGGGGCGGCATAGGCCGCTTCGCGAGTGGGGAGCAAGCGTTCCCATCCGAAGGCAGTGAACCGGCGGGTGTCGACATAGCGTTTCCACACGCGGGGGCTGTTGTTGAGCAAACCGTAGAGGGTGATCTCGGTGAGCAGACTGTCGGTCTTCGTGCGCTGCACACAGACGGCGCGCTCGGCGGTGGGAAATTCGGCGGCATCGGCGGCGGCCACACTGTCGGCTTTCCACTCGCCGTTGACTTCAATGCGCGGACTGCCGGCCGTGAGGTCGAAGCGTCGGCCGCCGGCCTCCCACTGTGTGGCGGAGGGCGGGGCGAAGTGCTGTGCCGTCCACGCGGCGGAGGTGCTGCGCGTCCAAGTGACGGAATCGCTCGGTTCGCGGTGCACGCGCAGTTCTACTTTATAGGTGCGTTGCGTCGTGCGATCGGTGGACTGCACCACCACGGTGGGTTGCCCCGTGAGGTTGGCGGTGAGTCCGCTCTTTTTACTCGGTTGGGTGACGAATGTCGACGCGCCGTTTTCGCGCAACCCCACTCTGCCGCGGGCGGCCACCGTGATGCCTTCCACCTTGGTGATGTCGGAGTGGGGCGGCAGGGAATCGATGTTGTAGATCAATCCGCGCTGCTGGTCGATGGTGAAGCGATAGAGTTCTCCTTTCACCTCGACCGTGGCGACGCTGTCGCGCTTGTTGTCTTTCGTGCGCAGATAGAGCTTACGCTTGACGTTGCCGATTTTGAAATTCGTGACAACACAGTCCGACGTAAGGTTTTCGGTTTTCGTGTCGTCGTTCAGGCACGAGGTCAAAGTGCCGGCGGCAAGGAGCAGCACGGCGGCGCGCGAAAGCGAAAGGAACTGATGTGACATGATGAGGAGCTATGCGATCTGGGGTGAACACTCGCGCACAGGGGTGCAATGAGTGCATGATACTTCAAAGTGCAAAAATAGAAAGTCTTTTGCCAAGGGCGAAACGAAATGCGATTTTTTCGGACTAATTTATTCTTTTCGCACAGAAAAGGCGGTTCTCGGCAGACAGCCGTCCCGAGAATCGCCCCCTCTTCCGCCGGTGCGTAGGCGGCACGGCAATGAAGGGGCACAAAGCCTGCGACCTCCACTGCGTTTTCCCCCGAAAACGTTTTTTCCACGGCCGACTCATTATATATAGGCCATTCTTCTTGAAGAAGAAAAGACTTTTTCTTCCTTATCAGAAAAGAATGCCGTGGTGATGTATATAGCTTGTGGATTGTGTGGAGAAAGTCCACGGGTTTTCGCATATAGTCCTGAACTTTTGAGTAATAGTTGTCTACTTTTCTTTCGGGAAAAGTCGGTGGGAAAGGGTACTTTTTCGGTGTACAGGGCGCGGAAAACAGTTTTTCGTCCCCTCCTTTCGCGCTTCCTTTGCGGAGGGGACTTATACAAAGGTTGTTCACGGGGTTTTCGGTGCATTTTCCACGAGTTTTTCCACACGGGGAGGAGGTGGTTTATTTCGCACGAAAAGTTTACCTTTGCAGCATGAACGAAAAATTGAAAGTCGATGAAATGGGTCGTCTCGGTGTATCCGATTTTCGCGCGGCGGCCAAGTTCCCGCTCACCGTCGTGCTCGACAATGTGCGGAGTGTACACAACGTGGGGAGCGTGTTTCGCACGGCCGATGCGTTTCGCCTGCGCGAGGTGATGCTTTGTGGTATTACGGCCGTGCCGCCCTCGGCGGAGATGCACAAGACAGCACTCGGCGCCGAGGATTCGGTGGACTGGCGGCACTTCGAGGCGACGGCCGACGCGCTGGCCGAGCTGCGCGAGCGCGGGGTGAAGATCTGTGTGCTGGAGCAATGCCGACGCTCGGTGGCCTTGCAAGATTTTGTTTTCGAGCCGGGCTGTGAATATGCCTTGGTGCTCGGGCACGAGGTGCACGGCGTGGCGCAGTCGGTGGTGGATGCTGCCGATGTGGTGCTCGAAATTCCGCAGTTTGGCACGAAACACTCGCTCAATGTGAGTGTGGCGGCCGGTATGGCCATGTGGGAAATCGTGCGCAAAGGGCGCTTCGTCTGAACGGGCGGCGCGCACTTTTCGGGGGTACTTCCCGCACATCGGCTCGAGCGCGGTTTGCACTGCGTGCGGCACTGTCGAAATCCAAAAACGACGACGGCCGGATGTCCATTCGTGGACATCCGGCCGTCGGTCGTTAAGAGAGTGTGCTCCACCGTGTGGGTGGAAGATGGGGGCAGCGTGTACGTCAGCGAATGCGGATGCGCGCGCCGCCTTCGTTACCGAAGCGTTCGACGCAGATTTGCGGAGCGATCTGTGTGCGAATCTGTTCGGTGTGGCTCACCACGCCCACTTTTCTGCCCTGTCCGGCTTCGAGGGCGGAGAGGGTGTTGAGCACCAGGTCAAGCGATTCCTCGTCGAGGTTGCCAAATCCCTCATCGATGAAGAGGCTTCCGATGTTGAGGGTGCTGCTCGAGAGCGAGGCGAGTCCGAGTGCCAGGGCAAGGGAGACAATAAAGGTTTCGCCGCCCGAGAGGGAGTGGACAAAACGGCGTTCGTCGAGCATGTCGTGGTCGATGACTTCGAGGGCGAGGGTGCCTTGGATGACATTGAGCCGATAGCGCGGCGTGAGTTGGGCGAGATGCTGATTGGCGTGCTCTACGAGGAAGGAGAACGTGAGGGTTTGTGCCAAGTCTCTGAATCGTTTGCCGTCGGCCGATCCGAAGAGTTCTTGGAGTCTGCTCCACTCCTCGGCGTTGTTGTGCGCTTTGAGGAGCTTGCGGTCGTAGTCGGCTGCGGCAAGCAGGCTTTCTTCGTGTCTCTGTATGCGGCGGCGTTGTTCGCCCACGGCTTCGCGTTGTCCGTTCAGCAGATCGTTGAGTCGGGCACGCTGTGCCACGAGGACATTGACGTCCATTTGCGTGGCGCTGCCGTCGGCTGTGGTGTGTGCGATGCGTGCGGCTTGGGCTTCCAGCTCGAGATAGTGCTGCTCGGCGCGCGCTCTGTTTTGCTCGGCGAGCAATCGGGCGGCGCGGCGCGAGTTGAGTTGGAGGCGGAGGGCATGCCAGTCGCGCGGGTCGGCAAAGATGGCGCCGAGTTCGGCCATTTGCAGCGGGGTGTGGTTGCTGTTGAACTGGGTGATGGCCACATTGAGATCGAGGGCGACAGTGCGCAGGTTTTCGTCGTTGCGAACGGTCTCGTTGCGTTGGTTGGCCTGTTGTCCTTCGAGGAGATGCAAGGCCGACTGCGCCTCTCTGTAAGCGAGTTGTGCGGTTTCGAAGACGGATGTTTGCTCTTTGAGTCGTTCTTGCAGGGCCTGTGCGAGCTGCGAGGGCGTTTCCTCTCCGAAAAGTCGTCTGAGACGGTCGTTGCGTTCGCCGATGTTTTCTCTGTATCGGTTTTTCTCCTCTCGTCGGGCGTTGACTTCTGCGCGCTCGTGGTCGAGTTGTAGGTTGATAAACTCGATTTGTCCGTTGAGGAGGGCTTGTCGGTTGTCGCCCTCTTCGATGTCGTGGTTGGCGGTGTTCCACTCGTTGTAGAGTTCGGTGAGGCGTTTGCAGTAGGCGTCCACCTCTCCCTCCTGCCATCCGTCGATGGTGAGAATTTCGTCGAGATACTTATAGAGTTGTTCCTGCCGCGCATCGGTTTCTTTCAGGGCGTTGTAAGTATTCTCGATGTTTTGGTTGAGCACGCGCAGGTCGACTTCGAGTTTCTCGGTGATCTTTTTGCTTTCGGTGAGCTGTTCGTCGATTTGTTCGATGTCTGCCGAGAGCAAGGCGATGGCGCTGCTGTGTTTGTCGAAGAGGTCGATCTGTTGTTCGATTTCTTCGACCTTTTGTTGCATGGAGTCGAGCATCATGCCCAGGGTGGTGAATCGCGCCTCGCGGTTCACGCCGGGTGTGCACTCTTTGAACGAGGGGTCGAGCGCTGCAAAATGCTGCCAGTCGCTTTCGAGATCCATTTGTTGCGAAGAGAGGCGTTGCATCGTGGTCTGTTCGCTGATGAGTTTGGCTTCTCTCGATGAGATTTCGAGGCTCAGGCTTTCGCGTCGCGAGGCTTTGGCGTTGAAATTGGCCTTGGCGTCGTTGTACTCGCGTTCGAGCTGTGTTTGTGTCTCGCCGGAATACTGCGCTACCTCGGTGTGATAGGGATGGTGAGCGCTGCCGCAGACGGGACAGGGCATGCCCTCTTTGAGTTCGCGGCGCAATTTTTTGATTTCCGAGATTTGCGAGAGCGTGTAGGCGCGTTCGAGTTGCAAAAATCGTTCGCGGAGGGTGATTTCCTCCATTTCGACGCGACGATGGTCGGTCTTGAACTGTTCGATTTTGCGGGTGTGTCGCTCGATGTCGGCACGAAGGTTGTCGATCTGTTGGTAGCCCTGCACGATGTGCTGCCAACTGCGCTTCGCCTCTTTGAGGGCGGCGTGTTTCTGCTTGGCCTCGTTCAGTGAGCGGTGCAGGTGCGAGGCTTCGAGTCCGTCGATGGCTTTGCGGTGGACGAGCACGGCCGATCGGAGGGTTTCTTTGCGCTCCTCGAGGGTGTTGCGTTTGCGGATGGCCTCGTCGAAGGTGGCTTGGATGTCGTTGCGTTGTCGCGAATCGTCGTCGTGTTTGAGATGGAGGAGCTTGTTTTGTCGTACGGTGTCGGCAAAGATCTGCAGGCGCTCGTTGACCATCTGAAAACGCTCGAAGGTGCTGTGGTGGATTTCGAGTTCCTGACGGCGGAGTCTGAGGGCGTCGAGCTGTTGTTTGAGTTGCGCGAGTTCCTCGTTGCGTTTTTGGAGCTCGTTTTCTCGTTCGGTCACTTTTTTCGTGGCGATTTCAAACTGTGCTTCGGCATGGTTTCCGGCTTCTGTGAGACGTTTGATTTCGCCCTCTATGGCATGTCCCTCGGCGATGTCGGATTGTTTGTGGCGAAGCTGTTCTTCGGCGCCGTTTTTGCGTTCGCGTGCCGTGGTGAACTGCTGTTCCGCGCGTTCGAGGAGCTGTCTCTGCTCGGCGGTGCGTCGGGCGAGTTCAGTTTCCGCCTTTTTGAGTCCTTCGGACAGTTCGGTGAGTGCGCGGAGCTGCTCAAATCGGGTGCGGAAGGGTTGCACCTCGTCATATCGTTCGAGTTTCATTTCCTCGCCCCGCAGCAAGAGGAGTTCGCGGTTGGCCTCGTCAAAAGCCTGTGTGGCATTGCGCAGTTCGGTTTCGGCGGCCTCGTGCTGTTCGTGCCAGCGGATGGTCTCTTCGAGTTGGAGCACCTTGTCGATGTGCTCGATGCCCTCGATGGACTGGTAGGGCAGGGGC
>ERZ773067.1974-NODE-1974-length-10601-cov-3.612649_pt1 | contig 10601 bp, 10 predicted proteins | sample MGYA00580622_ERZ773067 | MGnify/ENA primary metagenome ERZ773067 (study PRJEB29015, sample SAMEA2737998) | human oral metagenome | biome: human oral; feature: human-associated habitat; material: dental | place: China | collected 2113 ...
ATTGACTTCTCTCTGCGTAAAGTTTAATTAAATCCTCAGCAATGTCTTCGACTTGATGTTGTACTCTCTGTTTAGTTTTTTGAAAACGTCCATCGTTTAATTTATTGATTTTAGGTGCTTTACCATCACTCGCAACATATTTAGAAAGAAGCTGAATCTGATCAACAGGAATAGAAATACGATCTGCATTTTGATATTGAATAGTGAGATAATCACGATGAATTCCTGAAATTTCAATCGTTTCAATTCCTAAATATCGCCCAATTCCATGAACATTATGAACAACATAATCTCCTTTTTCCAGCTCATTATAATTTTTCAAACGTTCAGCATTAGAAATAATTTGCCTGCGAACTTTTCGTTTTACTTTTTTTTGCAGAATATCATATTCAGTGATTAAAACAATTTTTTCGTCTACAAAATTAAATCCTTGAATTAAACGTCCTTCTACTAATTGAACAGCATGTTTATGAATTTTAGTATCGTTAACATAATCAAGTGGAATTTCATATTCTTGTAAACTTTTATGTAAACTTTGTAAAGTCAATAAAGAATTTGATTGTATAATGACCGTGTAGTTAGATTTTTTATATCGACTAATCTCTTCTTTCAAAAGCTGAAATTGACTAAAAAATTCCTGCATAGGATACTGATTGAACTGATAAAGAGAATCAAATTTCAAATTTCCCAGTCCCTTATGAAAATTTGAAAATAAGGTAGCAGGTTTATACTTTCTAAATATTGAATATGTATCTGCAAAATAAGATTGATTTCCAACAGTTTTACTATTTTGTAAATCTTCTGTCAATAAATTTGCTGCTTCTAATTGAAACTGAGCATGTCTATTCATAATTTTTTGAAAATCATCAAAGAAAATTGGGCTATGTTTTGGAAGATAATCAAGAATTGTCCATTCATTTTGATAAAAATAAGACAATAATTTTCTAATATCAGCATGTTGAATTTGTTCTTTTGTACTAGCTAAAATCTCCTCTAAATAAGATTTTGAAGTTGAATCTACAGTTTTTTCTATAAGATTTTCTATTTTTTTCTGTGCACTTTTATAATCTGCTTTAGTAAATATGATATCTGTAGCAGGATGAATATGCACATGTTCTACATTTTGAATAGAAATTTGATTTTCAGGATTAAATAGACGAATACCATCAACTTCATCACCAAAAAATTCAATTCGAAAAGGCATTTGACTAGAGCGCTCAAAAATATCTAAAATATCACCACGAATACTAAACTCCCCTTGTTTCAATACTTGTGATACTTGCTTATATCCTGAATTTAACAATTGAGAAATCAAATCTTTCAACTCATATTCTTGCCCTATTTTTAAATTAATATAAGCTGAATTGAAATTAACAGGATTGGATAAAAATAGTTGACTAGCTGCCACATTAACTATCAAAAATCCTGATTGTTTAGAATCTAATAAAAAATCTAGAGCTTCCAAACGAGAAAAAATCTTTTCTTGAGAAGAAAAGACAAACTCAGCTAACGGAGTATCATCTGCAAGAAATGTATAGACCCTCTCTTCTCCCACCAGGTCAATCAGATCACTAGAAAGTCTTTCTGCTTCACTATAAGTAGACGTTAAAATCAAAATTTTGTGATTTTCCTCTACACAAGAGGCCATTGTAATAGACTTAGTTGAAGATGACAAACCCATTAATAGCTGCCGAGTTGATTTATTTAGATTTCTTTGCCAATCAGATATCTGTTTATTTTGATTAAATAATTCAATAATATCCATCTTTTTATCCATTGTACTGTTGCATTGTTTGTTCAAAATTATCAGACTGTAAATAATAATTTACAGCACTGTCAACTTTGTCAAGTGTATTTAAAATTATAGCATGGTCTCCTTTTGAAAATTTTCCTAACACATGGTGAATAATGATTATATTATTTTCGGGACGACCAATACCAATTTTAATTCGTTTAAATTCTTGGGTTCCTATATGTTTGATAATTGATTTGATGCCATTGTGACCACCAGCAGATCCTTTTGCTCTAAGTCGTATTTTTCCTACTTCCATATCCAAATCATCATAAATAACTACTAAATCTTCAATATCTAGACCATAATAAGATAAAAGGGCATGAACAGCCTTTCCACTTTCATTCATGAAGGTCGTTGGTTTGACAAAATACACTTTCTCACCATTAAAAAATGTGGAAGCTATCTCTGCTTGAAAAATTTTATCAGTTGTAAACTTTAAACTTTTTTCTTTACACATTTTGTCAACTAGCATAAATCCGACATTATGTCTTGTTTCAAAATATTTTTCTCCAGGATTTCCTAATCCTACAATCATCTTTACCATTTTTTTACCTCTAAAAAGACCAAAAGGGCTGGAAAAGTTTTTCCAACCTCGTTTATATTTAGTTTACAGTGCTCTACACATTAAATCTAAATTCCATAATATCGCCATCTTGAACGATATATTCTTTTCCTTCTTCACGCAGCCGTCCTGCTTCCTTGACTGCTTTTTCACTCCCATATTTTACTAAATCATCATAAGACATGGTTACAGCACGAATGAAGCCTTTCTCAAAGTCTGAGTGAATAATTCCAGCTACTTGTGGTGCTTTCATGCCACGTCTAAATGTCCAAGCTCGAACTTCCTTTTCTCCTGCTGTAAAATAAGTTCCGAGTCCTAATAAATGATAAGCTGCTCTGGTTAATTTGTCAACCCCAGATTCATTCAAGCCCATTGCTTCAAGAAATTCAGCTTTATCTTCATCATCTAGCTCAGAAATTTCTTCTTCAGCACGCGCAGATATAACAACTACCTCTGCATTTTCAGTTGCTGCAAACTCGCGAATTTGTTGAACATACTCAATATTATCCGGATCTGCTACCTCGTCTTCACCAACATTCGCAACATAAAGCACTGGTTTTGTAGTCAATAAAAATAATTTTTTGACAATTTTTTGTTCTTCTTCATCAAATTCAATGGTACGCGCTGATAAACCATTTTCTAAAACTGGTTTAATTTTTTGCAAAACATGAAACTCAGCTACTGAATCTTTGTCCTTTTGGGTTCGAGCAACTTTTTCCACACGTGCATAGCGTTTATTGATACTTTCTAAATCTGCTAAAATCAACTCAAGATTTATTGTTTCAATATCAGCCATTGGATCAACAAAACTTGACTCACGTCCTTGCTCCCGCATAACATTTTCATCATCAAAAGCCCGAACCACATGAACGATAGCATCTACTTCACGAATATTAGCTAAAAATTTATTTCCTAGACCCTCTCCTTTTGAAGCACCTTTTACAATCCCTGCAATATCTGTAAACTCAAAAGTCGTTGGAACTTTTTTCTGTGGTTTGATAAGTTCTGTTAATTTATCCAACGAGCATCGGGAACTTCTACCCGTCCAACATTAGGGTCAATTGTTGCAAAGGGATAGTTAGCTGCCTCTGCTCCTGCTTTTGTAATTGCATTAAATAAAGTGGATTTTCCAACATTAGGTAATCCTACAATTCCTGCTGTTAAAGACATTTCGCTCTTCCTTTCATCTTTTCAATTCAATAAACCATTATATCATATTTACCACTATTTGACTTATAACTTCATCATTTTTGTAAAATGTTGTATTTTCCTAATTAAAATATTATAATTTTATTAAGCTATAGGAGGTAAATACCATGAAAAAAAGTTATTTTAAACAATTGTTACTTGGCTTTGTTACAATTGTTTCACTAATTATCCTTGGAGCATGTGGAGCCCAAGAAAAAACAATGTCATTCCAAAGAATTGATCAAAATTTACAATATGACTTACGATTAACTTATTATTATAAAGGAGATACTGTCACAAAACAAACTACTAATTCATTTTTGTCTTATAAAACCTTAGGAGCTACTAAAAAAGAAGATGTTAAAGACAGAATTGATAAAGCTTCTCAAATGTATCAAAATATTAAGGGAATTAAAGAAAAAGTCACTTATGAAGAAAAGGGAGTTAAGGAAACTGTAGAAATTAACTTTAATAAAGTAGACTTTGATAAATTAGTAACCTTGCCTGGAATGTATACAGATAAGAATACAAGAAAATCTAAAAAAATTAGTATGAAAGCTAGTAAAGAACTCTTAACAAGTAAAGGTTTTAAAGAAATTACAGACGGTAAATTTGAAAAATTAAAATAAGATCATGAAAAAGTGCTAAGAAATCAATTTCCTAGCACTTTTTTTAGTTTTCGTTCAAAATCATATCGGCTCATCATCACGATATGTTGGCAATTTGTACAGCGAATTTTAATATCCGCACCCACTCGAATAATTTCCCAACGATTTGCTTTTTTGCCTGTGGATTTAATGATACAAGCATGTGGTTTTTTCATTTCAACAAAATTTCCTACATTATACATTAATTTGTTCTCACTGGTGTAATCAATTGAATAAAGTTTTCTGTGTCATCATTTGGTACCAAAGTAAATGGACGAACAGCTGAAATAAAGCTGATTGTAACTTTTTCACTATTAATAGCTTTCAATGAATCAATTAAATAAGTTGGATTAAAACTGATGGTTAAATCTTGACCTGAAATACTTTCAGTATCAATTTCTTCATTCACACGTCCAACTTCAGGAGAGTTCACATGTGCACTAACTACACCATTTATAATTTCTAATTTAACTGTTCCATTTTGAGTCGCATTTGAAAGAAGACGTGCACGTTCCATTGCATAACGAAGATTATTTTTATCAAATGTTACGATACTAGTAAATTCTGTTGGAATTAAACGGTCGGTATCAGGATAATTTCCCTCTAACAGCCGAGTGTAGAAGCTAATATTTTCACTTCTAAAAAGCAATTGATTATTTGTGAAGTAAATCTCTACTGTTTCAATATCATCCGTAAAAACGGCTGAAAATTCGCGTAAAGAACGACTAGGAATAACAACATCAAAGTTATCTCCATTTTTTTCTAAAATAATTTGCTTTTGACTCATCCGATGAGAATCTGTTGCAACTGTCTTTAAATTTTTATTTTCTGTTAAGACAAAATGAACTCCTGTTAAAATCGGACGACTTTCTTGTGTACTAGCCGCAAAAGCTGTCTCATTAATGATATTTTTAAGAACACTTGTTTCAAGAACCAAGGGATTACTTGCTGAAATTTCTTGAATACGAGGATATTGATCTGCATCTTTTCCCTTTAAAGTGATTTCTGATTTTCCACTTGTTAGGACAATCTGCTTTTGATCAATTTCTTTAAAATCAAGTGTTATATCAGGAAGACTTGATACTACATTAATGAAAAAAGTTGCTTCAAGTAAAATAGAGCCCGAAGAAGTTACTAAAAGCCCTGCATTTTCGTTTTTAATTGAAATAAAATTTTCAATAGAGATTTGACCATTAGAGCCAATCAATGTAATTCCTTCATTTGTGACATCAATTTTTACTGTAGAAAGAATGGGAATAGCATTTTTAAGACTAATAGCGCGTTTGGTTGTATTTAAAGCTTGTAAAAATAAATTTTTATTGATTGAAAAGTTAATCATAGACACTCCTTTTATTATTTTATGATTATTAAGTTAATAGTAATAGTAGTTTGTGTGAAACTTGTGGAAAAGTTCCCTAATCAGCGATAGAACACAAAAACAGACCTGTTTATAAATTGTGAATAACTTTAACATTTTTTTGCAATTATCCACAATTATCTAATTTTATTTTTTATGTTTTCTATTTCTAATCGAAGATTATCATCCGTTTCTAGCATTGTTTTAATTTTCCCATGAGCATGTATGACCGTTGTATGATCTTTACCGCCAAATTCTCTTCCAATTTTTGGAAGACTATTATCGGTTAATTCACGGGCCAAATACATAGCTACTTGTCTAGCAAGGACAATATTTTGAACCCGACGACTTCCTTTCATTTCTTTAACGCTAACTCCATAGAAATTTCCAACTTCTGTTTGGATTTTATCAATTGGAATAACTAAAATTTGACTTGCATCTTGTTTTCGAGCTCGAATAGCTTCAGCAGCAGCGTCAATTGTAATTTCTTTCAGATTTTTTACTCTAGCCATAAGAGAAATATCATTTAGAGCACCTTCTAAATCTCGCACATTTGAATCAAATTGACCTGCTAGATATTCTAAGGTATCATTTGAAAAAATGTAATCTAAACCTTCTATCTTATTGCGTAAAATAGCGATTCTTGTTTCAAAATCAGGTGGAGTAATGTTTTGAGTTAATCCCCATTTGAAGCGCGTGACTAAACGTTCTTCAAGATTATCCAGATGATCAGGACTTCGGTCGCTTGTTAAAACAATTTGTTTATTATCTCCGTGCAAAGCATTAAAGGTATTGAAAAATTCTTCTTGAGTAGAAACTTTTTTTCCTCCTAAAGATTGAATGTCATCAATCAATAAGAGATCAAGGCTGCGATAAGTTCTCTTAAAACTTTCCATTTCTCCTAATCGAAGATGTTCTAAAAAGTCGTTGATAAAAGTCTCAGCAGGAATGTATTTCACTCTAGCATCAGGAATATTTTCTAAAATTTGATTTCCAATTGCATTTAGTAAATGGGTTTTTCCTAATCCTGGTCCACCATAGATAAACAATGGATTATAAGTTGTTGCTAAATTTTCAGAAACAGCGAGTGCCGCCGATAGAGCCCAAACATTTCCATCACCTTGAACAAAATTATCAAATGTATATTTTGCTTTTAACCCGGTTTCAATAGGAGGAAGACTTGGTTTAACTACTGAATGATTTGTATTTGTTGATTGAGTAACTTCATCATTTTCCTCTTGAAAGATATAGTGTACGGTAATTTGGTCATTATAAATTTCAAAACCTGCAGTAATGATGACATCTGCTAAATTTTGATCCCAAAATAATTGTTTGACAGGACTGTCAAGAAGTACAGTAGCTTGAAAATTTTCAACTTTCATTAACCGAGCTCCTGAAACAAAATAATCATATGTATTTTTTTTGATTTGTTTTTGAGCCAATTCTAAAACACGCGCCCAAAAATTAGCTTCTTGTGACATAAACCCCCTCCTTTCTTGCTAATAAATTCTTCGTTGTATTTAATTACCCATAAAAGTTATTTTAACATAAAACGCAAAAGTTTTCCACAATCTGTGGAAATGAATTCACATTGTTCTTTGAAGTTTTCCACAGATTGTGAGTAAAGCGGTTTTTCTGTGATTTATTAAGGTTTTCTTATAAAATAAGAGTGGATAACTCTGTGACTTGAAAGAATAAAAATAACAGCCTTATTTAAAGCTGTCAATAATTCTTTGATATTCTTCTAGGTTTGAAAAATGAATACAAATTTTCCCTGATTGAGATTGTTCAGAAAATTGAAGAGAAATCTCTGTACCAAATATCTTTTTTAATTTTTTCTCTTCCTCTTTGAGGAAGAGTTGCTGTTTATCTTTTGTTACTGTTTTTGCTTGTTTGGAATGCAATTGTTTTTCTAACTGCCGAACTGAAAGTTCTTGAGATAGGATTTTATCAAACCACAGATTTTGCTCTTTCTCTGAGAGATTGATGAGCAGACGAGCATGTCCTTGAGAAATATTTCCTTCTTTTATCGCTTCAATAATATTGAGAGGTAAATTTAATAATCGGACAGAATTTGTAATATAAGGACGTGATTTTCCCATAGTTTGAGCGATTTCTTTATGTGTCAACCCTTTGTCAATCAAATATTGATAAGATTGTGCTTCTTCTATAGGATTTAAATCTTCTCGTTGTAAATTTTCGATGATAGCTTGCTTCATCATTTCATCATCTGTTAATTCTTTTATAATAGCTGGTATATTTTGTAAGCCTGCTAATTTAGCAGCTCTAAAACGCCTTTCACCAGCTAATAATTCATAACCAATTATTGGAGATTTTCGTACAATGATGGGCTGAATAATCCCATGTTCTTTTATAGAATTAGCAAGTTCAGTAATTTTTTCTTCTGAAAATTCTTTTCTTGGTTGATAAGGATTAGTTTGAATGTCCTTAAGTTCAATATATTGATATTTTTCCATGTTTCTATAGAATAACACACCTTTACAATTCTGTAAAGATGTGTTAATAAAGTGTCAATTATTTGAATCTAAATCTTTTGTAGATTTTGTAAGCTTAATGGTAGTAGTAGTTTCTTTTCCATCACGATAGAAAGTGATTTTTATATTATCACCAATTGAATGTTTGTATAAAGCGGATTGTAAATCACTTGTTGAAGAAATTTCTTTATCATCTACTTTTGTAATCACATCATATTTTTGAAGTTTTCCTTCAGCTGGCATTCCAGATTGAGCTGAACGTACGACAACTCCACTAGTTATTTTTGATGGAAGTTTTAAGCGTGATAGATCTGAACTAGACAGATTAGTGATGTCAATCATTTGGATTCCTAGAGCTGGTCGTGTAACAGTTCCATTTGTTTCTAATTGGTTAATAATGTTTATAACATCATTAGATGGAATAGCAAATCCTAATCCTTCAACCGAAGTTCCGCCGTTGCTAGCTATTTTACTTGAAGTAATACCAATTACTTGTCCTTGGATATTCACAAGTGGTCCTCCAGAGTTCCCTGGGTTGATAGCTGTGTCTGTTTGAATAGCTTGTGTTGAAATCGTTTGTCCATCTTCAGATTTTAAAGAAACATTACGATTTAAACTAGAAATAATTCCTTGCGTCACAGTGTTAGCGTAATTTGATCCGAGCGGACTTCCAATCGCAATAGCTGTCTCACCAACAGTCAATTTGCTAGAATCTCCAAATTCAGCAACTGATTTTACTTTATCAGCACTAATGCGAACAACGGAGATATCAGAATAAGTATCTGACCCTACAATTTCTCCAGGAACTTTATTACCATCTGCTAAACGAATGTCAACTTTTTTAGCACCACTGATAACGTGAGTATTGGTTACTAAGTAAGCGTATTTTCCATCTTTTTTATAAATAACTCCAGATCCTTCGCTAGCTACTTGTTGAGAATTATCATTGTTATTATTTGAATCATCATTTCCAAACACACTGTTTTGTGAATTATTATTAGCATAGGTAATAACGGATACAACAGCATCTTTTACTTTACTCACAGCTTGTGTTGTGGAATTTGTATTTTTATAAGCAGTAGTAACTTGATTAACTTTAGTCGTTGTAGAGCTATTTGTTGATAATTTAGATGAAGTTAAGTTTCCAAGTAAACCACCAATAAAACCTATAGCTAAGACCATGAAAAGCAATAACAATTTTTTTGTGAAATTTGAAGAGTTTTTCATATCTTCCTCCTAGTTATTTCAATTACTGAAAGTATAAAGAATTTAACTTAATTATAGCTTAAATGTTTTATCTTTTCCACAAATTGTGGATAACTTTTAAAATCTGTGATTTTCTAAGTCATTTATAAGGTAATTTAATTTTTTATACTGTGAATAAGGTGTGAAATAATTGTGGATATGGTAGAATAGAAATATGAAAATAAAACTTGTAACTGTTGGAAAATTAAAAGAAAAATATCTAAAAGATGGAATTGCAGAGTATGTAAAACGTTTAGGGCGCTTTACTAAATTTGAGATGATTGAACTTCCAGATGAAAAAACACCTGATAAGGCAAGTCACTTAGAAAATCAACAAATTCTTGACAAAGAAGGAAATCATATCTTATCGAAAATTAATGATAAAGAATTTGTGATTGCTTTAGCTATTGAAGGGCAACAATTTCCGTCAGAAGAATTCAGTAAGAGATTAAGTGATGTGACTGTTCGTGGATTTTCGGATATTACTTTTGTGATTGGTGGGAGTCTTGGTCTGTCTACTGCTGTCAAAAAAAGAGCTAATTTGCTGATGAGTTTTGGAAAATTGACACTTCCTCATCAGTTAATGCGATTAGTTTTAGTAGAACAAATTTATCGATCGTTTATGATTCAACAAGGAAGTCCCTATCATAAGTAATCTTGACGTCATAGGCTTTTTTTGTTAAAATGATAGAGCATTGGTCTCATAGCTCAGCTGGATAGAGCATTCGCCTTCTAAGCGAACGGTCGCAGGTTCGAATCCTGCTGGGATCATATAAGAAAAGGGCACGGGAAAGCGTGCCTTTTTCTATAACTGGATAAAGAAGTCTTTTGAGATGCAAAAATGTATCATTTAGAGTTTTTTTCAATTTATTTATGAAGATTTTGTATAATTACCTTGTAAGATTTCTTACAAAAAACAAACATTAAGGAGAAATTATGAAAAAGTTGTTTGCTAAAAAAGAGGTAGTAAAAAAGGAAATTGTAGAATTTAAAGAACTGAATGATGAGCAATTAGATAAAATCATTGGTGGGGATAGGAGGGATCCTAGAGGAATGATTGGAATTGGGAAAAAATTATTTGGTTAGGAGATTTTATCATTATGAATCTGGATAAAATATTTATAATCATTTCTTTTATTATCGGAATTTTATCTTTTTCAATTGTTCATAAAAAAATTAGTAAAGTGAAAATTATAGATTTTCGCTTTACTTTATTGTGCTTGTGTTTATTTTTATTTTCATCTTTTATAAATTCGATTAATTCCTTATTAGCCTATTTATGTTTATTATTAGAGCCTGTTATAATTTACTT
>ERZ773067.1978-NODE-1978-length-10577-cov-3.859152_pt1 | contig 10577 bp, 9 predicted proteins | sample MGYA00580622_ERZ773067 | MGnify/ENA primary metagenome ERZ773067 (study PRJEB29015, sample SAMEA2737998) | human oral metagenome | biome: human oral; feature: human-associated habitat; material: dental | place: China | collected 2113 ...
AAGACGGTGAAGCGCCGGATTGGCGCGGAGCCGCTCACGCGGGCTCTGATCCTGCGGCGACGCGGATTGTACGAATATGAGATCGGGATCGAGGAGCAGGAGCTGCTCATAGCTGATAAACTCATCCTCCCCCACCATCTGCCGATCGGCGCCCAGTACCTCGGCGCCAAGCCGCTCCAAAATATCGCCCGACAGCGTGCGCGGCGTATAGATCGTCAGCTGGCGCGCAGCCGAGGATACAACGAGAACGCGCGGCTTTTCCGCAGCTGTCGGCTTCATCTCAGCGCGAATCTCCTGTTCAAGCTGCACTGCCCTTTCCTCTTGATCGACGATCGTACCCAGATCGCGGATAAATTTTAGCTCATCTTCCAGCGTGTGGACATCCTTGAAATCCGCGCCATTCATCGTCGTCATATAGACATTCGTACCGCGCTTCTCCCAAAAATCACTGCGGCCGACGCCATTGCCCTGCCGCGTGAAATCAAAGAGCCAGCCGACGATCAAATCGGGCTGCAGCGTCAGCATGGTTTCCACATCGGGCACCTGCCTGAGCCGCACGGGAATTTTTTCATACAGCGGCACATTTTCCGGCGCCAGGACATCGGTGCTCGACAAGCCGCCCGCCACGATGATGCGATCGACCGCGCCCAAAGCCAGCAACGTCTCAATCGAATTTTGCCAGAGCGCGACGATGCGCTGTGGATGCTCCCTGTAGTGATAAACATGCGGACGCAAAGCCGAATCGTAGTTTTCCACGGCAAAGCCGTCCGCCTGCACGACCGTCTTTTCATCGCCATAAGAGCAGCCTGCCCGAATGAGCGTGAAAAGGAAGAGCACACCCAGCAGAACGCCGCCCAAATACCATCGTTTCATCGCATCATCTTCCCCGAGAAGCTAAAATCCCGCCGCCATCAGAAGCTGCAGCTCGCCGACAGGGAAATCGTGCGCGGCATCCCCGGGGCAATGGAGCTTCCCGAAGCATACCAGTAGCGCTTGTTGAAGAGGTTGCTGCACATCAAGGAGAACGTCACATCCTCGCCCGAAACCTGCATCTTGTAATTCATCCCCAGATCGAACGTCGTAAAGGCGGGCACATCCAAGGGACTGTTGTGGCGAATGCGCGCCTCACCGCTGTAGTTCAGGCGACCGACAACGGAAAGCACATCGGTCGGCTTATAGACGAGAGCTGCCGTTCCGGCCCACGTCGGCAATCCCAGGACAGAATTGCCATCCGTCTGCTTTGCCTGCAGCCAGTTCAATGCCAACACCATATCGAGCTGCGGCGCGATCTTTCCGACAACCGAATATTCAACGCCCGAATACTTCTGCTCCTTGTCAATCTCCAGATACATCAAGCCACTTCGGAGAACGCCGTTCGTCCCCTGCTTGCGCATCTTGTAGTAGCTCAGCGTCTGCAAGAGCCCTTTGCTCTGATACTTGACGCCGATCTCGTTCTGCTTCGTCTTTGCCGGCGGAATCGTCTCTCCCATGTTCGCATAGCCGGAGCCTACGACCGTTCCCTCATCAAAACTCTCGCTGTGATTTGCGTACATCATGAACTGCGGCGTGAACTGGTACGTCACGGCAAACGTCGGGCAGGTGGCACTCGCATCGATTTCCGACGCACTGCTTCCGGCATAATTTCTCGCGCGGATGCCGCGATGCCCGTGCATGCCGAGCGTGATGCCGAGCTTGTCTCCCGGTGCCGTGAAGGTGTCGACGATATGCCAGCCAAGCATCTGCAGCTTATACTGCGTCTTCAACGTATGCTTGGGGAAGCTTCCCGGAGACGGTGTGGAATTGGAACGATAGATATTGCCCGGCGCGGGAGCATAAAAATCGTTCGGATCCGAGCCATAATTCCCTATGACCTTACGATGGAACCACAATTTATCAAGGCTCAGCACATAATCGCTCTTCCATTCACCAAGTTTGAAGTCGCCCTTGACACCGATGCCGATATACTTTGTCGAATGCGCCACAGGCCACTGAGAATAGCCGCTGCCATAGCCTGACGCAGCCAACGAGCCATAATCTCCATCCATATTGAACAATGTCCGGCTATATCCCTGAATCCAGCTCGTATAATTTTCCTTATGATAGCCCGCATTCAAGAATGCCTTCGCATGCTCGTTGATCTTCTGCTCATGGTTCAGAATAAATGTCCAATCGTTATACGTATCCTCCGCCCAGCTTGGAGAAAAGTTGACAGAGCCGTCGGGAGCTTTTGGCAGGCTCCTGATGGCGTTCGGGATGCGCAGGGTATTGCCGTCGCCGCGCTGGCGCGTATAGTCATAGCCCATGAGCAGATTCGTCGTGCTCGTGTCCGTCTTATGGTCGAGATTCAGATAGACGCCCCACTTCCACATGCGGGCATGATCGACCGATAAGGTGCCCTGTCCCTGCATGACATTGAAGCGCGCTCCCCATTCCTTGTTCTTGCCGAAGCGCTCGCCGACATCGATGGCCTGCGAGAAATAGCTCTTGCCCGAGAAAGAAATCTTCGCCTCACGGTCGCCCTTTGCAGATGCCTTCTTGGAAATCATATCGACGACGCCGCCCGCGTTCTCCTGCCAGCCCGCCGTCGTGCCGCGCACGCCGAGCGCCGGTCCTGCGATCACGGTGACGCTCTCGACGAAGTTCGCCGTCATATCCTTCTGATGCGCCATACCGGGCACACCGTTGATATACCACTTGTTGCCGTTGGAGCTGAGGCCGCGGATCGTGACATTGCTGTCCGTCGCGCCCCGACCGACACGAACGGCTGGGCTCAAGGAGAGCGTATCGAGGATCGTGCGATCCGGTACGCTGAACTGATCCAGAGCCTTCTTGCCGAAGGTCATCGCCTGAAACGGCGTCTCCATGATGTCCTTCGCTCCCAAAAGACCGATGTTTTCCCTCCGTTCGACAAGACCGCCCGCCAGGCGCGAGCGCTCCGCCTCTACAACGGTCGCCGAAAGGCTGTGCGATGTTGCATCATCTTCAGCGCGATAGGGTGTGGACAGCTTGGCCACATCGCCGGACTCCGCCGCATAGGCATTTCCCAATGGGCTTGCGCCTGTCAGCGCTCCTACGATTGCCAACGTCAGCCACTGCTTCTTCTTCATCTTTTTCTGCAACTCCTTTTCTTTGGTACAAACTAAAACCTCCCCACAGCCTGCGGGGAGGAAGATGCACACAAAAAGAGCACCCTACCTTGTCACTCGCAAGAAGGCGTGGATTCACAAATCAAGGCAGGTCTCCTGGCTCTGCATCATCGTCTGCTCCGCCTTCCCAGAGTTTCCTCCAGTGACATCATGGAACAGCCTCCGCATCACAGTGACGGGATCGCATCGGGCTTGCACCGATTTCCCTATTAAGCTCTCGCGAGCGCCTTAACTATGTATGAAGTTTTTCAAAGACGAAGCGCGTCAAACGCCTCACGGCAAGGATTATACATTAAACCCCGTCTAACGTCAATAAGATTTATGGAAAAATAAATGTATTTTATATCTGCACAAATAACACAAAAAAGCCCCCGATCTGACACCTCGGAGGCTTCTTTCATATCAAATCGACACATATCACCCTTACCATCTACCGTACAGCATCGTTGGTTGTTGCCGTTCAAATGTGTATTCTCGTACACCACATCTCATGCCCCGTCCATACATACGGCGGCAAGCCCCTCCGTCCCTCACCTCACATAATGCACCCGCTCCGCTTCAAACCTGTCTGCGTGCAGCTTTCTCTCGTTCGGATAGCCGAGCGCGAAGAGGGAGAACGCCTTGAGGTTCGCGGGCATTTCGAGGATTTCTTCCACCTTCTTCATGTTCTCCTCGTAGGGCGCGATGCCGAACCAGACGCCGCCGAGTCCGAGATACGTCGCTTCGAGCCAGATGTTTTGCTGCGCCGCCGCCATGTCGATGTGCGAGAAGCGCGGCACGGTCAGGCCTTCCGTACGGTAAGCGAGCGCTAGGAGGAGCGGCGCCCCCGCCGCACAGCCCGTATAGGGCGTGACCTTGGCGAGCGCGGCGATCTTCTCGCGGCTTTCGACGACGAAGAACTCCCACGGCCGCTGATTGCAGGCGGACGGCGCCTGCATCCCGGCACGCAGGATGCGCTCGACCTTCTCCGGCTCGACCGGCCTCTCCTGATACTTCCTTATGCTGCGGCGCTGAAACACGACGTCATTCTCCATCGAAAAGCACTCCTTCCAACCGTTTCTCGATCTCCTCCTGCGCGAGCATGTCGACGAGCGTCAGCACACCTGCCCGCTCTCGCCAAAACGCTTCTTCATACCGTTCAATTCGCATCTCAATGCTGGCATATCGTCAGAGACAATCTCCCAGATAAGCCGCAGATTCACGCCCTCGTAGTCATGAACGATGCGATTCCGCAAGCCATAGATCTGAGCCCATGCCACCTGCGAATTTTCCTTCTTGAAATCCTCACCCAGCTTCTTGGTCAATTCCCCGATTTGACCGAGATTGAACACGCACGCCTCGACGAGCATATCATTGGCACGAAAATCCTCATAGGAGACGCCCTTACAGTATTCGCACACCTTGTCAGCATAGCGAATTATCTTATCAAGAATGATCTTATCGCGCATAAATCTCGATCCCCGTCTGCTTAATTTCCTCGGCAATCCGAGACTTAGGCTCGATATGCGCGACATCGAACACATCCATATCCTTATCGTCCAAAGCTTCGCGCAACTCCTCCACGAAACCCATGAATTTCAGTCCGCGCAAATCGCTGTCCACCAACAAATCCACATCGCTTTTTTGCGTTGCCGTCCCCTTGCCGTAAGAACCAAAAAGAATCGCCTGACGAATCCGATGGCTGGTAAAAACTGGCTGCAATCGCCGTTTTATTTCATCGAATGTAAAAATCCCCTCCGGCATATCAATCCCTCCGATTCTCGAACAGCGGGAAAAGCACTCCTTCCAACCGTTTCTCGATCTCCTCCTGCGCGAGCATGTCGACGAGCGTCAGCGAGGAAATCGCGTTGAGGCGCGCGAGGAGCGCCTGCAGATGCTCGCGCTTGACCTTCCTCCCACTGCGCTCGAAGCGCTCTAGGAGCGCGAGCACGGCGAAGCGCGTCTCCCTGCGGCTCATGAGGCTGCTTGAGGCGAGGAGCACGAGCTGCGAGGCGAACGCTTCTTGCGCGAGCACGGGCAGAAGCTCGAACGGATCGCGGCGGCGCTCATCGAAGACCATGTGCCCCGCCCACCACAGGCGGGCGATCGGATTCACGAAGAGCGAGCGGCGCCGCCCCTGCGCGAAGAAGAAATCGCTCCGAAGCGCGGCGGCCTTGCCTTCGCCGAAATCCTTTTCCTTGCGGTAATGGATGTAGCGCCAGAAGAGCGTGTGCGAAAGCCCCGCCCAGAAGCGCTCATCCGCCGCCGTATAGGGCGCGAGCGTGCGCCATGCGCCGTAAATGCGCCGCACGTTCTCCACGTCCGTCGAGGCAAAGTCGCCCTCTGTCAGAAGCTCGACGGGCGAAAGTGCGGCAAGCTCCGTCTTTTCGAGATAGCCGCGCGCCGAAAGATGCGCGAGCATCGCCGCATTGTCCGCGCTCTGATACATCGCGGCATATTCTTCGACATGCGTCTTCATATCGTCGATGCCTGCCTGCGTCATGAAGCTCAGTTCCATGCGCCCACCTCCTCGCGCTGCGCCAGATCCTCCAACTCCTGCACGGCGCGGTTCAGCGGATCGCGCAGGAGGCGCTGGGCGACGGCAAGAGGCTCTGCGTCCTTCGCCGCGAGATCGATCTTCTCTTCTTCCAAGAGGTGCACGAGCACCCTCTGCCAGCGCGTCCTCGGCTCTTCGCCCGCACGCAGCGCACCCTGCAGCTTTTCGAGCGCCGCAGTGAGAGCCGGCTGGACGACGCACGAAAGGAACGTCGCGCTGTAGACTCCCTTCGCGTAGCGGCGATAAGCGTCGTACATGCCTTGCGGCAGACGGGCAACGATGTAGTCCGAGCCGCAGTCGACGCGAAGCGCCGCCTCGCCCGCCTCGCGCCCCAAAGGCTCGACGCGCACGATGGAAGGAAGCGTCTCGCGTTCGTCATGCGCCTGCAGCAGGAATTCCGTCGTCTGATCGACGGCGAGGATATGTCCGCGTGCGAAGGAAAAGGCCTGCCCTTCGTAGACTTCATGAAAATCATCGCTCGCATATCCCTCGATCGCCGCCTTCGCGACGACGAACGGCGTGACCTGCAGAGAGCCGCGCACCTCGTCCGCCGCCAGCGTCAGATGAAACGGCGCATCGTTGAACTCAAAGAGGCGGCGATACGACGTGACGGGCGACTCGACGTGCAGCGCATAGCCCGCAAGCCCTGCACGCACGAGGTTCCTGAGCGAAGTACAGCGAAGCACGGCGCGAAATTCCAGGCGCAGTTCTTTCCCCGACGCCTTCAGCTCGGCGATGCCGTCGAACGACGACTTGCGGTAGCTGTCATTCGTCTTCGCCAGCAGCGGATACGGCGCCAGACGCCCCCGGATCTTCAACGTACTTCACCTCCATCAGGCAGTAGTCACGATAGTCCATCGTATAGTCGACAAAGAGTTTCGCGCCCTTCGCGACATTCTGCAGCTCGATGACGTTCTTCTCGAACTTTGCCAATTTCGCCCTGGCTCTGCCCGAAAGCGAGGCCGCGAGCAATTTGACAGGAACATCCGTCTGCTCGCCCGCGAGAAAAAGCTCCAGGCGCACGCGCTCGGCCTTTCGCGGCGCGATGAGGCTCAAGCGATAGCGCCCCTTCTCGCGCTCGACGCAGAAAGAGCGCATGTGGAGCGGCGAGAGGCGCGACGCCGCCGCCTTCTTCTTGCGAACCTTCTCAATACAGCTTTGAAGCTCCTCCCGGCGCTTTCCCTTTCGTGCGGCAAGGGCGCGGCGCACGGCCGCATCTTCCAAGTCAGGCAGGAAATCGCCCGCGCCGAAGGCGTCGACGCCGCGCTCCTCCTCCGCCATCAGCCGCTCGCGCACCTTTTCCTTCAGGTAGCGCTTGAGCCCCAGATACATCTCCTTCGCTTGCTTCTCCTCTGCCGCGTCCTGCACGACGCCCGGCTCCCACGCGTCGTGCGACGGCACCTCGATGCGGCGGAACGCCTGTCCCATCGCGTTCTCCTTGATGAGGAAGATGCCCGTGAAGTCGATGCCGCTCGGAAACCCCTTCTGCTCGAAGAGCTTCATGCCGATGTGACGCGACATGAGGATGCGTCGGTTCAGCCCCTCGCCGCGCGTCAAAAAGAGCGTCGCCGCGCCGTCAGGAAAGCCGTACTTCGCACCGTACTCTGCGGCACGAAGCTCGATCCTCTGCGTCGCCTCGTCCTCGCCTAGAAGCATGCGCGCGTAGCGCTGGATCATGCGGTTCTCTTCATAGTATTCCTTATGATGCGAACTGCCCGCCGTCTTCTCGACGGGAAGCGAATCCGCGTAAAGCCCGAGGCTCGTCTTCGTGATGCGGTGATCGCCGATCTCCACCTCCAGATTGCCCAGCCATATCGCAAGAAGGAAATTGTCGAGAACGGCGCGGATCATCTCCTGCTCCAAGCCCTCGATGGGCACGAGTCCCATGACGAAGATGTCCGTACCGCTCGTGCGCCGCCGAAAGGCGGGATCGAGCGTAAAGATGTCCAAGAGCGCCTTCTTGTTCTCGTCGCTGTAGTAGACCGTGCCCGTCGTCCAGCGATCCTTCTCGTCCTTGTAGGAGACGAGCTTCGCGACGCCCGTATACGATTCCACGCCATCCTTGTCCAACGAGGCGAAGAACGCCGTGCGAAGCTCCGAGCAGCTGTAGACGACCGCCTTGCCGATGCCGAAACTGCCGCCCGCGTCATTTTCCTTCTGCACGGAAAAGCCCTGCTCCTTGACGAGTCCGCTCCAAAGCGAACCCTTCTCGCCCGCGAGTGCCCCTTCAAGCCCGCGCGTGCGAAAATCGCTGATGCGAAGGACGGCAATTCGCTCCGCCCTAAGGACGTCCGCGGCACGCTCGAAAGCCTCGCGGCACTTCTTGTCCTCACGATTGCTGAGGAAGCAGCGCTCCAGGATATTCTGAAAATCCTCGCGCCCCGGAAACTTCTCGCGCGGGATGTCGAACGACTGAAAGGAAACGAGAACGGCGCCCTCGGCATCCTCTCTTCGCGCATCGAGCGAATTCTGGATCGTCTCGCGCACGAGGTAGTGCACCGTGCGTATGCCGAAGGAAACGCGCGCGAGGTCGTTGTAGCCGACAAGCTCGCCGCTGTCGTTCACCGGCGCACGCCAGCTGCCCTTCTTCCTGTCCATGAAAGGAAACAAATTTCCCACCTCATTCCTGTATGTTTCCTAGTATAGCAAAGAGACCGCCCAGTGACAATGCGTGAGGTGCGTCCAAAAATTAACAAAAGCTAAATATTACAAAAATTTACCTGTCCCCTCTTGCATATACGAACCAATATGCTATAATAAAGGTGCGGCAGGTGGACTAAGCGTCATCCCGCCTTTAGTGCCGTACCTTACTAACCACCAGAAGGAATCATCGCGTATGGTTCCTCCTGGTGGCAATATAATCGAATCCCGCCCAGGGATTCAGGCTGCAAGGCCAACAGAAAAGAACAGGCAGAGAGTCTAGGCTCACTGCCTGTTTTCTTTCGCTTTCTTTCCTTTTCCAGTATTCTCAATTTCTGGTATTTTCCCGCAACTTTTTTGCACCCGTGCGGGAATTGTGCTATAATGAGGCTCGTGCGGCAGACCGCACGCCTTCATACATTTCATCATTCCTCAGATGCGACACAGCTTATCGCCATTGTGCCGCACAAAAGCGAAAGGAGTCTTTTCCATGCCAACAGCAGCAAAATCGAGCGGCGCAAGAAAGACCGCCGTCCCAAAGAAAAGCAGCGCCCCCTCGCGCACGCGCAGGGCCTCGAACGTCGCCTACATCTTCTTCAACTGCGACGCCGAAAAATCCCACGGCTCGATGAACATCTTCTACAACCATGAGATCTACCGCGACACGCAGGCCTCGCGCAAGGCTCTTTGGCAGAAGGTCAAGGAGGAGCAGGCGGCCTCGCGCATCGAAATCGCCGAGGACGATCTGACGAGCGTGCGCACGGCAATTCTTGAGAGCGACCCCGCCGAAGCGAGCCGCTACATCCGCTTCGGCACGATTGAGACCTTCGTCTGCCACTGATTCGTCCGCGATTTTCGTACGGCCGAACGAGAAAAGCCCGAGGGCATCCCTAGCGGTCGTCCTTGGGCTTTTCTTTTTCAGGAATGTCCAGCTCCTCGGCTTTCGTCTGCGTCGTCGGCACGCCCTCGGGCGTGAGGCTCGGCGCATAGCGCCAGCTCTCCTTGATCCTCTTTTCCAGACGCTCTTCGAGAAGGCGGCGCTCCTTTTCGTCGGTGATTTCCGGCTCGAACTGCCACGCTTGGACGCCCGTCACGCGGCCTTCTTGCGAGATGTCCGCGAAGAACTGCACATGCCCGCGGTACGCAGTCTCCTTCTCGGTCAGGCCGCGCTTCGTCTCCTCACGCAGCACGGCAGGCTTGTTCGGCTTTCGCATCGCAGGATAGTCCCGCTTTTTCGGCGGCTTCTTCTCGCTGCCATCCGTTGATTTTTTCTCGCCTTCCTGCGGAGTTCTCGCCGCCTCCTTGGGAGGCGACGGCATAAGCTCAGGAACGGGCATCTCCTCCTGCCCCACCGCTTCATCTGCCGACATCTTTGGCTTCTCTTGAACTGGAGAAGCCGTCTGCTCAGACACATCCTCCGCAGCTGACACATCGAGCCACGCAATCTCCTGCCCATCATCTGAGAATCCTCCTTCATCGGGCAGGAACAGCCCTGCGACACATAGCACGACGATGTGCAGCAGGACGGCAAGGAAGACGGCAGATCCCCAACGCGGGCGCACAATCACAAGCATCCCTCCTACGCATTTCCTTCCATTATAGCATATGAGCCATCTTTGTCACGGCAAAAAGCTGCCGCCTTTCCTTCTTCCTTCACCAGCAGGATTCTTTCCCTTGGAGGCAGAATATAAGAAGCAGGATATCGCATCATGAACAGGAACGGCTATATGTCCTCTTTATTTAGGGAAGCGATAGCAAGACAAACGGCTCGAAATCGGCAAAATGAAATTGGGCGATGATTGAGACACTTCATCCATGGACGACAGCAGGTGAGCAAAATGATTCATATCCCTATAAAAAAACTAAAAGAAGGCATGATTACGGCGCAGAGCATATACAACCCGCTTGGCGCCAGCTATCTGACGAAGGGTGTGGAGCTTAACCCAAAATACATCGAGCGGCTCAAAAAGGCTGGACTCGACGGTGTCACCGTCACGTCGCTCGATCCCAAACTCAAGCTCGCACCGCCTGCTGACATCGTGCAGGAAAAGACCCGCATTTCCGCCATACACAACGTGGCGACGGCCTTTCAGAACGTCGAGGATCATGGAACCTTAGACCCGAAACCGCTGCAGGATATTTCCGAAACGATCCTGCTCGACATCATCGAGCAGCAAAAAAACCTCGTGCAGCTCACGGACATCCGCCTGCACGACACTTACACCTTCGCCCATTCGGTCAACGGCCGAAGTTCC
>ERZ773067.1983-NODE-1983-length-10562-cov-8.455125_pt1 | contig 10562 bp, 8 predicted proteins | sample MGYA00580622_ERZ773067 | MGnify/ENA primary metagenome ERZ773067 (study PRJEB29015, sample SAMEA2737998) | human oral metagenome | biome: human oral; feature: human-associated habitat; material: dental | place: China | collected 2113 ...
CCCTGCCGGTCCACCCGGCCCGCCCCGCCGACAACGCGCGCGAGATCATTGACGCCGCACGCCAGCTTGACGCGCGCGGGGTCGCCGTGGCCGTCTTCCCCGAGTTGTGCGTCTCCGGCTATTCAATCGACGACCTGCTCCTGCAGGACGTCCTCCTCGACAACGTCGAGAAGGCCCTGGCGTCGATCGTCGAGGCAAGCACAGACCTGCTCCCCCTCCTCGTCGTCGGCGCCCCCCTGCGCAAGGACAACGCCCTGTACAACTGCGCGGTCGCCATCCACCGCGGGCGCGTCCTCGCGATCATCCCCAAGTCACACCTGCCCAACTATCGGGAGTTCTACGAGAAGCGCTACTTCGTGACCGTGCCTGCGCGCACGCGAGAGCGCATCGAGGTCCCCTGGGGCGGCATCGAGGAGTTCAGCGGCGCCCCCGTGTGGGTCCCCTTCGGCCAGGTCCTCCTGTCCGCAGCCGACGTGCCCGGCCTGAGCGTCGGCATCGAGATCTGCGAGGACATGTGGGTGCCCGTCACCCCGGCGACCGAGCTGGCGCTCGCGGGCGCGACCGTCCTGGCGAACTTGTCGGCCTCCCCGATCACCGTGGGACGGGGAGCTGACCGAGAACTCATGGTGCGCTCGATCTCCGCGCGCTGCTCCGCTGCCTACGTGTACACGGCGGCCGGCATGGGTGAGTCCAGCACGGACCTGGCGTGGGACGGGGAGACCATGATCTACGAGGCCGGGGACCGCCTGGCGATTGGCGAACGCTTCCAGGAGGGTGCGCACATGACGATCGCCGACGTGGACCTCGAGCGCCTGCGCACCGAGCGCAAGCGGCAGAACTCCTTCACGGACAACGCCCAGCGCTACTTTGCGGGCGACGAGCGCATGGCCCCCCAGGAGGTCGAATTCACGCTCAACCCGCCGCGCACGGACTTGGGCCTGGAGCGAGCGGTGAACCGCTTCCCCTTCGTCCCCAATGATCCGACCCGCCTGGAGCAGGACTGCTACGAGGCCTACAACATTCAGGTCGCGGGCCTGGTCCAGCGCCTGCGCGCGATCGGAAACCCGAAGATCGTCATCGGAGTGTCCGGCGGCCTGGACTCGACCCACGCGCTGGTTGTGGCCTCCCGCGCGATGGATCTGCTGGGCCGTCCGCGCACGGACATCCTGTGCTACACGCTGCCCGGATTCGCCACCTCCGAGCGCACCAAGAGGAACGCGACCCTGCTGTGCCGCTACCTGGGCACGTCCTTCCAGGAGATCGACATCCGCCCGGCGGCCACGCAGATGCTGGCCGACATCGGACACCCCTACGGGGAGGGCGAGGCCACCTACGACGTGACCTTCGAAAACGTTCAGGCCGGCTTGCGCACCGACTACCTGTTCCGCCTGGCCAACCACCTGGGCGGCATCGTTGTCGGCACGGGCGACCTGTCCGAGTTGGCGCTGGGCTGGTGCACGTACGGCGTGGGCGACCAGATGAGCCACTACGCGGTCAACACGGGCGTGCCCAAGACCCTCATGCAGCACCTGATCCGCTGGGTCGTGGCCTCCAAGCAGTTCGACGACCACGTCGGCGAGGTGCTCCTGTCGATCCTCAACACGGAGATCTCCCCCGAGCTGGTTCCCGCTGAGCCGGGTGAGAAGATGCAGTCCACGCAGGACAAGATCGGCCCCTACAACCTGCAGGACTTCACGCTGTACCACGTGCTGCGCCGCGGGGCACGTCCCTCGAAGATCGCGTTCTTGGCGGAGAAGGCCTGGTCGGACGCTTCCGTGGGCGACTGGCCGGTCGGCTTCCCCGAGGAGGACAAGGTCGCGTACTCACTCGAAGAAATCGTCAAGTGGGAGCGCCTGTTCCTGTGGCGTTTCTTCAGCCAGCAGTTCAAGCGCAGCGCCCTGCCCAACGGCCCGAAGGTCATGGCCGGGGGTTCCCTGTCCCCGCGCGGGGATTGGCGCATGCCCTCCGACGTATCGGGCGCGGATTGGGTTGCCGAACTCGACGAGGCCGTTGCTGGCCTGGTCGAGGGCCGGGGTAACTCTGTTCACATGTGCTGACGCGGTAGGAATCTGTCGCTAAGGTTAGTTTCGGTAGTTAGGTAAGCCTACCTTTCTATCCGCTAGCATCACCGCAGTTTCCCCAGCTTTTACGGAGAAAAATGTCTCGCACGACCACCTCCCTGGCCGCTATTGCCGCCATTGCCGCGCTCGGCCTCGCCGCCTGCTCCTCGGGCACGCCTACCCCCGCCGCGCAGTCCTCCGCGCCCGCCTCTGCCGACGCCTCCCAGGCATCGTCGGTGTCCATCGAGTCGAACGACGGCACCGTCGAGATCAAGCTGCCCGTCACCCGGGCTGCGTCGCTGGATAACCGCACCTTCGAGGTCCTCCAGCAGTGGAACGTGCCGCTCGTCGCCGCACCCAAGAAGCTGATCCCCACGACCGTCACCGCGTTCAACGGTGATGATGTCGCCGACGTGGGTATGCACCGCGACCCGAACCTGGAGGCGCTCGTTGCGGCCGAGCCCGACCTGATCATCTCGGGTCAGCGCTTCACCAAGTTCGACGCGCAGATCAAGGAGCTGGCACCAAACGTGCCGATGATCAACCTTGAGCCGCGCGACGGAATGCCCTTCAACGAGGAGCTCATCAGGCAGGTCACCGATCTGGGCACGATCTTCAACAAGCAGGCCGAGGCCCAGAAGCTGGTCGACGATTTCAACGCCTCCATCGAGCGCGCGAAGAAGGCCTACGACGGCTCCTCGACGGTCATGGCGGTTGACGTCTCGGGCGGCAACATCGGATACGTCGCACCCTCGAAGGGCCGCACGTGGGGGCCCGTCTTCGACATCCTCGGCCTCAAGCCCGCGCTAGAGGTAGAGGGATCCACCGATTCTCACACGGGTGACGACATTTCCGCCGAGGCAATCGCCGAGGCCAACCCCGCGTGGATCTTTGTTCTGGACCGAGATGCCGCGATCACCAAGGACGGATCGAACCCCCCCGCCGAGACCGTCATCTCGGGCAACACCGTCCTTAGCGGCGTCACCGCCCTCCAGAAGAACCAGGTCGTCTACGCGCCGAACGATACGTACACGAACGAGTCGATCATCACCTACACGAAGATCTTCAACTCGATCGCCGATTCCTTCGAAGCCGCAAAGAAGTGACCCTCTGACCCCTCGGTGCGGGTGGCGCCTCCCCGGGCGCCACCCGCACGCCACCCCTCATGACTCACTCCCCCACCACCGCCCTCCCGAAGGACCCAACCATCGAGCGTGAAGGCGCCCCGACCACGTCGAAGCGCCGCCCCCTGGCGCTGGCCCTGGCCACGCTCGCCGTGGCTGCGCTCCTCGTCCTGTCACTGTCCACCGGCGAGTACTCGATCCTCTCCCAGGACGACGGCTGGAAGATCTTCCTCGCCGTGCGCGTCCCCCGCACGATCGCGCTCGTCCTTTCGGGCGCCGCGATGTCAATGAGCGGTATCGTCATGCAGCTGGTCACCCAGAACCGCTTCGCCGAGCCCTCCACGACGGGCACGACCGAGTGGGCGGGACTCGGCCTCCTCGCAATCATGATCGCGTGGCCCGGAGCCCCGATCCTGGTGCGCATGGCCTGCGCCATCTCCTTCGCCTTCGTCGGCACCATGGTCTTCTTCGCCCTCCTGCGACGCGTCTCGCTTCGGTCCTCTCTGCTCGTCCCGATCATGGGCATGATGCTGGGCGCCGTGGTGTCCGCAGTCTCGACGTTCGTCGCGCTGGAAACCAACACGCTGCAGAGCGTGTCCGTGTGGTTCCAAGGGTCCTTCACTTCCGTCTACGAGGGCCAGTACGAGGTCCTGTGGATCGTCGCCATCGTCGTGGCGATCGTCTTCATCATGGCCGACCGCCTGACGGCCGTCTCCCTCGGCGAGGACATTGCCATCTCCCTCGGGGTCAACTACCACCGCATGATCCTCATCGCGACGGGGCTCGTGGCCGTGGCGACCGGCGTCGTCACCGTCGTCGTCGGTTCGCTGCCCTTCCTGGGACTGATCGTCCCCAACCTCGTGTCCATGTCCATGGGCGACAACCTGCGGACGAACCTGCCGTGGGTGTGCCTGGCGGGTATCTCCCTCGTGACGGTCACGGACCTCCTCGCACGCACGATCATTTCCCCCTTCGAGATGCCGGTCTCGGTCATCTTGGGTGTCCTCGGCGCGTTTGTCTTCATCGCGCTCGTGCTGCGCCAGGCCAAGAAGGGAGCCGTCCTGTGACCGCCCTGTCCTCAGCCACGCGCCGCGGCGCCGCCTCCCACTCCCCGACCTCGTCCACGCGCACACCGCACCCGATCCGACGCACCAGCGCCTTCACGTCTGCGGCCGCCCGGCGCCGCTGGTGGCTCGTCTTCGGGGTCGTCTGTGCCATCGCGGTCCTGGCCTGCGTCGGCCTGCTCGTGTGGAAGAACCCCGCCCAGTTCGCCACCCCCGTCTTCTGGCGCCTGGCGCGCAGGCGCGCCTTCGCGGTCCTGGCAATCGGTCTCGTCGCCACGTGCCAGGGGATGGCCACGGTCGCCTTCCAGACGGTGGCCAACAACCGGATCATCACTCCCTCGATCCTGGGTTTCGAGTCCCTGTACCGGGCAATTCACACCTCCACGATCTTCTTCCTGGGCGTGGCGGGCCTCAACGCCTCCGCGACGGTCGGCAACTTCGTCGGCCAGCTCGCGCTCATGATCGTCCTCACGCTCGTGCTCTACTCGTGGCTGCTCACCTCTCAACGGGCATCCATGCACGCGATGCTCCTGATCGGCGTCATGCTGGGAGCTGGCCTCGGGTCGGTCTCCACCTTCATGCAGAGGCTGCTCACACCCTCCGAGTTTGACGTGCTCACCGCGCGCCTCTTCGGGTCGATCGCGAACGCCCAGAAGGAATATTTCCCCATCGCGATTCCCCTCGTCGCGGCCGCGGCCATCGCCCTCGTGTTGCTTACGCGCCAGCTGTCGGTGCTGTCGCTCGGCCGCGAAACGGCCACCAACCTGGGCATGAACCACCGACGCACGTCCGTGCTCGTCCTCGTGCTGGTCTCGATCCTCATGGCGACCTCGACGGCGCTCGTCGGACCGATGACCTTCCTGGGCTTCCTCGTGGCGACACTCGCCTACCAGTTCTCCTCCACCCACGACCACCGCTACCTCTTCGCCATGTCCACGGCGCTGGGTATCGCGATCCTGTCGAGTGCGTACTTCTTCATGAATCACGTCTTTAACACGCAGGGTGTTGTCTCGATCATCATCGAGTTCGTCGGCGGTCTCGCTTTCATCATCACCATCCTGCGGAAGGGACGCCTGTGATCTCCATCGATTCCGTCGTCAAGCAATACTCACCGTCGGTCCGCATCGGGTCGATCTCCCTGACCATTCCCACCGGAGGAATCACGGCGCTGGTGGGCCCCAACGGTGCGGGCAAGTCGACTCTTCTGACGATGATCGGTCGCCTCCTGGACATCGACGAGGGAGTGATCGAGGTCGGTGGCCTGAACGTCGCGACGACAAAGTCGGCGGAGCTGGCGCGCACGCTGTCCATCCTGCGCCAGGAGAACCACTACATTTCCCGCCTAACGGTCCGTCAGCTGGTCAGCTTCGGCCGTTTTCCTCACACCCGCGGGCGCCTGACCCCCCAGGACGAGGAGATCATCGACCGCTACATCGGCTTCCTTAACCTGGGGGACCTCCAGGGGCGCTACCTGGATCAGCTCTCCGGCGGACAGCGTCAGCGGGCGTACGTCGCCATGGTCCTCACCCAGGAGACCGAGTACGTCCTGTTGGATGAGCCCCTCAACAACCTCGACATCGCGCGCAGCGTCGAGATGATGACCATGCTGGAGCGCGCGGCCCGCGAGTTCGCCCGCACGATCGTCATCGTCTTACACGACATCAACTTCGCGGCGCGTTACGCCTCCCAGATATGCGCGCTCAAGGATGGCGCGGTTGCCTACGTGGGTCCCCCGAGCCAGATCATGACGGACGAGGTTCTGACCGACATCTTCGACACTCCCGTGACGGTCGTTCCCGGCCCGAAGGGCCCCATGGCCTGCTACTTCTAAGGAGGAGACCAGGCTCGCCCAGCACCCGCCTCGCCCCCCGCGGGCTCGTCGGTAGAATGGATGGGCGGCCCGCCCCCTGGGCGCGACACGGCCGCGCAACGATTCTTTCCCCGGGGGTTGTCGTGTTCGCCGGACTCATCGTCCTCTTCGTTCTCTTCTCCGCCCTCCTCACCGTCGGCGGCATCTATCTCTTCGCCTCGGGCCTGACCGCGCGCGCAGGCGCGTGTCGGCCGCCTCTGGGCTTGAGGCTTGACGGGATTACGCCAGGATCATGCGAGTGGGAACGCGCCCACCGAGCATCGTGGCCAATCCTCTTCGGTGGGGGCGTCCTGGGAACCGCACACGGAATCGCCCTGGCGGCAACGACGCTGATGGATGCGCGCACCTCCGTCGTGGTGGTCTTCGTCGCCTCGGGCATCATCGTCGAGGTCGGCCTGTGGCTGGTGGCCCGGGCGGCGGCCAGGTCGGCGCTGCGCGAGCACGGACCGCATCGTTGACCGGGTCGGGATAGGCGAATAGACTGACGACAGGCGACGTCGCCTGTCGTCACGTCGAGGGAGCCGAAGATGAAGAGGATCGCCACCTGCGCCTTACTCGCCTTACTCGCCTGCGCCTCCTCCTGCTCCTCCCACGCGGGCCTTCACGACGTCGCCGTTGCCTCCCTCACCAGCGCCGACTCGGTCATCGCCGTGCGTTTGAGCAACGCCTCAGTGCTCTCGGGGGGCGTCCCGCGACCGAGCCGCGGGTACACCGCTTTTCTTGCCGAGGACGGGACGGGAAGCATCGCGTCCACCGGCGGCATACGCGGCTCGATCGTCCAGTGGACGCCCGCCGGCGCCTTCTTCGCATCGGCAGCCGACGAGTATGTCTCCACCGATTCCGGGACGACTCGCACGCCGCGCGACGCCAGGCAACAGTACGAGATCGGACGCTACCCGCTCTCCAACGGGGGCACCGCGGCCTTCTACGTGGACTCGGCGAACCAACCTCTCTACACGGTCGCCCCCGATGGGTCCTCAACCCGCACCAACAACATCGGGCTCTTTCAGAACAACGGCCAGTGCGGCGACCGGATCATGTCTCTCACCGAGACGCAGCACTCGACCGACCTGGAGGCGTCGGCCGCCGAGGCGTACGCCTCGGCGCATCCGTTCGATCCGATGCCCGACAGCTTCGACCTGCTGGTTGAGCTCTCCGGTCACGACGGGGATCTGCCCACCGTCATGGGCGTCTCCCAGAGGGATGAGACGCTCGAGTCGGGGCAGCAGATGTTCGCTTGCGATGGCTCCTCCGTCGTCATTCCCACGCTGGCGCGCACCCACCCCGATGCGTCGCGTGAGAACGGGTTGGATCCCGCTGACGGCCGCCTCGTTCTCCAGTCGTGGGACCTGTCGACGGGAACCAGGACGATCACGCCCGTCACCACGAGCGAGGGCGATCCCATCGACCTCTCGAGGTCTCGCGAGGTTCACCTCTCCCAGGGGATCCTCGTGGGTAGAGAGTACCGTTTCGTGAGCGCGCGAGGTGACGTCTACACCGTCAACATCGACACCGCGGTCGGTCGGTACGTCGGTTCGATCGGGACTCAACAGGGCGAGGAACGCACCGTCTTCCAGGTCACCGAGCGCGGCGTCTATGCCTTGACGACCTCCCCGCAGGATCTGCGCGTCACCCTGACGAGGCACCCGTGGGACGGCGGGCAGGAGCAGACCGTCCTGTCCACCGCGGACCTCGCGCCGTACCTCGCGGGCAACTTGCTGACGGATTCTCTCTCCATCGACTCTTTCGCCCTTCGCCCCGGATGGGGATAGACCCGGGGCCGTCAAAGCCGCGTCCCGGCCTCGGTTTCCGCGGGGCCGGGACGCCTGATGCGAGCGAGTTCAGGCCTTGGGACGCTCGCGCCGATCGAGCATATACAGGGCCAACTTGGACGGTTCGAGGGCGCGCACCGCGTGCGGCAGCCTCGTCCCAAAGTGAATGACATCGCCCGGCTTCAGGACGACGCTCCGCCCGTCCGCCTCGATTTCGAGAGAGCCTTCGAGCGCGTGCAAGATGGCGGGCATCGCGGCCGTGTGCTCGCTGAGAAGCTCGCCCGTGTCGAAGCTGAATAGGACCAGCCGGACGCCCTCGGCGTGCATGACCGTGCGCGAGACCGTGGCCCCCTCGTTGACCTGAATCATCGAGGCGATGTCTTGCAGGTCCGTCATGATGGGCGTGGGAACCTCGGTGTTCGATTCGGGCGACAGGCTCATTGATCCTCCTTGGGTTTGCGCGCGACGATAGCAACGCCGCACAGGTTGTGGTTGTATTTGTTGAAGGTGCGCGCCATCGTCATGACGCGTCCGCGCAGCTCCTTGTCCCGCGCGACGTTGCGGAGGATGCGCAGGGCGCCCCGCAGTCCCTCGTCGGCGATCACACGGCCGGGCCGAAGTAGGGCCATGGGAGCCGTGCGCGTCTCCTCCACGACCAGGCCTGCCTCCTCCAGGCAGGCACGCCACTGGGCCACCGTCAGGGGCCTGGCGTTGACGTTGATTGCCCGAGCGAGGGCACGGCGAATCTCGGTCGCCACCTTCTCGTCGATGGTGGTGGGTGTCATCGCCAGCTCGTGGATCACGTAGCGTCCGCCGGGGCGCAGGATGCGGGCCGCCTCGCCGACGATGGCGCGCTTGGCTTTCTCTCCCTGCATGCTGAGCATCGCCTCGCCGACCACGACGTCCGCGCTCTGGTCGGCCAGACCTGTCTCGGCGGCATCCGCGTTGACGCAGCGGCCAACCCCCGATGCGATGGCATTGACGCGCGCGCAGGCATCCGGGTCCCGCTCCACTCCGACGTAGGAGGCGGGACCAACCCCGATGATCGCGCCGGCTGTCACACCCAATCCGGGGGCGAATTCGACGACGTGGGCGCCGGGTATGCCGGCGCGCTTGAGTGCCCAGGTGCTGAGTGCAAGTCCCCCGGGACGCAGGACCTTCTTTCCGGCGCGGGCGAGCACCCAGTGGCCGGGAGCCCGCTCGACGGGCCGGTCGGCGAAAGGCAGGGTGTTCGCCGATGTTTCTGCATGAGTTGCCATATACGCAAGTATAGCGTTAGCTATTTCGCTGCGCAGGCCTCCGCAGAAGAAGCGCCGACGAACACCCCGCCGCCATCACAGTCCGATGATCTGACCAAACTCCCGCTTGATGCGCTCCAGGCGCTCGCGTGCTTCCTCCCACGGAACCGGCCCACCCTCGGGTACCGGGAGGATAACCTCCAGGTAGCACTTGAGTTTCGGCTCCGTGCCCGAGGGACGGGCGATGACGCGGTCACCGTCGCGGGTGAGCACCAGGACGCCGTCCGTGGGGGGCAGTCCCTGGTATCCCTCCGACAGGTCCGAAACCTCAACGACCGGAGAACCCGCCAGCTCGGTCGGCGGCTGGGCGCGCAGGCGCGCCATTCCCTGGGCGATCTGTTCGATCTGTTCGACCCGGAAGGTCAAAGGACCGGTCACGTGCAGGCCGTGGAGGCGCGCCAGCCGATCCAGCTCGTCCCACGCGCTGCGCCCCTGCGCCTTCAAGGAAGCGAACAACGACGCGGCCACGACGGAAGAGGCGATGCCGTCCTTGTCGCGGGCGACCGACGGATTCGGACAAAAGCCGATGGCCTCCTCGTATCCGAAGGCCAGCTGCGGCGCGCGAGCGATCCACTTGAAACCGGTGAGGGTCGTGTGGTGGACCAGCCCGTGAGCGCGTGCGATCCGTCCCAGCAGACGCGAGGACACGATTGAGTTCGCGAGCGACCCGCGCACCCCGCGCGAGGCCAGGAACTCTCCCAGCAGGCAGCCAATCTGGTCTCCGCTGAGCGGGGTCCACCCCGTCGGCGAGGCGGGGTCCGGCACGGCGAGAGCGCAGCGATCCGCGTCGGGGTCGACCGCGATGATGAGGTCAGCTCCCTCACTTCGCGCCTGCTCGATCGCCATGTCGAGGGCGCCGGCCTCCTCCGGGTTGGGGAAGGGCACGGTCGGGAAGTCCGGGTCCGGTTCGGCCTGGGCTGCCACGAGCGAGACGTTCGTGAACCCGGCCTCGGCCAGGACGCGCGACGTCAGCGACGCGCCCACGCCGTGCATGGCGGTCAGGACGATGCGCAGGTCCTGCCGTGCCGCGATCTCACCCGAGGCCAGCGCGACTGCGGAGGCCACGTACTCGTCGCGGGGGTCAACGGCCTCGACGAGGTCGTCGTTCATCGGAACCTGGTCGGCCGGCGGGGTGGCCTTGATGGCGTCGGCGATCTCGGCGTCGAAGGGCGGCACGATCTGGACACCCTGGCCGTCGCCGGTGACGACGCTGCCTCCCAGGTAGACCTTGTACCCGTTGTCGGGTGCGGGGTTATGCGAGGCCGTCACCATGACTCCCGCGTCGGCGCCGAAGTGGCGCACCGCAAAGGAGGTGAGCGGAGTCGGGTTGGCCTGGGGCAGGGCGAGGACCCGCACGCCGGCTGCCGAGGCGAC
>ERZ773067.1985-NODE-1985-length-10561-cov-4.331144_pt1 | contig 10561 bp, 8 predicted proteins | sample MGYA00580622_ERZ773067 | MGnify/ENA primary metagenome ERZ773067 (study PRJEB29015, sample SAMEA2737998) | human oral metagenome | biome: human oral; feature: human-associated habitat; material: dental | place: China | collected 2113 ...
CGGTCATGCCCAACCCCATCCGCGAGAACCCGCGGGCGGTTTCCAGCAGGGTCTTCCCGGTCTTCGGATCGGTGCGTTGCAGAACGCCGAGAGCAGCCTTCGCTCCCTGCTGGAAACCCTTGGTCAGGGCGTCACCCACCCCCTGCTGGTAGGCCTCGCGGAGCAGCTTGCAGGTCTCGGCGTCCTCGATCGGGCACTTCCAGTTCGCGACCAGCCGCTGGGCGAACTCCTTCAGCTCCGACGGTGGCGGTGTTTCACCGGAGGCGTACCCGGCCAGCGTGGAGTCGAGCTTGTTCAGTTGCGCGTCGAAGGCCGCGAGCTTGGAACGCACATCCTCGATGGTGATGTCGCTCGCCCCCGGGAAGTACTGTTTGAGGGCCTGCTGGGCCTCGCGCAGGGCCGGGACGAGCTGTCCGAGGGCCGCCTGCGCCTCCTTCATGGCCTCCGGGTCGAGCTGGGAGTTCAGGTTGGATTCGAGCTGGGCCAGGCCGTTTCGCAGTTCACCCACCCCGTCGAGGACACCGACGGTGCCCGAGGTGTATCCGGAGACCCCCTCCAGCAGCGGCGTGGCCCCGTCGGTGAGCTGGTTGACCCCGTCCGCGAGTCGCGGCGCCTGGGCGTTCAGCTGGGCAATGCCCCCCGCGAAACTCCGGGTGCCGTTCGCGAGGTTCCCCGCCCCGCCTGCGAGGGTTCCCGCTGCGCCGCTGAGTTTCTGCGACCCCTCGGCCAGGGTGGTCGCGGCGTTGCCGAGCTGCTTCCCCTGGGTGGACAGCTCACCAAGCCCGTCGGCGAGTTTCCCGGAGCTTTCAGCCGCTGTGTTGGTCCCCTCGGAGAGCTGGGATCCGGCCTCGTCGAGTTTGCCCGCCCCGTCGACGACCTGCTTGAACTGCTCCCCCACCCTGTTGAAACCGATGTAGATGTTCTCCAGGTAGGCCTTCGTGAGGGTGGCGTTGATGGTGTCGGTGGCCAGGCCCGCGATGTCGTGCGCTAGGGCCGCGTCGGCGAAAGGCGCGTTCTTGGAGACCACGACGTCTATGGTGGCCTGCTTCGCGATGGCGGCGTCGTTGCTGCTGAAGGAGGTCGCGGCCTCGGAGAATCCCTCGGGGATGGTGACGGCGGCGGCGTAGCGGCCGTCGTTCAATCCGGCCTCGGCGTCCTCGGCATCGGCGATGGTCCACGAGATGTTGGTTCCCTCCCGGGCCACCATCTCGGAGGCCAGCTGCCGCCCCAACGGCACGACCTGCCCGTTGACGGTGACCGCCTTGTCGTGGTTGACCACGGCGGCGTGGATTCCCTGTTCGTTGCCGCCGCGCACCAACCCCAGCAGGGTGCCGACTGCGAGCAGCGGCACCAGGGCCAGCACGACGAGCCCCGGCCAACCGAGGCGATGTCCGGAATGAATGCTTTCAGGTCTCATCGGATGCTCCTGACGGGCTGGTCGACGACGAACACGCCATCGACGGGGAGGGTTTCGAGGATCGATTCGCTGCTGGCGCACAGCACCAGCGCCGAGGTTCCGTCGCCGCGGAACCGGTCGATCAGACCGGCCAGGCGTTCGTCACCGACATCGAGGGTTTCCACCGAGTCGACGAAGGCGACGCTGCCCGGGATCGGGCGCAGCGAGGACAGGGCCGCGGGATCGTTGACAAGATCGGCGTAGCGGGTGCGGCGGTGCACGGCGGTGGCGGCTCCGGGCAGCAACTCCCCCGCCACCCGGGCGCGTCCCGATGTGACGCCGAGCCTGCCTGTGAGCGCTAGGGCCAGGCCGGTGCGGGACGAGACGGGACCCGCGATACCGATCACGTTGCCGGCCTCCAGCGCCAGGCTGGTGTCAGGCACCAGTTCCTCGACGGCGATGTCCTCGGCGTAGAGCACATGATCGGTGCCGGGCCACTGGTCCAGCTTCAGCTTCTCAGTAAGGACCTCACCCTCCACGTCGAAGGTGGGCAGTGCCTTGTCCAGCCAGCGCGGCAGCCACCAGGCCCGTTCCCCCAGGAGGGCCATCACCGCGGGGACCAGCGTCATCCGCACGCAGAAGGCATCGATGGCCACCCCGACGGCCAGCGCGAAGGCGATCTGCTTGATGGAACCGATGCCCTCGGGCACGAAGAACGCGAAGACCGCGAACATGATCACGGCCGCGGCGACGACGACCGGACCTGAGGCCACCATGCCGTCACGGATCGCATCGACGGGGCTCTTGCCGTGGACGTACTCCTCCCGGATCCGGGAGACGAGGAACACCTCGTAGTCCATGGCCAGGCCGAACAGGATGCCCATCAGCAGGATCGGGAGGAAGGAGATCACGGGCATCCCGCGTTCCAGGTTCACGAACTCCTTGAGGTGTCCCTCGTTGAACACCAGCGCGGTGGCGCCGAAGGCTCCGCCGACCGACAGCAGGAAGCCGAGCGTGGCCTTGACCGGCACCCACACCGACCGGAAGACGGCGGCCAGCAGCACCAGCGACAACCCAACCACGAGCGCTCCGAAGGGCAGTAGCGCCCCAGCGAGGCGGGCGTTGACGTCGATCTGGAGCGCGGTCGTCCCCGTGACGGCCGTCTCCACGCCGTAGCGTTCCAGCCACTGGTCATGCCGGTCTCTGAGGGCCTGCACGAGACTGGCGGTGGCGGGGTCGTCGGGGCCGGTGGTGGGAATCACCTGGAGCATCGCGACCTCTGCGTTCTGGTTGGGCGTGGCCAGCGGGACGGCAGCTACCCCGTCGATCGCCAGCACCTCTTCCTTGAGGTCGGCGACTAGCTTGAGGGGATCCTTGCTCGAGATGACATCGGCGGTCAGCACCAGTGGGCCGTTGCGCCCCACCCCGAAGTGCTGCGAGATCAGGTCGTAGGTGACGCGGCTCGGGGTTCCGGCCGTGTGCTGCCCGGAGTTCGGCAGAGCGGTCCTCAGCCCCAGGCCTGGCACGGTCAGGACACCCAGGGAAGCCACCACGACCACTATCACCACGATGGGATGGCTGGTGGCAACGCGCCCCCACCAGGCGAACATCCCGCCCTTGCGGGGACGCCGGGCCGTGCGGGGGCGGGGCCGCAGCCGGTCTCCCAGCAGGCCCATCAGCGCGGGCAGCATCGTCAGGGCGATGACCACCGCCAGTACGATGGCCAGGGCCGCGAACACACCCATCACCGTGAGGAAGGGGATGCCGGAAATGCTGAGGCCGAGCAAGGCGATGAACACCGTCAGCCCGGCGAACACGACCGCTGATCCCGCGGTGCCGACTGCGCGCGCCGTGGACTCCTCGACGGGGGTCCCGTCCCGCAGCTGGTTGCGGTGCCGGGAGAGGATGAACAGCGCGTAATCGATGCCGACCGCAAGTCCCAGCATCACGGCCAGCATAGGCGTGGTCGAGTTGATGGTGGCCAGCCGGGTGATAAGCATCATGATGGCCATCGTTATCGCGACCCCGGTGACGGCGGTGAGCAGTGGAAGTCCGGCCGCCACCAGGGACCCCAGCACCAGCGTCAGGACCACCAGCGCCACGCCCAGACCGGCGATCTCCACGATGCTGAGCCTCGGCAGCTCGGTGTTGAAGGCTTGCCCTCCCATGTCGATGGTGGCGCCCTGAGGCAGCTGCTGGGCCATCCGGTCGGCGACTGCGGTGAGCTGGGCGCGCTGGTCATCCGTCGGATTGCCCTTGACGTCGACCAGGATCGTGACGATGGCGGCCCGGCCATCATCGGAGACCATGCCTGTGATCCGCTCATTCCAGGGCGAGGTGACGGAGTTCACGAAGTCGAGGTCCTGCAGCTCGGTGATCGTCTCCTCGATGACGTCACGGAAGTCATCCACCCGGCCGCCCTCGGGGGCGACGAAGATGGCCGTGGCCTGGGTCATGGCACCCTGCGGGAAGGTCATGCCCAGCTTGTCGAGGGCCACCTGCGACGGGGAGCCGGGGATTTTGAACACGTCCGCAAAACTGCCCCGGAAGGCGAGTGCGGCGCCGCCGATGGCTAGGACCACGACCAGCCAGGCTGCGAGGACGAGCTTGGCATGCCGGAAGCACCAGCGTCCAAGGGCATAGAGTTGAGCAGACATCTTCCCCATTTCGATACAGTCTTGAATGCAGGGTCAGCATACAACGATGTATCGGACCGGGAAACCCCGGATTTCGCACCCTGTCAAACCATGCACCAGACCGCTACACTGACGGCCATGACCGCCCTGACCCCGCGCCGGGAGGCCACGGTGAGCCGCCTGGTAGAGGCCGCCATCACCCAGTTCTCCGCCCGCGGCATCGACGCCACCAGCGTGGAACAGCTGTGTGAGGCCGCCGGATTCACCCGGGGCGCCTTCTACTCCAACTTCTCCTCGAAGGACGACCTGTGCCTGGCCATCATTGAGCACTACCGCGACAACATCATGTCGCGGCTGGCTGACACCATCGCGAAGCTGCCGGCCGAGGTGGACGTTGAGTCAGCCGCTGACGTCACGCTAACGCGTCTGCTGGGTGTCCTTGCGCCTCATCGGGAAATGATGATCGCCCTGCTGGAGATCCGCCTGCGGGCACTGCGCATCCCGGAGCTGATGAACCGGCTCAAGGAGCTCCACAACGAGACCCGTCCGGCCCTGATCGACTTCGTGGAGGTCCTGGCGGCACGCCTGGACATCGAGTTCGCGCTGCCGACAGAACAGATCATCGACGTCTTCGAGGCGCTGTACGCCTATGAGATGAACGGCTACGGCAGAGCCAACATCCGTCCCCTGCTCACTCCCCTCGCCATCGCCCTCATACGGTCGGCGGGCGCTGAGGGTCCACAGGACGGACCCGGCCGGCTCACCTCGCCATTGTCCTGAAACCGATGTCCTGAGCGGACTTGCCCTGAGCGGGCCCTCTCAGCGAATGGCCAGTGATTTCAGTGTGGCGTAGTCGTCGTCCGAGGGATGCGAGACGACCAGGCGCTGTGGATGGGTGCCGGGATGCGGCTGGATGAGGTGCGGAAGCTGCCTGGTGATCTCGCTGCAGGGGACGTCGAGGATCAGGTGGCCACACTCGAAGGCGGCCACGTCCACCCGGGGAATGCTGACGCTGGGCGCGCTCTCCGGGACGAAGGACATCGAGAAGAGCTCCTCATCAGAGGTGTACAGGTCCTCGTAGTCGGCGACGAGATGCTCGGAGTCCTGCTGGACCACCTCTTTGAGGGTGTTGTAGACGCGACCCTCGACCCGTAGCCGCAGCCTGTGGAGGCGCTGCCCAAGCTGGGAGGTCTTGGGCGGCAGGCTCAGCTGCCAGTGCCGGTTCGCGACGACGTGGGGCAGCGGCTGGACACTATCGTGAGCTTCGACCGCCTCCTCCAGCTCATCGAGGAGATCGCCCCAGCGGTCGGTGGCGACGTTGACGAGGAAGATGTCATTGCGGCGGGCCGGAATCACCGCCCAGGCGGTGTTGGTCCGCTCCCCCAGCCTGGTCAGGAGCTCCTCCATCGCGGCGGCATCGGCGAACCAGGACGCCTCGTTGCCGGGCGGGGCGGTCAGGGCCAGCACATCGGGGCCGAGGCCGACCTCGGCGAAGGCCATGGTCTCCTCCATGGAGCGCAGATTCCCGATGGCCTTGGCCTGGAGGTCGATGTCGTACTCTGCCGTCCTGTCACCCGGCAGGTCGGATTCGGGGACCACACGGAGGGTGGTGGGCTCGTCGACGGCCAGCCCGAAGCCGATGAAGTCGGTGAACCACCCCACCGTCGCCGGCACCAGCTCTCCCCGGGGCGCGAAGTAGTCGGCGCTGCGCACCAGCGGGACCACGCCGTCGAGGTCCACACCCGCCTCACCTGGGGAGCGCATGGCATCCACCGCGCGGTGCACCCGGGCCACCCGGTCGCCCTCGGACTCGTCGGCATGTGCCGGCTCGGTGAGGTCGGGATCGATCCCGAGCATCCGCCCGTCGTCGAGGCGCAGCACCACCATGCCGGTATCTGGGAAATCGGGTGGCGACGCATCCAGCACCTCCACCACCGCAGGATGCGTCGAGAGGATCCTGATCGCTTCTTCTCGGCTCATGGCCCTGACCCTACTTGCGGGATGCCTGGCGCTAGACGAGCGACATCCACGCCGGCCAACCTCCACCGATCGGACTACAAGGACCACCGTCCCCAGCGAGAAAGACCCTCTGCCAGGACCGAAAGCCCTAGCCACACGGCTCTTCCCAAGAGCCTGGCCAGCGTGCACGAAACGCCGCGCGTCCCCGATCCAGCGGCGTCTGAGCACCGGCTTCCAGCGCTTCGCGGCGTTTCGTGCACGTTCCCTGTAACTCAGCTGCGGGGCAGACTGGGGACATGAACATCGAGAAGCTGATCACCGAGGCCCCCGGACAGCCGGACTTCAAGAACAACGCCTGGATCATCGGCGACAGCAGGGAGGTGATCGTCATCGACCCGGCTCACCAGCCCGACCGCCTGGCGCTCGCAGTCGGCGACCGGAAGGTGAAGGCGCTGTTGCTGACGCACGGCCACTGGGACCACGTGACGGCGGCCCCGGCCTTCGCGGCCCTGATGGACACCCCGCCCATCTACCTCAGCCCGGCCGACGAGTTCCTGTGGCGGGAGACCCACCCGCACGAGGCGTTCCAGCCACTCAGCGACGGCGACGAGTTCACCATCGCAAGCGCCACGCTACGGGCAGTCACGACGCCAGGACACACCCCGGGCGCGACGTGTTTTGTCACCGACGGCGTGGTCTTCACAGGCGACACCCTATTCGAGGGCGGTCCGGGTGCCACCCGCTGGGAGTACTCGGACTTCAACCAGATCATCGCCGCCATCCGCGAGCGGCTGTTCACCCTTCCCGACGACACCGTCGTCAACACCGGCCATGGCCCCTCGACAACGATCGGGAGGGAACGCCCGCACCTCGACGAATGGGTGGCGCGTGGCTGGTGACTAAGCCTGCCATGAGCATGCGAAGCGGTGAGCCCCTACTCCTCAGCTCCGACGAGCTCAATGACATCGACTAGCTCGAGCGAGGCTGGGACGACATGACTGACCAGTATCCCAGACCTATGGTCCTCATTCAGGATGCCTACAAGCACGTCTACCGAGTCTGAATCCAGGCTTTCGAATGGCTCATCCAGGATCAAGAACTCGCGATCGGCGCCCAGCTGAGCTGCAAGCCACAGCTTTTCACGCATCCCACCAGAATAGTTTCCACTCTGCTTCCGCCTGAGGTCTTCCGGGGAAATCCCCAGCAGCCCGGCTAGTTCCGCGGTCCTCGCAACATATCCATCGGGCTGTTCGAGAAGCAGTCCCAGGAGTTCTAGATTCTCGATCCCGGTAAGCGCAGGGAAGAATTCCGGCTCCTGCGAAGCATACGCCACAAGTTGCGCGAAATCTGCCAGCTGAAGAGACTGCCCCCGCCACTCACAAAACTGAACCTCAGCGGCATGGACCCCCGCCACAATGTCACACAGCGTCGACTTCCCAGTGCCATTCTTCCCGACGACTCCGGTGAGCCCACCTTCCGGGAAGGACAAATCGAGGTCTTCAAAAAGCAATGCATCGTCATAGCCGAAGCTCAAACCTGCTATCAGCAAAGCACCCATGAGCCACCCCTTCAACCAATCTGAGCGTGAGATATTCCAGACTCCAGCAGAGCAGCAAGCACATACATCACAATCGCACCTAAGACCAAGAATGCGGTACTCTTTACATTAAACTTCACACATTCCCCTGACACAAGACGCTCCTTGAAAATTGCAATCGCACGCCAACCTTCAAAGCCAACCAAAGCACACATTACCATTGCAGCAATTTCACATGGGGCATGGGGCAGCACTCCCGAGAGAATGGGACCAATCCCACTAGTTGCATACACTCCCGCCGCCGAAGCACCCAAAATCATCATATTAAATCCAACCAAAAATAAAGCACCAACACCCAAGGTAAGAAGACCGGCAAAAATTACCATTCCGCCAACCTTGACATTATTCAGCAAAAGCCCCCAGAAAGCAGGAGCATTATTCTCAGGACGCATCGGAATATTGCACCCGATTGCCCAGCCAGAAAGAACACCAAGGAGAGCAATAATAAGAATTACCGACAGATGAACCTCACGACCTCGAAGGAAACTCATTTTCATATCCTCCATATTTCCGGGATGCCAGCACACACCCCACCGCCAGGGAAATCAAAGCGGCTACCCCAATCCCCCACCACCCATCTCCTTGTACCAAACCCACAATCGGCAGTAGAGTCACCACGAAAACCAAAACCGTCTGCACGACGAAAAGAGGAACCATCCGGAGAGTCCTAAGCGCCCGGTATCCGGCGAGCGAGGACAGATCGGAAATTGAGTCATCCCGGCGCAGCATTGAGGTGTTGTGAAGAACCACCTCAAATGCATCAACGGGAGCCCCGAGGCAGATCCGCGCCAGGAAGGGCCACAAGACAACACCCTGTACAATTCCCGCAGCCAACACCACGACAGCACTCCACACGCCCCAATGAACCCAGGCCAGAACTGCCAGGAAACCCAGCATGACTCCAACCACCAACACGCTGGGAAGAAGTGTGATGTGCTTCAAGCTGGCTTCCAGGTCCCGGTAGTATTGAGCTCTGCTTCGACGGGGCAGGCGGCGAAACAGCCGCATCGCTCCCAGTAAGCTTCCCAGCTCGAATGTATCTGGGTAGTGTGATACGACGGCCCTGTGCAAGGCCAGCATGATGATGTAGACCTCCACCACGGCCAGCACAAGCAGGGATCCGGGGTGCGGGGCTCCTCTCCCCAGCGAGACGCTGATGCCCAGCAGAAGCCAGACCTCAAAGGGAATCAAGAAATTCAACTCGGTGGCCCCGAATCGGGGAGACTGCCGACTGAGTTGAGCGAAAATGAAGCCGCAATACCCATCAGCATCACCCCGTACACCCGAGGCGGCAATGTACTCACTTCTGTACCCAGAGTCCACCAGATTCCCCACCCTTGAGCGACGAACAATAATCATCAACCCCACGAGTAAGAGGAATGCCAAGGCGAGTAGCGGAATCAGTCCTGCACTGGAATAGGCAGTCTTCAAGGTGTCGGACAAGTCAGAGAACAAGACATTTGGAGCCGTTTTGAGCAAGAGTTCACCTTCGCCTGAGGCGTAGGCGGCACCAGCTTCACCCAACACGGCTTTGATTCCCGAGCATAGCCATACTGAGATCAGGAACACGATTCCCCCTATGGCCAGATAGGAAACCATGCCGGAAGCAGCATTCACTCGGGCCTTGAAAAGCGCACGACTCAGGAAAAGAACATAGGAGACGAGAACCACGAGCAGGGAAATGACGACGGCACGCATCTCTCCTTGAACCACCATGAAAGAGAGAGCACTTACCATAATGCCGAGGCGCTTGAACATCCAAAACCAATAGGCTGCATCCAAAATCATGATCCGGGCACGGCGAGAATCCTTAGCCAACCGCGAAACATAATTACCCTTCATTTTTCTGAAAGTCTTCACGAAGTCTTCAAAGACTGGCGCGAACGCCACGCCCACAACCCCGATAAGCGACAGGAAAACGCCGGAGGTCACCCCAGCTCCACGAACCACCGCCAGCAGAGCAAGCATGGATACAGCAAACTGAACCCCCCACCTGAAGACCAGCAAAACTAAATAGAATCTAACATTGTCAAAACGCAATATCCTGGCAGCTATTTGCGACGAGACAAGATCCTCATTCTTAGCCAATAGAAAAGCCGCCCTGAATCGCCAGCCTATCTTCACAGCCCACTCCGCTCAGCACTAAAGAAATTTTTCACGGCCACAGGCAAATCTGCACTGACAAGGCTGTTTATCGAACCGAAAGCCTCTCGTGAATAGATTCCTAAAGATATTGTTTCATGCTCCCGACGCACCCTTCTACATCAGAATTAGAATTTAATTCTTGCCGTTGGGGACAAGAATCTAGAAGCTTGCCCCCAACAGCAACCTATCACCACTAGCAGGAAATCGCGGCCCCAGCTCCCCATCGTTTAGCGATAGATTTCACTGTAGCAAAGAAGGCACTCCAACCCACTGCTGAAATCTCAGCCCATCCCATGGAGAAAATTGTTGCAATTGCCGTCGCAATAGAAAGCAGGCTACCAACATTCATTGTAATGTTGAAGATCTGCTGTGCAGCATATTCTGATACTCCGAGAACATGAGCGATTTCCAGTTCCATCTCTACTTCCTCCTTGTAATAGAGTCGCGAGCACCGGCGCCCACGAGTGATATTACCCTCACCCTCTCCAGAAAACAGTAACGAAAGTAGTATGTTTACTCAACCAGCCCCTGTCATAGTGATATGATTTCTCGTCTTCTCGAACCTCAACCACACCAGGGGATGCTCAACACTCTTAAATCCGCTCTTACAAGGGGGTTCAGCATAAAGGAGATGGTTTGCGATGATCAACATCGCCAGTTGTGGCGGCAGGACCGACCCACCACTCGCCGGCAAAGCAACCATCCTGAACACGGTCACCCGTTGCGGGCATCCCATGCCCAGCGCATCTGATACCGATAGGGTGGAGAACCTACTGAAAGCTTATTCATAGCTCATGGCAACCCGCCGCTGACAAGGGGTTCCGCGAC
>ERZ773067.1991-NODE-1991-length-10547-cov-30.772398_pt1 | contig 10547 bp, 9 predicted proteins | sample MGYA00580622_ERZ773067 | MGnify/ENA primary metagenome ERZ773067 (study PRJEB29015, sample SAMEA2737998) | human oral metagenome | biome: human oral; feature: human-associated habitat; material: dental | place: China | collected 2113 ...
TCAGTAACACGATTTTGAGGATAGTTATATGTTCTAATGCGTTCAGAACGATCTCCTGTACCTACTTTAGATTTACGTTCCGCATCAAACTTAGCTTGTTCTTCTTGTTGATATTTATCATAAACACGTGCACGAAGTACTTTCATGGCTTTTTCTTTGTTCTTAATTTGAGAACGTTCATCTTGCATTGATACTACTACTCCTGTAGGAATATGCGTTAAACGAACAGCAGACATAGTTGTATTAACAGATTGCCCTCCTGCCCCACTAGATGCAAAAGTATCAACACGAATATCATTTTCGTTAATATCTATTTCGATTTCTTCAGCTTCTGGAAGAACAACAACAGTTGCTGTAGAAGTATGAATACGTCCACTTGATTCAGTTGTAGGAACACGTTGAACACGGTGTGCTCCACTTTCAAATTTCATCTTAGAATATACATCCTCACCTGAAATAATAAAGATAGCTTCTTTAATTCCACCAATACCTGTTTCAGAACGTTCTAATACATCAACTTTCCATCCTTGAGATTCTGCGAATCTAGTATACATGCGAAGAAGATCGCCTGCAAATAATTGTGCTTCGTCCCCTCCGGCTGCTCCACGAACCTCAACAACAACGTTTTTACCATCATTCGGATCTTTTGGTAATAATAAGATTTTTAATTCTTCTTCCATAGGAGCAAGACTAGGTTCTAACTCTTTAATCTCCTCCTGCATCATTTCTTTCATTTCTTTATCTTCTTCGATTTCAAGCAGCTCTTTTGTGTCTGCTATTTGTTGAACGATATTTTTATATTCTCTAAATACCGCAACAGTTTTTTCGATAGAACGTTGTTCTTTTGAGTATTCCATAAGTTTTTTCGTATCGCTAACAACATCTGGATCACTTAATAGTTCATTAAGTTTCTCATAACGTTCTTCTACAACTTCCAGTTGTCCTAATATCTCCATCTGGTCCTCCTAATAATTTATTTTCTTATTTCATGACAGTGTCTACATCTTGCTTCGTATGATTCACTAGCCCCTATCACTACTATTGGATCATCAAAACGCGCAGGCTCACCATTAATTAATCTTTGACTACGACTCGCCTCTTGACCGCACTTATTACAAACAGCATGTAATTTTGTAACCATTTCGCTTATCGCTATAATTTCAGGCATCGGTTGGAATGGTTCAGCTTTAAAATCCATATCTAATCCTGCGACAATTACTCGAACGCCACTATCAGCAAGTGTATTTATAACACTAACTATTTTGTTGTCAAAAAATTGTATTTCATCAATACCTATAATATCATATTTTTTATCTTTTACATAGTCATAAATTTGCTCAGCACTATCTATACTAACAGATTCATAGCTATTTCCATTATGTGTTGAGACTTTGTTTTCATCGTATCTGTTATCGATACTTGGTTTGAATAACAAGACATTTTGTTTTGCTATTACTCCTCGTTTAATCCTTCTTAATAATTCTTCTGATTTACCAGAGAACATACTTCCACAAATGCACTCTATCCAACCAAATTTTCTATTTTCTACCATAAATTATTTCTCCAAATTAGATTAGTATAAATACTTTACTGTTTCAGAATTTTATACGTAATATATAGAATAAAAACAGACAATCCGAAAAGATATGTCTGTTTTATTTTTCTTACTTGATACCGTATTTTTTGTTGAAACGTTCGATACGACCATCTGCTTGAGCGAATCTTTGACGCCCTGTGTAGAATGGGTGTGTGTCTGAACTGATCTCAACTTTTAATAATGGGTATGTATTTCCATCTTCCCACTCGATAGTTTCTTTAGATGGTTTTGTAGAACCACTTAAGAATTTGAAACCACTAGTAGTGTCCATGAATACAACTTTACGGTAATCTGGGTGAATTCCTTCTCTCATTATTATCGTCTCCTTCTGCCCTGAACGCTTTTAATACGAACAGAGTTATTTTTGAAGTGATCTAATCACATACCTATTTATTATAAATAATAAGTAGGAAAAAATCAAGTACTTTTATTAATATTTGTAAACTTTTTTTGTTGACAGCTAAACAAGTAGAAACTACATTATTCAGTAATGAATTATTATAAAAAATACATAGCAGTATATTCTTTAAAACTTCTATTTACTTTTTACTTCTTCAGTTGCAACATCTTCTCCAAACCATTTATTTGCAATCTTTTGAAACATACCTTCTCTATATAATTCATGAAAGGCTTCATTTATTTTATTAACGAGCGTAATATCAGCTTTTCTTGCACCTACCGCAAACGCCTCACTCTCAAATCCAGCATTTAAAATATTAAAATCATCAAGTTTATTTTGTTGTTTTAAATAATAATTAGCATAAACTTTATCTATAAGCAATGCGTCTATTCTATCATTTTCTAAATCAATTAAAGCCTCATTAAAGCTTTCATATTGTGTTGCATCATTGTTTTTAACAATATTTTTTAGTACTTCTGGATTTGAATTAAATGTATCATAACCTGATGATCCATTTTGGGCTCCTAATACTTTATCTTTTAAGTCAGAAATAGCTTTAATATTTTTCGATTTTTTAACGACAATAACTTGTTCATTAACCATGTATTGTTTAGTAAATTGAACTATACTTTCTCTTTCGTCAGTCTTAGAATATCCATTCCATATTAAATCAATATTACCATTTTTTAATTCTGTTTCTTTTAAATCCCAATTTATAGCTTGCCATTGTACTTTTATACCATATTTTTCAAAAACTGCATTAGCAAGATCGATGTCAAATCCCACATCTTTTCCACTTTTATCCTGAAATCCCATAGGTACAAATGTGTTATCAAATCCTATTACTACTTTTTTATCTGTTTGAAAATCGTTCCAGTTATCTTTTCTTGGTTTTTCTTTTCCACCAGAAGCGCAACCGGTAATTACTAATACCATTACAATAAGTGTAATAACAAATTTAAATTTTCTCATTTTATCACCTCTTATTTAGGTTCTACTTTCAAAATACTATCAGCAATATTTTCAGCAAATTGTAGATCGTGCGTAACAACAATCTGAGTAATACCTAGTTCTTTATTTTGAAGAATTAATTTTTCTACCTCTAATCTTAATTCTGGATCTAATGCGCTTGTTGGTTCATCATATCCAATAATTTTTGGATTAATCATCATTGCTCGTGCCAATGCAACTCGTTGTTTTTGTCCACCAGATAAGGAATTAGAATAACTATTGATTTGTTTACTTAATCCAAGTTTTTCTAGCAATAATAATGCCTTTTGTTCGGCTTCTTCCTTTGACATATTCATTGTTTTTATTGGCGATAGCACTAAATTTTCTAATACTGTAAGGTGTGGAAATAACTGAAAATCTTGAAAGACAAATCCTAATAAATTTCTTTTCTCTAACTCATCTATAGGTAACGATTCTCCATTATAAATAATTTCTCCAGAATCAATTTTTTCTAGGCCTGCAAGCATTCTTAATAAGGTAGTTTTTCCTCCACCAGATGGTCCAACAATTGCTAAAATTTTATTTTCTTCTACAGTTAAATTAAAGTTAGATAGTATCTGTCTATCTTTAAATCTTTTACTAATATTCTTTAATTCTAACATATCTTACCTCCTATCATAATCATAACGTTTTTCAACACGTTTAGATACAATCGTTACAATACCAATTAAAATTAAATAAATTGCTCCTGCAACAAACATAGGTAACAGACTAGCATCTCTGTTAGCTGCTGTTCTACTTGCTAAAATCAAGTCGCTAATACCTAACGCATATACTAAAGAAGTATCTTTAACTAAACTCATTATTTCATTAAATACACTCGGTAATACAATTTTTATTACTTGTGGAAGAATAATAAATCTAATTGCTTGAAATTGTGTAAATTTCAGTACTTTTGCTGCCTCATATTGACCTTTAGGAATTGATTCTATACCACCTCGAAAAATTTCTGCAAAATACGCCGCATAATTTAACGTAAATGCAAGTATTGCTGCAGGTAATCTATCAAAGCGTATCCCTACTGATGGTAATACATAGTAAATAAAAATTAACTGAAGTAATAAAGGTGTCCCTCTCATAATCCATATATAAATGTTGAGGAAGTAATTTAACACTTTAATATTAAAGCGCATAATAAATGCAATAAAAACACCTAGTGGAATAGATAAAATTAAAACTAAAAAAAATACTTCTATTGTGATAAGAGCACCTTTTATTAAACTTGGTAATATATTAATTAAATATTCCATACAATAACCTCCTTATAAAATATAAAAACTTCATTTTTAATGAAGTTTTTATTTAAAAATTATAGACTATTATAACATATTTTCATATAAAGAAAAACCTCTTAAAACTAAGAGGCTAAATAACTATTATTTATTTAATTTTGAATCGTGGAATTTTTTCATAATTCCTTCTTTTGATAATAAACTTCTAACTGTGTCAGAAGGTTGAGCTCCATTACCTAACCATTTTAATGCTAACTCTTCATCGATTTTAACTTCTGCTGGATCTTTAACAGCATTGTAAGTACCGATAGTTTCGATAGAACGTCCATCACGTGGAGATCTTGAATCAGCAACAACGATACGGTAGAAAGGTGATTTTTTAGCACCTAATCTTTTTAAACGGATTTTTACTGCCATGTTTGTACTCCTTATGTTTCAACTTTTTATTAATTTTTAATGTGTGTGTTTATGAAGTGTTTAATGAAAAAGTTGAATCTATAACGCTAAGTTTTCTAAGCTAGATATTATTCTAACATTAAAATAAATGTCTGTCAATACTTTTCAAAGAAAAATGTCAACTTTTTTTCTTGACTCTTCTAATAGCTATTGTATCAGTATATATTAATCATGTAAAGAAAAAATATTTATAAATAATTATTCAGATAAAAGCAAGATATACGATCTTACCTTTATCTGAATATTTTAGTCCTCTAATACCTTTTCGATTTCTTTTAATACTTTATCTTTTCCTAATTTAGTAACTGATGAAAATGGAATTACCGCCATACTATTTGTTAAATCTAGTTCACGTTTTATAATAGCTGTATTTTTAGCAAGTTCATTTTTTGAAATTTTATCTATTTTTGTTAAAACTACAACAAATGGAATTTCATAGTAATTTAAAAATTCATTCATTTCTATATCATCTTGCGATGGTTTATGACGACTATCAATAAGATGTAGAACAAAACCTAGATTTTCACTAGTTGTGAAATATTCTACAATCATATCATATAATTTTTCTTTTTCTGACTTTGATAATTTAGCATAACCATAACCTGGGACATCAACTAGAACTACTTTATCATCAATGTCAAAAAAATTTAATGTACGTGTCTTACCAGGTTTCGCTGAAACACGAGCATAATTTTTACGTTCTAGTATAGTATTAATAAATGATGATTTCCCAACATTGGAGCGTCCACACATTGCTACTTCTGGCTTAGTATGCTCTGGATATTGTTTCTTTGAAACCGCACTGATTAATAAATCTACATTATGTGTATTTAACTTTGTCATTATTTTTCTCCAAATACTATATTGAATACTTCACTTATATTATCCACAGTATAAATAGTAAGTTTTTCCAAAATTTCTTTTGGTATATCTATTAAGTCCTTCTTATTTTTTGTAGGAATAATAATTTTATTAATATTCATTTTTTCTGAACTTAAAATTTTCTCTTTAACTCCACCTATTGGTAATACTTTACCGTGAAGTGTCATCTCGCCTGTCATCGCAATATCATTATTAACTGCTTTTCTAGTTAGAGCAGAATATACTGATGTTGTTATAGTAATCCCTGCTGACGGTCCATCTTTCGGAACTGCACCTTCTGGAACATGAAGATGAATATCTATCTCAGAAAAATTAATTTCAGATAATCCTAAATATTCCGCATTAGAACGTAAATAAGAAATCGCCATTTGAGCTGATTCTTTCATTACATCCCCTAGTTTCCCAGTCAAAATGATTTTACCAGTTCCTTTGGATATACTTGTTTCTATTTCAAGTGTATCCCCTCCAACAACAGTGTACGCTAACCCATTAACCAACCCTATTTCTGGTTGAGATCTTTTATCTTTTGAACTATATTTTTCAGGACCAGCAAACTCTTCTAAATTATTAACACCGATTTTAATCTTTTCTTTACCTTTAAGTATTTTTAAAGCAACCTTACGACAAATCGAGCCCAGTACACGCTCAAGATTCCTTACTCCTGCTTCATAAGTATAACCATTAATAACTTTATTAATTGCTTGTTTCGTAAAAGAAATTTGTTCTTTTTTAAGCCCATTTTCTTTAATTTGACGTGGAATTAAATATTTAATTGCAATATTTTCTTTTTCTTTTACAGTATAAGATTCCAATTCAATAACTTCCATTCTATCACGTAATGGTGCTGGAATTAGACTTAGATTGTTAGCTGTAGCTATAAATAATACTTTCGACAAATCAAATGGAATATCCAAATAATGATCAACGAATTCATTGTTTTGAGCAGGATCTATTACTTCTAACATTGCAGAAGCTGGATCACCTTTAATATCAGATGCCATTTTATCTATTTCATCTAATAAAATTACTGGGTTTTTTGTCTTTATTTTCTTCAGTGACTGAATAATTTTTCCAGGTAAAGCTCCTAAATATGTTCTTCTATGACCTCGAATTTCCGCCTCGTCTCTTACTCCACCTAAAGAAATACGTACAAAGCTACGCCCCATAGATCTTGCTATAGACTTAGCAAGAGAACTTTTTCCGACTCCAGGAGGTCCAGATAAGCATAAAATTGGTGATTTCATATCATCTCTAAGCTTTTTAACAGCAAGAAATTCCAAAATTCTTTCTTTTATTTTATCTAAACCATAATGATCTTCATCGAGTATTTTTTCAGCTGCTTTTATATCAATCTCATCTTTTGTTAATATGTTCCAAGGTAGTGCTACAACTGTATCTAGATATGTTCGTATAATAGAATGCTCTGGACTCATGACAGGAGTTTTTTCTAATCTATCTACTTCTTTTAACAATAGTGTTTTATCTTCATCTGATAATCCAATTTCGATAATTGCTTTTCTAATCTTTTCTACATCATCATCTTCTGGTGAAATTTGTTTCAATTCATCTTGAACTACTTTCATTTGCTCACGTAAAAAGTATTCTTTTTGTTGCAAATCAAGATTTGTTCGAACTTTATCATCAATCTCGCGTTTAAAGCTATTTCCTACTAAAAATGCTTCTAGGCTTCTACTTAAGAAAATCGCTTTTTTTTCTAAATCTAATAAATACAAAATACGTTTCTTTAATAATCTATCCAAAGGAAAGAACTTCATATTTTTATTAATAAATTTTTCCAAATTATCTGTTTTATAGTAATCTATTTCAAAATTCTCTCTAGCAAGATATTTCTTAAATAACTCTTCTATATTGTTAAGCATGGTATTTTTATCAAAACCATTATCTTCTGTATTTTTTATAGTAATATCTAAATACTCTACGTGCTTGTCATTGTACACGCCGCTTTTCACTTCGGCAACACCATAACAGTGATACTCATATTTATTAGCTTTTTTATCTATTGTAAGTTGACCATATGTTCCAAAGAAGACGTTGAATCCTTGGTTATCAAACATGTCATCTTCTGAAAACTTTTCATCATATGTATCTATTGGTTTTCTTTTACTAGTAACAAATACAGATATTTTATCTTTCTTCAAGCCTTTTATAGTCTTTAAGAATTTTTTGTCTGTTACATCAATATTATATGTATTAGACGGAAAGAATATATCTCTATTTTCTAATAAGTAATATTTTGTCAAAACAAACTCCTTTCGTTATATTATTATTTTAATTTAGGTGTAGTTTTATTAACTATATTATCCTTGGTTATTGTACAAGTTTTAACACCTTTTGTACTTGGAAGTTCAAACATAACATCTAAAAGAGCTTCTTCTATAATTGAGCGTAATCCGCGCGCTCCAGTTTTTCGTTTTATAGATTCACGAGCAACTTCTTCCAATGCATCTTTTTCAAAAACAAGATTTACTCCATCTAACTTAAATAAATATTCATATTGCTTAACAACTGAATTTTTAGGTTCTGTTAAAACTCTTACTAAATCTTGTTCATCTAATTCTTCTAGGTGGCATATCACCGGTATACGCCCAATAAATTCGGGTATTATACCGAATTTCACCAAATCTTCATGTTTTACTTTAGAAATAATATCAGAATCATCATTAAGTTCATCACTCTTTGAAAAACCTATTATTTTATCACCTAAACGACGTTTTATTATTTCTTCAATCCCTGAAAAAGCACCACCTATAATAAATAATATATCTTTAGTATTGATTTTTATCATTTCTTCGCCAGGGTGTTTACGTCCACCTTGCGGAGGTACACTGGCTATAGTTCCTTCTAGAATTTTTAGTAATGCCTGTTGCACCCCTTCTCCAGAAACGTCACGCGTAATTGATACATTTTCACCTTTTTTAGCAATTTTATCTATTTCATCAATATATATAATTCCTTTTTCTGCTCTTTCTATATCATAATTAGCATTTTGAATAAGACGTAATAATATGTTCTCAACATCTTCTCCTACATATCCTGCTTCTGTAAGTGTTGTTGCATCAGAAATCGCAAAAGGTACATCTAACATTTTAGCTAAAGTTTGAGCGATTAAAGTTTTTCCCGAACCTGTGCTTCCTATTAATGCTATATTACTCTTTTGTAATTCTATAGTTTCATCATTTTGCTTAGCCATAATACGCTTATAATGATTATAAACCGCTACAGCTACTGATTTTTTTGCTTTATCTTGACTTATCACATACTCATTAAGGTAATCCATAATTTCTTGAGGTTTTAATAACTTAAATTCTGGTTCCTTTGTTATATTTCTATATTCAATCTCTTCATCTATTATATCTGAGCATAGTTCCACGCATTCATCACAGATAAATACATCGTTTCCTGCTATTAATTTAAATACTTCGTTTGGATTTTTACCGCAAAAAGAGCATCTCATATCTTTTTTATCATTTACCATAATTACACCTCACTTGTCTTGAACTTTATTCTATATCTTATTGTTATTTCAATATAAAGCCCAAAAAGATACATTATATTATAACATAAATAGATGTTTTTTTCTAGTAAATTAATTTTTATAAACCTTGATATAAACACTTTTTTAAAATTTATACACTTAGAATTTTTTTTGAAAGAAAAAGAAAAAATATTACCATAATTAGGAGCTACTTTTTCACAATGAAATAATAGGATTTATAATCAAATTAAAATATAAAATGAAAAGTTAATTATAAGTATTAATTTTACTTTTACAGGTTGTAATTTAATGTTATAATTAAAATATAAATTTTAGGAGGAAACATTATGTCATTTTTTTCAAAATTAGGTGAAAACATCATACTTCCGCAAGATGTCCTTATTCAATCAAAAGAAACATCTATTGTTCCAAACGCTGTTAATGCTACGATAGGGATTGCAACAGATAACAAAAAAGCATTGTCACTTCCGACAATTAATGAAGTTATAAAGGAACTAAGTACAGCAGAATATTTGCCATATTCTCCTACTCCAGGTTTATTAAAAATAAGGGAGTTATGGAAAGAAAAAATTCTTAAAGAAAATAGCACCATTAACTCAAAATATTTGAGTTTACCTATGGTTACTACTGGTATTACCCAAGGGATTGATATTGTAGCAAATTTATTTAGTGAAAAAGATGATGCGTTGCTATTACCTAACCTATTTTGGCAAAACTACGCCCAAATATTTACTATTAAATTGGGAAATAATATTTATAAATACAATCAATTTGATAACGAAAATAATTTTAATCTAGCTGATTTTAAACATACGTTATATAATATTAAAGAAAACAAAATTTCTATAATACTTAATTTCCCCAACAATCCAACTGGTTATACCCCATCAACAGAAGAATTAACACAATTGGTTAGCATCATAGATGTGTTCGCAAAAGAAAATCCAAATAAAAATCTAATAATAATTTCTGATGATGCTTACTTTGGATTATTTTTTGAAGAAAATCACAAAACTCCTACTCTAAGTGCTACATATAGACTTGCAGATAACAATAATTGTCTAGTAGTCAAATTAGACGGAATAACTAAAGAGTACTATGGCTGGGGTCTTCGTGTCGGATTTATAACATATTACACTAGTGATGATGAATTAAGAAAAATTGTATTAGAAAAAACTCAAGGTTACCTTAGAAGTACTACATCATCACCATCAAATCTATCTCAACAAATTGCTCTTAGGTTATTGGAAAGTTCACAAGTAAAACAAGAAAAAACATATAATGACAGTATAATAGAAGGGCGCTATCGCATTTTAAAAGAAGCTATAGCTAAATATAATTTAGATGATGATGTAACTATATTGCCATTTAATTCGGGATACTTTTTCACTATCAAAATGCCAGAACACATTGATGCACATAAATTCAGATTAAAATTCCTTAATGACTATA
>ERZ773067.1996-NODE-1996-length-10543-cov-2.724924_pt1 | contig 10543 bp, 17 predicted proteins | sample MGYA00580622_ERZ773067 | MGnify/ENA primary metagenome ERZ773067 (study PRJEB29015, sample SAMEA2737998) | human oral metagenome | biome: human oral; feature: human-associated habitat; material: dental | place: China | collected 2113 ...
CAGTCACTATTGGAAAGAAGAGCTGTAGGGAGGGATAAGAAATGAACATTACCACTTTTGTAGCAATATCAATCCTATCAATAGCCGTGATGCTGCTGGGAGTTGCAGTTGTATGCAATAACAGAGAAATCGAAAAGCTGCATAAAGACTTAGATAGTGAAGTTCAAGATTTGCGTAAACGCATACTAAGAATAAAGCTGAATCAACAAGCTCAAGAAAGAAACAATCAATGTCGCAGCACTCAAAGCAATCGAAGATACAGCTAGCCAAAACGAGGTTCTAGAAGCTTTACGATTTTCTTCAACAAGAGTGTGAATTTGCCGATTAGTTTCTTCTTGAATGGCATTAATCTCCTTCGCCATATCAGAGAGGATTGTGTCTTTGTAATTAGTAATTTTTTTAGAGACACTGGAAGTTTTTGGACTGACGGTAAAATTAGCCAATTGTTTCTGCACTTCGATATATTTAGGCACAAAACTTTGATTTTTGATGGACTTTACTACTTCGTTAGATAAATGAAATGACATAATGATCTCCTTTTTAAAAATAACTATATAGGAGATTATACATCTCGAAAGGAACATATCACAAGGAGGCGCAATATGAACAAAAATAGAAGATTTCCTAGAGTAAGAGCCTCTACCAGGGCAGCACATGATATATACCACAACAACACATACCTTATGACTAAGGATGTCAAGGAACTTTTTGACTGTGCATCAAGCACAGCAGGAAAGATTAAGAGAGTTGTGCTAGAGGAAATGGCAGAGAGAAACGAAAGAATATACTCAGATATTCCAGGATTAATTGATAAAGATATCTTATTTGAACTAGCAGGACTAGATATTACAAAGATAGACAAAAGTTATAGAGAGCTAATGAGGTATGAAAATGTTTGATTCGATGAAAGAAGTAATGCACCAGGCGTGCGAAGAAGAGGGTACCACACCAATACAGGAGATAATCGCTGCGGTAGGAGTTACGGCACTGATACCAATGTTATGGATAGCCCTATACATGCTTGGGGCGAGGTAAGGAGGTATATCATGGGCGCCATAATTAATAAAAGAATAGTAGAGTTTGGGGCTAATAATAGTCTAAACATTTTAGGCAACTACGGTAGAGACCGTAAAGCTAGAGAGGTCAAATACTACAAAGTATCGACAGATACTGACATATTTCTAGGCAGAATCAAGCCTGATTGCACCTACGAGCAATTCCTCGAAAAGATAGCCATCAATGCTATCTCCGAGGCAGAAAGGCTATCTGACCTCACAAAAGTTATGGAGGAGGAATACGCAGCACTGTGTGACGATTACACAGCTTTAAAGGAGTATTCAGACACGCGTCCTTTGAACAAATTGCAGTAAATAGAGGAGGCAACAAATGGCGAACATAGATAAGGAAACACGATTCAGGGAGATTATAAAGAATCTCGCTAAACTAGATGAGTTTCAGGCAGACGATTTGATGAATCAAACAGGTTTTGAGATGAACATAGAATGTACCCAATTAAGACAGTTTCAAAGGCCGAGAGCGTTGACAATTCCGAGAGAATTGCACGTTAAAATCCTCGCTATACTAATCGCTTACCGAGCAGATTTGCTACATGAGTTGGTAGAACTCAGCAAGGAGGCAACCAATGGTAATTAAAACATTATGGTGTACAGCGAGGAGTTAGAGAGGGAGGAAGAGCATGACGTTAGATAAAGGGCGTATATACGGCTACGCAAAGGCATACCTAGAGTCGGTTACGGAAATACTAAAAAATAAGGCCGAAGAGGCTGAAGATGACCGCTATATAGGCGACGGGAACCTACTGAGGTCGGCATTGTATCAATATGAGGACGATTTAGACGAGCTAGAGGCACTTATGGAGGAAAAGGATTATGAATAACTTAGGACTCGAACCTAAACATGAAAAGCACGGAAGACTGTATCACTTCTTCGGAGACTTACTAGGATTCGACCGCACTAGACCTAGAGCAGAGTGCGACTGGCACGACCCGAGGCTTGACAAAGAGCCTACAGATGAAGAGATGAAGGCAATCATCGACAGGTACGTAGATGATCCGGACGATGTGTTGCCACTAGTAGAGTAGGTGGCGGTTATGAAGGTGACTATTTTAAGAGACTGCTCTGATAAAGAGGATTTTGAAAAACTTCACAGAGCACTGAAAGGATTAAAGGCAAATGAAATTAATTTTAGAGCTATCAGCAGAAGAAGCGGTGAAAGCTATAGAGAATCGAACACTAGTAGCACTCGCTAATTCACTTAAGGTAAAGCAGGAGGAATCTAGCAATGAGCAAGATAAAAATTAATAAGCTTGAAATTGAAAATGTAAAAAGGGTTAAGGCTGTAAAATTTGAGCCCACAGCAAATGGTATTACTGTCATTGGTGGTGATAACGGACAGGGAAAAACAAGTGTACTAGATAGTATTGCCTGGGCACTTGGAGGTAATAAATTTAGACCTTCACAGCCCGTTCGAGAAGGTTCGGTTATACCTCCTAATCTACACATCGTTATGAGCAATGGACTTGTTGTTGAGAGGAAAGGTAAGAATTCAGATTTGAAAGTTATTGATCCGGATGGTAACAAGGCAGGACAACAGTTACTAGACTCATTCGTTGAGGAACTGGCATTAAATCTTCCTAAGTTTATGCAGCAGTCTAATAAAGAAAAGGCCAATACACTACTACAGATTATAGGTGTAGGAGAACAGTTAGTTGCTCTAGAAAAAGAAGAACAGGATACATATAACCGTAGACACGCTATCGGTCAGATTGCTGACCAGAAAGAAAAGTTTGCAAAGGAACAAGAGTATTATCCTGATGCACCAAAAGAGCTTGTATCTGCATCAGATCTAATAAAGCAGCAGCAGGAAATACTGGCCAGAAATGGTGAGAATCAAAAGAAAAGGGAGAACCTGGCATCAATACAAAAACTGCATGAAGAAGCGGTAAATAGGGTTGAGATGCTAAAAAGGGAACTTTCAAATGCTGAAAATGAACTTGCAAAAGTAATAGGAGATTTAACAACTGCTAGCAAATCCGCTAAAAACCTAATTGATGAATCAACCGAGGAGCTCGAAAAGAGCATAACAGAAGTTGACGAAATCAATAGGAAGGTAAGAGCCAATCTCGACAAGGATAAGGCTGAGGAAGATGCTAGAGGTTATAGGGAAGAATATGACGAGCTGACTACAGAAATAACTGAAATCAGAAAGAGGAAAGCAGCTCTTCTAGATAATGCGGATTTACCGTTAGAAGGATTATCCGTTGAAGATGGGGATCTTATTTATAACGGTTTCAAATGGGATAACATGAGTGGTTCAGAACAACTAAAAGTAGCAACTGCCATTGTCCGCAAACTAAATCCAAATTGTGGATTCGTCTTAATAGATAAGCTGGAGCAGATGGATGTAACAACTCTAAATGCATTTGGAGAATGGTTAGAATCAGAAGGACTACAAGCTATTGCTACGAGAGTAAGTACGGGAGATGAGTGCTCAATTATCATCGAAGATGGGTATGTAAAATCTCAAGAGCCAACGGTTGAAAATGCACCAGATGTTGATAAATATCCACAGACTAAATGGGAATTTTAGGAGGTACTAATGAATATAACAAGAGGGAAAATCGCAAAAGCTCAAAGGGTCGTTATATATGGTGTTGAGGGTATTGGTAAATCGACACTAGCATCTAAATTTCCTAATCCACTATTTATAGATATCGAAGGATCTACAGGGAATATGGATGTTGCTAGGCTAGATAAACCAACAAGCTTCTCAATGCTCGTTAACGAAGTTAACTTCATAAAAGCTAATAAAGAGGTTTGTGACACGTTAATCATTGATACGGCTGATTGGATGGAAAAGTTAATCATCGAGCAGATATGTCAAGCTCATAATAAGACAGACATTACTCAGTTTGGATATGGTGATGGATTTGTAAAGCTCGAGACTGAAATAGGAAGATTTTTAAATCTACTTTCTGATCTTGTTGAGATGGGAATCAACGTTGTACTAACAGCACATGCTATTATTCGCAAGTTTGAACAACCTGATGAGATGGGAGCTTATGACCGATACGAACTAAAGCTAGGAAACAAGACCACTGCTAAAACTGCAGCTCTTGTAAAAGAATGGGCGGATATAGTTTTATTCTGCAATTACAAGACACACGTATTCGCTACTGACGACAAAGGCAAGAAACATAAGGCACAGGGTGGAGAACGAGTAATGTATGCAGAGCATCATCCATCATGGGATGCTAAAAATCGTCATGGGCTGCCATTCGAGATGCCTATGGATTACAAGAATATTGCTCATATATTTAATAAAGCAACGCAGTCAGCAACACCAGAAAGTGCTGCTCCTACATGGACACCAGGAGGTGGGGCTGTTGATGACTCAATACCACAATCAGCAGAAGTAGCTAGTGAGCAAAAGGCAGAATCAGAAGCAGAACCACAAAAGACGGAGGATAACAATAATAAGGTTTATGAGATGCCACCAAGCATCCCTAAAAGTGTCCAGGACCTGATGAAGTCGGACAATGTATCAGTTGAACAGCTTAGCGAATTCTGGTCAAAAGCGGGGCATTTTCCAAAAGATATGCCTATCCAGAACATACCGACTGAATACTGGAATATGCTCAGTGCACACTGGAATAAAGTTATTGAAACTGTAAACAATTAATTAAAAGGAGAAAAAAGAAATGGAAAACAATTACGCAAGAGAGTTTGATTGGAATGACGAGATTGCCCAGGATAGCGAATTTTTACTACTGCCTGAAGGAGATTATTACTTCACTGTAGAGAGTTTTGAAAGGGCAAGACATACACCTTCGGCTGGTGGTAAGTTGCCACCTTGCAACAAGGCAATAATCAATATCGTGATTAGTACAGCAGATGGTGATGTTAGGCTTAAGCACAATTTATTTTTGCATAGCTCAACAGAAGGATTACTTTCAGCATTCTTTGGAGCTGTTGGACTAAAGCAAAAGGGACAGCCTTTGAAGATGGATTGGAATGCAATTATAGGTAAGCAGGGTGTGTGTAAAGTAGGTCAGCGCGAATATAACGGTAATAAGTTTAATGATGTTAAGCGCATGATTTATAAGGAAGATGTTGATAACACTAAAGTTCTTAACACATCAAAAAATGCAGGTTTTCAGGAAGTCATGGATCCGGAAGCTTTCGCTTGGTAAAAGACAATGAAATTAAGAGATTACCAAGAAGAAGCTAGAGCCGCCATAAATTCAGAGTGGGATAGTGGAAATAAGAAAACTCTGTTGGTACTTCCTACAGGCTGTGGCAAGACGATTGTTTTCTCTAAGGTCATTGAGGATCGTGTAAGGCTAGGCGAGAGAGTTCTCGTCCTAGCCCATAGATCCGAATTACTAGATCAAGCTGCAGATAAGCTAAAGAAGGCTACAGGTCTTACTACAAGCACCGAGAAGGCGAGTGAAAGTTGCTTAGACAGTTGGAATCGTGTTGTGGTTGGTTCTGTTCAGACACTGCAGAGACCTAAGAGGCTAGCAAACTTTGACACTGACTATTTTGACACAATAGTGGTTGATGAAGCACATCACTGTATATCGGAGAGTTATCAGAGAGTTTTAACACATTTTGATAATGCAAAAGTACTTGGGGTTACCGCTACACCAGATAGAGGAGATATGCGTAATTTAGGCTCATATTTTGAAAGCCTGGCATATGAATACACTCTACCTAAAGCTATAAAGAGTGGATATCTTAGTCCAATTAAGGCTTTAACTATACCTATTCAGTTAGATTTGAGCAGTGTATCTATACAGTCAGGTGATTTTAAGGCAAGTGAGATAGGTACAGCGCTAGATCCATATCTTGAACAGATTGTAGACGAAATGATTAAGTACTGCAGTGATAGAAAGACCGTTGTATTTCTGCCGCTAGTTAAGACCTCGCAGAAGTTCAGAGATATTCTAAACTCTAAAGGATTTAAAGCAGCAGAAGTAAATGGAGATAGCAAAGATAGGGCGGAGATTTTAGATGACTTTAGCCAAAATAAATACAATGTACTATGCAATTCAATGCTGCTCACGGAGGGCTGGGATGAACCTTCTGTTGACTGCATAGTTGTCCTCAGACCAACAAAAATACGTAGCCTATATTCACAGATGGTTGGGCGCGGAACGAGGCTATCAGAAGGAAAAGAAGAGCTTTTATTATTGGATTTTCTGTGGCACACAGAACGCCACGAATTATGTCATCCAGCTAGCCTTATTTGTGAAAATGAGGAAGTAGCAAAGAAGATGACTGAAAACATGGAGGGCCTTGCAGGTATAGAGATGGACATTCAAGAGGCAGAAGAAAAAGCTGCATCAGATGTCGTTACTCAACGAGAAGAGGCACTTGCGCAACAGCTTGCTGAAATGAGGAAACGAAAAAGAAAGCTAGTAGATCCACTGCAATTTGAGATGAGTATACAGGCTGAAGATTTATCAAATTATGTGCCTTCGTTTGGTTGGGAAATGGCTCCGCCTTCTCAAAAACAAGTAAAGGCACTAGAAAAGTTAGGCATTTTACCTGATGAAATAGGCAATGCAGGTAAAGCATCAAAGCTTTTAGACAGGCTAGATAAACGAAGAGAAGAGGGTTTAACAACTCCTAAACAGATACGATTCCTAGAGAGTAGAGGCTTCCAGCATGTAGGCACTTGGCAGTTTGAAAGTGCAAGAAATCTTATAGATAGGATTGCTGCAGGTGGCTGGAGAGTGCCAAGAAATATAGACCCTAAGACATATATTCCTAATTAGTGGAGAGAGATAAGGCTATGGATAAAGAAAAAGAGAAACTTTATATTGTTTGCAATTCAGCGAAAGAAATAGCTCCAAGACATATACTGAGAATTTATAAGCGGAAATCAGATGCATATAAATTCTTGGGTAAGTATGTCTCAGAGCTAAATAATAGCACCTATACTGGATATCTAAGTATAGCAGAAAAGGTGGTAGGTGATAATGATGATTTAACAATTTTAGGAGAAAAAGATGGAATATAACAACTTTTTAGAATTATTAAATTACATACAGCCATCCTCTCTTGATTATCAGGAATGGATAAATGTGGGAATGGCTCTAAAACATGAAGGCTTTTCTGCGGATGTATGGGACGATTGGAGTAAAGCAGATAGGAGATATAAGCCTGGCGAATGCTACAGAAAATGGAACACTTTCACCGGCACATCTTCACCTGTAACTGGCGGAACTATATACCAACTTGCCGTAGATGCAGGATGGAAGCCTGAAAAAACATCCCATGAGCTAAATTGGGATGATGAGATAGATAAAGACTATCAGATTGTAGAAAAGGAATGGGTGGAAGGTATCGAAATAAAAGAACCTGACATCTGGAATCCTGTTAATGATCTCATTAAGTATTTGGAAATATTATTTGATAGTACTGAAAATGTTGGTTATGTAACTGAGGTATGGGAGAAGGATGGTAAATATATGCCATCTAAAGGTAACTATGACAGAACCGCAGGACAGCTTATAGAACAGTTATCTAAGTGCGATGGTGATATAGGGGCGGTTCTTGGTGACTACAAAGAGGAAGCGGGAGCTTGGATTAGATTTAATCCGCTTGATGGTAAAGGCGTTAAAAATGACAACGTAACTGATTACAGATATGCATTGGTAGAATCCGATTCAATGGATCTAGATAAACAAAATGCATTAATTCGAGAGCTTGAGCTTCCGATTGCAACTCTTGTATATAGTGGTAAAAAGTCGCTACACGCTGTTGTAAGGATAGATGCTAGGGATTACACCGAATATCGCAAAAGAGTTGATTATATCTACTCTATTTGTAAAAAGAACGGGCTAGAGATTGATACTCAGAATAAGAATCCTAGTAGATTGTCAAGAATGCCTGGAGTGATAAGGAATGGTCGTAAGCAGTTCCTAATTGATACAAATATAGGTAAGTCATCATATGAAGAGTGGTATCAGTTTATAGAGGATATTAACGACGACCTCCCGGACCCAGAGGGGCTCGAGGCTTATTGGGATGACATGCCAGAGCTAGCGCCAGAGTTAATACATGGAGTACTTAGGCAAGGCCATAAGATGCTTATTGCAGGACCATCTAAAGCGGGTAAGTCATTCGCCCTAATAGAGATGTGTATAGCGATAGCAGAGGGTAACAAGTGGCTAAACTGGCAGTGTACACAAGGCAGGGTTCTATATGTAAATCTAGAACTTGATAGAGCTTCTTGTTTACACAGATTCAAAGATGTATATGAGGCATTAAACATAGCCCCTGAAAACATCAATAATATTGATATTTGGAACCTCCGAGGGAAGACTGTACCGATGGATAAATTAGCCCCTAAATTAATCCGTAGAGCGATTAAAAAGGACTACATAGCAGTTATTATTGACCCTATATATAAAGTGCTTACAGGCGACGAAAACAGTGCAGATCAGATGGCTCATTTCACTAATCAATTCGATAAAGTGGCTACTGAGTTAGGGTGTAGTGTTATTTATTGTCACCACCACTCTAAGGGTGCTCAGGGCGGCAAGAAGAGCCTAGATAGAGCTTCCGGAAGTGGAGTATTCGCTAGGGATCCAGACGCTCTTATAGACTTAATAGAACTTGAATTAACAGATGAAATATATTCAATGCAGCTTAATCAGGCTAAGTGTAAAGTCTATGAAAATGCAATTAAAAAGCATAATCCTGGCTATTACGAGGAACATGTAGGTATAGATGACACTATGAGTTTACCTCAGATGAGTGAGCACGCTAATAGGGCCTTAACTAAGTCTACACTGACAAAGTGTTCTATAGAATGTAACACTGCGGAGGAAAGAATTCGCACACTTAGCGCTTGGAGAATCAGTGGTACATTAAGAGAATTTGCCAAGTTTAAGCCTGTAGATATGTGGTTTAAATATCCAAAACATGAGATTGATGATGTAGGAATACTCGCAGATATTGAGCTTGGTGATGATAAGCCAGCATGGAAAAAAGCCGTTGAGAATCGTAAGAAAAATGCTAAACAGTCAAAGGAAAATAAGCTAAATGAATTCGAAATTGAATTCGCTAATCTTGAATTAGATGGTGAGGTTCTCATGTCTGAATTGGCAAATGCATTAGGGTTATCTTCACATAGACAGATTGGAATTTGGCTCGGTAATAGTAAAAAATCTAGACCCGAATACAAGGAAAGATTTGAGACTTATACAGGAGAAGATGGACAACGATATGTAAAAAGGAAAGATGTGTAAAGGGGTACGGCAGACCATAAAAACATAGTTGATTGTACCCGTACGGCAGACTATAAAGTTTATAGTTCGCTGTATGGGTACGGTAGACCATAAATTTATAGTCAACCGCATGGGTACAGACCTCTATACTTACGTATAGGTATTGTCATACCCCCATGCAAGCATGTACATACCCCTATGTGGTGGGGCGGATAATGCTGCCGCCCCGCCCACACATAGGGATAGTGATACATGCACCGCGCGAGAAGGAGGATTAAAAAAAATGAAACTTGGAAATGATTTAAATTATGACTTTTTAAACGCAGCAAAATATATGCCTCGGTTGAGTCATAAAAAATCAAATATGCAATTCGATATAAGAAAAAGCGAAGTAGCAAAATGGATTTGTTCACAGCCAGAAGTGTTGCAAAAAATTTTCGATATGGCAAACAGAAAAGGATTAATCGAATACGATTCCGAAACAAATACTTGGAAAGGCATTGATTATCATGATTGAATTTTTTATGCCGATGATTCCGCCTAGTGTGACTCATCAGGAAAAGAAAGTTATGGTTGTAAAAGGTAAGCCCATATTTTACGAACCTGATGCATTAAAGACTGCTAGGGGTAAATTGATAGGGCATTTAATACACCATGTACCAGAACGGAAAATAACTAGACCTATTAGGCTGGTAGTTAAGTGGTGTTTTCCGATTAGGCAGACTAAGTGTGATGGGCAATACAAAGATACTAAGCCAGATTTAGATAACGCTCAAAAGTTATTACAAGACTGTATGACCTATGTGGGGTTTTGGAAAGATGATGCTCAAATAGCAAGCCTTATTTGCGAGAAGTTCTGGGCGAAGATTCCAGGGATTTACATCAGGGTTGAAGAGTTAGAGGAGGCACAAAATGAGAGCTTTATTGAAGTATCCAGGAGCTAAAAATCGATTAGCTTCGTGGATAGTGAGCCGTATACCGCAGCACAAAGTGTACTGCGAACCATTTCTAGGAAGTGGTGCAGTGTTTTTGAATAAAGAACCTGCATATAACGAGATCCTGAACGACATAGATGATGACATTTATAACTTCTTCAAGGTCGTGAGGGAAAACCCTAAAGAACTCTGCAGATTGATAGAAGCCACGCCGTACTCGCGTACCGAATACACAACGGCGTATGTAGAGAGCGAAGAAGAGGCGTTATCTATCGAGCGTGCAAGAAGATTTGCCGTTAAGTGCTGGCAAGGCTTCGGATGTGGAAACAAGTATAAAAACGGTTA
>ERZ773067.2001-NODE-2001-length-10538-cov-2.285891_pt1 | contig 10538 bp, 11 predicted proteins | sample MGYA00580622_ERZ773067 | MGnify/ENA primary metagenome ERZ773067 (study PRJEB29015, sample SAMEA2737998) | human oral metagenome | biome: human oral; feature: human-associated habitat; material: dental | place: China | collected 2113 ...
CCGCTGACTTTCGCCGGAGTGAGTTCGTGGATGCTCGCTTCCTTAGTGTTCGGGATGACTTTCACCCAGTCGTTGTGCATCGCCAGCAGTTTTTCGATTTCGGCCAGCGGCAGGTCTTGCTTCAGCTTCTTTTGCCGTACTTATCCCGCTTTCTTGCGCGCTTTTGACTTGCACTTGCGTTGCTCCTTTGCTTGTACTTTTATATGCTTGCATTAAATTTGACTCAAAAACTTGTTCTTGCGATTCATGCAAATTTTCAGACACGTCAATCTTCGTGTTTTTCTTGGTATTCCAAAAATCTACATTTAAATTTGACTTAGATTGGATTAAATTTACCTCTTTTGCGATTATATCCGATTCATCTTTCGCTTCTTTATTGTCTCCATTTTGAGATATATTAAATTCGTTTTGAAAAAAGTCTAAAATTTGATCCTTTTCGCTAGGACCTTGCGTCAAATCAACCTCTTCCACAATAAAACCGACGCCTAAATTGTCTAAGCTTGCGCTATTATCATTAAATTTTGCGTCCGGCGCTTTATCGACGCCCGGTTGCTCCAACGCCTCAGCTATCTCCGTTTTATCAAGCATATTTTTTTGTTCAAGCGTCTTGTCTAGAGCGTCTATTTCGCTTAACGCTTCATTGATAGCCTGGAGATTTTCACTCAACTCATGATTTTTTGCTTCTAGTTTAGCGTGTTCGATAGATTCATCAAATTTGATAGGCTCTGCTTGCTCTTTCTTTTTCAAAAGCTCGCCATCTAATGGCTTTAATGCCGGTAGGTTATCGAAATCAATATTTTGTCCAAATTTAAACACGGGCTCATGATCGGTCAAATTTTTATCTGCGATTCCGCCTATTTTTTGCTCGTCTTTTTCAGGCTTTAGCTCTATGACTTGCTCTTCTTGCGAATCTTCTTTATTTTTATCTCTTATTTTTTGTATATCGTTTTTTACCGCATTCGCTCTTAGATTTATAATACGCTCAAGTTCGTCGTCTTGAGTGTCAAATTTAATGCCGGAGCCAACCGGTTCATAGCCGGCTATCTCTTCTTGTTCTATCGAATTAAACCCAGAAGACTTCATTTTAATGCTTTCATGATATCTTCAAATGCAGTTACAAATTGCTTTAAGCCGTCGCTTAGTAAGTCTTTATAAACCTTCTCCATATCTATGTCGGCCCTTTTTACTACGCCGAAAAATTTCTCTATACTATCGTCGCTAACGGCGGTTTTAGGTTCATTTTTGCTCGCGATAAAGGCCTTGATAGTATCAAGCGGAGCCGTATTTACCGCATTTTGATACATCAGCTCTTTTACGTAATAATCCTTTGCTAAATCATCGCCCTTCACCCCCGTACTAGCAAACAGCGCCCTCGTCGTAGGCAAACTTTTATTTTCTATGATTTTATAAATTTTAGTCGCGTTCATGATACCGATTTGTCCCGTCGGTAGCGAGTTCTCGCGCATCTTTTCATCTAGCAAGCGATCAAATCTGCTAACAAAAATACTAATCACGCTCTTTGGTAACGGCGTTAGCGGAAATTTCTTTTCATAAGCCTTTACTCCCTCTTCAAAAGCGTCCAAACACGCTACGGCTTGCTCGGGCGAGAAAATCAGCGTCGCATTTACCGCGATACCGCGCGCAGTTAGAGCGCTCATCGCTTCAAAGCCGGCTTTTGTAGCAGGTATTTTTATCATGACGTTTGGCATGCCGATCTCCGCGTGAAGTCTAGCACCCTCATCTACCGTAGCTGCGGCATTATCGCAAAAGCTAGGATCAACCTCTATACTAACAAAACCGTCGTCGCCGTTTACATAATGCTTCAAAAGTTTTATTGCAGCTATCTTGATATCTTGCATCGCGAGCGTCTCATAAAGCACCTTCGGATATTTTTTACCCATTTGGCTAATGACGTCTTTATAAGAATCCGATAAAAACGCAGCCTTAAAGATGGACGGGTTTGAAGTCACGCCGTTAATCGTGCCGCTTTGAAGTAAATTTACAAACTCGTTTTGTAAAAAATCGCGCTCGGTAAAGTCGCACCACAATGAAAAATTTATATCGTTATTAAACATTTTTCTCGCCTTTTTATATCAAATTTACGATCTCGCGCAAATCTTTTTTATCCACGCAACAAGTTGCCGCTTGCCTCAAAATTTGCTTTGCGCAAAATGCGATTTTTAAATTTGAATACTCAAACATAGATAGGTCGTTGGCGCCGTCGCCCACGCTCATCGTCTGCTCTTTTGAGATTCCAAGCAAATTTTGTAAATTTGCAAGCATCGCGCCTTTTGAAAAGCCAAACATCATTTCGCCACCCACGAGTCCAGTCAGGACGCCGTCTTTGTGATGCAGGATATTCGCGAAACTAGCATCAAATTTGAGCTTTTCTTGCGCTCTATCGGTGCCCGAGTGAAATCCGCCGCTAAAAACTACGACCTTGATGCCCTTACTTTTTAGATGCGCGATCAACTCGGCGGCTCCTGGCATGAGCGGCAAATTTGAGCAAATTTGATCTACTTTAGCAAGCTCAAGCCCCTTTAAAAGCGAAACGCGGCGCGTCAAGCTCTCGAAAAAATCAAGTTCGCCAGCCATCGCTTTTGCAGTTATTTCGCTAACCTCATCGCCCACGCCTTTTGCCGCAGCCAGAAAATCTATCGTCTCACCGTCCATCAGCGTCGAATCAAAATCAAATACACAAAGCTTTATCAAAATTAATCCTAAAAATCACGTTTCAATAGCGTTTCGACTTTTAAAATCGTAAGAATACTATTATCTCTCTTACCGATGCCGTAAATCATACCCTTATCTCTTAAAAGCGTTTCAGGCGGCGGATCGATCCTATTTTGCTGTATCCTAATAGCTTCCGTTAGCCTATCAATCACAAATCCAGCAACGTTATCGCCGTCTTTCATTACTATATATCTAGTACTTGTGCTCGGTTTTGCGGCATTTAGAGAAAATTTCTTTCTCAAGTCGATTAACGGGATGACGCTACCGCGCAAGTTAAATACACCCAAAACATACTCAGGCACGCTAGGCACGCGAGTGTATTCGATGGGCTTAATTATCTCTTGGATATTTAAAATAGGTATCGCATACTCCTCGTCGCCAACGATGAAGCCGACTAACTGGACGATCTCCTCGCGCTCTTTTTCGCTAGGGTCTATCACCTGTCTTTTTTGTCTTTTTAGAACCTGATTTAGTTTGTCGTTCATGTTCTATCCTATTAGTTTGATATTTTTTCTAACTACGTTTTCAAGGTACTCGGACGAATACGGCTTAGTTATATACTCGGTCATTCCTACTTCCACGCCTCTTAGCCTATCGGCCTTTGACGTCCTTGAGGTTACCGCAATAAGCGGCAAATTTCTATATTTTGAGTACTTGCGAATTTCGCCCGCTAGCGTGTAGCCGTCCATTCGCGGCATTTCGATATCGATTAGCATCGCATCAAGCGCATGTTCGCCAGATTTTACGATAGTTAGAGCCTCGACGCCGTTAGTGGCCTCTATCACCGTTACGCCAAGAGGGGCTAACGATTTTTGCATTATGGTTCTATCCATCTTCGAGTCGTCGACGATTAGTACCTTGTAGTCGCTCGGTTTTTCTTTAACGCTTTTTGAGGATTCCATGCTGGCTTTTATGTCTACTTTTATATCTTTTGCCATCTCCATCATCATACCTACGTCGATGATGAGTGTTACGCGGCCGTCGCCTCTTATCGTGGCTCCCGCGATTCCCGGGATATTTTGGAGATAATCACCCATTGATTTAATTACGATCTCCTCTTGTCCTACGAGGCTATCTACGATGATGCCTAGCTTTGCTTCCGCTACGCCGATAACGACCACGTATGTCTGATCGCCACCGTCAAAGACCTGTTTGACACCAAAGATATCAGATAGCTTAACCAGCGAAAGCACCTCGTCGCGTAGTCTGAGCACGTTTTTGCCGTCAATCGTATAGATATCGTCGATCGGCACGCGCACGGTCTCTAAAACGCTTGCTAGAGGAATAGCGAAAAACTCCTCTTGTGCGCCTACTAAAAGCGACTGTATGATAGCTAGCGTGAGCGGAATCTTTAACTTCATCGTCGTGCCCTTGCCCACTTCGCTTTCGATGTCGATTATGCCGTTTAGCTTTTCGATATTAGTCTTTACGACGTCCATTCCCACGCCGCGGCCGCTCACGTTAGTTACCTTCGCCGCAGTCGAAAATCCCGGCTTAAATATAAGCCCAAACGCCTCTTTATCGCTCATAGTATCGGCTTCGCGCTCGGTGATGATGCCCTTTTCTATCGAGCGCGCCTTTAGCATATCGGCATCTAGTCCCTTACCGTCGTCGGTGATCTCGACTACGATATGGTTGCCTTCGTTATAGGCTTTTAGCTGGATGGTGCCTTTTTCAGGCTTGCCTGCAGCTAGTCTGGTAGGACCGTCCTCGATGCCGTGGTCGCACGAGTTTCTTATCATATGTACGAGTGGATCGCCGATTTGCTCGACGATGGATTTATCTAGCTCCGTCTCCTCGCCCGTGATCTCAAGGTCGATTTGCTTATTTAGCTCGCGGCTTAGATCGCGGATCATGCGAGGAAATTTATTAAATACCTTTGCAATAGGCAGCATCCTCGTTTTCATAACGGCTAGCTGTATGTCGGTAGTCACTAGGCTTAGGCTGGATACTACTTGATTTAGCTCCTCAAGGAATTTCTCGCCCTCATATCTCTCCTCAACGTCGTCGTAAATTTTGAGCAATCTGTTTTTGCCAAGCACCAGCTCGCCGATCAGGTTCATCAGGTGATCTAGACGCTTAACCTCGACGCGTATAGTCTGCTCGTCCGCGCTAGCTCCACTTGATAGAGCTGGTACTTTTTTGTCCTCTTTTTTGTTGGCAGGCTTTGCTGGAGCGGGCTTTGGAGTCGGTGCAGAATTTGAGGGGGCTGGAGCTTGCGGTGCAGCCGGTGCGGCAGGGTTTGGCGCTTCGCCTGCTGCTGCTTTTTGAGCGCGCCTTGCTTGATCTTCAGCCTTTCTTACTTTCAGCAGTCTTTCTATCTCGGCTTCGACCTCGTCGTCGCTTAAATTTGACAAATTTTCATCACCAACCGGTTCAGGCTCTTTTGGCGCCTCTACTACAGGCTCTGGCGCTGCGGGAGTAGGCTCGCTAGCGGCCGCACTCGGGGCTTCGCCTTCGGATATCGCGGTTAGTCTTTTGCAGATATCGCCTATCTCGATGCCTACGTCCGTATCGTTGCCGCTATCTCTGATACCGTGGAGTAAGCCCTTCATCATATCCACAGACTCTAGCACCACGTCCATGATATCCGGAGTTATCTTTAGTTCATTTCGGCGCGCTTTATTTAATACATCCTCCATATGGTGAGTTAATTTTGTAAGGATATCGAAATTTAAAAAGCTCGATGACCCCTTGACCGTATGCGCAACGCGGAAAATTCTATTTAAAAGCTCTAAGTCTTCAGGATTAGACTCAAGTTCTATGAGGTCATGGTCTATTTGTTCTACTAGTTCAAAGGCTTCAACCAGGAAGTCTTCCATTATCTCTCTCATATCATCCATGATTTCCCCCTTATTTCTTGTTCGCTTCGATCACGCGAAGCACCTCGTTATAAAATAGCGACGCGTCAAATTTGGTTAGATACGCGGCAGCTCCGGCCTCTTTACTTTGAGCTTCGCTGTAGTCGTTGCTTATAGAAGAGTTAAATATAATAGGAATTCCCGCATATCTTGGATTATTCTTTAGAGTCGATGCAAAGCGATATCCGTCCATCTGAGGCATTTCGATGTCGCTCAAAATCACTCTTAAAAATTGACTTAGCTTATCGCCGTACATTTCGTATAGATCTTGCATTCTAGCAAGTCCCTCTACGCCATCTTTTGCTTCGACTACTTTTAGTCCCATTTTTTCTAGCATATCTTTTACTAGTTTTCTTGCCGTCGAGCTATCGTCTAGCACTAGTGCTAAACCGCTTAAAAGCTTACTTTGATCGATCTCTACTTCCATTTTCGGGCTATAAATGCCAAGCTCTTCGACGACGCTTTCAAGGTCAAGTATAAGCAAAACTTCATCGTTTTCGATACGAGTTACGCCAGTTATCTTGCCTTTGTCTAGAGTTCCCGCGTTTGAGGCGAAAGTCGCAGCCTCTATATCCGCCCAACTTATACGCCTGATACGTTTTGCCTCATGAACGATAAAACCTATCAGTATTCCGCTAAATTCGGCGATGATAACGCGAGGCTTGATAACTCCGCCTTTGGGTTCTTTTATCTGCATCCATTTGGCTAAATTTATGACAGGTATCACGACGCCGCGTAGGTCAAAAATCCCCTCTATATACTCGGGTACTCCTGGAAGCTCGGTTAAATTTGGCATCTTGATGATCTCGCGCACCTTAGCGACATTGACGCCGTATATACCCTCATATACATTGTCTCCCGACTGCTTAAAGATACGAAAATCAACAAGCTCCATCTCATTTGAACCGGTTTTTAATGTGCCATTTTTAAGCATTTTAAACCTTTACGCTCTTTCGAGCAAACTTAATATTTTGGTCGTATTCTACTACAAAATAGCTTTGCTCGCATGCAAAAGATGGAATATTTATATATTTTTGTTTACCTATCGTGTACTGTTCGCCCTGGTGATAGTGCCCTTCGATGACAACGTCAGCCTCGTAAAATGCGTTATATCGACGCATTTTTGCCTCGACTAAATTCTTAAAATTCGGTATTTTATAATCCAAAATTTTTCGTTTAAGTTTATTTAAAATCTGTTTTGAGAACTTAAATTTTAAAAATTTATCGAAAAAATTCATCGTTTTTAAAAACCATTTGACGCGCAAAAATCTCAAAGCGTATTTTGAAACAAAAGGCAAAAATATATCTCCATGCGCGATAAGCACGCTTTGGTCGCACTCCGAGGCAAATTTAACCGGCTGAGCGCCGATCGAATAGACTTTGACGTTTTTAAACAGAGGCGCGAGGTTAAAATCGTGATTTCCTTCGAAATAGTAAATTTCCATTTCCTCGCCCAGCTCGTCGATCGCGCGGACGTATCGCTCGTAAAATTTGACGAAAAACTCGCACGCCAAAAAATCAAACATATCGCCCATCAAAAACAGCTGCGGCGTCTTTATCTCGCCACTTTTTAGCGCGCATAAAAAATGCCAGAAATTTTCGCGATTTTCGTTTTCGTGCGAGTCGGCGATAAAGATCGCACCGCTTTTTACGACGATTTGCTCAGGCATCAAATTTTACTTTTTGCAACGCCAAATTTGCGGCTATGAGTTGTAAATTTAGCGAGCCAAATTTGAAAACCTCGGCAAATGCCGTAGTTAAATTTAAAGGCTCAAATTTAGCGGTCCAGCGCATAAATTTAACAGTTTTAAACGCGCTCATCGGCTTTAAAATTTGATCGGTTTGTAGCTAACGGATACGATTTCGACGTCGCTTCTGCCGTTTGGCAAATTTAACGCGACCTCGTCGCCCTCGCTCTTGCCGATTAGCTGCTTGGCTAGGGGCGAGTTTATCGAGATGAGACCGCGCTCTAGGTTGCTCTCTGGCGTGCCCACTAGCGTATAGGTCTTTTCCAGCTCGGTTTCTACGTCCATGATGACGACCGTGGAGCCAAATTTTACTTTATCGTGCTCGTATTCGGCGGGATCGATAACCTTGGCGCGGCTTACTATATCGCTAAGCTCCGCTATACGGCTCTCGATAAACGCCTGTTTTTCGCGAGCGGCGTGGTATTCGGCGTTTTCTTTTAGGTCGCCGTGACTGCGCGCGATGTCGATCTCCTCGACTATGTTCGGGCGTTCGACGGTTTTTAGATTTTTTAGTTCGTTCGTGATTTTTTCATATCCGAAAAGCGTCATCGGTTCGGTCATTTTTCATCCTTTGTTTGTTATTAAAATTTGCGCTACGCTGGCTGCAGAGCCGTGTTTTAGGTATTTTCGCAGCTTTTCGCAGCCTTTGATAAATTTCTCTTTATCGCAGCTCTCGTAGGCTTTTATGAGATTGCTTGGCGTTACTTCCTCTTGTAGTAGCTCCTCGTGCAGCGCCGCTTCGCCCATGAAATCAAACATTATATTTGCAAGCCCGATGTGGCGCAGTTTTACAAACATCCGCGCGATCATTATGTCGATTGCTTTAGCTTTATAGGCTAGCACGAACGGCGTGCCCACGAGCGCGGCCTGAAGCGTCGCGGTACCCGAGCAGATGAAGGCAAACTCGCTTTGCAAAAGCGCGCGCGGCGCGTCCGTAACGACGCTAAAGCCGCTAACGTCGCCGTAAATTTGCATATCGTTTGCCAAAAACGGCGGCACGACGAGCAGTTTTTCTTTGTCTTTTATTTTGCTTGCAACCTCGCGAAAAATCGGCATCAATCGCGAAATTTCGGCGCGGCGGGATCCGGGCATAAAAGCGATCTTGCCGCTTTGCAAAAGCTCGTTTTTTCGTACTCGCAGCTCGTCAAGCAGCGGGTGTCCGACATAGCGCGAGCGATTGTAGTACATCCCGTCAAACGGCAAAATCGAAGCCAGATGATCGCAGTACGCCTCAACCTTCGCCACACGTCCGGCCTTCCACGCCCACACCTGTGGCAAGATATAGTAGGTCACCGGCGTTTTGATCCCGGCTTCTTTGATCGCTTTAGCTAGCGGCAGGTTAAAGGCTGGGCTATCGATGAGTAGCACGGCGTCACACTGCGCAGCTAGGCGCGTCATCTCTTTTATAGCTCGTTTTGCCTTAAAATAAAGCGGCAAAACCTCCACGAAACCCATCGCGGAAAACTCCGAGCTTCGCATAAAAGGTTCGCCGAATTTCTCGTCGAAAATGCCTTTTAGCTCGCACTTTGGCAGGTGCCCTAAAACCTCCTCGAAGTGCAAATTTGCAGAGGCCTCTAAACAAGAGACGAGTAGCTTCACTGATTACCCTCAAAATCTTCAGCTAAGTTTGCAAGCTCTCTTGCGCGCTCCTTAGTCATCTGAAGGTAACAATCAGCGGCCGTTACGGCATAAAGCGTACCCATAGGCGGCACAAACGGGCATTTGGCCTCTTTATAAGCCACCCATTTACGTTGGATATCTTTTAGCTTCTTTTTATTTTCGTCGTTTAGCACGCTTATGGCTTTTTTGTAATTTTGGTTTAGGAGTTTATCTTGGATAGCAAATTCTGCATCTATGCACTGTATCATGCCGGCAGTCGAGCTATCTTTTTGCATACACTCATCTACGCGCGCTTGCGATTCATCAAATTCCTCTTCCGAAGTTTCCTCGATGCTTGACGCAGGTTTTGCTTTGATCGCAAGATCTTGCGCACCGAAAACCAAACGCGCCGCAAGTGCAGCAAAAATAAATTTTTTAAGCATATTTCAGGAATAGATAATAAAAATATTAAGTATTTTATTGACAGATATGAACAAAAAGTAGCAAAATTACAGGATTTGATAGATAAAAAGATTATATCAGCGGATAAAATCGGTGATAAAGACTATTTGGCTGAAAATATGAGTGTTGAGGACAATTTACTTTTGCCTTCATTAAATAAAATATCTTCTCTTAACTATATAACCAGTAAACAGGAATTAGGGAAGTCGGTATTTGAGGAATTAAAATCAATGAATATAAAAAAAACAGATCCTGTAAAGGAACTGGATATGAATCAAAAAATTTGTATCTCATTGGAGAGGTGGATTATTTTCAGGCCAAGAGTATTTATTATATTAGAACCTTTTGTACATTGTGATAATTACGGATTATCATTGATTAAAAATTATCTTAAAAAATTTGCTCAAAACGGTTGTACTGTAATAATAATTAAGTCAAGAACTGAATATATAGAGGATATTTCTGATAAAATATTATACATTTCTTAAATTACTCATACTAAATCTTTGTTTATTCACATTGTTTTGAACTAATCTTATAAGTATATTGTATATATAAAAAACAGGGAGGTAATAATGAGAAAGAAAGTTTTAGGTACATTTATTAGTTGTTGCATGGTATTGACATTATTGGCAGGATGCTCAGGTTCGGGTGGAAATCCTCCTGCAAGCGGTGAAAGTACAGGTTCTACACAGGCACAGTCACAGCCACAGTCCGGTGAGGCTAAGGACATGACCTTTGTAATAGTGCCAAAGACAGTGCATGCATGGTTTGATCAGGTAAATATAGGTGCAAAAAGACAGGCAGATTTACTTTCAGCACAAACGGGTAAGAATATAACGATTGATTATCGTGCCCCTGAAAGTGCGGATGTTACAGAACAAAACTCAACTTTGGAGCAGGCAGCAGCTACACATCCTGACGGAATATGTCTGGATCCTGTAGATTATGAGGGAAGTAAGGCTGTAATCGAAGAAATTGAAGCCAGAGGTATACCTGTAATTCTTTTTGATGCTCCGTCTCCTGAGGGAAGCAATTTAACAAGTGTAGGTAATGATTTTGCCGAACAGGCTACTATAGCGGCAGATAAACTGGCTGAGTTGATAGGTAAAAAAGGTAAAGTGGCGGTAATGCA
>ERZ773067.2003-NODE-2003-length-10531-cov-22.380966_pt1 | contig 10531 bp, 9 predicted proteins | sample MGYA00580622_ERZ773067 | MGnify/ENA primary metagenome ERZ773067 (study PRJEB29015, sample SAMEA2737998) | human oral metagenome | biome: human oral; feature: human-associated habitat; material: dental | place: China | collected 2113 ...
GCACGCCGCGCGGTGCTGGCGCGATACCATCAAGCACAAAGCGGCCCAAGCTCTTATTGTCGTTGGCAAATTCGCGCTCACCCTGCAAGACGTGAATTTCCACTTGCGGCTGATTGTCGGCAGCGGTTGAGAACACTTCGCTCTTGCTGGTTGGCACAGTGGTGTTACGCTCGATCAGCTTGGTCGATACGCCGCCCATCGTCTCGATACCAAGGCTCAATGGTGTCACGTCCAGCAGTAGCACGTCCTTGACGTCGCCGGCCAGCACACCGCCTTGAATGGCTGCACCAACAGCCACCACTTCGTCTGGGTTAACGCCTTGCATCGGATCTTTGCCGAACAACTTCTTCACCCGCTCGACCACTGCTGGCATACGGGTCATGCCGCCAACCATCACCACGTTTTGGATGTCAGATTTTGACAATTTAGCGTCTTTCAGCGCTTTTTCAACTGGGCCGTCAAGGCGCGCCAACAGATCTTTCACTAGATCTTCCAGCTTAGCTCGTGTCAGGCTCAATTCAAAGTGCTTTGGCCCATCGGCATCAGCGGTGATAAACGGAATATTGACTTCATATTCAGTGACTGTCGACAGCTCCTTCTTGGCCTTTTCCGCTTCATCCTTCAGGCGCTGCATGGCCGCGTTGTCTTTGCGCAGGTCAATGCCTTCTTTAGACTTAAAGTCGTCCAGGAAATAGTTAACGATGACATTGTCAAAGTCCTCACCGCCCAGGTGAGTATCACCATTGGTGGCCTTCACCTCAAACACGCCATCACCAAGTTCCAAGATGGAAACGTCAAAGGTACCGCCACCAAGGTCAAAGACCACGATAGTCTCGTCATTTTTGCTCTTTTCGAGACCATACGCCAGAGCGGCTGCCGTTGGCTCGTTGATGATGCGCTTGACTTCCAGACCAGCGATTTTACCGGCGTCTTTGGTGGCTTGGCGCTGCGAATCGTCAAAGTAGGCTGGCACGGTGATGACCGCTTCGGTGACTTTTTCACCGAGGAAGGCTTCAGCATCAGCTTTAATTTTGCTGAGGATCATCGCTGAAACTTCTTCTGGCGTGTATTCCTTGTCGCCCATCTTTACCGCCACGCCGGTACCCTTTTTGACAATCTGGTACGGCATGATATCCAGGTCTTTTTGAACTTCCTTGTCAGTAAACTTACGGCCAATCAAACGCTTGACACCGTAAATGGTGTTCTTTGGATTGGTCACGCGCTGACGCTGCGCCACTTGTCCGACCAAGCGTTCGCCCTTTTTATTAATCGCCACCACTGACGGCGTGGTACGATTACCCTCAGCATTAGCGATAACCTCTGGTTTGCCCGCCAGCATATACGCAAAGGCGCTGTTGGTTGTACCGAGGTCAATTCCGATAATTTTACTCATATGATTCCCCTTTCTTGTTTCGATCACATCTGGTTTTTCTTATATTCATTTTAGCACTCTTTTATGTCGAGTGCCAACTATTTCAGTATAAATAATTAGCACTCTGGTGTCAAGAGTGCTAATTTATTTTATAATCACTTATTACTCTTCTGGCGTGATGGGAGGTGCTTTGGTAGTTGATTGCGCTGGATTTGACGGTTGGCGCGTCACTTTGACCATCGCGTCGCGAATCACCGCGCCGTCTAGCGTGTAGCCGGCACGCAGTTCCTCGGCGATCACTTCTTTGTCGCCCTCTGCTTCTTCGTCAAATTGAATAGCTTGGTGCAGTTCAGGGTTAAACGGCGTACCGGGTTTGGCGTCGATTTTCTTAAGGCCGATTCCTTCGAGCTGCTTGTCGAGTTGCTTGCCCAGGCTAGCCACACCTTTAACCCAGGCATTATCCTGTAATTCATCTGGCACGTTAACAATCGCTCGCTCAATCGTATCGATCACTGGCAGCAGTTTCATCACCGACTTCGCCTGGCCCATTTGGTGCGCCGATTGTTTCTCCGCCTCCACGCGCTTGCGGTAATTCTCAAAATCCGCCCGCGTCCGCTGCAAATCCAGCGTCAACTCGCCCAATTGCTGCTCTAAGTCTTCAGTTTTGTTAGTCTTATTCTTTGTCATTTTTTCCTCCTACAACATTCCCTCTAGCATAGCACCGGTTCGGCGCACCAGCTCCATAGTCCGGCGATAATTTTGCCGCGTCGGACCGATCACGCCGATATAGCTATCATCGCTAAACTGCGAGCGGAATTTACTGATGATCAGCGTGGCGCCAGAACTTTTACCAATCGGATTTTCGCTGCCGATAAATACATTCAGCGGTTGGTTGGGTGCAGCCTCGTGCAGCCACGGCTCGATATTGTCAATCAGCCTGGCAATTGCTTGCACATGGTCACCCTCGACAAACTCTGGCTGAGAAAACAACTGCGTCATGCCATTCATATACAAGTGCGCGCCAAATGACGCAAAACCAAAGTTACCAGTCAGCTCGACCAAGCTATCAACCGCGCTGCGAATTGCCCGGTCGAACTTATCAACATGCGAATTAACATGCGCTTCGATCGCTCTCGCACTGCGATCGATGCCGCTCGGCAGCTCTGTCATCTGAGCATCAGTAATTCCATTGACATACACTCGGTAGCCCTTATCAGTCGGAATGCGCCCAGCGCTGGTATGCGGCGCCTCGATAAAACCCATTTCCTCAAGCTTAGCCATTTCGCTGCGAATCGTCGCGCTACTCACACCAAACAACTTGGCTAGCGTCACGCTGCCAACTGGCGCCGCAATCTCGGCATATTGCTCAATGATGGCGGCTAAAATCGCCTGTTGACGTTCGGTCATATATCAATTATAGCGCATGTTTAGCACTCGTACAAGTAGAGTGCTAGGATTTTAATTTCGTCGCCGGTCCGTAAAATAGCGTGCTGCATCTGACGAAAACAACATCATAATCATAATATGCACACCAATTGAAGTTAAAAGAAATACGGTCGACATATTAATTCGTTCAATCGTCACCGACAGAGACTCGGTAATAATAGCCAAAGTGGCCACAGCCAACAGTGATATCCGCGCCCGACTACTCCCCCGAAGCAGCAGCCCAACTAACACAAGCTCCACTACGACCAGCAACAGATTCAGATCGGATATTATTGACAGTATCGTGTTGGCCAGATTAATATCAATTTGTTCAATATTCGTTACCTGCGCCAAAAGTTCTGGCCAGCTAGAAAAATTAACCATCGTTTGCCCAATCGTAAACAGCGATACCAAAACCATCAAACCACTGCCAATTAAAATCTGCGGCGGGCGACGACTCCATAATTCCTCAATTAACGTCTCGTGATTTCGCGGATGACGATCGTGAATTGTCCCATCCATGATAATCCCGAAGCGCTTCAATGTCGTCACCGGACGATCAAGCTTTACGCGACCAACTTCCAGAATTGGCAAATCACCATCAGTACGAATTGAATCGCCATGACCATTGCGTGAATGATAGCCTGTAGAAAAATCCTTCAGAACCGTCACGCGGATATATTTCTCACTATTTTTAACTGATTCGATAATATAGTCTCTTTCAATATCAATATTTTCGTCAATTTTATGCGTCAATTGAAAAGTAAATAGCGATAAACCGACACTTTTATCATACGAACCAGCCGCCAGCCAATCCACCCGATGTCCACCCGGCAACAACCAACCGTCTGGACAGCGCCAAAACCGCACATGATGCCGACGTGTTGGATTACCGTCAACTTCTTGCTGATAGGCAAAATCCTGTCGCCGACCAAACAAAAAAGCTGGCGAGACTGGTGCGTTTGGGTAACTCCGTCGACCCAACGTTGTTAGTATCATCCGCCAAGCCGACCGCGGCGTAATATCATCCGCCAGAGCCCAGCCCGCCGTAGTCATTGCCTTGTGTAATTTCTCCTCTGGACCACGAACGCTTAAATTCACCGGATCGCTCAATATTCCATCTGCCGTTCTCGTTCTACCAATAAAATAATTTGGCACGTACACGTTGCTTAGAATTCGATGCAATCGAGGTAATGCTATGTAAGAGACAATTGCCCAAACCACAAAGAACAATCCAACCAACCACCAACCTCCGGTCGCCCAGCCCTCCCTAAGCACCAACCACGCCAACCAAAACGACGCCAAGCCCGCAAAAATAAAGAAAACTTGGTCTAATAATGCGATAAATGGTCTTGATGACTGTAAACGTCTGACTGCTAGTTTTTTTGGAGTTTTTGTTGAACTCATACGTCCATTATATCATTGAGCAGATTTCGGGCCGCCAAGCGAGCCTCGTCGTCTTGGCGCTTAAAAATATCACCGCGTAAAATAATTTCCTCAGTTACCCTGACAGCCCGCTCCAAATCATCATTAATAATCACGTGATAATATGGCACTTCCAGCGCATGCGCCAGTTCTTTGATGGCTGATTGATGGCGCTTTGGCCATTCGGCTTGAAAATCCTCCTCAGTGGCGTAGCGTTTTTTTAGCCGCTCCAGCCATGTTTTATAATCCGGCGGCACAATAAAAATCGCGATACAACCTGGCGCTAATTGCTCGTATTCCGCTACACCTTGAACATCAACGTCAGTAATTGCCACTTGATTCTGATCGTGCGCCAATTTTAACTCGGCCGCCGAAGTTCCGTACACCGTGCCATGCACAAATTTCGCCTCAATGAATTTATGGCCAAGCAGCATTTCCTCGGCTATTTTTTGATCAATAAAATGATAATCGACACCATCTTGCTCGGCACGGCCATTATTAATCCGCGGCGAACGCGTGGTGTGGGAGACGATATCGCGAAATTCCGGCAGCTTTAATAACTGCTTTTTTATAGTGTCTTTGCCAGCGCCAGAAATGCCCGCCAGGAGGGCAATTTTTGTCGACCGAACCAGCTCGACAGCCTGCACGGTTGGACGATAATTCATAATTAGATCTTCAATATTTTTTACAGCCACACCCAATTATAGCATTTTCTGATCAATATTGTATTATTTGTTATGTTATTCATGATAGAATTATACTATTATGAACAGCCCCGAAAGCACCCAAAAGGTACCGTTAAGCGAACTCTATAATAAAGTTCCAAAAGGCACCACAGAGATTAGCCAGGTTACCCCACATATACTACAAGAGCTTGGACGGCGTAGTGTTGCACTGAGCCAGCCAGACGATTATTACCAACAAGACTCCGTGCGCCGCCCCTCGGAACTACTCCAAGAAACCTCCGTCGGTGACCTTGACTCAGACTATAGTGAATTTTCCGACGAGCAGGGGGTTATTCCGATCGCAGAACAGGCACTTCGTATGGTAGTCAACTACCCATTCCTAGACAGCCTCACGAAGAAGTTAGGCCTCTATTCACCTCAACGTGACAGCGGAATGGGAAGGGTTTTCACGCGGCAGTTTGTAATCATATGACAGATAATTTTCATGGATTATTTGGTATTACATACATCCAAGCTCGCCAGCTACGCGGCCATTTCCAGAGTTACAATACACTTCTTCCGCACGAGCCAGGCACTTACGATCCCCAATCTTACGATATGAGCCTAATGTATGAAGACATTGAAAAAGTCATGAATCGTATAAAAAAAGGAGATTCTAGCGACCGCTAGACTGCGACTTTGATTTACTCCCGCCGCAGCATCACCGTAAACGCCTCTGACGGAATGTAAACCTTGCCAAATCGTTTCATGCGTTTTTTGCCGCGGGCTTGCTTGGCGAGGAGCTTTTTCTTGCGCGAGACGTCGCCACCATAGAGATAGCCGGTAACGTCCTTGCGATAAGCACCGATGTTTTCGCGGGCGATAAATTTGCCACCAATCGCCGCCTGCAGTGCCACCTCAAAGCTCTGACGCGGTACCACTTCTTTGAGTTTTTTGACGATCTCACGACCCAAGCCTGGCGCCTCAGAACGATGGCACATCACGCTCAGCGCATCGACCATCTCGCCCGCCACATAAAAATCCACCCGCACCAAATCTTCCGGCTGATAACCGGCCAGCTCATAATTAAACGAACCATAGCCGCTAGTTACCGACTTCAATTGATCATAAAAATCTGTCAGCAAATTTGCCAGTGGCGCGGTAAACGAAATCAGCGCCCTCTCATCGATGTAGCTAAGATTTTTTTGCCGGCCACGCTTGGCGACAATCAGCTGAATCACCGCACCGATATAGTCCTGCGGCACCACAATTTCGCCATCAATCCACGGCTCGCGAACCTCGGTGATCTGCGCTGGATCGGGCAGTTCGCTGGCTGACTTAATATCCAACTCCTCGCCATTGGTCAGGCTAACTTGATAATCAGTACTCGGATTGGTGACGATGAGGTCCAGATTATACTCACGTTCCAGCCTCTCACGAATAATATCCATGTGGAGCAAGCCGAGGAAGCCAATCCGCACGCCATAACCCAGCACCGGCGAATTCTCTGGCTCAAACTGCAATGCCGAATCACTCAAACTCAGCTTTTCGATCGCCTCTTTCAGGTCATTATAATCTTCATTACTCACCGGAAAAAAGCCCGCATAGACGAAGGGTTTGACTTCTTTGTAGCCGGGGAGGGGCTGGATAACTTGACTCACTATTCTATTATATCCTACATTTCGCTATTAGAAAGTCGTAAACTTTTATGTTTGCTAGTTTGTCATATCGCGAATGCTTTTCAACATCAATCTTACGACAATAGCAGTAGCATACATTTTCGTGCTCGCAAAAAAATCAAACTTTTTCCTCGTGATGATATCCTATAGCCTATTATGTAACAGAGATTCTAAACATCACTTAATTATTTTGTGTATTCCTACACAAGATCATCTAGCCCCTGGCCAAGTTCAATACTATGAGGATTGGCTGGATCAAAGACTTTTACGCGCTCAAAGTCGATCGGCCGCATTGATGCGATATGGTATTGACCATTACCGTCCCTGCTGTATTCAATAATAAAGTCTTCCAAGCGCCACGGCTTATCGAGTCCAGTGTCGCACCGTACGGTCTCGGCAATGTTTCGCATGCGCGAAAGAGCGTCAGTCATTAACTCTCGCTTATTTTCCTCCGACACAGCGTTGTTTGCAAAGAAATCGCGTATCGTTCGCCCACTCTCGCCGTTTATCTTTTCCATCACTACAAAGCCTTGCTGCCCGCTTGTAAAGACCCGGGCGATTGGCTTTGGCGCGTCAACGCCAAGCTTGCGCAGCAATAAAAGTGCCTCAAATTCATCGATTGGCCCCTGTTGCTTTGCCTTCACGACGTTTTTCACAATCACCTCGATGTCGCCGCCAATTGATAGCTCAAAAACCGCCTCGCCAGGATACGGATCGCTTGGGTTCGCTATTTTGAGTGATGTCGCAGACTGTAATAGCTCAGCACCAATATCATGGCTCGAGAACAATTTAGCCAGCCGATCTTTCACCGCCTCGTCATATCTCCCATCGATTCTCATTTCTCGTTGGTCTTCTAGGTGCTTCACCTCGTAACCCAAATTGACTGGCTCCGTGCTTTTTAGCTCGCGAGTATAATAATGCCTGCTCAGAGCTAGCTGTGTCATACGAAAAGCCAGCCGTTCACTAGGTTCGGTCGGTCGGCTATATGGTTCCAGCCTGCCATCTTCGGTGCGATACAAACCCTCTGCCGGCCCTTCGTCCTTGACGTTGTTTTCTATAGTATTTACTATTGCATTTCTTTCCGGCTTGTCACCTTTCAGACCCAGTACCGTTCTTGGCCGGCTGCTTGCACTGAGTAGCCTGATTCGACTATCGCGTTCTGAGTTTGGTAACCCCAGCACCCTCATGATGTCATCAGGAATCGTTCCTGTAAATCCAGTATCGTAGTAATGGGCGGCGCCTGGTTTTTGGATATGAGAACGCAAATATGCGCTCTTCGTATCGTCTTCGAGGTCAATAAAACCTCGTGGATACACAAGGTAGGTAGGGAAATCCAGGAGAGACCCGCCCGCCGCTTGGCTACTCATACCGAGTTTGCGGCGACGTGTGTGGATTTGAGCCCGGCGCCCCACATATGCATAGACACCGTCGCGACCGAGGAATACTTCTTCAAAGTCTTTCTGACCTATCCGCTTGACGTCCCATTCGGCAAACAATCTATCGTAGTATCTAGTATCAACTTCAAGCACCTGTCTGGCTGCTTCAGCCGCTCTTTCTAGAGCTTCAGATATATAAGAATAATCGCCCGCATCAGCTACATAATCCGCCACCAGCCTACAGTAGACCGGCCACATATCGCCTGTCTTGTCACCTATCCTGCCAAACAGCTCCTGGGAATATTGGTCTCCGTGTCGCGATGCTACATCTGCCCGTAGTTTATCGTAAGCTTGTTGAATTATCTCTACAAGCCCTCTATCTTCTTTGTTTTCGGGAGATAGCAAACGTCGATAGACTTGGGTTGCTATTTGGTTAAACTTCGTCCCCGGTCGAGATGGTGTCACGTGATCCATATCGCCCGCCTCATTATCATACGGATTATATTTCTCTACACCCCGCGGTTCTGGCTTGAGTTCGGCAATATACACACGCAGATTAGACGCCTCTTCTACACCAATAAGCCCCTCTAGGTCAAGCCGAGCAACTTTTTGCGCAATATAATAGTGATTGGCGCACGCCCACAATACAGCACACCGCGCAGCTGCATCCATGCCACAATCTGATAAACGCTCGAGGACAGCGTTCGCTACAGCGGCGTCTAGTTTTATCTTATCTATACAGCATAGGACTATTTCTGAGACAGATTCACCGAAGACATGTACATGTTGCAACACCTGCAGTTGGAGACCAGCGTTGATGAGTTTGTGAGCGACCCTGGCATCGAGGCCGGTGAAGTGATTGAGATGTTCAGCTACCGACCAATCATGACCAGCGTTGATGAGTTGATGGGCGATTTCGTTATGGTTGAGACCAGTGAAGTGATTGAGATATTTGGCCACATACCCACCATTACCCGTATCGATGAGTTTATGAGCGACATTGGCATCGAGGCCGGTGAAGTGATTGAGATATAGGGTTACATACACACCATAACCAGCATCGATGAGTTGGTGAGTGGCATGGCTCGTCAACTGATAGCTAGAGTCTCCTCCTCTTTTCAGAATCTCAAGCAATTCAGCGACAGTATGTGTGTTTTCTTTATTTTCTGGTATCTGCTGGACGCCTCTTTCACTATCTCGTACAGCTTGATTAGCAAGAGAACTCTCGACACGAGAAAGAAGAGTCTCTCCATGATTTCCTGAGTTCTCTGTAGAATACTTTGTCGAGTCTTCAGGATTCAGAGAGCCTTTGGTTGCGTGTTCAGAGTTGTCTGCTGCCATAATTCCTCGTGTTTTGCGGCTGTTGATTTCTATTGATGATTATGCTCATATTGTAGCATATAGACATTGGACATTGAAAGGGACTATAATAGCCACCACCTCTGTAGAAAAACAAGATAGCCTTTAAAACTATTACAAAGGTAGCGGGTATTTTACAGTAAATCGGTTTATAGTATCCATACTGATTCAGCAGAGGATTACAAACTAATCTATAACTTCTCAAAAATCTTATGAGCTTGATTCTTACCAATGGCCTGAACCAATTCAGAGTAGCTCATCCACCGACCGCGTTTAGTTTTGTCGCGGCGATGGTCGTTTTCATCGGTGATATCGCCCGTAACTATCGCGTCGACATTGCGCCAGGCAACCCAAGGCATATCATCGCTTATAAAACTATAGTCCAGATGAACACGCTTTTCGTTGATTAGCTTATAATCTGACGACGAAAATCCGCGCGTATACAACTCGCGGAGGATAACATCTGCTAGTTCGGCAAAGTTGTCAGCAGTGACATACAAAAAGTCATCATATTCCTCGCCGAGCTCGTACGATCGGCCATTTATAAAAGCACAATACAAACCATCGTCGACAACTTTTTTATCCAACCAGACGTGGCGGTCGCGCGTTATCGGAATCACCCGGCAGCTAATTTTCTCTGTAAAATTTTTGAAGTTACTCATAACTGTTTACGTCAGACAGACTGATACTTATTTCGCGCATTTTATTATCTTATCCTATCTGCGCTTTTCAATACTAGTATATATTATTTCCACTGCCGCGTCTGGTTGATCTTGTGTTTCTCAAAATACACTTCCGCCAAATTGACGTCAAACCGGTTCGCCAATTCCATCAGATAATTCAGCACGTCCGCGAATTCCTCGCGCAGGTTGTCGTGATTGTCAGGCTTTTTCTCGCCCTTAAATCCCGTCTCTTTGCGAATTGCTTTCGCCAGCTCGCCAACTTCCTCGGTAAACAATAAGAATACTTCAGTAACAGAATTTTTATCCCAGCCCTTTTCGTGGCACGTATCCGCAAGGTGCTTTTGCAATTCAGTTAGGCTAATTGTTTGTGGATTCATGGTTTACTCCTTTGTTGCTAATTTTAGCTATATATTTTTATAACACTGCAACTTAAAAAATAATAGTTACAAATACGCATTTACAATTTCTTTTTTGCCGCCAGCAGGTGGTCAATAGCGCTTTCTATGATAAGTTTAGCATATTCATTGAGGATGAGTCGGCGGCCACG
>ERZ773067.2004-NODE-2004-length-10528-cov-2.875776_pt1 | contig 10528 bp, 11 predicted proteins | sample MGYA00580622_ERZ773067 | MGnify/ENA primary metagenome ERZ773067 (study PRJEB29015, sample SAMEA2737998) | human oral metagenome | biome: human oral; feature: human-associated habitat; material: dental | place: China | collected 2113 ...
TTCTCTGAAGCCTCTAAAAGTCTTTCCGGCGCCACCACATAATGGGAGGCGGGGAAAATCACCGCATGGGCCAGCTCCGCCTTAATATTTCCTGTGAGGGTGTCAATCTCCAGAATTTTTTCCACCTCCTCCCCGAAAAATTCAAAACGGTAGGCCATACTGGTGGACGCCGCCGGAAAAACCTCCAGCACATCCCCCCGCACCCGGAAGGTTCCCCGGTGAAAATCCATATCATTGCGGGTATACTGCATATCAATCAATCGGCGGATCACCTCGTCTCTGTCCTTTTCCATGCCGGGACGCAAAGAAACCACCATGTTCTGATAGTCAATGGGGCTTCCCAAACCGTAGATACAGGACACAGAGGCAATAATAATCACATCCCTTCTTTCGGACAGGGCCGCCGTGGCGGAGTGGCGCAGTTTGTCAATTTCGTCATTAATGGCAGAATCCTTTTCAATATAGGTGTCGGTGGAGGGAACATAGGCTTCAGGCTGATAGTAATCATAATAGGACACAAAGTATTCCACCGCATTTTCCGGAAAGAACTCCTTAAATTCCCCGTAAAGCTGGGCGGCCAGGGTCTTGTTGTGGGCAATGACCAAAGTGGGCTTTTGCAGACGCTCCACCACATTGGCCATGGTAAAGGTTTTGCCGGAGCCGGTGGCCCCCAGTAAAGTTTGAAACTGATTTCCCTCTTGAAATCCCTTCACCAAAGCCTCAATGGCCTGGGGCTGATCCCCTGTGGGAGCAAATTCACTGTGCAGCTTAAATTCCATTCTTATGTTTCCTTTCCTCCGAAAACAAATGAAATCGGAGACAGCCGCCTGTAAATCAGCCTCTCCGATTTTTTGCCTGTATACTACTCTATGGGAACGCCCTTTACTTGTATTCTATTCTATCTGTCTCTATTATGCAAATGAATTTTCTTGAAGGATAAAGACTGCCTTCCTCTCTTTTACATTTTTTAAAAAAAGCGCAGGGACATATTGACGAACGTATAAACGTACGTTATGCTAAAACAAAAAGAGGTGATATCATGACAGCAATTACAGCAACAAAAGCCAGAGAAAATATTTATCAGCTGATACAGGAGGTAAACGCAAACTGTACTCCGGTAACGATTACAAATGCCAGAGGAAAAAATGCAGTTTTGATTGGTGAGGAGGACTGGAAAGCCATTGAAGAAACGCTGTATCTGATGTCTATTCCTGGTATGACAGAATCTATCATCGAGGGAGGAAATACGGATATTTCCGACTGCATTGATGAGTCAGAGGTGGAATGGTAAGGTACAGGATTATTTATACAAAACAGGCTGCCAAAGACATAAGGAATCTGAAATCCTGCGGATTGGACAAAAAGGCCAAAGAATTGATTGAGATTATGAAAAAGGATCCCTTTCAGAATCCTCCAGCATATGAAAAACTGGCAGGAAATTTACAAGGATACTGTTCTCGAAGAATCAATATCCAACACAGGATTGTATTTCAGGTAATAGAAGAGCCTAACACACATGAAGAGATTGACTATGACGGATATGTAAAGATTATACGCATGTGGACACACTATGAGCGATGATGTCTATAAAAGGGGAGAATCACTCCCCTCTCCTAAGATTATACTGCCATTTCATAATCGCTGTGCCGATGATAATCCCATAGCCCATGACACTCCAATGATCTGGAATCTGCCCCAGAAATACAAAGCCCAATAGAGCAGAGAATACCACCTGGGTATAATCAAACACAGAGATTTCCTTGGCAGGGGCGCAGGTATAGGCCCTGGTGATGCAAAGCTGCCCCATCATTCCGGCGCACCCGGATCCCAGCAGCATACAAAGCTGGGGGAAACTGGGCATTGTAAAATCCATCATAATAAAGGGAAGGGAGGACAAGCAGGAAAAGGCGGAAAAGGAAAAAATAATCACATATCCCGGAGTTCCCCTTTTGGAGAGAATCCGCACAAAGGTATAGGCCAAACCTGCCAAAAGTCCCCCTGCTGCTCCAATAAGAGCCACCAAAAAGGCCATATTGGCCCCTGGTTTTGCCACAAAAACCGCACCGGTAAAGGCGGCCATCAGAGCCAGCACATCCACTGTATGGAGTTTTTCCTTTATTAAAAAATACCCGCCTGCCACCGCAAAAAAGGGGCTGAGCTTATTTAAAATAGAGGCATCCGCAATATTCATATGATCCAGGGCATAGAAATTGCAAATGACCCCTACTGTGCCGCAAAGGGCCCGAAGGAATAAATATCCCCAGTCCCCGGCATTGAGAGCTATGGCCTTTCTATTTTGCACAATCAAAGCAGAAGTAATCACTGCCGCTATCAGATTTCGAAAAAAAACTTTTTCAAAGGTGGGGATATCCCCCGCCATCCGGACAAAAAGCCCCATGAGGGCAAAGCCAAAGCCTGCCCCCAAAACATACAGTACCCCCAGTGTTTTCCTACGATCCATAATAATCCTTTGTCTTTTGGGACTGAAATACCCTTTCCAGCCGTTTTAAGCAGTGCCAAAGCCCTGGAATCAAAAAGGCGGTGGCGGCAATCCAGGCCAGAGGGGAAGCAGTGCAGGCTGCCACAAAACCAAAGGCCGGCACCGCCGCAAAGCCGATGAAGGCCCTGGCAAACATCTCACAAATTCCTGCACAAATGGAAAAGCCGGAAAAACCCATACCCTGAATGGAATTTCTCCATACATTCACAAAAATCAAGGCCCAGTAAAAGGCAGAGTTCCAAAGAAGGAATGTCCGGGCCTGGCTCACCACCTGATCCACATTGGCTGCCTTAGGATCCACAAAAAGCCTGGGAAGGGCTCCTCCTGCAAAAATCATGAACACAAAAATGGCAGCGGCATACACCAGTCCCATCAGAGTGGCGGCCTTCACCCCCTGCCACACCCGATCCAACTTTCCGGCTCCTACATTTTGGCCGCAGTAGGTGGCCATGGCCATACCCAAAGCGTCGGTCACCGCCACAAAAAAGGAGCTAAGCTTTTGCCCCGCCGTTACAGAGGCCATGGAGACCGCCCCCAGTCCATTCACTGCCGTCTGCAGTATAACCGAGCCGATGGCAGTAATGGAATACTGCAGGCCCATGGGAATTCCCATGCTTAAAAGCACCTGGCAATGGTGCCTGGAAAAGGCCGCCTCTTCCCTGCTCATGTGCAAAATAGCAAATTTTTTTCCCATGTAAATCAAACAAAGCATCCCGGAAACCACCTGGGAAATCACCGTAGCATAGGCAGGGCCTGCCACTCCCATATGAAGCACTCCAATGGAGACATAATCCAGCACAATATTTAAAACAGCGGCAATCATTAAAAAATACAAGGGAGTTTTGGAATCTCCCAAAGCCCGTATAATACTGGCCGTGAGATTATACAGATACATAACGGGAATCCCGGCAAAAATAATAATGATATAGGTATAGGTCTCTGCCATAATGGCCTGGGGTGTCTGCATCCAAACCAGAATCTTCCCTGTGAGAGCACAAACGCCGCCGGTTATCACCACCGAAAAAAGAATGCCCAGCCAGGCTGCATTGGCAGTAAATCTGCGAAGCCCGGTATAGTCCCCTGCCCCGAATTTCTGGGCCACAGGGATGGCAAAACCTGCAGAATTCCCTATTACAAAGCCATTTACCATGAAAAAAATGGCAGAGGTGGATCCCACCGCCGCCAGGGAGTCCACTCCCATATAGCGCCCCACCATAAAGGCGTCCACCATGCTGTAAAACTGCTGGAACAAGGTTCCAATGAGCATGGGAAGGGCAAAGGCTATAATCAGTCCGGCAGGACTCCCCTCTGTCATATCCCGGATACTTCTGGTTTCTTCTTGTTTTTTCTTTGTGTGTTCCATTCCTGTTATCCTCAAAACAACCCGGCGGCTTCCCCGTATAACACCTTCTTAAGCTTCACCAGATCATTGTTCAGCACCAGCTCCGGGGGAAAGTGCATTTCCTCCAAAAGGGCCTGACAGCGGGCAAAGCGCCCCACATCATCTGCATAATGGCTGTCGGTATTGCAAATAATACTGGTTCCTTCCCTTTCACAGCAGCGAAGCAGCTCCTTGGCATTTTCCAATCCGTTGGTTCTTGAGGCAGCAGGGTTCAAGGAGGAGTTGTTTAACTCTAAAACCACATTTTGTTTTTTGGCCTCCCTGGCCAGGGCTCTCCTGTCAATGGGATACCTGCCGTCATCCGGATGGCCTAAAATGGTAATATAGGGATTTTTCATGGCGCCAAAATAGGCCCGCATATTTTGATCCAGGGTGCCTGGCCGGATACACACCACATGCAGACTGGCTATGGCATAGTCCAGCCGCTTTAATATATCCTCGTCTGCATCCAGGTTTCCCTCATAATCCAGAATATCCGCCTCAATCCCCCGAAGAATGGTCATGCCCCGGTAGTTTCTGGGCAGTACCTTCAAGTTTTTAAAAAACATATTGTTGCAGGAACCCGGCCCCCCCTCTGCATGCTCCGACAAGCCGTACACCAAAAGTCCCGCCTCCTTGGCCCCATCCATATTTTCCTTTAACGTCGAATAGGCGTGTCCGCAGGCTATGGTATGGGTATGAAGATCAAATAAAAAATCCATTTCTCCTCCCCTAAAGCATCTTATTATTTTCCGCCCTATCATAGCACGATTCCCTGTGAGAGTAAACGTCCCGGTTCCGGGGCCTCTATTGGGAATGTTTTACCAGCCGCACCTTTTCGATTCTGGCATTGTCCATTTGCAGCGCCTTTAGGGAACAGGCATCAATGGAAAGGCTTTCCCCCTCCTCCGGCACCCGGCCTAAGGTTTCCATAATCAACCCTCCCAAAGACTCATATTCCTCTGAGGAAAAATCAAGTCCCAGCTTTTCATTGATGTCGCTTAGTTTGGTGGAGCCGTCAATCAAAAATTCTCTGTCAGAAAGCTGGCGGATGCCCTCGTCCTCCTCTGCATCAAATTCATCCCGGATCTCTCCCACAATTTCCTCCAGCATATCCTCCAGAGTAATCAGCCCTGCCGTTACCCCGTATTCATCCAAAACAATCACAATGTTGGCGCCGGTTTTTCGCATATCCATCATAAGTGCTGCGGTTTTTTTGGATTCAAAGGTGAACAGAGGCTGGCGCAAATGATCCCGCAGGGAAAAATTCTCCCGGTCTTCTATTAAAAGAAAATCCTTCACATTGATAATGCCGATCACATTGTCCGGGCTGGTTTCATATACGGGAATTCTGGTATAGCGCTCCTCCTTAAAGAGAGCAAACAAGGCGGCATAATCGGAATTCACATCCGCCATGACCATATCCACCCGGGGCACCATAATATCTCCGGCTTCAGTATCCCCAAAGTCCACCACATTTACAATCATCTTTTTTTCTTCATTTTCCAGGATCCCCTCCTCATGGCTTACCTCCACCATGGCCCGCAGCTCCTCTTCCGTCACCAGATCCTCATTCTGTCCCTCTCTGGGCACAAACAGCCGAATCACCAAACCCGCAGCCTTATTTACCACAAAAATAACCGGTGTCAAAACAAGCATCAAAAAAGCAATAATGGAAATATAGGACAGGGCAGTATGCTCTGCATTTTTGGCTGCCACACTTTTAGGGGTAATTTCTCCGAAAATTAAAATCAAAAAGGTTAAAATCCCTGTGGCTGCCCCCACCAAAGCACTGCCAAAAATCTGCAGAGTCAAGGTAGTGGAAAGGGAAGAAGCAGAAAGGTTCACAATGTTGTTTCCAATTAAGATAGCAGAAAGCATCTTCTCCGGCTGGGCGGTGACATCCAGCACCCTTTGGGCCCTTTTGTCCCCCGCCTCTGCCAGAGAGCGGAGTCTTAGTTTATTAGAGGTCATGAGAGCAGTTTCTGCAGAGGAAAAAAATGCTGACATGGACAGTAATACAAGTAAAATCCCGATTTGCAGTAGAATTGAAGTATCCAAATTTACTCCCTGTCCTGAAGGGAATCCTTCTTTTTCCTGGAACCTAACAAACTGACCAGGTACAGAAGCCCTCCCAGGAAAATACAGCCGTCCCCCAGATTGAACACGGTTTTCTCCAGTACCTTTACCCGCACATGGATATAGTCCACCACATAGCCCTTGAACAACCGCTCAAAAAGATTGCTCAGGCCTCCGGCAATCACCAGACTAAGGGAAAGCTTTTGCAGGTGCTTCCCTTTTTGGGGAAGCAGCAGGGCCAAAACTCCCACCAAAAAGGAGGTAATCCCCAGGGGAAGATATTTTACCAGTTTTTTCTGATTTTGGAAGGATTCCATAAAAAAGCCCCGGTTGTATACCCTTTTAATCTCCACCGGTCCCAGATATCTGGGCAGATCCTTCTCCTTCATGTTTTCAATGCCGTATTTTGCAATTAAATCCACCAGAGCCAAAAATGGTGCCAACACAACATATATCATACTTCACCTCGCATAATCACCTTGGGTCCCCCTTTTTTCTCCAGATAATCCCTGGTAATGACCACCCTTCCGATGTTCTTATCCTTGGGAATTTCATACATAATATCCAGCATAAACTCCTCAATAATGGAGCGCAGGGCCCTGGCCCCGGTGTCTTTTTTCCGGGCTGCATCCGCAATCCAGCCCAAAGCCTCCTCCTCAAACACAAGCTCCACCTCATCCAAAGCCAAAAGCCTGCTATACTGCTTTAAAATGGCGTTTTTGGGCTCCTGCAAAATCTTCATCAAAGCCTCTCTGTCCAGCCTTGACAAAGTGACCACCACCGGCAGACGGCCTATAAACTCAGGAATCATACCGAATTTTCGAATATCCTCTGTGGTTACCTGGGCCAACAGATCATCTCCGGACAAATCCCCCTTTAAGGGGGCATTAAAGCCCATGGAGGCATTTCCTGTCACCCGCTCCCGGATCACATCCGTAAGATCCGGAAAGGCTCCTCCGCAGATAAATAAAATATTGTCTGTATTCACTGTGGTCATGGGAGCCAGAGGGCTTTTTTGATTGGTGCCCACGGGAACCTCCACATTGGTGCCCTCCAAAAGCTTTAATAGCTCCTGCTGGACGCTTTCTCCGCTTACATCCCGGGAATGCTGGTTCTTTTTCTTTGCGATTTTATCAATCTCATCAATGAATACAATGCCGCATTCCGCCTTTTCCACATCATTGTCCGCCTTTAACAAAAGCTTGGAAATCACACTTTCAATATCGTCTCCGATATATCCCGCCTCTGTCAGGGCCGTGGCATCAGCAATGGCCAGGGGCACATTTAAAAGCCTGGCCAGGGTTTTCACCAGATAGGTCTTGCCGCTTCCTGTGGGACCGATCATTAAAATATTGGACTTCTCAATGCCCCCCTCCTGGTCCTTTCCCAAAAAAACCCTCTTATAGTGGTTGTATACTGCCACCGCCATGGTCTTTTTGGCATTGTCCTGACCAATCACATATTCGTCCAGCATAGCCTTAATCATATGGGGGGCCGGCACATCCTTCATGGTGAACATCGGCTCTTTTTTGTCATTATTCTTTTCCTTCACCTTACTTCGTTCTGGCACAGGGCCGCCCCCCATTTTCAAAAAGTTCTCAAACATCTCCGGGGGCACATTCATAAAGGAGAGTCCCTGTACATTGGACAGATCAATATTGGACAAAAGAGCGGAAAGATCCGGCACCCCCGCCAATCCTCCGGTGCCTGTTCCGGGCATCCCCCCCTTGAACCGGTCCAGCATGGACTGAAGACAGCTGCTGCAAATCGAATTGCCATCCGGCATGGTCAGCATATTGGTGGTATGATCCTCATCCTTCCTGCAGATGCTGCATACTTTCTTTTGTTTTTTGTCCTGATCTGAGACCGGTGCCTCCAGGGTGTTTTCTATATTCTTTTCATTGGAATTATTCATGTTCTCTTACTTTCCTGATATTTTTTTCAACAGTGCTTCTGGGAATCATCACCTGATGTCCGCAGCCCTTACACTCCATACGAAAATCCTGACCGATGCGAAGCACCTCCCATACAACGCTGCCGCAGGGATGGGGCTTTCTTAAGGTTAGGATGTCTCCTACTGAAATCTGCATGTTTCCTCCTTACCCTCCTATTATATAGAGTAGCGGCACTTTTGCAACCACAAGAAAAACAGCGGAACATGAAAAAGCCCATGCTCCGCTGCCTGCCTTTACCGGTCCTGAAACCGGATCTATACTATTTTCCTCCCAGGTTGATCCGTACCAAAGCCCTTCTAAGGGCCAGCTCCGCCCTGGCTACATCCACATTGGCATCATGGCTGGAGATCCTGGCCTCTGCCCTTTGCTTGGCCGCCCTGGCTCTTTCCAGATCTATCTCCCCAGGGCGCTCACAGGCCTCTGCCATAATGGTAACCTGATCCTCCAAAATCTCTGCAAACCCGGAGTGCAGTGCAAATTCCACAATCTCCCCTTTGGCCTCATGAATCCGCAAAACCCCCGGAGCAATCACGGAAATCATAGGAATATGTCTGGCATAGATTCCCACATTCCCCATGGTGGTGGTAAACTCCACCATAGTGGCCTTGCCCTCATAACATACCTCTGTGGGGCATATTACCTTTACAATTAACTCTTCCATGAAACCTCCTTATTTTAAAGAGCGTTCCACAACTTCATCAATGGTTCCTGCATTCAAGAACAGCTGCTCTGGAATGGCATCATGCTTTCCCTCTAAAATCTCCTTAAAGCCCCGGATGGTTTCAGAAAGGGGCACATACTTTCCCTCCAGTCCGGTGAACTGGGTGGCCACAAAGAAGGGCTGGGATAAAAATCTTTGAATCTTCCTGGCCCTGGATACGGTGAGCTTGTCCTCCTCGGAAAGCTCATCCATACCCAGCATGGCAATGATGTCCTGTAATTCCTTGTATTTTTGCAGTACCCGCTGCACATCCCTGGCCACCTGATAATGCTCCTCTCCCACCACATGGGGAGAAAGGATGCGGGAGGTGGAGCCCAGGGGATCCACGGCCGGATAAATACCCATTTCCACAATGGCACGGTCCAGCACCGTGGTGGCATCCAAATGGGTAAAGGTATTGGCGGGGGCCGGGTCTGTCAAGTCGTCCGCCGGCACATATACCGCCTGCACCGAGGTGATGGAGCCGTTTTTGGTGGAGGTGATCCGCTCCTGGAGGGCCCCCATCTCTGTCTGCAGGGTGGGCTGGTAGCCCACAGCAGAGGGCATACGTCCCAGGAGGGCGCTTACCTCGGAACCAGCCTGGGTGAAACGGAAAATATTGTCAATAAACAACAGTACATCCTTCCCCCCCTGGTCCCTGAAGTATTCCGCCATGGTAAGGCCTGTCAGCCCCACCCGCATTCTGGCTCCCGGAGGCTCGTTCATCTGTCCGAACACCATGGTGGTTTTATTGATAACCCCGGACTCTGTCATCTCATGGTATAAATCATTTCCTTCCCTGGTTCGCTCTCCCACGCCGGTAAATACAGAATATCCTCCATGTTCTGTGGCAATGTTTCGAATCAGCTCCTGGATCAGCACCGTCTTTCCCACTCCGGCACCTCCAAACAAACCGATTTTCCCTCCCTTTTGGTAGGGGCAGAGAAGATCCACCACCTTAATGCCGGTTTCCAGAATCTCTGTCTGGGTGGACTGCTCTTCAAAGCTGGGGGCCTTTCTGTGAATGGGGAAATGCTCCTTTGTGACAGGAGCAGGCTTATTGTCAATAACCTCCCCCAGCACATTAAAGATACGCCCCAAAGTTTCTTCTCCCACGGGTACGGTAATGGGGGCCCCGGTAGCCACTGCCTCCATGCCCCGCACCAATCCGTCGGTGCCTCCCATGGCAATGGCCCGCACCACATCATCTCCCAGATGCTGGGCCACCTCCACTGTCAGGGAAGTGTTGTCCTTTGTCTGTATATTCACTGCCTCATTAATCTGAGGCAGATGACCACCAGAGAATTGGATATCCAGCACCGCACCAATAATCTGTGTGATCCGGCCTACATTTGGCTCTGCCATTTTCCTTCTCCTTTGTTCTATATCTGTTTACGCAATCGCATTGGCTCCCGCCACAATCTCCGTAAGCTCCTGGGTAATGGCGCCCTGTCTGGCCCGGTTGTACTGGAGTCCCAGCTTTTCAATCAGATCATTGGCATTGGATGTGGCGCTGTCCATGGCCGTCATCCGGGCACCGTTTTCCGAGGCCACCGCCTGCATCAGTCCCCCGTACAGCACAGAAGCCAGGTACTTTGGCACAATGCCCTCCAGCACCTCCTCCACATTGGGGGAATAATTCATCAAAGCCCGGGGGCCCTCCTCTCCGGCAGCAGGAAGATTTTCTGAACGGATGGGCAGAAGCTTTAATAAAACCGGATTGTGTACCACGGTGTTTTTAAAATTGGTATAAATAAAATAGATCTCGCCGATCTCCCCCTTGGTAAACCGGGAGAGCAGCGCCTTGGTCATATCCACCCCGTCCTGATACAGAGGACTTTCCACAATCTCGGAATAATCCCCGGCTATTTCATAGCCCTTGTGCAAAAGAGCTTCCCTGCCCTTTCTTCCCA
>ERZ773067.2005-NODE-2005-length-10528-cov-2.838728_pt1 | contig 10528 bp, 9 predicted proteins | sample MGYA00580622_ERZ773067 | MGnify/ENA primary metagenome ERZ773067 (study PRJEB29015, sample SAMEA2737998) | human oral metagenome | biome: human oral; feature: human-associated habitat; material: dental | place: China | collected 2113 ...
GGCCCTGCCGTATCGGTCTGATAACCTGAAGGGGTAGCTTTAATATTACCTGCAAAATTGCCTTTCTCATTGTTGTTAAGAAACTCATCCATGAAGTACCTTTGATTGTTTTAAGTCCATTAAATCCTCCCCAACAGTAAGGTATTCCGGTTTGATTTGATGGTTTTTTAGCATTTTGCCTTGTAGTACTTACGTCATTCGGTGCGTTTATAATTTTCTTTGCTTCTCTTAGATCCATTTCATCTTCTTTTGCTTCTTGTCTCAAAGTTTTTTCCCTGATTTCATTAACCCTTGACTCAAAACCGTAAGGCTGCACAAACGTCTTTTTTATTACATCCACTTTATTATCATAGCAGACCATCTGATATAATTCCCCGTTTTTGTTTACGCAGGTTAAACCGTAAGGAATATAGCAATAATCATCCAAATCAATCCCTGCAATCCCTTCACATTTACCCTGTGAATACTTTCTTACCGTATTTTCACCGGCAAACATATAAGTACCTACGCTTTCATCCACATCCAAGTATACAGAACCATATTTATCGACTTCCAATATAGAGGCAGATACATCTCCGCCTTTGGTATCTATCAGAATATCATCAGTTCTGTCAGTCCCCGTTATGTTCGGATTATTGCTTTTCCTTATTGATATAGTCTTTCCATCAGTATAATCTATAATACAATAATCATCTCTGCTTACCGGAAACTCACTTGTTTTAACTCTTTGCCTGTCGGAGAAAGAATCAACAAGAAAATACGTTGAACTTAAATCATCTCCTTCTTCTTCACCATCCAGACAGCATACCCAGACACTGCCGTCCTCCCGTACATATAAATCAGTCATAAGAAAATTTGACATATCTTCCGGCAGGTCTATATCCTTAACTAAATTACCTTTTTTATCTACAGCAAAGATTTTCGCTCCGTCATAATCCATCAAATATATAAGTTCATCAGAAATAGCTATGCTTTTGATGTAAGCTGCGTAAGGAGTTTCTATATCATATAAAAACTTACCGTCCCTGTACACATTTATCCTGTCATTTATATTGTCTGAAATATAAACAGTCTCATCTTCAGATACTGCGAATGTATCAGGTCCTTTTGCCCCTCCCACAAAGCTCTCGGGGTAACCAAGCTCTCCCTTACCCATTCCGATTTCAGCGGACAGCACTACTCTGTCTTTTTCTTTGAGGTCTAAGTCGGCTGTTTCAGCCAAGGCCGGAGAAGGAGCCGAAACACTGCATATCAAAGCTAACAAAAAAACAATACAACAATTTTTAATGCTTTTCGTCATCATAATTACGTGCTCCCTCCTTAATAATCGTGGTTATATTGCTTAGTTTACATTGCCTGATAACTGTCTCCATTTTTATACCTTTGAGGATTACCGTTTTTCATGCTTTACTCCCCTCCCTTCTGTTATCTATGCATACAATTTCATGTTTTGGTGTCAAAAGTATGCCATTATTATTAATTATTACCGAATTCTTCGAAAAATGGCGGCTTAGTTTACTGATATTCTTGTATCATTTAATGATACCGGACTGCTTCGTGCTGCGCACTCCCGCAGTCCTGCAACAATAAGCACGCTCTGCTCATTTTTCTTCGAAAAATGGCGGCGCGTGCTTATTGTTGGCGAATAGAGAAGAAAGAAGTGCCGGCTTACGAGCGAGCTCGTAGCCGGCACTTTTTCTTCTCTATTCTTGTATCATTACATCATTCCCATGCCTGGGGCGCCCATTCCCGCAGGTGCTGCCGGAGCTGCTTCTTTAATATCTGCAACAAGGCTTTCTGTGGTAAGTAGTGTAGAAGCTACGCTGGTAGCGTTCTGAAGTGCACTTCTGGTTACCTTGACAGGATCAAGGATACCTGATTTTGCAAGGTCAACATACTCTTCTTTAAGAGCATCGAAACCAAAGCCTACCTTACCTTCTTTAACTTTGCTTATGATTACCGCACCTTCAAGACCTGCATTTGCCGCTATCTTAAAGAGCGGAGCTTCAAGAGCCTTAAGCACTACCTTTGCTCCTGTCTTTTCATCACCTTCAAGTGTGTCCGCAAGCTTCTCTACATCCTTAGAAGCGTGGATATAAGCTGATCCACCACCTGCGATTATTCCCTCTTCGATAGCTGCCTTGGTAGCTGCAAGAGCATCTTCCATACGAAGCTTATTCTCTTTCATTTCTGCCTCAGTAGCAGCACCTACGCGGATAACCGCAACGCCGCCCGCAAGCTTGGCAAGTCTTTCCTGAAGCTTCTCTCTGTCAAAATCAGAGGTTGTTTCTTCAATCTGGCTTCTAATCTGAGCAATTCTTGACTTAATAGCCTCTGAATCACCCTCACCGTCTACTATAATTGTATTTTCTTTCTGAACCTTTACGCTCTTTGCACGTCCAAGCTGTTCAAGGGTAGCATCCTTAAGTTCAAGACCTACCTCACTTGAGATAACCTGTCCGCCTGTAAGAATAGCTATATCCTGAAGCATTTCTTTTCTTCTGTCGCCATAGCCCGGAGCCTTAACAGCCACTACATTGAAGGTTCCGCGAAGTTTATTGATTACAAGTGTTGTAAGAGCCTCACCCTCAACATCCTCAGCGATGATAAGAAGTCTTGCACCCTGCTGTACAATCTGCTCAAGAAGTGGAAGTACATCCTGAATATTGCTGAGTTTCTTATCTGTAATAAGGATGTATGGGTTATCAAGAACCGCTTCCATTTTATCCATATCCGTGCACATATAAGCTGATACATAACCCCTGTCAAACTGCATACCTTCTACAAGGTCAAGCTCAGTCTTCATGGTCTTGCTTTCTTCAACAGTGATAACACCGTCTTTGCTGACTTTCTCCATAGCATCTGCTACAAGAGTTCCTACTTCATCATCACCTGCTGAAATAGCCGCAATTCTCTGTACATGAGACTTGCCTTCTACAGGGCTGCTCATCTTGGAAATAGCCTCTACCGCACACTCAGTAGCCTTCTTCATACCCTTTCTGAGGATGATAGGGTTTGCTCCCGCTGCGAGGTTCTTCATACCTTCATTTATCATAGCCTGTGCAAGTACGGTAGCTGTAGTGGTACCATCACCTGCTACATCATTTGTCTTGGTAGCTGCTTCTTTAACAAGCTGTGCTCCCATATTCTCAAACTCATCAGGGAGTTCAATTTCTTTTGCAATAGTAACACCGTCATTGGTGAGAAGAGGAGCACCATAACTCTTGTCAAGCACTACGTTTCTTCCCTTAGGTCCTAAAGTTACACTAACTGTATCCGCAAGCTGATTGACACCTGCCTCAAGAGCCTTTCTAGCTTCTGTACCGAATTTAATCTGTTTTGCCATTTTCTTTCTCCTTAAATTTATCTAAAGTTATTCTGATTTTTATTCAACAACTGCAAGTATATCGGACTGTTTAACTATGATATATTCCTCATTTTCAAGTTTTACATTGGTTCCCGCATACTTAGAATAAATAACCTTCTGTCCTTCTTTAACCTGCATGGTTACTTCTTTACCGTCTATTACTCCACCCGGACCTACAGCTATAACCTCCGCCTGCTGTGGCTTCTCCTGTGCCTGATCCGGTAAAATAATACCTGATTTTGTGGTTTCTTCTGCTGCAATCTGCTTTAGTACTACTCTGTCTCCTAATGGTACTAACTTCATTTTAGTTCCTCCTTTGTATATTAAATCATCTTTTCCCACTTTATTAGCACTCTTTCTTTATGAGTGCTAAACCATAAACATATAATAACCTCTTTAGTCTAATTTTGCAAGTATTTTTTTAAATTATCACAAATTAATCACAAATAGTAATAACCCAATTATTCACATCCTTGGTCACTGACATCTTATTCCACACAGACAGTAGGATAAATAGGCCACAAACACAGCACAACTAAAATCATACTGTATCTGCGACCTATTTAACAGTTAATCACAATCTCTAAATTTCAATTTTATTACAGGTATACTACTGCTTCTTCCGGTGTTCTTCTGACATAATGTCTTTCGGCAGGCTTTGCTTCTTGAACAGGATAACCCACCGGGAAGATAGCAATAAGTTCATAATCCTTCATTTCAGGGAATTCTTCTTTAAGTAAAGGTTCATCAAAATGTCCTACCCAGGTAGTACCAAGTCCAAGCTCAGTTATTTCAAGCATCATATGCGTAGCCACTATGGATGCATCTACAGCCGCAAAATTGTAATTGTCAAACTTGCGTACCCAGGCTACATCCTTCTTAGCACCAACCACAAAGAAAACTTCGGCTCCAAACTGATACCTGTTCGCTTTAGCAAGTTTTTCTTTGGCTTCATTACTTTCTATAAGCCAGATTTTATAAGGCTGTGCATTGGTAGCAGTAGGTGCGAGTATGCCTGCTTCTATAATCTTATCCAATTTTCTTTTTCTACCTTTTTATCGCTTAACTGTCTGCAGGAATATCTTTCTTTTGCCAGTTCTAAAAAATTCATACAACCTCCTTTACAAATCAATTTTGTAATATCATCTGTGTTATGCTTATTATGTTTTTTGATATAGTTGTTCCCTTCTTGATACTTTTCTTAGGCTTTTTAACAGTCTTTACCGCTTTATACTTAAGCATATACTTGTTGCCTATAGGAGAACGTCCCGATACACCGCTGATTTTCACCCAAATCTTCTGTCCTTTTTTAGCCTTAAATGTGAAATTTTTATCAGCCTTTGTAATTTTATTTACCTTAGCCTTGCTCTTGTTATTTACAAAAATTTCAACCTTATATTCACCGGCTACATTATCACCTGTATTTAAGTTTACCCTGTAACTGCTTGTTTTCCAAGCATCAAAAGTAAAATAGTCCACATCATTATCGTTTAAGATATTGGCTGACATTGTCCCCTTTAGCTTGTTAGCTTTACTAAAAGTATTATTATCTTCTACTTCCCATTTGTTTGTTTTAGTTATGTCAGCTTTTAGCTTATATTCTACTTCTTCAGGTGCGGACGACAGTACATTTTCATTTGCCATAACCCTGATATAAATTTCCTCTCCTTTGGCAAATGGCAGTTCAGGAAGTTTCACATCTTTTTTAATATTTTCTTCTTTGTATAAAAGGTTCTTGTTCCTATCATAGATTTCTATATTCCAGCCATTTCCTATCTTATCGGGAACAAAATCAACTATTTCAAAGAAAAGATTTACATAACCTGTTTCACTTATTTTAACTTTGTAATAATCTTCATCCGCTTTATTTATAAGATTGCCCCTGACATAACCACCCAATGATATCTCATTTGCATCGGTATATTTGTTATTTGGCTCACTTTCATAATCAGTGGTTGCATAGGTATGGAAGTTCAGATTGTACTCCACTCCTTTGGGTATGAAGAGGGAGGTAGTGCCTGAGCTTTCAACCGAAATATAAACGGTTTTATCTTTAGCAAAGGAGAAATTTCCACTGGTAAACTGCGTTTTTATGCCTTCAACCTTATAAATTTCTTCTTTATTTTCATCATATACCTTCAATGTCCAGCCATTTTTTACCTTATCTTTTTGAGCAAGATCAAAGTTCAAGGTTATATTCTGGTAGCCTGTTTCATCCACCACAGTCTTGTACATATTCACCCGGTCTTTTTCCTCAAGGCTTCTTATTACATTAACATCAGGAATTATATCTTCGGTAGTTGTATCTGCCTTAATTTCTCCAAATATTCCAAAGGAAGCTGTTAAGAATGTTGCACCAAGTATAAGCCCCTTAAGTTGTTTTCTCATAAACACCTCCTATAAAGTGCCATACCGTAAATTATTTGTATTTTCTTTCATTCTACCTTTTTTGAGTAAATATAGCAACACTTTACAGAAATGTTAATAATTTCGACATAATTTATACTGATTTAGTTTTCTATTTGTTTTATAAAATCTACATTTTAAATAAGTCTGAATGACTTCCAACTCTATAGAGCATAAGCATTAAAACATCATCACAAATCTCATAGATTAACAACCAATCAGGTTCTACATGGCATTCACGACTTCCTTCATATTTTCCTTTAAGAGCATGATCCTTATATTTTTTTTCTAACTTTTCACCATTTGCGATAATTTCAATTACTTCAATCAATTTATCAAGATCTTTATTTTGCTTCTTAGCCCGCTTTATATCTTTCTTAAAACTACCGGTAAATTCAATATCATATTTCATACTTCAAGCGCTTCCTTCAGAGCTTCAATACTGGAATATCTAGGTGTAGATGGGTCAGCCATCATTCTTTTCCCTTCTTTAATAGCTTCTTCTGTTGTTTCATTTGGAACATTTAGCTTTAATTCAAAAGGAATTCCCTGTTCACGTATTGTTGTCCTTAAAAACATATTTATAGCAGTTGTCATATTTAGACCTAATTCATTAAAAATCTGCTCTGCCTGTTCTTTAATAACTTTATCTGTTCGAATATTTAAATTTGTTGTTACCATATAAGCTTCCTCCTTTTTAAAGAAGTATATCGAAAAGTTCGGTTAATGTCAACATGATAGCATTACATAAGCTTACAGATTATAAGATAAAAATAGCAGGATAATCATTAACAAACCCAATTATTATCCTGCATATATTTAATATCAATAATGCTTAAAAATCCTCTTTTATCAAAAGTAAGGAACCATCTTCTCCGCTTTGATGCACTATATATTTATGTGTCCTTCCTGAATCATCCTCATAAGATATACCTAAATTTGGAATAGATCCATACATATGAACTTCCGCCAGCAATGGTTTTTTAGGGGTGAGAGTTTTTGTCTGATATATTACATTTTGGTCATAAACAATATTACCCTCATCATCACTTGATTTAAATATCAAATCTATCAGTTTAAAACTCTTAACAGTTTTACTCGTTACGAAGAAAATTCTTGCACCCGGTTCACCTGACTCTAACTCATACTTTTTATAATTTTTGAATTTTCCTTTCACATCCTCTTTATAATATACCGACATTCTCGTATAGAGATTGAGAGGAGTCATTTTCATCGGTTTAACCCTGTCAAACACTTTTTTCCATACTTTAGTAAATTCTGTATCTCTGATGGTTTTTTCCTTTGAAGTTTTCTCATCTGTTTTTCCGGTTTTATTATTAAAAAGTATTGTTCTGTAATAACCATAGACTTTTTTAGTCTTTATAAAATAAAAATTATCCCATTTACGCTTATTGCCTGATTCAGTCAAACCACATACACCAAAGGTCTGATATTGACCACTGTTTCCGGAGTAGGCAAACTTACCTTCACCAATATTGGAATAGCTGTTGCCATCTTTACTCTGGAATATCAGCTTTGGCTCTCCTTTTACAATGCTGTAAACCGCCCTGACATGTTTTCCCGTAGAATTCTCTCCGTCATATTTTTCAACCTTACCGAATATCAGCTCCGGGATGTCGTCTCCTGTGATGTCTTCAATAGTGTAACCAATATCTTTAAGATTAAGTTTTCCGCTAAACAATGCCATTTCAGCCAGGCATTTATATCTTTCAGCCTTTGAAGACTTACTGTTATAGGTTGCCACATAGTCATAATAATCATCTATAACTGTATCATAGCTGTCAGCATAGTCTTCTGACTCATCATCTGTATCTGCATAAACATTGGTGCACAAAAAAAATGCAAAAACAAGTATTAAAAAAGTTAATATAAATTTTTTCATAATAATCCCCCCTCTAAAGAGCAATACGCCAAAACTCGGTTATTGTCAACATCTTGTCATTATAAGTTAAAAATCTTCTTTGCCAAGCTGTATCGAGCCGTCCTTTCCACTCTCATAAACAATATATTTTTGTATCTTGCCTGAACTGTCCACATATGATATGCCCAAATTAGGTATTCCTTCCGAAAGATATTCAATATCTGCCAGCAACGGTTTCTTAGGAGTAAGAGTTTTGGTGGAGTAGAGCATCTTTGTATCATAGGTAATCTTACTGTTTTTATCCATAGACACGAAAGTTAAGGCTAAAATCTTAAAGTTCTTAACTTTTTTGTTTGGGACAAAGAAAACCCTGTACGCAGGCTCGCCGGATTTAAGCTTGTATATTTTGTAATCTTTGTATTTGGACTTTACATCATTTTCATAGTATACAGAAATTTTCTGTTTTGAAGATGATTTTTTACTTTTATTAGCCGCATAAACACTCGTATTGGTGCATAAAACAAATGCAAGTACTAATAGGGTAAAAATTGATAAATACTTTTTCATAACAGACTCCTTTCAGGTTATAAGGTTGATGGGTATTCTATATTCTTATCAATCACTCATACTTACTATTTAATTTATCACATTTTGAATAAAATTTCTACCAAAATAATTATATGATATGGGTGTCAAAAGATAATAAATTCTATTGCAAGCACGCTTGTATCGAATTTTTATACTTTTGACACTTGTATCATTATATTGTTTAGATATGGGAGATCTTGGTAAATAACTAAAAAGCCGAAGCAGTGACCCGAAAATGTCTACTGCTTCAGCCTTCACATAAACCTTAAAAATATTACCTGAATGTAACCTTCCAAGTCTTGATTTCATAAGGATTAATCTCAAAAGATGCTCTTTTGTCCCGGAAATCAACCTGAGCTTCATCCTCCTCCAGCATAGTGCATTCCATAATTTCCCGAATATCCATGCCAAAGGTCATATGCCCGCGGGTGCGCCTGTTGTCTGTCTCATAAAAACGAATAATCATTTCATTCCCTTTTCGTGATTGCTTGACAACCTCAATTACAACGTTGTCTGAGTCGGTTTTTACAAGAGAAAACTCTTCAGGGAGCTGTCCTCCATCCGTCTCTTTTAAAAGAGCTGTCAAAGGGTTATTTAAGTAATAGGCTTTTTTAATTGTTTTTGCCTTTTTCCAGTCGCCCTTATGCGGATAGACTGAAAATACAAAACTATGATGTTCCTTGTCGGCATCCGGATTTGGATAAGTCGCTGACTTCAGCATGGAGATGCCTATTTCTCCATCATGAACATGACAACCGTATTTACAGTCATTCATAATGCTTACTCCGTAATCATCCTCGGAAACATCAAGCCACTTATGCATACATACCTCGAATTTTGCATAATCCCACATGGTGTTGTAGTGAGTTTTTCTCTTTACATTTCCGTATTGGATCTCAAATGTGGCTTCGTCCGTATGGACATCTACAGGGAAAACAGACTTTAAGAAAATATGATTTTCCTTCCAGTCAATTTCGTTGCGTATGATGATTTCAGGGCTGTTGTATAACAGAGAAATATACTGTTCGATAGTTGAATCCAGATATTTTCTCTTAATGCATAAAGTAGCTCTGACAGGGCCGTTTTCAACAAGCTCTATGGTACTTACGTCGGTGATCTCCCATGACTTCTCCACATAATAATTATTTACATCCCAGGCATCATAATTATGAGGTCTGTCTTCATAAGTCATAAGAACATTACCGCACCTGTTTTCTTTCAGTACTTCCCGTTCATTCTGTTTGTCATAGATAGAAGAGAGCTGTCCGTTCTCATTGAAGGTTACACGGACCAACTCATTTTCCAGATGTCTCTCATCTGCCTTTAAGCCGGTATCACAGCACCCTTCACGCAGTTCAAATATCTTGTAACCCTTTGAAGGAATCCGGGAAGCGTTAAATATCAGGGAGCCGCCATCCACCTTTTGTACAGGCAGCATAAGCTCTCCGGATACTGCCACAGGATTTTTCATATGCTCTCCGGCCTTAAAGGATACAATGCCTTCCCCTTCAAAGCTGTTTGGATTAAATACCGCAAGACTCCCTTTTGAGGCCGCAATACGTTCTGTCACATTGGAAAGCGCATTACCTACCAGTTTCTTTCCGACTGCTCCGATTGCTTCATATTCCTTCTTGGAGTCCTCATAGACCTCCTTAATGGAAGAGCCCGGAAGGATATCATGGAACTGGTTTCTTAAGATTACCTCCCATGCCTCGTCAATTGCCTCGCTCGGGTATATACTCCTATTTAACACTCCGTCAAGCATAGAGTAAAATTCCGCGTTCTCAAATAAAAATTCCGATTTCCGGTTGTACTTTTTATTTCTTGCCATAGATGTATAAGTACCCCTGTGATATTCCAGGTACAACTCTCCCACCCAGGCAGGCAGATATTTTTTCCCTCTCACTTCTTGATCAAGTTTCTTGAAAAATGCCAAGGCAGTGCTCATCTTTGTTCTTGGGCAGCCCGGAATCCCTTTTGAAAGCCTTCTCTGATTTTCCAACATATCTTTGGTCGGACCGCCACCTCCGTCCCCGTAGCCAAAGGACATCAAGACCTCATTGTTCAGATACTTTTGGCTGTATCTTGACCAAGCTCCTTTCACCTGAGACGGATTTATGTATGCGTTATAGGTGGTAAAATGTTCGGTTTCCGTCCCCCCTTCCACTGCCGCCTTATTATAGTCACGGCTTGGACTGAAATGTGTCAATACCCTGGTCCCGTCAATTCCTTCCCATTCAAAGGTATCATAAGGCATTTTGTTGAATTCATTCCAACTGATCTTC
>ERZ773067.2007-NODE-2007-length-10522-cov-3.638387_pt1 | contig 10522 bp, 10 predicted proteins | sample MGYA00580622_ERZ773067 | MGnify/ENA primary metagenome ERZ773067 (study PRJEB29015, sample SAMEA2737998) | human oral metagenome | biome: human oral; feature: human-associated habitat; material: dental | place: China | collected 2113 ...
TCCTATAGCTCTAGGGAAACGCTGATATAATGAAGTTGCCCAGATTTACACAGATGCGCTGTGCCTATCGAGGAGACAATCCACAGGCGTAGCAGTGCTACGTCGAGGAATTGTCGACGACGAGAGGACAGCGTAGATGTGTGAAGATGGGCGGCTGAATTTATCAGTGATTCCCTAGATTTTCTCCCACGGTAAGGAGCAGATACCCCTGCCCCATGATGCCCGCATCAGGATTCTCCGTGAACCAGCGCTCCAATGCTATGCGCAGATAATGCCCCTCGGGCAGAAACGCTTGCACTGCATGCATAGCGTCTATGGTATCCTCGCGAACATTGCCATAGCCTGCGAGCAGAAACTCATCGAGCAGAGAATCCTGCGGCATCTCCAAGCCCCACGGCCAGACGCCCGCTTTTTCCATCATATATTTTCCCGCATGATAGGCGAGGGAATGTGCGTTAGGTATCATGGATATCATTGTGTGACAAACAGGACGCCAAAGATCGAGAAGGCGAATGCGCTCCTCTTTTTGGAAGTGCTCCAGCAAACCCGCTTGAAAGGCAAAGTCAAAACTTCCATCGGAAAAGGGCAGCTTCTGCGTCGCATCGACGAGACGCACATCAAGAGAGATGCCCAACACCTCCGCCGCACGCTGCACCAAGGCGACGCTCGCCTTCGAATAGTCGAGTGCCGTCGCACGCCGTCCTGCCAAAGCAAGCGCCAAAGATGTCTCACCGCTGCCGCAGCCGATTTCCAGCACACGATCACCGGGCTGCGTCATCTCAATCATCTTGCGGCTCCATGACATCAGCATATCGTTCCGCACCATGTATACGACCCGCTCCAACATCGCTTCATTGTAAAGCTCGCCCCATCCTTCAGCGTCCAATGGCGTTTCGTAATCATTCTTTCCCATGAATTTCATCCCTCTCCAACAAGAATGCTTCAAAGACGCGGTTGCCGAACTTCATGCCCTGCGCTGTCAACCGTATGCTCACCGCCGTTTCTTCAACAAGCCCCGCCGCCTGCAAGCGCGCGATCGTTTTGCCATAGACCTCGTGCACATCCGAGGCGAAGGTGTCGCGAAAGCGCTTCTTGTCGATGCCTTCAGCGGTGCGAAGCGCGAGGAAGGCGAATTCTTCGATATGGCTTTCGCGCGAGCAAGGCTCTTCCTCCCTTGCAGGCGACAGACATCCTTCGATGCACGCGATGTAACGGCGGAGATCCTGCTCGTTCTCCGTGCGCTGTCCATGCCAATACGAGTGCGCCGCTGCGCCGAGGCCGATGTAGGGCACGTCCTGCCAGTAGGCGAGATTGTGGCGGCTCTCTTCGTCCGCCCTCGCATAGTTCGAGATCTCATAGCGACGATAGCCGAGGCGCGGCAGTTCTGCCGTGATATAGTCGTACATATCGCCGCACTCGTCATCCGTCGGCAGATGAAGCCGCCCCGCCTCTTCCATGCGGGCGAACGGCGTGCCGTCCTCGACGGCAAGCCCGTAGACGGAGATGTGACCGATGCCGAGCGCAGCGGCTCGCGCCACACTGTCCTTGAGATCAGAAAGCGTCTGCCTAGGCAGACCGTACATGAGGTCAAGGCTCACGCGAAAGCCTGCCTTCTGCGCCATGCGCACGGCATCCTCCGCCTCCCGTGCCGTATGAATGCGCCCGATAGCAGTGAGCAGCACATCGGAAAACGACTGCACGCCGAAGCTCAGACGGTTGACGCCCGCCTCGCGCAATCGCTCGAGAAGCTTTGCGTCGACCGTGCCGGGATTTGCCTCGACCGTGAACTCTTCCGTGCCCGTCAGTCGAAAGCTCTCGCGCAAAGCACATATGACCGCGAGGAGATCGTCTGCCGCAAGCGCCGTCGGCGTGCCGCCGCCGATATAGACGGTGCGCACTGCCCCTTCCTGCAGACAGCAACAGCCCTGCGCCGCAATCTCGCGGCACAGGGCTTCTCGGTAGCGGCTCATCCATCGCTCTTCTCCTGCATAAGAAGGGAAGTCGCAATAAAAGCACTTGCGGCGGCAGAAGGGAATATGGACATACACGCCGAAATCGCCCATTCTGCCGCCTCTTTTCCTTTCAACTTCTCGCTTTCCCCTTCGCTCGGCAATTCCCACAATGAAAGGAAGCGCCGGACCTCGCGGGAATCAGTCGATCTTCAATATCGCCATGAAGGCTTCCTGCGGCACCTCGACGCTGCCGACCGCCTTCATGCGTTTCTTGCCTTCCTTCTGCTTTTCGAGCAGCTTGCGCTTTCTCGATATGTCGCCGCCGTAGCACTTGGCGAGCACGTCTTTTCGCATGGCACGCACGTTCTCTCGTGCGATGATCTTGTTGCCGACAGCCGCCTGGATCGGAATCTCGAACATCTGCTGCGGAATGATCTCCTTGAGCTTCTGCGCGAGCTGGCGGCCGCGCGTCGCGGCGCGGTCGGCGTGGACGATGGTCGACAATGCATCGACGGGATCGCCGTTCAAGAGAATGTCAAGCTTCACGAGGCGCGACTGACGATAGTCGGCAAGCTCGTAGTCGAGCGAGGCATAGCCGCGCGTCGTCGATTTCAAGCGATCGAAGTAGTCGTAGATGATCTCGCTCAAAGGAATGTGGTAGATGATCATGACGCGGTTCGTATCGAGGTAGTCCATGCTCTCGAACGTGCCGCGCTTTTCCTGCGAAACTTCCATGACGGGGCCGACATAATCCTTCGGCACGATGACCGTCGCCTTGACGAACGGTTCCTCGATGAAGTCGATCTCCGTCGGCGGCGGAAGTTTCGACGGATTGTCGACCTTGAGCATCGTCCCGTTCGTCTTGTGGACGTGGTAAATGACGGAGGGCGCCGTCGTGATGAGCTTCATGCCGTACTCGCGCTCCAGCCGCTCCTGGATGACGTCCATGTGCAGAAGACCCAAGAAGCCGCAGCGATAGCCGAAGCCAAGCGCGATCGATGTCTCTGGCTCGAAGATCAGCGCCGCATCATTGAGCTGCAGCTTTTCGAGCGCATCCTTCAAATTGTCGTAGTCGGCGCTGTCCACGGGATAGAGTCCGCAGTAAACCATCGGCGTCACGCCGCGATAGCCAGGCAGCGGTTCAGGCGCAGGATTTTTCGCACTCGTCACGGTATCGCCGACGAGCACGTCGCGCACGTTCTTCAAACTTCCCGCAACGAAGCCGACTTCTCCCGCCGTAAGCTCGCCGAGTTCTGCAGGCGCGGGACGGAAACAGCCGACGTCGGTCACCTCGAATGTCTTGCCCGTCGCCATCATCTTCAGTTCCATGCCCTTCTTGATATGGCCTTCCATCAGGCGCACATGCGCGATCGCGCCCTTGTACGAGTCAAAGTACGAGTCGAAGATCAAAGCGCGAAGCGGCGCATTGTCCTCGCCCTTCGGCGGCGGGATTCGCTCGACGATGGCGTCCAAGATCTCCTCGATGCCTACGCCCGTCTTCGCCGAAGTCAGGATCGCCTCGGACGCATCGAGGCCGATCGCCTCCTCGATCTCCTCTTTGACGCGCTCGGGATCGGCGCTCGGCAAGTCGATCTTGTTGATGACAGGGATGATTTCGAGATCGTGCTCCAGCGCCATGTAGACGTTCGCGAGCGTCTGCGCTTCGACGCCCTGCGCCGCATCGACGACGAGAAGCGCTCCCTCGCAGGCTGCAAGGCTTCTCGACACCTCGTATGTGAAATCGACGTGACCCGGCGTGTCGATGAGATTGAGTTCATAGACCTCGCCGTCCTTGCCGCGATAGTGCAGGCGCACGGTCTGCGCCTTGATCGTGATGCCGCGCTCGCGCTCAAGCTCCATGTTGTCGAGCACCTGCGCCTCCATCTCGCGCTCAGTCAAAGTGCCCGTGCTTTCAATGAGGCGGTCGGCAAGCGTCGACTTGCCATGGTCGATGTGCGCGATAATCGAGAAATTGCGGATGTATTTGTTCTGCATCAAAAATTCCTTTCCTTGTCCATCGGCTCGTTGCCTTTCCTACGGGGCGAGCCACTCCCCATGACAAGATGCCCGGCGTGATGCCCGCACCTCACTCCTCATCGCGTTGGAGACGCCGCTCGGCGTTCGGCTCCAAGCTCGCGCGATAGAGCCACGCGAGGTTTTTCGCCGTGTAGGTACGCAGGCGCAGGAGTCCCGTATATTCCCTGCTGCCCTGCTGAATGCCGTGAAACGTCAGATCCGTCTCCTCCAGATCCTGCCAACCCGCTTGCGGCGTCCAAGTCTTGCCATCCTTCGTGCTTACCGTGCCCATCGGCACGTTCAAGGCGCGCTTGAGAAACTGCACCTCCAACGTATTTCCCTTGGCGTCCTTTTTCGTGACCCACTCCCAATAAAAGAGCAGTTCCCCTTTGAGCCGCATCGTCGAGGTGTCCGCCATGGCGCTCTCCTCGCCTCCGTCCAACCGCTTTTCTTTCCAAAGCTCATACCAGCGATCCGAACTCGTCAGACGCTCCAGTTCGCCCATGCCGAAAACGCTGTCGACGATTGCCGCATAAAAGGTTTCATCATACTGCTGCGAGTTCATTTCCTTTTCCGAGCCGGGCGTGCGCTTCGACCAAAGGATGTTTCCCTGCGCATCGTAAAAGTCCTCTTCCAGATAGCGAAAAGTACGATTCTGCGGACTGACCTCGACGAGTGCGAGGCTGTAAGCAAGCGCAGCCGGATCGGGCAGGATATCCTTGATGCCGTAGTTCGCAATCGTCTCCTTTGCGCCTTCATAGCTGAAGCTCGTCTTTATCCAGCCTTGGATGACCGTCGGCATCGCACGCTCCAACCCTGCGACATTGAGACTCTTGACGACCGTGACTTCGTTCGGCGCAAAATACTTGCTGTACTTCGCATCCGATGCCAACCAATACCATTCTTCCGACGCATCGGGCGCAGCAAGAGCGCGGCACGGCACGACGGCAAAAAGAAGCACGGCAACGACCGTGAAACAGAACTTCTCCCATGCGTTTTTCAAGGCGACTCCCCCTTTTCTCTTTAACAAACGTACAAATCTCTCCCCCATATTGTACGAAAAATCCGCATGTCTGGCAAGAGGTGAAAGGAGCGGCTGCAACGATCAGCCGAGCGGCACGACCTCGCGCTCCCTCTTCGTGAAGCGCAGTGTCGTCTCGTAGCCGAAGCGCCGTGCGTAGGCGACGGCCTCATCATTGTACGCGCCCGCATCCTCTGGCTTGTGCGCGTCCGAAGTCGTGATGACAGGCAGTTTGTGCGCCGCCGCAAGGCGCATGAAATCCTCGTAAGGCGAGATCTCCGCAACCGGATAGCGGTAGAGCGTACCCGTGTTGATGTCGACCGCCATATTCGCCTTTTCCATCGCGCACACGGCGCGTTCCAAGAACGGCGTGACATCGAAGTCGGGGAAGTAGCGGAAGAGGCGAATGTTGAACGGATGCCCGAGCACATCGTAGAGCTTCGAGGCGCAGAGCTTCTCGATCTCCTGCGTGTACCATTCGTAGATGTCAAAGAGCGCGATGCGATCCCACTCCGCCTTTATCTCGGACGAGTCGTAGGCCCAGCCGCGAATGAAGTGAACGGAGCCGATCACATAGTCAAAATCGCAGCTGTCGAGGATTTTGGCAACAGCCGTCTGATCCTGGAAGTTGCAGACCTCGATGCCCGTCTTGACCGCGTGCTTTTCCTTGAGTTTTGCCATGAAGGCGAAGTATTCTTCGAGCGTATACTTGAACTTGTTCTTCTTCAGCCACTTCTGCTGAAAACTGCCAACGAAGGAGTCGTCCAAGATAAGATCATCGTAATAGAGCGATTCAAACTCCGGAAACGTGTGACTGTGCTCGGAAAAGCCGATCTCCGCCACGCCGCGCGCCGCCGCCGCCCGAAAGAATCCTTCCACCCACGCTTCATCGTAAGAGCCGTATTCCAAATGCATATGATAGTCGAGCTTCATGATCTTCCCCCCTACATCTTTCCTTCATCGAGCAGCCGGCGCAGGATGCGCAGCACGCCGTGCTGCGTGTTAGGCGGCGCGATATGCTTCGCCGCCGCCTTCGCCTTCGGGTGCGCATTCTCCATCGCGTAGCTCTCGCCTACCGCGCCGAGCATCTCGACGTCGTTCAGATAGTCGCCGAAGGCAAGGCACTCTTCGGGGCGAATGCCCAGAAGCTGCTGCACGCGGCGCACGGCGGCGCCCTTGTTCACATCTTTTTGCATGATGTCCACCCAATAGTTCGAGGAGACGACGACCTTCAGCTCCTCGGACAAGTCCTGCAGCGAAGGATAGATCGTGCGCTCAGCATCCGCCTCCACGGGATCACATATGGAAAACTTGATCGCCGCATCATGCACGGCAGAAAAATCTTCGACCATCTTGTATTCCGTATAATATTTTTCCATCTCGGTGAAAAAATCCTCGTTGCGCTCCGTCACATAGGCGTACTCCTTGCCGCACCAGACGGTATAGGCGCCCTTGACGGCGGTGGAGCGACGCACGATTTCCCTGCACAGGTCGGGCGCGATCGTCGTAGAGAAAAGCTCCTCGCCGCGACGCACGACGTAGGCGCCGTTTTCCGCACAAAAGATGAGATCCTCCGCCCACGGTCGGAAGTGGCGCAGAAGCGCCGCATACTGCCTGCCGCTCGCAGGCGCAAAGATCACGCCGTGCGCCTTGAGTTCGGCGAGGATCGCGCCGAGTCCTTCAGGCAGATTTCCCTGCGCATCGAGAAGCGTGCCGTCCATATCGCAAAATACCAGCTTGATCATAAGAGCCGCCTTTCTTCAACCCCCATTGCTGCAGGCCGCACGCACAAACATCCGCCGTTTGAGCATCTAGCGCCGCCTCACGCAAAAGGGCGGCGGCACGCTTCCCGGCGCACCGTCGCCCCTGCCTATCTAATTATACTATCCCTTGCGCCCGTGGTAAAGACACCAAGGCTCTTCCGCCATATAATCGCCATCGTTGTAGTAGGCAGCACGCGCACGGCAGCCGCCGCAGGCACGCTTATAGTCGCAAGTGCCGCAGCCGCCCGAATATTCGAGCGTGCGCAGCTTGTTCAGCACCTCGCTGCTCTTCCAAATTTCGTCGAACGGCGTCTTTCGCACGTCACCAAGCTCCATGTTGAGATAGGCGCACGGCTGCACCTTGCCGCGCGGGCTGATGATGCAGTAGCTGAGTCCCGCGAGGCAGCCTCGCCGAAAGCGCGTCTTGATGCCCATCTGCCCCGCGATGCGCAAAAACTGCGGCGCGCACGTCGGCTTCAATTCGATATCCACTTCCTCCGACTTTTTCATGATGCGCGTCAGGACGCTCTCGTACGCCTCGGCACGAAGCGACTCCTCCTCGATCGTCTCGGCGCGTCCCGTTGGCACGAGGAAGAAGAAGTGGTGCGCCACAGCGCCGAGTTCCACAGCGAAGTCCGTGATCGCCTCCAATTCCTTCTCGTTCCAGTCCATGACCGTCGTATGAATCTGAAACGGCAGCCCTGCCGCGCGGCAATTCTTCATGCCCTCGACAGCACCCGCCCAGCCGCCCGGATAGCTGCGGAACGTATCGTGCTTCGCGGGCGACATCGAGTCGAGCGAGATGCCCATGCCCATCGCGCCCGCCGCCTTCAAGTCGCGTGCCATCTCAGGCGTGATCAGCGTGCCGTTTGTGCCGAAGACCGAACGCAGGCCAAGCTTCGTCGCGTGTTCTACAAGTTCCAGAATGTCAGGGCGCGTCAGAGGCTCGCCGCCCGAAAAGATCATGATCTTGAAGCCCGCACGCGCGATCTCATCGAGGAGCTTCTTCGCCTCCGCCGTCGAAAGCTCCTCCTCCGCCTTGCAGCCCGCATCGCGGTAGCAGTGCTTGCAGTACATGTTGCAGGCGTTCGTCGTGTTCCATGAGATGATCATATCGCCGCCTCCTCGCCCACGAGTCCGATCTCCTCGTCCGTCAGATAGCACGAAGGATCGCTTGCCCAGAAATCACCCGTACGCGCTTCGGCGCGCGTGCGGAAGTTGCCGTTGCAGCACGAAAGGTAGCGGCACGAGGAACATCGACCCTTAAGGAGCGGCTTTCGATCCTTGAGTCCCGCTAGGATGGCATTCGACGTGTCCTGCCAGATCTCGCCGAACTTCCTCTCGCGCACGTTGCCGAAGGTATGGTGCTGCGTGAACTGATCGGGATGGACGTAGCCTAAGGGATCGACCTCGCCGAAAGCGATGCCCGAGCGGTTGCCGCCGTTCATCGAAATGTGCTTCCACACATGCTCGGCCGCCGCCTCGCCCTTTTCCCTGAGCGTCTTCAAGTAGATGTAAACGCCGTCGCAGTGGTTGTCAACCGTCAGGATCTCCTTTTCCAGACCGCGCTCCTCGAAATCGCGCGTGCGGCGGATGATCGTATCCATGGCACTGCGCGACTCCTGTGCCGTCACATCCTCTTCCATCATCGCGTTGCCGCGCCCCGAATAGACGAGGTGATAGAAGCACACGCGGTTGATGCCCTCCTCCTCGATGAAATCGAAGATCTTGTCGAGCTCCATGATGTTGTGATGGTTGATCGTGAAGCGAAGCCCCACGCGCTGCCCGACCGCCGTGCAGTTCTCTATGCCGCGCATGGCAGCCTCGTAGGCGCCCTCCTTGCCGCGGAACTTGTCGTTCACATCCTTGAGACCGTCGAGCGAGATGCCGACGTAGCCCACGCCGATGTCCTTGATGCGCTGCGCCGTCGCGCGGTCAATGAGCGTGCCGTTCGTCGAGAGCGTCGGACGCACACCCTTTGCCGCCGCATACTCGGCGAGCTCAAAGAAGTCGGGACGAAGGAGCGGTTCACCGCCCGAAAAAAGCAAAACGGGCACGCGAAAGTCGGCGAGATCGTCGATGAAGCGCCGCGCCTCCTCTGTCGTCAGCTCATTCTGATACTTCTTGGCATCCGAGTTCATGTAGCAATGGCGGCACTTGAGGTTGCACGTCTTCGTCGAATTCCAGACGACGACGGGTCCCATTCCCTCGGCCGCACCGTTTTTCATTCGATGCGCATTCTTCGTATAGCGCAGCGAGTCGCCGAAATACTCGCGCGCAAAAAGAAGCTTCGTTACACTGATCATGAAATAAAAATCCTCCCGTTTATTCCTTTTGTTCTTCCTGCTTTTCAATCACGCGCATGCCATCGAGGATCAATCCGAGCTTCAGGCGCACATTCTCCTCGAAAGAAAGCTCCAGCTTGCTGAACGCCGCCGCCTGAAACAGCGAATGGAAAAGCTCCGAGATGATCGCCGTCGGGATGTCGCAGCGAAATTCGCCCTTCGCCTGCCCCTCCTCGACCAAGCGCGTGAAAAGCACCGTAAAAGGCGGCGCCGAAACGCTCGTCTCTGACCGCTTCAGCAAGGTCGCCTGCTGCGCCGCGCGCAGGAAGAGCGGCAGCACATAGCGGTTCTCCCCGAGAAGCCTGGCCGCCGCCAAGAGCAGCTCGCGCAGAATTTCCGTCACGGGTTTCTGCTCCTCGGACAGGACGCGCACCCTTTCTCCCAGCACCTTCATGATGCGCCCCAGAAGTTCCATCAGGACGTCGTCCTTGGAGTCAAAGTAATTGTAAAACGTACCGATGCCGAGTTCCGCCCCGCTCATGATGTCCGCAATCGCAACATCTTCCAGTCCGCGACTCTGAAACAGGCTTGCCGCTGAATCAAGAATCGCCTTACGCGACTGGATCTTCTTCATCTCGCGTCGGCTGATCTTCTCTTCTTCCATACAAATCCCCCTCGCTTAAGGAGTCTCCTGCTCACTCCAACTCTCTTCGCCTATTATACATGAATCCCCTTCATTTTTAAAGAAGAAAATGAAGCATCTTCACAAATTTAAGGAAGCACGATGAAATACGGTCGCTCAAAAAGCGTTTTGAACGACGAACGCTTTCGCGCACAAAAAAAGCGCCGACCACTGCCAGCGCAAAACTTCAAAATGGTGACCCAGGAGGGACTCGAACCCCCGACCCTTTGATTCGTAGTCAAATACTCTGATCCAACTGAGCTACTGAGTCACAAGCCGACCGCTCTCGCAATCAACATAAGTGATTCTATCACAGGAAACATTCGTTGTCAAATAAAAATTTGCACGTCTCCTATTTTTTCCGTATAATGAGAAAGTATACAAGCCACAAGAAAGGAGCGCCCTATGGAAAAAGAAAAGAAAAGCCGCAAGAAGCGCCTGCTCTCCCTGATGCAAAAATATGTGACGATCTTCATCGGCGCCGTCATCACGGCCGTCGGCCTTGAGATCTTCCTCATTCCGAACAACATCATCGACGGCGGCGTCGTCGGCCTCTCCATCATGGCTCATGCCATCACAGAGCAGCCTCTGGGCGTCTTTCTCATCCTCTTCAACCTCCCGTTCCTCTACCTCGGCTACAAGCAGATTGGCAAAGCCTTCGCCCTCGCCACCTTGACCGCCATCGCCCTCCTCTCTCTATGGTCGGCCTACTTCGCACCGTTCCCGACCGTCACGCAGGATTTTTTCCTCGCCGCCATCTTCGGCGGCATCATCGTCGGTCTCGGCGTCGGTCTCATCATTCG
>ERZ773067.2008-NODE-2008-length-10519-cov-3.450497_pt1 | contig 10519 bp, 24 predicted proteins | sample MGYA00580622_ERZ773067 | MGnify/ENA primary metagenome ERZ773067 (study PRJEB29015, sample SAMEA2737998) | human oral metagenome | biome: human oral; feature: human-associated habitat; material: dental | place: China | collected 2113 ...
TCGATATCTTCGTGACTGCTTCCACTTGATAATCTTACCGTCGTTATTGTTGTTGAAATAATTTGGCAATCTTGCTGTTGGACTTTCTTTATAGACCACTTTTTCAACGACCTGGACTCCAGGCATCATTTCATCATCTATCCACCCAACAAGCCACGCAGGGTTTACATCATAGGTTTTGGCAATCATTTCTATTTGCTTAATAGACGGATATCCACCCCGTTCGTACAAATGAATTGTATTTTGGGAAACACCTGTTTCTTTTGCCATCTGTCCTACAGAGAGACATAGGTCCTCTCTAAGTTCTTTCAATCTTAGCTGCATCTTGCTCTCCACTTTCTAGTATTAGCTTTTATGAATGTAGCCTGCTCTTGCATCTGCTTCCATTCATAATCCATGATGATTTCAAGTTGATTGTTACAAAGGCCTTTTAAGAAATCATTTTGAGCTTCTAGTTTCTCAATATCCTTATAGGCCCTTTCATACAGTTCATCTTCCAGAAATCTAATGCGCTCTGCCATTGCTTCCTGAATGATGATGTAAGTTGGTTTCTTGTACTTTGTCATTAAAATATTACCTCATCTCCAATTTTTAGAGATTCATAGTTTGTTTTAGTAACTACGAACACTCCGTAATTTTGTACTGTGATAGTGTACATGTCGCCAATCTTCCCCTTTTGTAAGACTCTGCCAGATGTTTAATCCAGCAGACAGCAGAATCCAGATTGCGATAAAACGTTTCAATCTGTTGCCTCCTTCTTCACAATTAGTAGTATAACCATTGAATGCAGTTGATTATTACATTCGTATAGGTCGAATTCTTTACTGAAACTTGATTTATTAAGATCCTGTAGTTTACGAAATTCGTGACAACTAGGACACCAAACACCTTGGATCTTATCCATCACTCAACCTCCGCGACTTCAAACACAGGACTGTTGAATACTTCTCCGAAACCTGCTTCTTCTAGTTCTTTGCGGGTGTGTTTTGTTTTATAAAGTGAGTTTTCTTCCCGATCAGAAAAAAGCCATTTTTTCGAATGTTTTTCGCAATTCAAAGTTTCGTGATTTCCACAAACCCCTTTCACTTTCACCAAATACCGCTTTTCTTTTTCGACCTCGTAGCCGAAAATCCAAGCGAGTGCGAAGAGTTCGGAGTTGTCCCAATACCATTCTGCAACTCTGTCAGACATACTTGCGTCTATTGAGTAGGACAGTGTATGCCCCAGTTTTTTCTGTTCTGCAATAAAATCCGCCACAAACTTCGGGATCACTGGTTTATTCAATTCTTGTCGAATTTTATCAGCATCTTTCAATTGATTGCCAACCCATGCTCCCTCAAGTTTGCCTTGTTCGTAACCACTGCGATATTTCGTTGAACCGTAGTCGTCCCCTAATTCTTTTAGAATGTCATTAAGCCATCTGGTTTGAGTTGTTGGATCAAACCCTCTAATTCGACGAACGACATCTTTTAACTTGAACGGCAACGGTTCTGGTTCGTCTAAAGACCGTAAATCTTTCAAAACCAAATCAACCGAGGTCAATTTCTTCTTGCTAGCTTTAAATTTTTCATAGCGTTCAATTAGTCCCTGTATGTTCATTCTCAAACTCCTCGCTTTCTTTAAAATCATCAACATAAAAATAATTGACATTCTTAGGGTTGATAGACAAATTTCTAATCCTCATCAAATTTCCATTGTTGAACTGACTAGTAATCTTCGTAAGTTCTTTTTCTGTAAAGTTTCTTACTAGAAAACTAAGTTCTTCACCATTAGTGAAGCAAATTTTTATTTTTTGATAATTGCTAACTTGCTCACTTTCAGGTTCATAACCAAGCAAGTACCCTATGCTTACTCCAAAATAATCTGCCAACTGACTTGCTCTATTCGGTTTGATTTGGTTTTCTCCATTTTCCCAACGTTGAATAGTCCGAGCTGGTGCAGCTATTGCTTCAGATAATTCCTGCTGAGTCAACCCTTTTTCTTTTCTTAATTGTTTTAGTCTGTTCATCCTTCACACCTCATACGCTGATTTTTGTACTAATTTCGTTTGTTTCATCCATTCCTTGGCTATGTCCCAGACTTCAGCTGGTACATCTTGGTTATACTTGCCACGAAATTGGACTATCTTCCCCTGCCTTACTTCGAGTGTGTAAAGAGGTTTTTTAGGTTGATTTGACAGGCGGACAAACACTATTAAGGTATTACCTTTAAAATGCTTGTCTGTGTATGAGCTTACGCAATGATGTAGTTTCTTGCCCTCATAGATCAGCTCAGCCACTTTTCTAGGGACATGGAATGCGTATCCATTGATTGTCTTATCCATTCCTTCTCTAAGTTTAAACTCAGCTTCAGGTTGCTTGCGTTTCTTCTTATCTTCCAGTTTTTGTTTTTCTTCGACGAATTGATTGTATAATCCGACTGTGTGATTATGCATGGCCGTGAAATCCTTTGGCACAAGCATAGCATCACCTTCAGGCTCAATGCCCATTTCTCGTAGCATCTTGAGATAGTCAAGGTATTCATTGAAGTCAATATGATTCTTGATAACCCAATTCTGAAACTTATTGATCCCGATACCTTTCGGTATATGCTTGATATCGTGGTAAGTCAGATAAGACTCAATGCCAGGCACTAGTTGGCCGTTCCGTTCTTTTAATCGACGGCTCAATTCAAATTCATTGAAACTACGATTCGAGTTCTTAAAGAATTGTTTGTTCTTTTGAAGCCATCTGCGGTTCAAGGTTCGCATATCTACATTTCTTGTAAATCCAATTCTGTAATCTGGATACATGATTTCGTTGGCTAATCTATAAGCATGAATTTTCTGAGCAAATTCAATTTCAAACTTATATTTGTAAAGCCGTTCAATTTCCCAGTAGTAAATATTCCCGAACTTCAAATATTTGAGTTCAGATACCTTTTTAAGTTTTTCAACCCAGTTGTTTGGATAGAATATATTACCTGTATAATATCCTCCGCTAAAGAAATTAGCGAAAAGATACGGATAAAATTGTCCGTTGTAATCTTGGCCAATCTTCACATGTTTGTCATTTTCGAATCGCTCCAAATTTGTAAAATGCCAATCGATAAATTGTTTTCCTTCAACCAACTTCGACCTGAATTCATAAGATTGTATTTCGATACGTTTCGAAGTGCTGAGAATGATAGAGAAAAAGTAAGTCTTGTCATAAAAAGTGAGCCGTGACGACTTTGTCAGTCGCTTTTCAATACAATGACCAAGATTCAAATCTGAAGCAATTATGGTCTTGTCCTTATTGGTCCATTTGTACGTTGTGATTTGCGAATAGCACCAGCTCCAGAAGTTTGCAGGTGGTTTCAATCGTCTATCGGCTTCTCGCTTGCATTGTTCATGTTTCATTCATCCAAGAAATCGAAAATGCTCATTTGCTTTTCGACTACTCCTTTCTCTTTCTTAATTTTAGGTTTCATGATGATATCATCATCTGGACCAGCGCCTTTCCTAATTTTGGCGACATCAACCTTTTCTTCAGGAGAAGCCTGAGATTTGTCTTCCTTTTTCTTCTTGACGGGCTCAACAGGCACCTGCTGGATGTTAGATACTTGTGAATTTGAGATAAAGTACTCTCTAACCCATCTGAAGACAGTAGCATCATCGATACAAGCGACTCCGTTTTCAGCAAATTTACGAGCTTTTTCTTTAGCATGGCTTAAAGCACACTTCAGAGAGTATCGCTCTTTTAAGATTCCTTTAAATAATTCCTCATCCTCCTGATCGCATATCCAGTTATGAATACGGTCAAGTGCAGTATCATGTGGTTGATTTAATTCCTCTAGCAACTTAGCCAAAGCTTTTTCTTTAATTTCATTCATATCATTTTCCAAAAAAATGCGACTGCCTTTGTGAATTTGGCTAAATACGGGCAGTCGCTCGTCCAAGGTCACATAACCTTTACTGACACATTCCTAGCTCGCTTTTAACGTGGTTCGCGGCACGTTGATTTTGTCGCTAAGTAATAGCAATCTATCGCACCATAATCAAACCTCACATCGTCTTTTCCGATGTATTTTTTGAATCTTTGTCTGGTAATTCCTGAGAAAGACCCTTGATGGTCTTTCATCCGTTCGATAAGTTCATCCACATTGTTAAAACTTCCAAGGTAAAACTTGCAGTGCCCGTTGTAGATGAAATAGAGTTTTAATAACAAGAGACACCGCCTTTCTAGAAATAATCTTTCCTTTTGTTTTTCAAGTCATTAAATACCATCAGATGAGCATTGTCTACACCTTTCATCAACCGACTCATAAACGGCCGACCGTAGCGTTTCTGAATTTCTTGTGCAGTCAGATTAGTCGTGATAACCGTATTGGCCCTTTTGTTGAGAATGTTGTAAAGAATACTGAATGACCACTCACTATCCTTCTCCATACCAAGATCATCCAAGACCAAAAACTTTGCACTAGCGATTTTATTGACCAGGAACTCTTCCTGACTAAAGTCCGCCTTGATTTTCATCAGTAAGTCAGTGACATTGATAAAGATAGCAATTTCTTTTGTAGCTTCTGATAAAGCTTTCATCATGGCAAAGGCAAGATGGCTTTTACCCGTTCCAGCTTCGCCTTGAAAAACAACATTGTTTCTCGCTCCACCTGCCCACTCTCTACAAATTTTTTTGGCAAATTTCAATTTTTCAGCCTCTTTTTCAGTAGGTGTCTCAAAGTTATCAAGAGTAGCATTTTTCAGTACATCATCATAGAGAGAGAATCTCTCAAGATAGAACTTCCGCTCTCGTTCATGCTCAGCATCAGCCAACTCATTGACTTTTATTTGATTTTCTGCATGGATCCGTTCCGATTCACATAAGCGACAAAGGACGTCACTTGTCCGGAGGATTTTGATCAAGGGAATCCTATGCTTTTCGCAAATTTCAGCCTGCTGTTCAGTATTTCTATGGTAAGATAAGGCCATCTCTTCTAGTGCATCAGTTACCATGATACCTTACCCCCACAAGCTTTCCAGCTAGCCATATCTGACAGGCACGCAGTAACGGTAGAAAGAGGTTGTTTTATAAGCAAAGATTTCTTTTCGTCGCTGATCGGATAAAAGTCATCTTCAAATTGCTCAATAAGTTCTAAAATCCCCATTCGTCCTTAGCCCCCTGTTCTGATTTTTTTTCATTTTGTTGTCGTCCTTGAAGATGGGAGTTCTTGCTATCTTTATATTTTTGGTCATTATCATCTACCTGTTCAATAGTTGTAAAACCCTTCTTTTTCCAATTTTCAAGAATCCCTCTCAGATACTTGAAACTAGGTTGATAAACCTCAGAAGTTATCTCCACTGCACGGTTCAATATATCAAAACTCATTCCATCAAGTCCCACATAATCCAACAACTGTTGATGTTGTTTATCGTTAATCCGAATACCGCTATGTTTCAAATTTTCAGATAAGCTGGAACTAACCATCGTCTTATTATTTTCTTTCTCTATCTCTGTATCTATATCTATATCTTTCTCTATATCTATATCTCCGTTACGCTTTGTTACATCGTTGTTACATTGTAACGCTAATTGATTCTCTCGAAACTTGCGAACCCTTCTGGCACTTGCTGTTTCACTACCAACCATCTCAGGAACTTGCTCTAAAAAATAGTCTCTATCTGATTTTCTAGTCAGCAGACCTTTACTTTCCAAAAATAGCAAAGTAATTTTGATGTCTTCAACATTCTCGTCAATCATAAGAGCGATTTCTTCAGCAAGATTATCAGCAAGTCCATCGTAGTAGATACACCCTCCATCTTCCAAACTAATTAACATCATTTTGAGATAGATAATAGTGTGTGTATCGCCACCAGCAATCTTCCTAAGTAACTTCATTTCTTTAGATTTGAAAAAATCTTGAGTAAGTTGAATCCAGTAGTATCGCTTGTTTTTAACAGCCATTGATATCCTCCATTTCTCTACTAATCCACAAACGTTTCTTTTCGTGTCACAGGATCAATATCCACACGTCTACCTGTTTTAAAGTCGATAAACCCTTTTTCAACTTGTGGCGCTTGAAATTGAATGTTCTTTTTCGCTCTCATGGCCATTTTTAGCTTGATATTCATCATCAGTGATTCAATCAAAACTACTGAAACTACCGTGCATACTGCGATAATTTTTAAATTGTTCATGTTTTTTATCCTCTTTTTGTGCTATAATATAGTCAAATAATTTTGCTAAGACCTTGTCCAGAAGCCTTTTAGTAAAGTTATTATAGTTGATTAGAGAGCCATTCTTTAATGGCTCTTTTTGACCATTTCTTACCAGGGAGTTCTTTTGGAAATCCCTTCATGTAACGATAATTATTTGAAAATGTGTCATAGTTGATTCCTAAAAATTCGCAGGTAGTGCCTACATCCATCAACTCAGGATAGTGGTCACTATCTTTTTCTATTTCAACCAACCTTGTGATCGTGTCCTTGATAATTGATTTGATCCAGTCCGATAATGAAAGTAGAACATTATCCATCTTTTACCCTTTCTAAATTTCGTCAAATGAGTTCAATTTCATGATTTTCATTTTAGTATTGGTACTTGGTTCCCAAGTCATCCAATAAGCTAAAGCTGCATCTGCAAACTTTTTCGGTAGCAAGTCATAGCGACTAATATTGAAGTGGTCTTTAAAGTCAATCTCAGCTTGTCTAAATACTGACTGCGCAAAAATCTTATCCGCATAAGCTGGACTATCGATGCCACCAAGACAAGCAACAACACGAGCTTTACGCTTCTTCAGGAGCGACTGAGCATAGCTTGGATGAATCGGTTGCTCGCTCTTGAGGTAGTCAATATCTTCCAGCATGGTCGCTTGTTGCTCACGTAATTTCTTCTGGCCAGTGAATAGAGCAATGAAGGCATCCTCGTCCAAATCCTCACGGATGAAACCGCCCTGCTTACGAATTGTTGGTAATACTTGTGATGTGACCTAACGCTTAAACTCTCTGGCTTGAGGTAACTTGCTGGATAAGATGAGAGAGTAGAGACCAGATTCGTTGATAATCAACATATCTTGTATTCCGCCACTGGTAGGGATGCCCTGTTTTAGGGCGTCCTCTTCATCAACGTGAAGAGCAATCGCATTTCTAGCCTTGCTATATCCTAGGATATCTGCAACATCCTTCCCGACAAACCACGGCTCGTCATCAATTGTCAAAGTACGGACTTCCTGCCCGTGAAAATTAAAAATTTCGTTCATAATATTCCTTTCTAAGTAAAGACTTCTAAAAAATCATAAATTAAATTTTTTTCTAACTCTTTCTATCTCCTCCTCTTGTCTCTTCTTGTATTCATCAATGCGCTTTTTTCTATCTATTTTGCTAGCGTAGTATGTAGCAAAGCCAATGATAAAATTGATTATGACAACAAAGTAAAACCATACTAGTTCGTTCATAGTCCTCTCCTCTAGCACCTAATTGTTATGATTAGGTGTTTTTTGTCGCATAGCACGTTTTCTGATAGCTTTCTTCAAACAATCAGCTAGGTGAATCGTGTCAGGAATATTGCATCCCTTGATGGAACCAATAGCCCCTAAAGCTTCATAATAGGTTTCTGTATGTGCCAAAACATCGTCAACCATATTTTCAAAATGTTTCTCAATAATTTCTTTGATGACATCATTATTTTGTTTCTTTACGTCCATCTCAAACCTCCTACTCAATCACCTTGCTACCGATTACCAATCGTTTAACGACAACGTCCATCTCCTTAAATTCGGCATTCTCTGCACAGTAGCGGACGCTCTCGCTGATGATGTGACAAATAGATACTCCGTACTCATTCGCCAGCTCCGTAGCAATATCCCAGGCATCTTTGTCAATCCGTGTTACTTTTTGCGCTGCGTTGTTCATAACATTCCTTTCCTTACTTTCCCTAGTGTTAAAATAGTTTCCCAAACATCTAGTCCCTCAAGACTATCGATCATCATCTGACTAAGTTGATGATTTTTCTTCTGCCAATTCAGTATTATTTTCGCTTGCATTATGGACCTCTCAGTGATTTCTCCAAGGGTTTTCAATACCCAAAATATCTACGACTTTTTCTTTTACATAATCACTTCCTTTGCCATACTTCAGCAACTCTGAAATAACTGATGGTGCTACAAATACTTGTTTTGCTAACTCAGCTTGAGTCATATCCAGCTCAATCAAACGAGTTTTGATTTTGGCCTTGATTATCTTTAGCTCTTTACTCATATTCTTCCTTTCTATTGTTCTACCCTTTCTGCTATAATAAAATCAGAAGGGAGGTGATCTAATGACACTGTCTGACAAAGAAATCGCTTTAGAACTTACAAAGATTACCGTCGAACACTTTAATATTAGAGTTGCACAAAGTATCCGACAATCTGGATTAACAGACGAAATCATTGAACAATTCTACAAGCGATTCTATGAAACTGTTACGAATTTAAAAGATAATCATCCAGAATCGTAACATCTATTTTAAGCACATCTTCTGGATGTGCTTCTTTAATGTGAGCTATTTTTTCAATAGCTTCATTTACAGACGTACTTCTTAGAGAGATACTCAGCTTTGCCATTCTCCCTCTCCTTTCTTTTTTAAAAATTATCTAAAAAGTTAGCGAATTTCTTGACAAAAAACAATCTATAGTTTAGAATTTAATCATAGAGAAAAGACCTACTAAAAGTAAGGTTCTACCTAGAAAACGGACGCCAATCAGTTTCATTAGGCTTTATTATTTAGTTGTCTTGTTCGCTAACTCTTTAGCTTACAAATAATATTCTAAACTATAGATTGTGTTTTGTCAATAGTTTTGCAATCAAAAGTTTAAATATTTTTTGTCATGCCTTAGAAAGGTTGATAAATCAATGTTTTCTTTGTTCGAAAAAATAAAAGAACTTTGCCAAAATCGTGGAATTTCTATAAATTCTCTTGAAGAAACATTAGGATATAGTAGAAATACAATCTATAGTATGAAAAACAAAAAACCAAATGCTGAACGTCTTCAAGAAATTGCTGACTACTTCAATGTGTCCACGGATTATTTACTTGGTCGCACGGATAATCCTGCTATCGCTGGCGATTCAAAAGAGTATACCTGGCAAGGGAAAGTTCTAAATGTTGAAGAAATGGCATCAAATGTCATGATGTTTGGCGGTCGAGAATTAACAGACGAAAAGAAGAAAATCATCCAGTCTATCATTGAAGGCTATCTCAAAGAAGCTGGTGATTAGAGGTATTGCTTAGTGACTGAAAAAGAAATTATAAGTCATTTTCAGATTCGTATTATCGATTTTGATGGAGATTTGATGCCAGACGAACTTGGATTTTACGAAAAAGAAACCAATACAGCTTTCCTGTCGAGCAAGCTCAACAAAAAAGAGAGGGTTAAGGTCTTGTTGCATGAATTAGGACACAAGGACCATACACGCTCAGAGTACCAGAACGCTCGCTTACGCTGTGAAAACGAAGCTGATAGGAATATGATCCATCATCTCGTAAAAGATGCGATAGAAAGCTTAGACGACCCCACAGAGTTTGATTACCTCAAATTCATGTCCTACTATGATCTAAAAACTATGACGAATGAAGTCATGGTCAAGGAAGAGTACTTGGCATTAGTAAATTAAAAATTGCATTGAAGATATTTATATAGAGGGGAAATATATGCAAAAGACTGTTGAAAAAATATTATTCAGAGTCGCTGGAGTGACAAAATATAAAAAAGCAGTAAAAGAAGCTTGCAATATGATTGCTGAAGACAATGGGATTCCAGAGTATTCAAAATACTATGGCGATTTATCGGCTAAGGAAATCAGGGAAGAAGTTGAAGAATACGGTCTAAAAGTTTTTAAGTATCGAGATTTAGATATTTTTAATATTGAACTCATTCCAGAAACGGATAATAAATATGATCCCAATGCTATAAAAGTTTTGATTTTTGATAATCATGTAGGATATGTCCCTGCAACAGTCGCTAAATCTATCCGTAAATATTTTGATGATGAAAGATATCATTTCCTAATAGAATGTGAGATAAAAGGCGGTCCATATAAAGAATGGGACGAGTATGAAGAAAAAGTTGTCACAAATAATGATTTGGATGTTGGTTTTGAAATTTACCTTACCATTGTTGATTCTTCACAAAAAGAAGTAATTCAGAGCGAATCATCTGAGATAATTGATGATAACATTTCCAATAAAGAAGTTACGAAAACTGAATCTATTGAAACTAAAACAACTGAAGCTGAACATATTGAACAAAATATTGTTAGTGACAGTTTCGCTGATATAGTAAACGAGATTAATCTTTCAGAAACATCTCCTAAGACAAAGCTTCCTGCCAATAAAATCATATTTTCAGCACTGTATATTTTCTTAGTCTTTTTTGGAGTTGTTGGTATTCCAATCGCTCCATTCCTTGCAGTCCCTTTGACAGTTTGGAGTTTGTATAAATTATACAAACTATTCAGAAAATAAAAAAAGCCCCACAATCGCCCTCGCCAAAGTTTGATTGTGAAGCTTACCCTTATAAAAAA
>ERZ773067.2011-NODE-2011-length-10507-cov-4.723115_pt1 | contig 10507 bp, 8 predicted proteins | sample MGYA00580622_ERZ773067 | MGnify/ENA primary metagenome ERZ773067 (study PRJEB29015, sample SAMEA2737998) | human oral metagenome | biome: human oral; feature: human-associated habitat; material: dental | place: China | collected 2113 ...
TTGCGCACCCTTGAGAATTCTGAAGCTTCCGGTGCGCACGTGCTGCGTCATTCCGCGGCAACGCACCTGGTGGATGGCGGCGCCGATATCCGCACCGTGCAGGAACTCTTGGGGCATTCCTCACTTGCCACCACACAGATCTACACTCACGTCTCCATGAAACGGCTGGCCGAAACCTACGCCCGGGCGCACCCCCGCGCCTGAGCTGCCTCACTTCACAAACCAGTCCCGTCCTTTAGACCCGGAGTCTAAAAATATGTGCTGCGGGTAAAATATTCTGCCGGAAAACCCCGTAAAACCATCCCGGAAGTTTATGCACAGGCTGAACGCGCGGTAGCATAGTATGCGAACACTTACCCAGGCGCACCATTACAAGGCGCCGCAGACTGATATGACACAAAGACAGAGAGGCGAGCGATGCGTGCACTCGTATGCCCCGGTCAGGGCTCCCAGAAGAAGAGCTTTTTGAGCCCCTGGCTCGAAATAGACGGGGTGCGTGAGCATCTGCAGCGGCTCTCTGACGCGGCGGGTATTGACCTGATCCACTACGGCACTGAAGCCGAAGAAGAAACCATTAAAGACACCGCCATCGCGCAGCCGCTCATTGTTGCTGCAGGTATTGTTACCGGGTGCAAAGTTCTGCAGAAGCTGGGGGAGTCCAAGCTCATTCTCGCCGGGCATTCCGTAGGTGAAATTACCGCCGCCGCGCTGGCGGGCGTGCTCACCGAAGAAGACGCCATGCGTTTTGTGCGGGTGCGAGCCACCGGCATGGCGCAGGCCGCCGCCGCATCACCCACCGGCATGGCCGCGGTGCTTGGCGGTGTTGAGCAGGATGTGCGGCAAGCTATTGATGAGGCTGCGCTGGTAGCCGCCAACTCTAACGGGGCGGGGCAGATCGTCGCTGCAGGCCCCCTTGAAGCTATTGAGGCATTCGCCGCCAACCCGCCCGCCCGAACCCGTGTGATCCCGCTGAAAGTAGCAGGCGCATTCCACACCCAGGCGATGGCCCCCGCCGTGGAGCCGCTGGCCGCTTTCGCCGCAGAGCTGACCGTGAACGATCCCGCCTACGAGCTGCTGAGCAACCGTGACGGCGAGCGCATTAGTACGGGCCGGGAATTTGTAGATAGCCTTGTTTCGCAGGTCACCAGCCCCGTGCGCTGGGACCGGTGCATGAGCACGCTCATGGCCGCCGAGGTAGACAGTATTATTGAGGTGGCTCCCGCCGGCACCCTGGTGGGTCTTGCTAAACGGGCCATGCGCGGGGTACCGTCGGCAGCGGTGAACACCCCTGAAGATCTTGAAGCCGTTACCGCTTAGATGCCGGTTGCTACCACATAGGACGTGAAGGAAAACCTCTTTTGACTACTCTCAAACAGAACGAGATGAACCGCTACTCCCGCATCCTCGGCTACGGTGCCGCCCGCGGCGAGGTACTGGTGCACAATAACGACATTGTTGAGGCCATTAACTCTTCGGATGAGTGGATTACTCAGCGCACCGGTATCTCAACCCGTCACCGTGCGAGCGAGAACCAGTCTGTGGCGGATTTGGCGTTCGGATCCGCACATGATGCGCTCGCCGCTGCGGGGGTTGAGGGCGCGGATATTGGTGCGGTGATTGTTTCAACCATCTCGCACCCCTACGCGACTCCTTCTTTGGCGACGTTGGTTGCGGAGGAGATCGGGTCAAAATGCCCCGCCTACGATATTTCGGCGGCGTGCGCCGGTTTCTGCTACGGGATCGCGCAGGCGGACGCATTGGTGCGTTCGGGCGCGGCGCAGAACGTGCTGGTGATTGGTGTGGAGAAGCTGTCCGATTTTATTGATAATACCGAGCGCTCCATTTCGTTTCTGCTGGGTGATGGCGCGGGCGCGGCGGTTGTCGGTGTTTCGGATGAGCCGGGGATCGCCCCGACCGTGTGGGGCTCTGACGGGTCCCGGTGGGGAACCGTGGGGATGACTCACTCTTTGCTGGATATCCGTAACCGTGATTTTGTGCAGAACCCCGTGGGTGAGGATGAGAAGATTTGGCCCACGCTGCGCCAGGATGGGCCGTCGGTGTTCCGCTGGGCGGTGTGGGAGATGGCGAAGGTTGCCCAGCAGGCCCTTGAGGCTGCGGGTATTACCGCCGACGAGCTGGGGGCGCTTATCCCGCATCAGGCGAATGCGCGTATTATCGACCAGATGGCGAAGACCCTGAAGCTTCCCGAGAGCGTGGCTATCGCTCGAGATATTGCGGATGCAGGGAATACCTCTGCGGCGTCTGTGCCGTTGGCGGCGCACCGTCTGCTGCGGGAAAACCCTGAGCTGTCGGGTAAATTTGCTTTGCAGATCGGCTTTGGTGCCGGTTTGGCGTTTGCTGCTCAGGTGGTTGTCTTACCGTAGACTGTGCCGCTGTGAGGCTGGGCCGGAAACGGTGCGGTGAGGGCGGTGAACCTAAAACTTTCCGCGTTCTGGACGCCCCGTGTGCGGCGGCCAGGATTTTCGGGAAAACACCGGGTTTATCGTGTGCATTGAGCGCACAGACACGATAAACTCATGTAGTATGTGTGCGCCTGTTGGGCGTGCCAGGGAAAAGCGGTCTTGCGGCCGTATTGAACAATAAAGGAGCCCCTCAATGGCTAACAAAGAAGAGATCCTTGCTGGTCTGGCAGAAATCGTGAACGAAGAGACCGGCGTTGAGGTTGAGGACGTTCAGCTGGATAAGTCCTTTACCGAGGACTTGGACATCGACTCCATCTCAATGATGACTATTGTTGTGAACGCCGAGGAGAAGTTCGAGGTGACCATCCCGGACGAAGAGGTGAAGAACCTTAAGACCGTTGGTGACGCTGTCGAGTTTATCGAGAACGCCTCCTAAAACAGAAACTGCAGGCGATGGGCGCGGGCCGCACACGCACCGCGCCCATACGTTTATTTCTCTCACCCACCGATATACATGAAGAAAGTGTGAAGATGTCTCGAAAAGTGCTGGTGACCGGCCTCGGCGCGACCACCCCCATTGGCGGCGACGTCCCCACCACTTGGGCGAACGCCCTTAAAGGTGTTTCGGGTATTACGACGATCGACGAGCCCTGGGTTGAAGAATATGATCTTCCGGTCTACATTGCAGGCCGTGTGGCTGTTCCCGCGCAGGAGTCCGAGAGGCTGAGTAAGGTTGAGGCGAAACGCCTTGACCCTTCGGGGCAGCTCGCCCTCATTGCTGCACGTGAGGCGTGGGAAGACGCCGGGTTCTCCGGCCCTGACGCCGAATCTGCTAAGGAAACAGATCCTGTGCGCACCGGTGTTGCTTTTGGCACCGGTATCGGTGGTGTGTGGACTCTGCTGGATGCGTGGGATACCCTGCGGGAGAAAGGGCCGCGTCGTGTGCTGCCGATGACCGTGCCGATGCTCATGCCTAACGGGAATGCTGCAGCGGTTTCCATGAGTTTGAAGGCTCGCGCGGCGGCGCAGACTGTGGTGTCGGCGTGTGCATCGTCGACGGAGGCCATGGAGCTGGGCGTTGAGATGATCCGCACCGGCAAGGCCGATGTTGTGGTGGTGGGCGGCTCTGAGGCCGCTATTCACCCACTGCCGATGGCGGCGTTCGCTAAAATGCAGGCGCTTTCTTCCCGTAATGATGAGCCGCAGAAGGCATCCCGCCCCTACGATACAGACCGTGACGGGTTCGTCATGGGTGAGGGCGCGGCGGCAATGGTGCTGGAGTCACAGGAGCACGCTCAGGCGCGCGGCGCGCGGGTATATGCGGAACTGGCAGGTACCGGCGTCTCAGCTGACTCGTACCATATTACCGCCCCGGACCCGGATGCTTTGGGGGCTACGCGTGCCCTGCGGGAGGCTCTTGAGGATGGGCAGATCGACCCGCAGTCTGTGGTGCATATTAATGCGCACGCAACCTCAACACCGGCCGGTGACCTTCCCGAAGCCACGGCAATGCACGCGGCGTTTGGGGAGCATACGAAGAACATTGCGGTCTCGGCCACGAAGTCAATGACCGGGCATCTGCTGGGCGGGGCGGGCGCGCTGGAGGCGGTGCTGACTGTGCTGGCCCTGCACCACCGCAAGGCGCCCTGCACGATTAACCTGGAGAATAAGGACCCGCAGATCGACCTGGATGTGGTGACCGACGCCAGGGATCTTCCCTCGGGCGAGATCGTGGGCTTGTCGAATTCTTTCGGGTTTGGCGGACATAACGCTGTGGTGGCGTTCCGTTCGGTCGAAAACTAACCGGGGATAGTCCTGGTGCGGACAGGTGGGCGCGGGCAGCCGTGTGCACCCGCCAAGAAGTTCTAACACCAGTGTGCCCCTGGTACGCGGAGATATTCTTACACTACGAATGTAATGGTGCGCGGTTTCCCTGCCGTTTGGCGGGGCAGCCGCGCACCTTGTTCTGTTGTTTGCGGTCTGTTGCCGCACTATACGGGGTAATAATCTTCGGGGAATGTCTGGTGCCGGGCGGGTGCGTGCTGGTAGGGTGAAGAACTACCATTGCACTGAAAAATTATCACCGCACTGAGAAATCACCATTGTGCTGAGAAGGTCACAGCGCTGAGGAACCCCGACTGTAGTCGAGGGCACCCACCGGGTGATAGTGCCAGAACATGCTGAGGATAAACACCATGCCGCTGCCCACTGCCTCCTCCGAAGCATCCGCCTCCGCTGAATATTCGGGCGGGTTTGAGACTCCCGATGAGCACTTCGCTGCCGCAGCATGCTCGTACCGTTCGGTGCGGGTGCACGCCCAGCAGGCCCAGGGGCTGCCCGGGCAGTATTTGGCCGCATACTCGGCAAAGACTCATAAGCTGTATGTGAGCAGCATCTTTAATTTCACCCCCGCCCACGGTTCGACCGTGGCCACTATCGCCCGCGTAAACCCACAGACACTGCAGATTGAGGCGACCGCTAAAATGCCGGTCACCGAAGAGATCCGCACCGAACTTGCGGGGCAGTACCAGTTCCGGGGCGCCTTCGGTATTGATATTGATGACGAGCACGGCACCATCTGGGTGAGCGACGCCAGCTCCTACGCCGTGACCGTGTACCGCCAGAACGCCTTAGAGCAGGGCACCCTGCAACCAGTATGGACCAGCCACGACCCCGCGAAGGGACTATTCGAGCAGGATATTAAACACCCCCGTGAGGTGTATGTAGATGCGGCTAACGGCAAAGCGTTCGTGACCGGGATGGGCGGTTTCTGGGTGATTGACACCGCCACCTTTGAGGTTCAGAAAGTGGACCCGGCCCCGGGTGTGCTCTCGCACCCGATGACAATCGCCCGGGATACTCACAGCGGGAATCTCTACATGGGAGACTACTACCTGGATCAGGTGTATGAGGTAGACCCCACCACCCATACGGTGGTGCGCACCCTACCCGTACCAGCGGGGGACGTTACACATTTTGGGCGGGTAAAAGTACACGGTGTGGTCACCGACCACGCCCTGGACGAAATATATGTGTCAACGCAGGGGTACGAGGGGAAGAACACCGGGGTGCACGTGCTGGATAAGACCACCGGTGCGCTGAAGCGTTTTATCCGGTATGGGGTGACCCCCACCGATATGGTGATTGATGAGAAACGGCACCTGATCTACCTGGGGGATTTTGGGGCGGCCCACACCGCAGAACCCAGTGGCGGGACGGTTGCGGTGATTGATGCGTGCGCCGGTATCGTGGTCGGGCAGGTGCGGGTGGCCTCGGCAAAAATTAACCATCTGACCCTGCTGCCGGACGGCTCGGTGGTGGTGCTCGATAAGGCGGGTGATCATAGGGGCGTCACGGTTGATTTCCATATTGATGCGCTCACCGGCGAGTTTGTGCCTTCGTCCGTCGATACTCATTCGGGGGAACAGACCCGTATTGATGCCGATAGCCTCACAAAATTCTCGGTGCAGGATACCGGGACGAAACCCGGGACGGTGCGCTCTCACCGCGTGAGGCCCCTCGTGACGGGAACCAGCGGCGACGGCTCCACGGTGGGGATGCCCGCAGTGGTGGTACCCGGGCAGACCGTGGAGATTTCGGGGCTCGGCTGGGCTGCTGGCGAGAAACGCCACCCGGATCTGCCGCCCACCTTCCCGGCCCTTAAAATCCCCGCCCAGCTGAGGGTAAAGGCTGACGGTGACATAGTGCACGAGTTCCAGGCAAAACAGCTGGCCCTTGATACGTACTTCATCACCGATTTTCGGGTTCCTACGGCCTGGAAACCCGGCCAGGAACACACCATCACCGTCGAATCCGCCACCGAGCCGGTGCGGTCCGCCTCTGTCACAGTGCGCGTAGCCGAATATCCTCAGGAGCAGCTGGATCGCGAATGCGTTGCCTGCGAGCAGCCGGATACGCGCCCCACCGTGACCCCGTTCGCAGGGTACCCGGTTGCGGGCGGGCACCGTGAGAATCCTCGCGTTCAGGTGTGCGATAATTGAGGCGTTCAATCGTGCTCCGGGGTCGGTGAAATTCCGAACCGGCGGTGATAGTCCGCGAACCGCACCTGCTGTGAGAAGGCATGGCGCGGCCGAACCGGTGAAATTCCGGTGCCGACAGTACAGTCTGGATGGTAGGCAGCACGAGCAAAAATAGTGGAGGACGCGCCCACACTCGCCGCCCGGCTTGGCGGCAGTGGCGTGCGTATCCGGTACCGCCGAGCAGCAAAGGCTCGGTCGGGGCATGTTTTTGTTCTCCCCGGGGCCGCCGCGATCTGCAGCTCGAAAGGGAGAAAATGGAATTTCTGCGGTGGCTCTTCGACGCACAGATCTATGTGGGGAACCAGTCCCTGCTGGTGCGCGAAGTTCTCGGTAACGCGTTTGGCCTGGCATCGGCGCTGGGCGGGATGCGGCGTAAGGTGTGGGCGTGGCCGGTGGGTATTATCGGCAACCTGCTGCTATTCACCGTTTTTATGGGGGCGTTTTTTGGCAGCCCTAACCCCGTGAACATGCTGGGCCAGGCGGGACGGCAGCTCATGTTCATCACCGTATCGGTGTGGGGCTGGTATCGGTGGCGGCAAACCCGCGTAACAGGCGGTGCACACGCTCAAGGTACGGCGGTCGTACCGCAGTGGGCCTCCGGGCGGGAACGGGCGGGACTAATCACTGTGATGGCCGCAGGGACTGTGGGTCTCACCCCGGTATTTCGGGCAATGGGCTCGTATGAGCCGGTGTGGTCTGATGCCTGGATTTTTACCGGTTCGCTGCTGGCAACCTACGGTATGGCACGCGGCTGGGTTGAATTCTGGCTCATCTGGGTGGCTGTAGACCTAGTGGGGGTGCCGCTGTTGTGGGGCGCCGGGTATTACGCCACCTCGCTCATGTACGTGTTTTATGGGTGTTTCACCCTTGTCGGGTTTTTTGTGTGGTGGCGCACCCGCAACCGGGAAACACAGCGTACCCGTGTGCAAACGCAGTTCCCGGATATTACGGTCAAGGTGGAGGCGAGTAAATAATGGTTTCGGTAACGCACACTCTGGTGAATGATCTTGACTATTCCGCTGCGGAGTACGGGCATGTGGACGGTGTACCCTCCCCGTACACGCTCAGCATCCCGGATGGGCCCCTCACCGATGAGCAGGCGATGCGTTTGGCGTTAGACGCTGCACGGTGCGGTATCCGCGGGGCGAACCCGCTGGTGGGTGCGGTTATTACGGGCACGGACGGGCGGGTGCTGCACGTGGGCTGGCACCGCGGGGCAGGCACCCCTCACGCTGAAGCGGATGCACTGGCACAGGCACGGGCTGCAGGTACCGACCTGAGGGGTGCAAGTATGTATGTGAGCCTTGAGCCGTGCAACCACACCGGGCGCACCGGGCCCTGCTCATACGCGATTGTGGCCGCAGGGGTGCGGCGTGTGCGCTACGCTTACCCCGATACTACCTCCGCAGCCGGGGGAGCGGCGCATCTGCGCGATAACGGTGTGGACGCGCAGCTGATGGAAGGGTTTTCAGCTGACTCGTACCTGCTGAATGAGCGCTGGTTTATTGCCGCCGCCGAGCGCCGCCCGTTTATTACGGCTAAATCGGCTTCCACCCTGGATGGGTTTATTGCTGCCGCTGATGGCACCAGCAAGTGGATTACCGGCCCCGCCGCCCGCATTGATGGGCACCTGGTGCGCCACCGTGCCGATGCGGTCATGATCGGGACCCGCACCGCCCTTACGGACGACCCTTCCTTGGATGCCCGCCGCAGCGACGGGAGCCGTTTTACGAAGCAGCCTTTGCGGGTGGTGATGGGCCGACGCGAAATCCCTGAATCCTACCGTATTCGCGGACTTGCAGCAGAAGGCCCATATGACCCGGACCGGTTTTTGCAGGTGTTCACCCACGACCCGTTTGAGCTGCTGAGCACCCTGTACGATCGCGGGGTGCGGCACCTTATGATTGAGGGCGGCCCCGGCATGGTGGGGTTATTCGCGGGTGAAGACCTGGTTGATGAGATGATCTGGTACCGCGCGCCTCTGCTGCTGGGGCACGGCAAGAGCGCCGTGTACCGTCTGAGCACCGGCACCCTGGCCAATGCCCCACGGCTGCACCTGGACGATCTGGGGATGTTCCCGGCTGTACGGGTGCTGGGGGCAGATACCGCAACTCACCTGGTTCCGGTTCCGCGCGGCGACTACCAGAACCCCGGGGCCAGGCGGGTACTGGAACGGTGCACAGAGTGCTACGCCCCCGAACCCCGCGAGGACGGGTGAGGGATGCATCATAAGAGGGCGCATCCGCAGAGTGAAAAGTTAGCCGGAACGGGAATAAACCGGCGCGTGTGCGCCGTTAGAATGGATTGGGTGCCACTAGCTGGCGTGACGAGGAGAGAAATGTTTACAGGAATTATTGGTGCTTTAGGCACTGTAGAGTCGGTGACGCCGGTTCTGGACGCTCAGGGTAGAGATACTGGTGCCGCGCACATCACCATTAACGCTGGTGATATTGTTGCCGATCTGGGGCACGGCGGTTCGCTGGCCGTTAACGGTGTGTGCCTGACCGCCATTGATCTTCCCCACCTGAGCGAAGGGCAGTTTAGGGCCTACGCCATGGGTGAGACTCTGGCCCGCACCAACCTGGGGGCTCTCGTACCCGGTTCGCACGTGAACCTTGAACGGTGCATGCCCGCAGACGGCCGTTTTGACGGGCACGTGGTACAGGGGCACGTTGATGGAACCGCAACCGTCGTCTCGGTGACGGATCATGACGCGTGGCGTACTGTCCGCTTCGCCGTGCCTGCCGAGTTCGCCCCATATTTGGTGCAGAAGGGGTCAATTACGGTCTCGGGTGTTTCGCTGACCGTCACCGCCGTCTCCGGCCCCGCCCAGAAGCAGCACTGGTTCGAAGTTGGGCTGATCCCCGAAACTCTCGCCGCCACTAACCTGGGGGAGCTCACCGTGGGGGACACCGTGAACCTGGAAACTGATGCACTAGCCAAGTATGTGGGACGCCTGCTGGCATTCGACACCCCGCAGGCGCGGGAACACACCGCCGCGAACGGGCCCGGCCGGACACTCGATACGGTTCAGAGCGCAGTCGATGCGATTGCCGCCGGGGGCGCAGTGGTCGTGGTAGATGATGAGAGCCGCGAGAATGAGGGCGATATTATTTTTGCGGCCGAACACGCCACCGAGCAGCTGATGGGTTTCACCGTGCGGCACACCTCCGGGGTGATTTGCGCCCCGATGAGCGCCTCCCGCGCCGATAAACTGAACCTGCCCCCGATGCTCGCCCATAATGAAGACCCGAAAGGTACCGCCTACACTGTCTCATGTGACGCGCGTATGGGGGTCAGCACCGGTATTAGCGCCGCCGACCGTGCCCGTACCGTCCGGGTACTGGCCGACCCGTCTGCAACCCCAACCGATATTACCCGTCCAGGACATATTTTCCCGCTCCGCGCGGTAGCAGGCGGTGTGGCCCAGCGCCCCGGGCATACCGAAGCAGCCGTGGAACTGTGCCGTACCGCGGGGCTTTCGGGGGTGGGCGTTATCGCCGAGCTGGTGCACGATGACGGCTCAATGATGCGTTTCGACGCGCTGCGGGCTTTCGCCACCGAACACAGCCTGCCGATGGTCTCCATCGAAGATCTCATCGCCTACCTGAAGGAGAGCGCATGAGCCCAGAACCGAAACCTGCCGCCTCCACGGGGCAGGGCTGGGAGGGCCTGAACCTTCCCCCGGAGCAGGAGCAGGCCGTCGCGGACGCCGCCGCATCCTACATCGCCTCACCCCTGGATACGGTACCGATGCCCAGCCCGCAGCTGATCGAAACCACCTACGAGGTGCCGGTTCCCACCCCGCACGGTGTATTTGGTGTACGCGCCTGGCTTTTCGCCGACGGCGCCGAACATATTACCGCCCGCGCCCTCAACGATGACGGCACCCCCACCCCGTTCACCGGCACAGGCACGGAGCCGCCAGCACCAGCAGTGCGCATCCACTCGGAGTGCGCCACCGGCGACATTTTTGGTTCGTACCGGTGCGATTGCGGTCCGCAGCTTGAAAACGGCCTGCGCATTATCGCCCAGCAGGGCGGC
>ERZ773067.2012-NODE-2012-length-10505-cov-4.125742_pt1 | contig 10505 bp, 10 predicted proteins | sample MGYA00580622_ERZ773067 | MGnify/ENA primary metagenome ERZ773067 (study PRJEB29015, sample SAMEA2737998) | human oral metagenome | biome: human oral; feature: human-associated habitat; material: dental | place: China | collected 2113 ...
GCCGGAGGGACCCCCTTCGCTTGGGGCGGGCGTGCAGCCCGCCCCCGCGAGGCAGGCGCCCAGGGCCGCAGCCAGGCCGAGGAACGTCCGTCGTCTCACCTTCGCCCCTCCTTCCCCTTCGCTATGATCGCATCAGCGTAGCTCCCACCTGAAAGGAGTGCTACCGCGCATGAGTGTACACCGTTCTGGTTTGATCGGACAAGACCAGCTCGGCGGGGTGTATCGCCTGCCCAAAGACCCACGTGTTGAGGTCGATGCCGTACAGGTCGTGGAATGAGGCCCATACCAGCTGGGAGCAGTAGAACCTGTCGCGCGTCTCGACGTCGAAGAAGTTGTAGTTGTACGGCTTACCGCGCTGTCCGGCGCACCACTCTGCGGCAGCGGCGTCCTGGGCCAAAGTGGTTGAGTTGACGGTTAGGCCAATGGTCACGGTATACCTGTCATCCCAGCGATTTTTCCCAAACTGTACCCCATCCTGGAGGGACTCGACCACCTGCTCCCTGTTGTAGACGATCGCGGCGTGACCTGATGGAACCGACCCCATGTATGGGTCGGTCGTAACAAGGATCTCGCCCTTTCTTGTGGGATAGACACCGCTAGTCGTTGAGTTGATCGAATTGGTTGATTCGGTTGAATTGACGGTCATCCGCAGATCATTGACACTCCCCTTATCGGGAACCACATCCTGCTGCAATGCACTATCCCAGAGGTCCGTGACTTCCTCTTCGGGAAACACGTCCTCAGGGGCAGGGCTAGGGCTGGCAAGCACGGGCGTAGCCATGCCAAACACACATGTCGCCGCCAGAAAGACCGCCACAAGGAGCTTGTAGATTCTCTTACTCTTCATTCTTAGGCCTCCTTTTTGAGAGGTTTTGGAAGCGAGAAACATAACGACTTGAAACCCTTTGGTCTATCTCGAAAGCTGCTTATCTCAACATCCCAACGTAATCACGCCGTCGTGCAGTGAGGGCCACCTTGGAAGAGCGCGACGGCACCCTAAACTGTTTTGTCATTGAAGATTGCGGGCCTCATGGCTACGCCTCCTTCCACACAACAATTTGTGTTTGCCTTCGTAAATTGTAAAAGATTTCAGTAATTTATCGTAGTTAATAAATTGTTTGTAACAAGCTAGAAAGTTCCATTTCGAGACGTGACTCACCTTGGGTGTGCTCGACCTGTCACAGCTCTGGTAGTCGGAGTAATCCAGTCGGCAGCAGGGATAGATGCCCGCAAGGGGTCAATCGCTCTGGATTCGCCACTTCGATTTCGTTCAAAATGGGCTCCTCATAGTTTAGCAGGTAGCACAAGGGAGGGCCGTTGGGGGGTGTAGCTTTCGTGGCGACCGGACGGTATCATTCCGCGCCAGGTCGGCGAGCATGCGAACACACTCCCTACCTTCCGAAGGCGACAAATCTCATCAGATCGACAAGCCCATGGGCGATCATGGCGGAGGCAACATCCCTTCTCCTCTGCAGAACGGCAAACGGCAGCCCAAAGAGCAGTGCCAAGACGGCAGACTCCACCAAACCGTATTGATGTGCCAGGGCATGGGGAACGACCATCATAAACCACATCGTGAGCGTCCGTGGCCTTGACCTATCCCTGCCATACGTAGCTAGACAGAAGACCATGAACGCAGCCCTGCAGACCACCTCCTCCATAATGGCAGGGCTAAGGCTTGCTATGAGCTTGTCCATCGAGAGCGACGGGACAATGGGAGCATTGCTCATGCCAAAAAGGCAGTTGACGACCCCGAGAGACACACCCACGACAACCCCCACGACGATGCTAACCAGCACCGCCCCCTTGCCACCTTCCCTGATGATCGCAAAGCCGCCGACACTACCATGCACGCCAAACATTGCCATCGAGCAGACGAGCGTTGAGGCAAACACGAGCGCTGCCCCGGCAGAAAGACTGTGACTAGCTACCGATGTGGAGATTGCGGCAGCCAATGCCAGAGCAAGCGAAACCCCAACCTGCCTCGGCTGGGGCCTTTCATAGTTGAGCAGCATATACACGGACAAAGCTGATGCCCACACGAGCAGCACAGGCCAGAGCAGCACCGAAAAGCTGAGGTAGAGCACGAAAAAGATCGCGAAGACACCCCACAGCAGGATGGACGGAGCTATCGCCTTTCCCTTGTTCACCCTGCCGACCTCCTCTAGGATGCCAGCTCCTCCACGGCATCGCCGACTGTCTCCATCCGAGGTACCATGCGTATGCCTCGACCCATCGCTCACCGTAATGACTTGCCGGCGAGCTGAAGGTTATGGTACATCTATGCCTGCAAAATGTGCAAGACATGTATAGGATAACTTACCACTTCTGAAAGGACACGGACATGGCGAAGAAGGTAGGGAAGGTACTGCTGAGGATCTTTGTGTCCCTCGTCTGCGTCATCGTGCTCATTGCCGTCACGATATTTGGCCTTCGTTGGTACAACGGCAGCAAGTACACGATCATGCAGCGGGCCTCGTCGGTGCGCGAGACCCAGTACGAGACGAACGACTCAATCCGAGCTATCAAGGGCGCCTACCTCAAGGGCTTTCACTTCATCCCGAAGGAGCGCACGCACCCGGGCACCGTCGTCGTCTACGGGGGCTCCGAGGGCTCGCCGGGATACGAGCAGGCAAAGGCGATCTCCGAGCAAGGCTATGAGGTTCTTGGCCTCTACTTCTGGGGGCAGGAGGACCAGGCTCCCACCCTCGCAAACGTCCCGCTCGATCAGTTCGAGGAGGTTCAGACCTACATAAGGGACAACGTAGACCGGCCGACCCCGATCACCGTTATCGGCACGTCGAAGGGCGCCGAGTTCAGCGCCGAGCTTGCCGCACACGGCTTTGCCATTGATAACCTCGTGAACTTCACCCCAGCAGACCACAGCTATGCCGGCCTCGACTACACGAGCCAAAACGAATTCCCGAGCTTCACCTACCGGGGTCAGGCTGTGCCCTTCGTGTCGCTTCGCAAGGCGGATCCCAGTGCCTCGGCAAAGCTCATGTGGGACCTCGCGACAAACTATCCGCCCTCGTTTCGCGCGTCCTATGAGTCCGCTGCCGCCAACGCCGACGACGACACGAAAATCGACCTGTCCGGCTTTAGGGGCAACGCCCTCTTCTTCGCAGGGGATCAGGATGCCATGTGGCAGGGCGACAGCTCGGCAAAGAACCTCGCCTCCCAGTCGGACTCTTTCGAGGCCCATATCTATTCCGGTGCTGGCCACGCATTCTCTGATCACCTTCCCGAGTATGGCAGCGGTTGGGAGATCATGCTCGGCGGAACGGCCGAGGCCGGAGCCAAGGCTCATGCAGACTCGATGAGAATCCTCCTTGACCGCCTGTCCCAGTGGCACGGCCAGATCTGAGGCGGGGTCTTGTGGACCTCTGACGCATGCTGATCTTCTGTCTACGTCGCCATGCGGCAGAGCCGAGCGGCGGCGGATCCTCGCGCTCGGTGCCTCCGGTGCACTTCTGTCAAACCAGCTTGAGAGCGCAGGGCCCTTCGCGCTGCCGCCACGCGGGGCCGCCGTCTTGGGGATGGGCGGCAGCGTCCATATGGCCGAACGCTCAGCCATATGCTATGATGGCGACATCGTAGCCCACGAAAGTGAGGCCTTATGGGTAAGAAGTTGTTCAGAAAGTTTATGTGCGTGCTCCTCGCCGCCGTCCTGGCGCTCAATCCCCTCGACACAAAGGCGATTGCCTCGGACTATGCGCCGACGTACACGGTAACGACAGAGGCAGCGCCCACCCTCGACGGTCTGGGCGTGAGCTTGAAGGGCGTCTTCGGGTCCATAGCAGTTGGAGTTGGCGTCGGAGGCGCCACGGTGGCGGCCGATGCGATGCACGACGCACAACAGCAGGAGGCGCGCAGGGACCCAGAGACTGGGAGGGAGTACAAGAAGCCCAAGTCAGGAAGCCACAAAGAGAAAGCTGACAATGCTCCCTCGTGGGCATTAGGAGAGCGGCCTTACGTCGGCGAGAACGGCAAGGAGTTTGCTAGGCGTGTAATGGACAAATATTTTGGCGAGGGGAATTGGGATCCCAAAGATAATGGGCCAACGAGTGATTATAACAGGATAAAAAAGTGGGGTGACAGGGCCTTTGAGTAAGGTCTATCTCTTGCAGCACTACTACGACTATGGTAAGGAGAGCGAGCACGAGGAGGTGAAGGAACTCGGCGTGTACTCGACGAGGGAGCTCGCCGAGGAGGCGAGGGACAGGTACGCCGCGCTCCCGGGCTTCAGGGACTTCCCGCTTGACTGCTTCTTCATCGCGGAGCCGACCCTCGACAAGGACGCTGGGTGGGAGGAGGGCTTCGTCTCCTGCTGACGGCGGGGCGGCCCCCGCAGCGGGGGCCCAAGATGGAGGGAAGGGGTGAGGGCGCCTTGGCCAGGAAAGTGTACTACTTAGTGCACCGCTACAGGTACGGCAAGGACGACGAGCACGTGGAGGGAAAGCGGATCGGCATGTACTCGACGAGGGAGCTCGCCGAGGAGGCGGCAGACAGGTACCTCCCGCTCCCGGGCTTTAGGGACTACCCGCGCGAGTGCTTCCAGATAAGCGAGTTCGTCGTAGACAGGGACATGGCGTGGACGGAGGGGTTCTCCGTCCCGTCCTACCACGTCAACCCGCTCCCCGAGTCCGTGGCCTGGCCTGACTAGGGTTTAGCTGGGTTCCAGATGCAGCGGCGCATCCCCCGTGAGGCGTGTCGAGAGTCTCTGGGGCAGACATCTTCAGCCTATCCCGCGCCGTCGCTCTTGCGGTAAGCTGGTAGATATGATGCGCGGTCAGAAGCCAGCTGGGCTCTCCCTTGGGCGAGAGTCCACGGTGATTGGGGTGACAGGGCCTTTGAGTAAGGTCTATCTCTTGGAGCACTACTACGACTACGGCGAGGAGAGCGAGCACCAAGAAGTAAGGGAGCTCGGCATGTACTCGACGAGGGAGCTCGCCGAGGAGGCGGCAGACAGGTACCTCCCGCTCCCGGGCTTTAGGGACTACCCGCGCGAGTGCTTCCAGATAAGCGAGTTCGTCGTAGACAGGGACATGGCGTGGACGGAGGGGTTCTCCGTCCCGTCCTACCACGTCAACCCCCTGCCCGAGTCTGTTGCCTGGCCGGACTAGCCGGACTGGCGTGGGACCACGTCCTCAAGACCCGGAAGTCTGTCAAGATCCTCGCCTAACCCATCCGCCCTGGTAGCAGGCCGGCGCATGTGACGTACGAACAAAGAGCTGATTCGGCAAGGCAGTCAAGGAGACTGCCTTGCCCTGCCGTTAGTGAAGCCAATTTATGGCCTTCTGACATATGGGCTCATTTTTGCCTGCGTTCTATGGCCATGCAGACCTTGCACACTTGGAGGACCCCATTAAAGTGCACGCTTTCGTCACCTTAAAGAAGTACTAACTGGTCTTTTATCGATCGACATGACGAGAACGCGCACTTTTGAGAGCCCTTCATTTTGAACTTCATAGCCCTCCCGCAAGAAAGGCCCCCGCCCAATGAAAGGCCGCGCCGGGCACATCGCAGCGGATGCGCCCGGCGCGGACCTTGGGGATCTGTCACGGCAGGCAGGCGCCCGCCACGCGACCAGAATTCACTACGCGATCATGTTGCCGTACTTGTTGATGTCCTGTATGACCTTGAACGCCTGGTCGACGCTCACGGGAGCGACGGTTGCCTCGAAGTTCGTGGTCGTGCCATCGGTCGTCGCAATGCCGCCGCTCAGGCCGATGGTACCGTCTCCCTTGTTCGTAACGGCGATGGCCACGGCGTTGCCCGAGACCGCGTCCGTGACGGTGATGATATTACCCTCGTCCTCTGCCTTGCCCATGAAGCTAATGTAATCGCCAGAAGAGGCGAGGATGAACAGGCCGGCCTTGGACCCGTCGGCGTTGCAGATCCAGTAGACCCCCTCGTCGTCCGTATCGGTCCCCATGTAGGCCTCAGTGATCTCGTCCTTGGAAATCGTGAAGTCACTTGCCTCGCCAGCATTCGAGTCCTTGGAGCTGGAGCTCGAGCTGGAACTGGAGTTGCTAGAGCTGGAACTCGAGTTGCTAGAGCTGGAACTCGAATCCTTGCTTGAGGCAGAGCTTCCTGAGCCAGAATCTTTTGAGCTTGTGTTACCCGAGCTGGAGCTGCTTGCTGTGTTCTGCGAGCCACCGCTTGAGTTACCCTGCGAACCACCGCAGGCACTCAGGGGTATGCAGGCTAGCGCAAGCGCAAGCCCAACGGCAACGATCCTGGCACGAACTTCCTTCTTCATGGTAACTTCCCTTCTAAACGCCCGTTCCCTATCTTGCAGGCAAGGTCACTCTCCTCGCTTACGCCTTGTGCAGATGAGCATGACAAGGACCTTGATGGAGACGCGACCTTCCTCTGCGACCAAGAAGATAGTAAGCTCGCTTCGAGAAAGATGAGTCATACCAAAGTATCATGGGCCCCAGGATCGCTTCGCGACCTACAGGATGCCCAGCTGCTGCGCCGCAGTCCTCGCCTTTGCGCGGGAGGTGACACCAAGCTTCTGCATGATATGGCTGACATGCGACTTCACCGTGGGGAGCCTGATCCCAAGAACCTCTCCGATTTTTGCGTTGGACATATCCGAGGCAAGGAGCCTAAGGACCCTCTCCTCTGTGGGCGTGAGTGGTCTTGCGAGCCTCATGGGCTCCCGCAGGAAATCTGGATAGAAGGATGCCGTACGCCGCGTTGCGGCAAGCAACCGACGCATGAACGTAGGGTCCTTGCTCCACTCTACGGTCTGCAGCAGCGGAAGAACCGCAATGTCGAAGGTAGAGATAGGCTGCACGAAGGAATAGGACTGGGCCACGTCGAGCGCCTGTCCCAGCGAGTCTTGCCACTCTCCGACGTCGACTGGTCCATCGGGCTCTTGGCGCAGGCGCCACTGGGCGATCGCCTCGATCACGTGAAGTGTGATACCGTCGATGGTCCTGTGCGTCTCGGATAGTATACGGCGCCATGGGGCGAGCACCAACAGAGCATGCGCGGCATCCCCCAAGGCAAGCTCGACTTGAGCAAGTGTCAGGTAGCGGTACCGGTCCATAACGAAGGGGGTGAGCAGGTCCGTTGGTGCCTTGCTGCGATGCCAGCTCTCCCAGGCAGTCCTGTCACCTCGCCTAAGATCGATGCGGGCGAGCGCGGCGTCGATGTTGGGCAAGAAAAAGCTCTCCCCACGCTCCACAAAGCCGCGTCGCAGCACCGTTAGGGTCTGGCGGGCGTCATCGGCCGAACCCGAATCGAGCTGAACGCGAGCTATGAGGCTTGTGGCGGCAAACTCTATGTCGGGTGTCCCATGAAGGCAGATCTCGGGAATCGTCGCGGCCAGCGTGAGTACAGAGGCCCTGACATCCTCGCCGCGCGTGAAGCGGCTCTCGGTGATCGCGCATAGCGGAAGTCCCACACCGTCCCTGCCGAGCACGCGGGCGACCGGCTTCGCAAGGGTCTTATAGAGCATCCAGTCATGTCGCGACCACTCGCTGAAGTCACGACCCCCGTTCATGATAGACGGCAGGCCACTGGTAACGGAGAACGAGAAGACATCGCGATCCAGAGAACCGCTCCCCAGGGCGCGCGCCGCTGACACCAGGAGCTGAGACAAGGAAGAGTCTGGCCTAAAATTCAAGGCAACGTCCAGGTAGAGGAGGTCGGACTCTGCGGCACGACGTCGCCTTGCCGTCACGTCTTTCTCACTCGCATAGGCCTTGAGCCTATCGTACCAGTACCGTGAGGCGGGGTAGTCCGCCAAAAGCAGCATGAGCATGCTCATGCCCATCATAAGGTCCGGGGACGAGGCGATGTCGTCCTCAGGCAACGCGAGGTAATATGGTGCCAGCTCACGGAAGTACCCCCTGCGGGGATTCAGGCGCGAGTGGCGCTCGAGGAGCTCTATGACCTTATGACGCTCGCCGCACAGGTCATGGCAGCGAATGGCCAGAACGTGATCGCCGCTCTGCTCAAAGTACATCGCCGCTCGCGCATAGAGCGCCTGACGCTCGGGCCTGCTCCACTCCTGTTCCATCTGCCAGATCAAAAACGACTGCCAGAGGGGCCAGAACGTCAGTCTGCCAAAGGCATTCTGACTGAACATGCGCGTATCACGCTGGAGTCTCCCCATGATTGACTCCACGCGCGGGTTGCTCGTAAGCACCTCGGCCAGACCCGCGTCAAAGTACTCGAATGGCGACACGCTCAGCATGAGCGAGCGTTCCTCAAGTGAGAAGTCAGCATATATGACCTTCTGCAGATAATTGAAGATTCGCGTCCTCACCGACTCGTAGACATCCTCGGAGAAGCGAGCCGCCCTCATGCCCCGAGCCGCGCGTCGACCGAGCTCGTCTAACACAAGCGTTGCCATGAGCGGATAGCCCTCGGTCAGCTGGATGATCTCGCTCAGCTCATCGCGGGAGAGCTCAAGCCCCCGCCCGCGACTGACCTCCTCAAGAGCCGTCGAGTCGAGCGTCAGGTCTTCGGGCTCGATGGTCAGCTCCGTGCGCTCCGCCTCATACTGGACTAACCAGCCCGGCAGAGGACAGCGCCCACAGAGGATGAACCGTGAGAGGGGGTGCGTCCTTATCTGCTCGCTCAAGGCGTCCTCCCCCGCCTTGTCGATGCTCTGCAGATTGTCAACAAGCAGCACCCCGCCGCCGGGCGAGGAAACCGCTTTGCCGTCCGAGACCATAGGGGAAGCCGTTCCGTGAGGGATGGGTGCGCTTCGCTCATCGGGGAGAACGCCTGCGAGCCTGCGCGCAAAGTCAGGAGCGCCCGCATCGAGGCTCTTGTACTCGATGCCCCCACGCCTCAGCAGTTCGATTGCGCTTGAGGTCTTGCCGCACCCCGCCGGTGCGCTGAACAGGATGACGCGACAGCCTCCAATCGCATCAGAAAAAAGCTCGGAGAGGCTCTGGGTAATGGCGATGGGATTGTCAGCCATCATCGGACTCCTCGCATGCGAAGCGAGCGGCCCTACCGGGGCGTCAACCCCATCCATTGCCGCTTCTTTTCGTCACAACACTTTAACTCTAGCATCAAGGTCTTCATATACATCTGAATAGTACTATACCGTAAGCGAACACGCACATGGACATAAACCTAAAGCTATATTGAAGCATATGGAGGGACAGGCACGCCATAACCCCAGCCCTTCGACACTGCCTGACACTACGGGAAGGGTCGCCTACGCGAGAACAGACATGATCAGAGGAACTGCCCGGTGCGCAAGGTAGAGCGGAATATTCAGCATTGTGCCGTCACACGAGAGCTCCCTCATGGAAAACCGCACTCGCACAGGTGTGCCCTCCGGGTGCCTTTGGGCGTAGTGGCGCAGACTACGGGCCGTGACCGACGTACCCGACTTGACCTCCATCGGAACGATGGCATTGCCGATCTGCGCGATGAAGTCAACCTCGTGGCGCGGCTTGTTGCTCGTCCAATAGCGAGGTGTCACGTCCAGCTGGGGAAGGAGGGCCTGAAGCGCGTAGTTCTCTGCAAACGCTCCCTTGAACTCCAAGAAGAGGGCATCCTCTTGGGTAAACGCCGAGGCCGCAAGCCGGGAAAGTCGCCTCAGGAGCCCCACATCGAGGGCGTACAGCTTAAACCGTAATTCCCGCCTCTATTTCTTACCACACGGAAGCGGGATCTCCACCGGGCATGTGGCCCCGATGGCCTTGTAGAGCTCGTTCGCGACCGACGTGGGCTCGCAGGTGATCACCTTGTCGTCGTATACCTTGCACTTCTGGTTGCGTGCGGCCGCCAACACCTGCGGCATCGACGATGCTCTCGCGGGGAGCCTCGACTGCAGGCGGCACAGCAGCGCCGTCGCGCAGAACGTGAGCAGCAGGTGGCCCCTCAGCGCCTCCTCGGAGTGGACGCGCACCGGCAGCAGCGAGGCGTAGTTCTTGCCCACGTCGAAGACCTGCTCGATTCGCTGGCGGGCGCAGTAGGCGCCGAGCACGTCGGGGGCGGCTATGTCAGCGGTCGAGGCGAGCACGAACACCCCCATCCGCTCCATCCTCTCGTGCACCTGCTCGGGCGTGAGCCCCCTCTTGCCGGCGCGCCCGTAGAGTCTGTGCTGCTCCTGGCCGCGCGCCTGCATGTCCAGGCACAGGTAGAGCCAGCCTGCCACCCCCGGCACGAGCTCGGCCTCGACCCGCTCGACGTAGACGTAGCGCCCGCCGTGCGCAACCAGGTTGCCCGCTTCGCGCACCCCCGCCAGGCGCTCGGCGACGACCCTCTTGTAGGGTTCCACGTTGGGCTTGAGCCTGGTGAGGAAGCTGATCCCGGCGGCCTCCATGGCGCGCACGTTGGCGGCCGACCAGTAGCCCGCGTCGAGCACCGCCCACGACGCGGGCAGCCCCGCCACCGCGAGCTCGGCGAACGTGCGCTCCAGCGTGGTGACGTCCACGACGTTGCCCGCCGCCACGCGCAGGTACACCGGCAGCCCCGTGGACTGCTCGAGCACATAGGTGAGGCGGCACTCCTCGCTGACC
>ERZ773067.2014-NODE-2014-length-10503-cov-2.695540_pt1 | contig 10503 bp, 9 predicted proteins | sample MGYA00580622_ERZ773067 | MGnify/ENA primary metagenome ERZ773067 (study PRJEB29015, sample SAMEA2737998) | human oral metagenome | biome: human oral; feature: human-associated habitat; material: dental | place: China | collected 2113 ...
CCCAATCAATGTTACATTGGCTGCTTTTACCATGGCATCGGCCGCTTCAATGGCTCCCACCAATCCCTTTGTTTCCACCATGCCTAATGCATCTGCATTCATATTTGAACCCCCTTATGGTCTGATGATTCAGGATACACCGATTTTCCGGCGCTTCTTTAAATATACGGTGTTGTGGCGGACTTGGGCGCTTCTCCCAATGCCCCCAGCATCTTCTTTCCCGCCTCAATGGAGGCCCGCACCGCCTGACGCACTGCACCGGAATCTCCTGTGAAGGTGAGAATCACCTCGTTGGAGTAGCTGGTGCCGTTTTTGGGGGAGCAGTACCCCACTACCTCCACATTGGCTGCCTTTACTGCAATATCCGCCAAAACCGCGCCAATGGCTGCAGGACCTGCACAGGTCATGCCAAAGGCCTTGCCCACAGGGGCCCCCAGAGCCTTTTCCAAACAGTAGCTGGCCCTTGCGGTATACTGAAACTCCAAATGTCCTGCATCATTGGAGTACACATCTCCAAAATATTTGGGAAGCACCTGCAGGGCAATCTCCACTGCTCTTCTGGCATCAGACACATCCTCTGCGCCGATGTAGATCAGGCTTCCGTGTCCGGCTCCCCCCTTGGTATCCCTGGCCAGCTCCACAGAGATCACCTCTGTATTGGTGGCCTTTACCGCCTCATCCACAGCCCAGATCTGGGGACCGGCCCCCACTCTGCCGCCAACGATGCCGACGGAACGGTACTTTCCAAGCTTCATAATATCCACCAGCATGGGATCCACGCTGGCAACCACCAAACCAATGGTATCTCCAATGGCTGTTCCCACAAACTCAGTCATTCCAATGGAACTGCCGGACTCCTGAAGGGGGCTTTCCTTTTGTTCCCCGATCCCCAGCTCCGCAGAAACCTGCTTCATGACTTTCTCAATTAACTGCTGATCCATTTTTTTCCTCCATGACTTAACCGCCAATAATACATTGTAAGCCGCAGTCTTCCACCGCCTTCTTACATTCCTCTAAATCCTTAGGCGACATATTCTTTAGTTCCTTTAGTGTATACTCCCTGCCCATCAGCCCATACTTGTTTTCTCCAAAGGAGTGGTATGGCAAAAGATGAACCGTCTGAACCCCGGTAAGGGTTTTGGCAAAGTCCGCAATATCCCTGATCTCCTCCACAGAGTAGTTAAAGCCCGGAATTACCGGAACACGAACCACTGTTTTGGAAATCTTTGCAATTTCCCTGGCATTTTTTAAAACCAGATCATTGGTCACACCGGTATACTCCTTATGCTTGTCCCGATTCATATGCTTAATATCCAAAAGTACCGTATCCACATAGGGAATCACCTGGTCAATGGCTTCCCTGCTTCCCACCCCTGTGGTTTCCATGGCTGTATTCCATCCCTGGGCCTTGCATCCTTTTAGAAGCTGGGAGGCAAAATCAGACTGCACCAAAGGCTCCCCTCCGGAGAGGGTGATGCCCCCTCCCGAGTGCCTGTAGGTGGTGGCATCCTTTTTCAATTCCCGGATCAACTGCTGAACCGACATTTTCTTTCCCTTCAGCACCAGAGCCGAGACGGGGCAGACATGGGCGCAGTCTCCATTTCCCTGACATAAATCCCGATTCACAAAGTTTTTGTTTTCTCTGCTCAGAGCATGGTTTTTACAGGCAGGGATACAGCGTCCGCAGTGGATACAATCCTCTGCCTTATACATAAGAACCGGTTCCAGACTTTGGGATTCCGGATTGCTGCACCACAAGCAGGAAAGAGGACAGCCCTTCAAAAACACAATGGTGCGGATTCCCGGCCCGTCATGCAGGGAAAACCTTTGTATATTGAACACAGCACCTGTCAGATTATAATTGATTGACTCCATGTCCTGCCCCCTTTGCTAGACTGCCCCCCTGTAAAAACCTTTCCAGGGGGAAACACGGGTTAATTGAAAGTCTGCTCTGTACGGCTGATAATATCATCCTGTACTTCTTTGGCAAGAACCGTAAACTGAGCGCTGTATCCGGCCACTCGAACCACCAGATCCTTGTAATCCTCAGGATTCTTTTGGGCCGCCAGCAGGGTTTCTCTATTGATAACATTAAACTGTACATGCATTCCCTTGTGGTCAAAATAGGAACGAACCACAGAGGAAAATCTTTTCAGTCCCTCATCTCCTTCCAGTGCAGAGGGAAGGAATTTCTGATTGTACAGGGTTCCGTTGGAATAGTTGGCATGATCCAGCTTGGCCACAGACATGGCTGCTGCCGTAGGTCCATTGGTATCCTTTCCCTGTCTGGGGGATACGCCGTCTGCCAGGGGTGCTTTTGCCAGTCTGCCGTCGGGCAAGGCTCCTACATCCTTTCCAAACAATACATTGGCCGATACGGGATAGCATCCTGCCTGGAACTGTCCGCCTCTGGGATTTTTATACCGCTCCACCTCATGGGAGTAGATCTGTCCGCAGCGTCTGGCAATCATATCCACCTCGTCCTCGTCATTGCCGTACCAGGGCGTCTTTTCCATGATCCGCTTAATCTGGGCATACTCTTCATTGACACAGGATGCCTCCGGCTTTCCTTCCGCCGGTGTGGGCCAGTGACAGGGCTTGGGAGCAGAAAGCTGGGCCTGGAGCTGGGCCAGGTTGATGGAGCCGTTATTGCTGAGAATCCGCTTCACAGCCTCGTAAATCCTTGCCTCATCATCCACAGCGGCTACTGCTGCCACAGGGGACTGGGCGCTGCATACATAACCAAAGTTGTTGGCCAGGGCCTCCTTCAGCTGGGCCAGCGTTACTTCCTTGTTCTCAAACACATGCTTTTTGATGGCGCAGAGGGAGTCGCCGCAGTCTGCCACACCAAAGGCCTGGGGACCGGTGAAGTTGTAAATGGCTCCGCCCTCCTGCACGCTCTTTCCTCTGGCGATACAGTCATCCACCAAAGCAGAAAGGAAGGGAAGGGGGGCTCTTTCTGCATGGGCAAAATCCACACAGTTGTCTGCTTCCACCAGATGGTATACAAAATACTCCATCTGCTTTTTGTAGGCTGCAAAAATATCCTCCAGACAGGTAAAGGAGGTAAGATCTCCCGTCTGGGGACCCAGTTGCTTGTCTCCCACCTTTCCGTTGTTTAAGGTGATTTCCAAAACCTTTGCAATATTGAAGAAGGCCGCATCATGCCATCCCTCTGTCTTATGGGGGCACTGGGGCTCCACACATCCGATGATACAGTAGCTTCTGGCATCTGCCAGGGAAACCCCTCTGTTACACAATGCAGGAATAATTACTTCATCATTGTACATTGCCGGAACTCCCAGACCCAGACGAACCACTTCACAGGCCCTGTACAAAAACTCATCCGGGGTGTTTTGATGTACCCGAATGGAGAAGGAGGGTGCCGGCAGGGCCACATGGGCTACCGCCTCCATACACATATAGGACATGTCATTGGTGGCATCCAATCCGTCCTCTGTCTGTCCTCCCACAATCAGATTCTGGAAAACCGCATAGCCTGCAAAGGCCTGGGCAGAAACCTCATCACGGGTCTTGTTTACATCATTTAATTTGATCCAGATGCAGTCCACCAGCTCCTGGGCAAACTCTCTGGAAATGCTCTTATCCGCTGCCAGATAGGGATACATATATTGGTCAAAACGTCCGGGAGAAATGGAATGTCCATTGGCTTCGATCTGTAAGAGAATCTGGACAAACCAAAATGCCTGGCAGGCCTCATAGAAATTGGTGGCGCCCCTTTCCGGAACTCTGTCACAGTTGGCGGCGATTTGCAAAAGCTCTGCCTTTCTGGCAGGATCTGCACAGGTGGCAGCCATTTCCCTGGCCTTAGCTGCATAACGATGGGCAAAATGGATGGCCGCCGTATAGGTGATGACCAATGCCTCATAGAAATTTTTCTTTTTTATGTATTCCGGATCGCTCAGATCCATTTTTGCCATGGCATCCAAGGCCTGCTTGATGATTCCCGTAAAACCAATGGCCAGGACCTTGCCATAGTCCACACTTACATGGCCTACTCCCCCGTAAAAATAGTTGCCCACGGTGAATACTCCATTGGCCATACAGTCCTTGGTTTCCTGAGACATATAGGACTCAGCCAGCGCACTGGTGGTTTTTCCCTTCCAGTATTTAAAAGCTTCCTGAAGCTCCCGGGCCGTTTCCTTTGGAATCTGGAAGGGATCCGCCATTCTGGTGCTCATGGTATCAAATTCCTTTTCCACCCACTCATAGGAAAACTCCGGACAAATCTCTGTGGAACGGAGATTCTTGGTAATGGCTCCTACAATCAGCTCATCCCCATGAATGGTAACAGGGAGATTGTTAAAAATCTTCTCTGCTGCCTTGGCCCGGCGCATAATAGGGGATAATTCCTCTGTTTCCTTGTAAGACTCCGTTACTAAAACAGCTCTCTCAGACTCCACATAGGGAACTGCGTCCACAATGGCTCTTTTCAGGCGCTTTACCCGATCAGTGGGCTCTGTAAAACCTTTTGCTAACATACATATCCTCCTTCGTGCTTTAAAATTTCAACAACTACTGCCATACTATCCCAGGCATTTTGAAAATAAAACATAGATTACAAACTAAAAATCAGAAATTTTCAGTACTAATTCTCTGTATTTTTTTAAGTCCACACAGCACTCCGCTGCAAAGCAGCTTGTGTGCTGCTTATACACCTGCCTCCAACAGTTTTAGAAATCCCCGTATAATCTCCACGTTCCCCGGCCAGGCAGGGGAGGTAACCAGATTTTCATAAATCAAAGCCTCATGGGCCTCTTTTTCCACAAAAATCCCCCCCGCAGCCTCCACCTCCGGACGAACCGCACAATAGGCCGTTACCCTCTTGCCCCGAACCACATCTGCCGCCGTCAAAATCTGCACCCCATGGCAGATGGCCGCCACCGGCTTTTTCAGATCCATAAAAAAACGCACCATGTCCAGTACCCTGGGATCCAGGCGCAGATACTCCGGGGCTCTTCCCCCGGATAAGAACAAACCGTCATACTCCTCCAGCTTGACATACCGGAAGGCAGCATTTAATACAAAATTATGTCCTGGCTTTTCCGAATAGGTTTGGGCCCCCTCAAAATCATGGACAGCGGTTTTGATCACATCCCCGGCCTCCTTATCAGGGCAAACCACATCCACAGCCACTCCCGCAATCAAAAGTCCCTGATAGGGAACCATCACCTCATAATCCTCTGTGTAGTCTCCAGCCAGCAGCAGTACCCTTTTCACCCAAAAAACCTCCTTTCTCCTTTCATCCTTGGTTCCTGTTTTTATTCTCTGATGAAATTTTAACACCACAGTTTTCATTTTCTGTGGTAATACCCAAACTGAATTTCTGTAAAATCCAGACCTCCCTTCAGTTACAAGTATTATTGTATAATACCTGTTTTAGGAATTGAGATTCATTGTGAATTATGTCCCGGCTTTCTATAATGGTAGATATAAAAGTAGGGAAATAGAAATCGTAAGGATACGAAAGGAGATATATGACACTGTTAGAGCAAATCGAAGCCGCCGGCATTGTGGGCTGCGGCGGTGCAGGTTTTCCCACCCATGTGAAACTCAACTGCACTGTGGAATATATGATTATCAATGCGGCGGAATGCGAACCCTTGCTGCGCACAGACCGCTGGCTTATGATCCATGAAGCGGATAAAATTGTGGCAGCCGCAGATATGGTGGGGGATATGATTCAGGCCAGGAACCGCTTCCTTGCCCTGAAGGAAACCTATGGGGAGGAAATTGCCGCCCTAAAGGAGGCCATCCAAAGGAAGAACAGCCCCCTAAGGCTCTATAAAATGAAAAACTTTTACCCTGCGGGGGACGAACAGATTATGGTATGCGACATTACCGGCCGCAGCGTTCCCCCCTCCGGCATCCCCCTGGATGTACAGACTGTGGTATCCAATGCGGCCACCATGCACTCCATTTATCATGCTTCCCAGAACCAGGCCTTTACTAAAAAATACCTCACCATGACGGGAGCGGTGGCCTCCCCCTGCATTGTCCATGCCCCCCTGGGAACTTCCTTTAAGGACTGCCTGGCCATGGCAGGAGGAAGTCTTCTCTCCTCCTACCATGTGGTCTGCGGCGGTCCCATGATGGGAAAATGCTATACTAAGGAAGAAGCCCAAAATCTTGTGGTTACCAAAACCACCTCCGGCTTTATTATCCTGAGAGATGATACCAATCTGGTGCAAAGACATGAACTGCCCCTTCGCTTTACCCTCCGACAGGCCAAAATGAGCTGCATCCAGTGTACCTTCTGCACCCAGATGTGCCCCAGATATTTAACAGGCCATCCCCTGAAACCCCATTTAATTATGCGAAAGCTGGCCTATGCCCAAAATGTGGAGGATATCCTGGAGGATGATCATGTACAGCAGGCTATGATCTGCAGTGAATGCGGTATTTGCGAAACCTATGCCTGCCCCATGGGGCTGCAGCCCCGGCAGGTGAATATTTATGTAAAAAACAAGCTGCGGGAAAAGAAATTCCGCTATCCCAAGCCCGCAGAAACCTTTACCCAGCTGGAGGAGCGGGAATTTCGCAAAATTTCCTCCAGACGTTTGGCTGCCCGGCTGGAGGTGGAGGAATACTATGATTATCATATTGACCGCCTGGCAAAGGCCCATCCCCAAGTGGTGCGCCTTCCCCTTAGCCAGCATATCGGAGCACCCAGCGCCCCCCTGGTTTCGGAGGGGGATCTGGTGGAGGAGGGACAGCGTATCGCCAGTATTCCCCCAAAGTCTTTGGGGGCCAATCTTCACGCCAGCATTACAGGTACTGTCATAGAGGTTAACAGCAAAGAGGTGGTGATTGCCGCAGATAACAGGAGGAACCAATGATTACAATCGGATTTTTAGAACTGAACAGTATTGCCAGGGGGGTTTTGGCTGCAGATATGATGTTAAAGGCCGCAGAGATCAAGCTGGTGTATGCCCGGCCCAGCTGCCCCGGAAAATATCAGATTTTAATCACCGGGGAGGTTTCCGCTGTAGAATCCGCCATGCAGGCCGGGGAGGAAACCGCCCCCAAAAACCTGGTGGACCGGCTGGTGATCCCCAGAGTTCATCCCCAGGTGATTGAAGCCATTAACATGTCCTGCGCCCCCTCCCAGTTAAAATCCCTGGGGGTTTTGGAATTTTTCTCCGTGGCTGCTGCTGTTACAGCAGCAGATGCCGCCGTAAAGGCCGCCGGCATCACCTTGATTGAAATCCGTCTGGGCACCGGTATTGGAGGCAAGTCCTTTGTTACCTTCACCGGGGATGTGAGCGCTGTGGAGGCCAGCACCAAGGCCGCCAAGCAGGCTGTTTTGGGAAGCGCTGCTTTGGTGGATGCAGTGGTGATCCCCCATCCGGACAAGGGCTTGTACTCCAGTCTGCTGTAAAGGAGGCAATCATGGAACATAAACAAAATACAGAAAATCAGGAAGCCAGAGAACTGGCCGCTGCCCTGCGGGATCTATTCCAAAAGCAAAGCCTTACCCTCAGCCAGGCCCGCCGTCTTTTGGAACGGGCCAGAGAAAAAGCAGGAGAGATGAAAGTTCCCATGGTGATTACCGTGGTGGACGAAGGGGGCAATCTGGTGGCCCTGGAGAGAATGGACGGAGCCCTTTTGGCCAGCATTGCCATCTCCCAGGCCAAGGCCTACACCGCCGCCGCCCTGCGGACCTCCACCAGCTCCCTGGAACAAAAAACCCTCCCGGGAAAAGAGCTTTTCGGTCTCCATGGTTTTTTAGGGGATACCATTTGCTTTTTGGGAGGAGGCCTGCCTATTGTAAAAAACGGATTTTGCGTAGGGGGCATAGGAGTATCCGGGGGCAGCGTTCCCCAGGATGAAGCTGTGGCCGCCTATGCCCTGCAGGAGCTGCCATAGCTTCAAACCCCCCCTCTGTTTTAGAAGCAGAGGGGGGGTAGTGCTGAATATTATATTTTAATCAATCCGCATCCGAACAGCACATTTAAAACAAAGGTCATTACAAAGATGGTAAAGGCCGGAGGGTCTATATGGGTATCGCAGTGACTGTTAAAGGTTTTTCCTACAAAATCTCCGAATACAGCAGCCAGTATGCCGAACACACATCCCATTACCGGATTATGGGAAAGCACCACCGCCAGTGCAGAAATCAATGCAATATGGTGGGTGGCTGGAGTGGCAAAACCGGTTTGGGTAAAAATCAATGACACAGCAGCAATGCCGAAGCAAAGCACAGGGTAGCCTCCAAGCACCGCATCCGGTGCTCCGCCATGAAGCAAAACCGCATACACAAATCCCACTCCCGTTCCCAGGCCCAATCCCAGGATGATGTTGCAGGCCAGTTCCTTTCCCAAACCCAGAAAGATCTTTTTTTCTCCCTGGGGAGGAGTTCCCAGCAGCCCCGTTTTTCCAAACACCAGTCTGGCCACCAGGGCGGATACGATGACTGTAAATCCGGGGATGTCTGTATTTAAACAAAAAATGCTTCCCACAAAATAGTGCACCACAAAGCCTAAGATTCCAAACAGGCCTCCCACCAACAGGGTCATGGGATCCTTCAGTCCAAAAAGACTGGATAAAATATCGCAGCCGGAGTCAAGCTTTTTGGTACGGCCTGCATAGGCTGCTGCTGCCACCCCTCCTGCAAAGGCAATATGGGGTCCCAAATAGGATCCAAAGGCCACATAGCCCACAGTCATATCCGTGCCCCCCGCCATGGCAGAGGTGGCCCCCACAATGGCAATCAGCCCCGTCAAAATAAACACCGGAAGGGCACCCATATATGCCCCCAGTACACCGCCTCCAAAAGCAGCCACCAACGCAAATAAATCCATACTTCTCTCCCTTCTCTTACATACTGTGGTGATTCGCCAACCAGCAAATCCGATCCGTTTCCTATGCTGTACCACGTCTCTTGCACCCATTCAGTTTATCATCTCAAAGGGAAGAATGGCTTGTTCTATTCATGCGAAAAATCTATATTTTCCAGATATATTACTGTAATTCTATTTATATTTTTTAACAGTAAAAAGGGTATCTATGTCTGTAAATTACATAGATACCATTTTTTACTATTGATTATTTACTATTTCTGCTGTTTCTCTGGCAATGGCCAGTTCCTCATTGGTAGGAATCACCAGCACCTTCACCTTGGAGTCCTTCGTGGAAATAATCCCCTCTCCTCCCTTGGCATTGGCCTCCTCATCCAGCTGGATCCCCAAAAATCCCAGGTAGTCGCATACATCCCGGCGCACTGCAGCATCATTTTCTCCTACCCCTGCAGTAAACACCACAGCGTCGATCCCCTTCATGGCGGCGGCATAGCTTCCAATATACTTTGCCACATGGTATACAAAGGTATCCAGGGCCATCTGTGCCCTTTCATCTCCCTTATGGGCTGCCGCTTCCACATCCCGGAAATCACTGGATACACCGGATATACCGTAGATTCCCGATTCCTTGTTCAGCATGGTCAGCATTCTGTCAATATCTGCATGCTCCTTGTGCATCAAAAACTGCAGTACTCCCACATCCAAATCGCCGCTTCTGGTTCCCATAATCAGCCCCTCCAGAGGAGTCAGTCCCATACTGGTATCCACAGACTTTCCATGAAGTACAGCAGAGATACTGGAGCCATTGCCCAGGTGGCAGACCACGGTTTTCAAGGACTCACAGGGAACCCCCAGAACTTCTGCTGCCCGCTTGGATACAAAGCTGTGGCTGGTGCCATGGAATCCGTATTTTCTCACCTTATATTTCTCATACACATGGTAGGGCAGGGCATAGAGCCAGGCCTTCACTGGCATGGTCTGGTGGAAGGCCGTATCAAACACCGCCACCATAGGCGTTCCCGGCATCAGCTCCTGGCAAGCCCGAATTCCCACTAAATTGCTGGGATTATGCAGGGGCGCCAAATCGCTGCATTCCTCAATGACCTTCAGCACCTGGGGTGTAATCAAGGTGGGGGCTGTAAAGCTCTCTCCTCCATGAACCACCCGGTGACCCACGGCCCCGATCTCCTCCGGCCCCTTAATCACTCCGGTTTCCTTGTCCATCAAGGTGTTCATCACCAGCTGCACCGCCTGGGTATGACTGGGCATGGGTGATTCAATCACCTTTTTTTCCCTTCCCGGCACCGAAAACGTAAGGAGGCTTCCCTCCATCCCGATGCGCTCGCAAAGACCCTTGGCCAGCACCTTCTCAGACTCCGAGTCAATCAGCTGAAACTTTAACGAGGAACTGCCGCAATTAATTACCAAAATATTCATACTTCTCTCCTTTTAAATTTCATACCAGTCTTAGCGCCACGCACTGTATAAGCATGCGTTACTCTGTTGTATTTTGATTTCCAAAATCACAACAATTTTCTTCTATTCTACCATGGATTTGAAAAAAGGCATAGTATTATTTATATTAAATACCGGTAAATATCAAAACCATATTGTGGACTTTACTGCATAAGTCCCTGACCGGCGGCCAAGGGGACGGGTATGCTCGCATACACGGCCACTT
>ERZ773067.2016-NODE-2016-length-10498-cov-5.707555_pt1 | contig 10498 bp, 3 predicted proteins | sample MGYA00580622_ERZ773067 | MGnify/ENA primary metagenome ERZ773067 (study PRJEB29015, sample SAMEA2737998) | human oral metagenome | biome: human oral; feature: human-associated habitat; material: dental | place: China | collected 2113 ...
TGGGTGTGTATGCGCGGGAGCTTCAAGGGTCGGTTCGCCGAAAAACACAACGACGGTAACAGCCTTTTATCTGTAACATCAGGCAGTGATCTCGGGTAAAGCAGCGGCAGAGGTAGCTATAGGTTAGCTAACAGCAGCTCTTAGCCCTCTACCGTTTGCCTATAGCCCTTAACACATCTTTGAAAGTCTAGGGCTACTCTGTGCCGTCCGGGCTAACCGCTTGTGCAAGCACCGACGACCCTCCCACTACCACGTACCCGCGCCCAGTCGTAAGAGCAACGGGGGAACGGCGCGGCAATGTTATCGAGAAAATATCTCCATCATAGTCAACGTTCGGTTGCAGCAGCACACCCGTACGTGACTTACGTACATCCTTCAGCCAGTGCGAATACATGGTGCGTATCTCGTCGGGTTTACCAGCTGCTACCACATGAACCAAGGGGTAATCACCTTCCACCAAGCTCTTAATAGAATTCTTACTATCATCAATACGCTCAGCATCATCAATCAGCAGCAGGAGCGGGGCCGTCGTCATACCCGCATCAGAGATCATAACGTCAATCTGTTCAGGTTTCGTGGCAATCCGATCAAACGGATGGTTCAACAATGGGGAGCGCCTGCCACAAATTACCCACACCTGCGGAGTACCTAAACCGTTCACCCCCTGCGGATGCTGTTCACGTAAACGTACCACTGAATCACCGATCGCCTGCAGCAGGGAACTCTTACCCGAACGCGGCGAACCACCAATCAGGGCGTGCTCTCCTTCATACAGTTCCAGCGAAACCGGCTGCAAATTATGCTCAGCAATACCCACAGGAATCACCCAGCGATCATGAGTAATCTCCGGCTGGGCTGCCAACGTCGAAAGCGGCACCAGCGATGGGAGCTGCCCAATCACGTCCGGCTTATCTGCCTCACCCCAACGCTGCTGCACCTGTTTAACAGCAGACTCAGTACCCAAAACGGGGGTCGCCACATGCATTTGTCGAATGGTGGAGCTCTCTACACACCGACCCGGTACTGGTGCAGGGATATCTGTGCCCCTAATCTTATACCCCGAATAATCGTACGGATCGGCCAGGTGAAACAACCACCGCTGCAATGACACATCATCCACCACTGACGGTATACCCTTTATACGACTACTGGTCATCGCAATATGCATTCCCAAGGCAGGCCCATCAGAATAAATACGGTAAAAAGCGCTCAAATAATCGGTGCCCGTGTACTCAGAAAACTCATCCTTAAGCGTGCCAAACCCGTCCACCAGAACTACAATCCTGCGATTGCCAAACGGGTTGGAGCGGCGGCGATCAAGTTCAACCATCAGGTGCCTTAGGAACCTCGTCTGCCGTTCCTTAGCGCCCTCACCCGGGCCCACGTAGGAACTCACATGGGGTAAATTCTGCAATGGCGCTAGAGTACCCGCGCCCATATCAAGGATGAGCATATCAAACTCATCCGGGTGGGAATGCAAACACAAAGTAAGCGCCAAAGAAATGAGAGATGTGCTGGTGCCGCTACCGGGGGCACCCACCATCAGCAGATTACTGCGCTCCATATCCCAGCCCTGAGGAATCTGCCTCTGCTCATGAGGGATATCAGCAAGTGCAAAAAACACAGTAGTGCCCTGAACAGCGCCAATATCCAGGGTATCAGTGTCAGCTGTTCCAGGATCATCATCAGGGTTAGTGAACCCCGCAAGGGGCACGCGCTCCCCCAGAGCATTAGGCCAGACCTTACGGGGCTGCCCTACACCCTGTTCAGTACCAGCCTTGATGATGGCATCAATGAGGTTGTCAAGATCGTTCGCATCGGTTTTCTTCGGCTTCGGGAGAGCCCGTGGTGCTTCAGGGACCCCAAAAATATTGGTGGAACGCAGCTCAATAGGTGCACGTTCAACGACGCCGCTGAACCCGGTTACCAGCGCAGTCTGGATGGGGGTGATGTCGGTTTGCCCCAGTTTGATGTAGGCGCGGCCCATCTGCGAGCGCTCAATAGATGCGGCGTCCGGCACCTCAATCACGTTGGAGGAGTCTTCTTTGGACTGCACACGCAGCGCTACACGCAGGTTGGTGTTTGCCAGAATATCGTTGTTCACTACGCCGGCGGGCCGCTGGGTTGCCAGGATCATGTGCACACCAAGGGTACGACCCACAGCGCCAACACTCACAAGTGAGCTGAGCACATCGGGGAAGTCTTTGGCGAGCATGGCGAACTCGTCGATGACCAGGAGCAGGCGCGGCATGGGTTCTGGCGGGTTGGTGGCCAGGTATTCGGTGATGTTGTCTACGCCTTCACCGGCGGCGGCGAAGAGCCGCTGCCGCCTCTCCATTTCGGCTTCGAGACTGATGAGGGCGCGGTTTGCCAGCTGCTCATCAAGGTTGCTAATGGTGCCGATGGTGTGCGGCAGCCGTTCACAGGCTTTGAAGGCCGCACCACCTTTGAAGTCGATGAGGATGAAGTTCAGGCGGGTGGGGTCGTTATGGGTTGCTAGGCCCGCCACGAGGGAGCGCAGGAATTCGCTCTTACCCGAACCCGTGGTACCGCCGACGAGGCCGTGCGGGCCGTCTTTGACGAGGTCGAGGGTGTACACGCCTTGGTCACCGACACCGATTTCGGTACTGAACCCGGTTGCGTTCCGCCATTTTTCAGCAATTTTCTGAGGTGTGGGGGTGCCGACACCAGTGAGTTCAGGCAGGCGCACCAGCGAGGGCAGTCCTGCTCCAGGGATGACAAGCTCAGGATCATCGAACTGAGCGAGCTGGTGTGCAGTGGTGGTCGCGGCTTCTAAGGTAATGCCGCCGATAATGACATCCTCAACGGTACGGCGTTTCTCGGGTTCGGTAAAAGCGGCGGCAGCGTCCTCCTCTACGTTAATCACCACGGTGCAGGAAGCAGGCAGCTGCTCTTCTGAGGTGGCAATTACAATACCCGAGACACGATGATTGTCCTTTGCGTTATTACTGCCTATAGAAAACGAGGATCCGTTCTTTATATTGCGCCCGTATCCGAGTAATTCACGTGCAGGAGCGTCACGGCCTTCAGTGAGGACTTCGGAGTCAATAAGCAATAGCAGCCCAGGGGAAAGCAACCCGTCAATACCTTGACGCAAGCTTTTGAGCATCGTCATTGATTGCTCCCGGTCATTGGAAATCCAGCGGCCCCCAACAGCGGAGCCGCTTTGCCGAGTGTGCGGCAGCCACGAGGTCCAGGCCCATTCGTCCTCTTTGCCCTTATCAAAGAACACACCAACAGTAGTATCAGCAGGCCCGCAATGGGTGACAGCCTGAATGAGCAGGCTACGAGCGAGTGCCAGTGCGCCCTGTCGTTCCCCCACAATACCAATAACACCGGCATTTGAAATGTCTGCGATCACAGGTGCACCACTAAGGGTGGAGGCGTCTATAAGCTCGGTGACTTCTTTCTCTCGGTCTTGGTGCGAACTATTATCAGGGGTTGGGGCCCAGCCAAAGTTGCCGTATCCAACATGCAAGCTTAAAAAGTCACGGGACAAGAAACGGCGTTGCCACAGCTCAGTGCTAGGTAGCTGCACACGACGTAGCACACTGGCAGGGTCGGGGGCCTGCTCATGCAGACGGGTACGTTCGTACCCATAACTATTTTTAAGTTCTTGCCGCAGTTTTTCTAAGTCTTTGGCGAAACGTTCTTCCTCTTCGCGGGTATCACGTTTATACCGCCAGCGCTGCTCCGCCCACATGGCAATAATCGCGATGGGGCTTAGAAGCGCAAAAAAAGCGAACCTAATATCACCCATAACAGCGATCATGGCGACAGCTAAGACGAGGGGGCTAAGCGCGGTTGCATAACTAAATTTTGAGGGTTTTGTGATTTGTTTGCGTTTGGGGAGTTTAATAGGGTCCGCCTCGGGAAGCATCCCGGGACGTGGCGGACGGTTAAACGGGGCGGTTCGTGCGGGGGTAAGGTTTGGGAGTGTTCCGGGTTTCGGGGCCGGGTGCTCCACCAGTTGTGGCCTCAGCAGGAGCACGGCACCGCCGGTGTAGATGACTGTAAGTTCGTCGGTTTCTACGCCTTCTTCGGGTATTTTTATACCGTTAACAAAGGTTCCGTTAGTGGAACCGGCATCGGAGATTTTAATGCCCTCTTCGGTGCATTCAATGCGGCAATGTTCCCATGAGGCGCTTTCGGTGGGTAGCACAATGTCTGCCTGCGGTGAGCGGCCCACTATGAGGGGCCTGCCCTTCGGAAGGGGCACTACGTCCCCTGCTCTGGTGCCACCAGCAAGAGTGATGTTCCAGCCGCGTACCGGTTGGGCCACTGGTATGGGGCGTTGGCTAATAACACTGCCCTCCAGCAGCGCAACTGACCCCAGCTGTGAGGCGCCCTGTAGAGGCTGGGCATCCAAATACAGGGGGTCATTGGGGGCGATGTGAGGCCCACCGGCGGCAAGAATAAGGTCGCTGAGTGTGGTGTTATCCTGCCAATAGTCCAACTCAAAGGTACGCGTGAACCCGTGCAGGTCAACCAGAATTTTCACCCTGAGATATCCTCTCCGGTAGTTTTATCGGTGTGTTTTATACCGCCCGCTAACTAGCTGGGGTAGTTGATCTCACTACCCAATTATCCATCTAATTCCGTTTATCACATCTCAACTGGCTTAAAACAATTGTGAGTAGTCGTAAGATAGGATAAGTTACTTTGCTTATCACCGAGACGAAAGGCCCGCCAAAGCGTGTGCCTTTACCAGGAGTATAACTATGAAAGCTCACCAGGTGCCTATTTACGCTCCGGTCAGCCATACGCTCAAGAAACGCCAAGCATCTAGATTGCTCAAGGCACCTCTGGCGGCGGGGGTAGCGTTAATGCTGCTGCTCGCAGGGTGTTCCTCCGACTCCCCTTCGGCTGATGATGGCCCTACAGAGACTCGCAGAAGCGAACAGCAGGTAAGTAACCCCACAAATATCCTGCAGAATGTGAACGTTAATGTTGACCACACCGGGTCGGTTAAAGCAATCAATAGCACCAATATTTATGTGAATGAGCACACCCATCAGAGCTCCACTAAAGACGTGAAGTATAAGGTGAGCGATGTGGTGAACGATGTGCCCGTGCGTGTGTCGGTGCAGTACCAGAGCAATAAAGGCAACGGCACGGACTTGAATGAGCTTAAGGGGTATTCCGGGCCGCTAACCATTAAAATTTCGGTTGAAAACCTGAGTGTTAAACCGCAGGAAATTACCTATGATGCTGGCGGGAGCAGCCATAAGAAAAAAGCTCTTGTGGGTGTGCCGCTGACTGTTGCCGCTTCCACGGTGCTGGAAAATTCAACCCCCAATCAGGTGGTTGCCGGCAGCAGCCTTGACGCTAAGGACCCTAACGCCACTAACGGTGTGATTAGTTCCAACTCGGACGGCAAGGCGGTGGTGCAGTGGGGTACTATCATCACTCCGCCTACCACTGAGGCGAACGCGTCCCTGGTGCTAAAGATGGATGCGAAGGACTTTAAGGTTCCTAACTTCGATATCGCGGTGCAGCCGGGGTTTGCTGACTCTTTATCCAGTGAAAACGTGCTCACTAACGGGTTTAATAAGAACGACCAGAACCAGATGGCGTTGCTGCAGCGCACCATGAAGGTTGTTTCGGATGTGAACGGCACCCTGCTCTCGGCTAGTGACCAGATTAATGAGCTGCGCAAAAACCTGGATTCCACCGCTGGTTCTTTGGGTAATGGCACCGCCGAAAACCTTAAAGGCAGCAACGAGAAGCTCACCAAACGCATGGAGGAGCTCAGCAATCAGATCCGTGATCTGAAAACTGATCTTTCCAAAACCGCTCAGACCAATAATTCTCAGCTGATAACCCAGCTGGAGCGCACCGTGGGCTCCCTCGACTCGGCGCTGGGGGATACCTCCGTGCACCCTTCCGTGAAGGTTAACGCCAGCGGCAACTCCTGCACGGTGGATCGGTCCACCCCCCATGGCGGCAGCTCTGTCTATTCCAATCTGGTGCAGCTTGCGGATGTGCTTGGCAGTTACGCCCAAGCCAACGCAGGATGCCAGCGGGAACTGTCGGGGACCCTTTCGCAGATTATCGGTCCGAAAGACCCCGGCCCCGAACAGTGCCGTGATCACGGTGGGGATTCGGTGACCTGTGCCCTGTACGGCACCTCAGCCTCTGTGCAGGCTAATCTGATTGGTCTGACCGTGGCCAGCGACTCGCTGCTTAACGATATGCGACCGGATTACCTTAAGGGCGCCAATAAGAACTACAGCGACCTGCAGGCGTCTATTCAGCAGCTTTCTGACTACCTGAACTCGCAAAATTCAGGTAGCGCAGACACCGCGAAAGTTCAAGAAACCATTAAGAATATCCGTGGCAACGTGAACTCGCTCAAGGAGTCCTCTAACAGCCTGCAGGAAGGTATCGGGCGCATCTATAAGACTTCTCAGGAGGCTCAGGCAGAGCTTACCGGTGAAGGGTCTGCCCAGGAGCAGAATCAGAAGCTCGCAGATCAGTTGTGTGAGCTCTCTACCGAACGCGGCGGGCATTTGAGCCCCGATGAGGTGGCGCGGTTACGTTCCTACCTCACGGCTACCCCCTGCGGTGCAGGTGGTGGGCAGCAGCCGCAACCTGCGCCCGAACCTAACACCCCCAACGATCAGCCTTCGGCTGAGCCTTCAGCGGCACCGAGCACAAGTGCTGAGCCTTCAGCATCCGCAAGTACAAGTGCCAGCGCAAGCCCCTCGGAGGGGGCATCCGGTGAGGCCACCACCCCCGCAGCGGTAGTGGAGAACGCCAGTGAGGTGAAGCCGCACCACGGTAAGCCTATGGATCAGCGTATCGTTGAGCAGCAGGGCCGGTGGAGGAGCGTCTCTGCTGAAACCGACCCGAACGCGGAGAAAGGCCTGGCCGCAGACGCTAAGCGGGTTAACGCTCGGGTGAATGATCTTGATGGGCAGCTTAAAGCCTTAGAGGATGAAGCGAACAAGCTCGGCGACACCAACCGTGACCGTAACGGTGAGCAGGAGAAGAACATCAGCGCCCTCAAGCAGAAGGTGGATGCTCTCACCCGCAAGAGCGACGATTTGGGGCAGAACCTCAAAGATCTGGCGGAGCAGCACAATAAAATCTCGGAGACCGTGAAGGCAGCCTTCAAAGACTCCTCTGATAAGACCGCGCAGCAGGTGAACGACCTCATTGGCAAGCAGATCCGTGTGATCTCGGACCGTGGGCAGAGCGGCAACCGTGCTGTTGAGGATGCGTTCTCACGCTCCATTAACCAGCTGGTAGAGACCTCCGACAATATTGTGGTTGGTGCCGGCAATTCGGTTGAGAACCAGCGTAAAGACCTGTCGGAGCGTACCAATAATGTGCGGGCCGCCCTCGACGGGGCCACCCAGCAGTCGCTGGGGCTGCTCGATCAGCGCACCTCTGCAGCGACCCGAGACTTGGAAGGCTCCTCCGCTCTGCTGTACAGCGATTTGAATAAGATCATGCTTGACCTTGGCGACAGTAAAGTTGAAGGCGCTGGCCTGCTTGGCTCACTCAAATCGAATTCTGCGAAGGCGGGCTCGGCCGACTATCAGCTGGCTTTAGCCTCCCAGAACGCGCAGGGGTACACGAGCATCCGTTCTGAAGATATTGCTAACATTCAGCTGCGTCAGGCGCAGTTCAAGGAGTCGCTCAAGTCCCTGGAGAAGATGAAACCGTTCCACCTTTCGGATGCTGGTAACGCCGAAGTTCGGGTGCTGTACACCTTCCGCGTGGGAGAAGCACAGAATGGCTAACCCCGAAGGGCAGCAGACGCCTCGGCGGTCACGCGTGAAAATCGTGTTGACCGTCGGGGCTGTTATTGCGGGGGTGCTGGCGCTGGTTGTGGCCACCAGCATGTGGCTCACCTCGGGCCGCAGCCCCTTGCCGACCTTTAAAAACGAGTCCCCAAAACCCGGTGCGGCCGCCGCTCCCAGTGTGCCGTTAGATATTAAACTTCCCACGCTTGGTAAGTCCATTAAGCTCGGGGTGATTGTCACCTACGGTGAGGAGACTGAAGGCTCGGAGTGGCTGCAGCCCGCTCAGGGTGCGGCGGTGGCCGCGTACCGTCTGCACATGGGTAATGCGCCTGTAGAGCTGGTGACCCTCAACGATAGGGGCACTGAGACGGGCGCCCGGCAAGCCGTGGAGCAGATGAAGGCGGAAGGGGTTGAGGGCATCGTCATGGCCTCCTCCGGAAGCCACGTGCAAGGCGCTGTGACAGCGGCGAAAGAGTACCATATCCCCATGATTGAGGTGTACGACAACGTTGGAACCGGCGATGGGGTGTGGTCGTTTGCACCCAACGCTGAGGCGTCACTCGTGGCCCTGCAGTCCGGGGTGGAAGACCCGAATAAGGTTGTAGCGGTTGAGGCCCAAGGGTACAGCACCGGTATTCTGACAGCCCACACTCTCACATATAAGCCCGGGGACGACCCGGCTGCACTGGCCCGTTCTGTGGCAGAAAAAACTGCGGAGCTTGGCCCCGGGACGACGGTGACAGTTGCCGCGCCCGCCGCTATGCAGGCTAGCCTTGTGAAGGCGCTTCAAGAGGCCGCCGTCAAAACCACCATACTGCTCTCGCCCCAGGCGATAAGCCCGGTCTTTAGCACAGAGCTGGTGAAACAGGGTGGGGCCATCTCCTCGTCGCTGGCCACTAGCGGAGTGGATACTTCCGACTCGGTGGCGCTGCAATCCACAGATGAAGGGCGGAGCATGTCTGCCTTTTTGAAAGCGGTGGGGATTATGAGCGCAGACTCCAATGTGCAGACCCTCAGCGGCGACCAGGAATTCAGTAGCGTGGCTGCTTATGCGGATTCCCGCTCCCATGATGCTGTGGTGGCCCTTGCCTACGCTTCAGCGCTGAACCTTGATATGAATAACGAGTCGGTGCTTAAGACTCTTGCAACGGTGAAGATGCGCTCCGGCGAGGGGCTTGCGGGTCCGGCGCTAGACTTTACGCGGCCCAATGCGGTAACCGCCCAGCCCGCGCTTCTGCACGCCTCCGAACAGTCACTGGGGCTGCGTCCGCAAACGGCGGGTTCTGCAGCTGATGCTTCTATCACCTGGTTCGCAGGCTAGCCATACACAATAACGCATAGTTATAAAATATGCTGTGAGGTCGCCGCCCTGCCATACAGCAGCCCTGCGGATGAGAGGGAAGATCACTTCAACCCCCAGTCGCCGCGGTACACATACCGCGGCTTCTGGGGGGGTTCCTATGCCCCAATAATGAGGGCTGCCGGTGCACCCGATCTTAGGGTGCGCCATATTCGGGGCTTGGGCGCACCTGGCCGGGGCGCTAACGGGCAGTGATGCTGAACTGGTTACTCCGAATATCCGTATAATTACCCACCGTCGCGGTGATAGTACACTGCGGAGCAATCGATAGGGTCGTCACAGTCTTACCATCCGCGGAGACCGAAATATGCCCCGCACAGCTATCCGTGAAACGCACCGCCGACTGATCCGGGGCCACCGCCTGCACCACCTGTGACGGGTCCCCCGTTGCTGGCGAACGCAGGATGGGGTGCACATCGTCCTGCCCGCTGGGCCACACCGGCACCACCGTAATCGGCAGGGCACTCTGATTAACCACCTTATCCGGCACCTTCACCGCAATCGCCTGCAACCGCTGCAACGGGTACGAGGTGGACTGCACCTCGCGGTCGGTAATGGCCTCCTGGGTTTTACGCTCAATCTCAGAAACCCACTTCTGCAAGTCCTTCTGATCCGAAATTGAGACCTTCACTGTGGCAGTCATCGACACCGTCGAGTTTGCGGGGATCTCCACCTCCGGCAAAGACCACGAACATTTCTTATCAATACCGGTGATTGTGGCGTGGTTCTTCTGCGCTTTCTGGCCTTTAGAGGGGCTCCACGTCGTCTCGGGGCAGGTGCCGCCCTCGGCAGTGCCGGGGATAACCTGCAGAATATCGCCTTTCAACGCGGACTTCTGCGACGAGAACTTAAACGTAAGAGAAGCACTCTGCGAGGATGAATCGTATTCCGCTGAAACCTGTGTGCCCAGCCCCGAGGGCAACGGTTTAGAATCGTTGCCCTGCGCAGACCACTTCTCGTGGGTGGTTTCGGTCTTCTTCGGAGCCACAGGGTTCCAAATCACCACGCCGATCACAACCACAATCAGCAGCACGCTCAGGATTGACCCCCACACGATCGGGCGGCGCAGCTGCCGCGTAAAGCCGCCCGTTGGCTCTTCCTCTTCTTCCTCCTGTGCCTGCTGCTCAGGTTCGGGGCTCACACGCACCGGACGCAGCACCGTCTGGGATGAGGCCTCCCCCAAGTGAGGCAAAGGCTCAACCGGCATCTGGGTGCCCATCACGGTGTCTTGGGAGGCAGCTGAAGCCCCACGCACAACCGTCGCCATCCGCTCCCCCGGGCCGGTGCCCGGCGGGGTGTGCTGGGGGCTGCTGGGAGGATTCACCGGCAGCATTGGCGGGGCCGGGGCGTACCGGGCTGCTAG
>ERZ773067.2021-NODE-2021-length-10475-cov-6.447985_pt1 | contig 10475 bp, 9 predicted proteins | sample MGYA00580622_ERZ773067 | MGnify/ENA primary metagenome ERZ773067 (study PRJEB29015, sample SAMEA2737998) | human oral metagenome | biome: human oral; feature: human-associated habitat; material: dental | place: China | collected 2113 ...
TCCCTGACGGTACGGCGCAAGGGCGAGGGCGGCGTCAACTACGTCCTGGTGTCCAGTGGCCAGGTCGTGACCGACAACCTCAAGTTGGCACATCGCGACGAGCAGTGGTTGCGCACAGAGCTTTCGTCGGCGGGCGTCGGCGAAGTGGAGGATTTCTTCGTTGTCGAACTTGACGCCGACAACCGGCTGAACATCGTCGCTCAGACGGGAAACACAACTGCGATGACAGTGTCTGATCCGGCCGTCCACGAGGTTACGACAGTGACCGAGTTTCAGAATCCCGACTCTCAGGCTCCCACGCTCGAGGACTTCGCTGTAGATGGCACGGACATTGCCTCTCCTCCCTCTGAATGATCTTGGGAGAGCCCTGTACGCACCGTACCGACCTCGTTCCCCCGCCACGAGGCCAGGGCTCGTCGTCCAAAGAGGGAAGATCACGCATCCGCGCAATCACAAGCGGCGGCTGACAAACAAACACGGAAGCCGCCCGCGGTGGTATCCGCTGCGCGCCCGGTGAAAGTAAGCAGAAAGTAAGCAGGTCGAAATCATCCCCGTTGACGACTTCGACCTGCGAAACAGTTTACTCCAGGCGTTGAAGTACTTGTGACTGCCCAAACACATCGAATGACCGTCCTCAACCTGCGGAAATCGGCCAATCTTTTCCGAAAAACTACGTTTTACCGGGCGAAATAAAAGCGACTAAATCTGGATCACATTTCGGTTACAAATTGTGGGTACGCACACCACTAAGGACAGAGGTCCCTTCCGTCAAGAACAATGCAGGCTACACCCGTTCGGGCAGACAAAAAACCGCGAGGGATATACCCTCACGGTTCTTTCGTCGGGCTGGCGGGATTTGAACCCACGACCCCTTGACCCCCAGTCAAGTGCGCTACCAAGCTGCGCCACAGCCCGTATTTAGTTCATCGCCGTAGCGACCTGTAGAACTATAGCGCACCCGACGATCAGGAAGCAAGCCGACAGGCGTGTGCCACGACACACCACCACCGGACGGAAACACGCGCCCCATCTCCTGCGACTGCGTGCACGTATCGCGACACGGAGCAAGCGGTCCTGACGTGTCTACGCGATTACACTGATACTTATCTACCGACAACACGCATCGTGGGAGTACCCCTTATGACTACCCGTCACCTTCTGACAATCTCAGCTTCCCTCGCACTCGCTCTCACGGGTATCGCGGCACCATCTGGCGGGACCTGGGATGCATCGTCAGCACAGGCGAGCACAGTTATCGTCAACACTCAGAGCACCCCCTCACGCGTTGTAGCTACCGGGCACGCAGTGCAGGCAAGCTCATCGGCGCCAGCACCAACGCGTCGACGTTTCCGCTCACGGACAACCTCCCATGACCCGGTAGCTGCCATCATCTCCTTGATTATTTTCGCCTTACTCGCCGGCGGCTATTACCTATTCCGATACATTTCTTCCCAAAACGGGGGCCGTCAATCGCGGATGGTGAATTACAACGGCCCCAGTGGACCGCAGTACGGCGTGACAGCCGGAAGCTATGGCAGCCCGCAGTATCCACGCAACGGAGCTCCCATGAACACACCGATGCAGGCGGGAGGCGGCTATCCGGCGGGCGACTACGGCAATCAGCAGGGCGGCTACCCGTCAACCGGCACGAACGGCACCTACGGTTCATACGGAAGCGGCTACTGACGTCTCGCGCCTGCCTGCGCTGCTCGACGATCTGCGAAGCGGGTGCACACGCACACCTCGAATTGTCAGTGTCCACCACATAACAGGGGTCACGTCGATTCTTCCGTCACGGACTACACTAGGCAGGCTCCCATACCGCTCCACCGCGCTGGAGCACCAGATCACGCTGGTTGGAAACACCACATGCTATCTCATCTGCGGAGCCACCCTCGCCTGCGCGACGACCGCTCTCATCGGCCCTGCAACGCACGCATCTGCCGAACCACACACATCGACCGTCGCAAGCACCACCGTCATGCCTGCACCTGGTGGTACGAGCGGCCGCAACGACGCATCTGTCCACCACTCTATCCCAGTAAGCGTGACATCAAGCACCGTTGCTCCCGCACGCCGCAGCACCTCGACGAGTTCGGAATCAGGGGCGACCGCCCTCGCGGTCCTCATCATGATCGGGGTCTTCTTCGTCATCTTGTTACCGGCCTGCATCATCCAGGTGATCGTCTACCGACGGGCACGCAAGGATATCCACGACATGCCCAACTACACCGGCGCCAACAGCCCCCAGTACGGAGTAACGGGCTATCCTCAAGGCACCGAGGCTCCCGGTCGATCGTGGTATACGGGATTCAGCCCGCCATGGTCGTACAAGCATCCCTACACCGGACGGCAGAGCGCACCCGGATCGTTCCCCGCGAACGGGTACGGTACCAACCCGGCACAGGGACAGGGCTACGGCATGCCCACGGCTCAAGGTCCGGTATACGGCACCACGCCCGACCAGGGACCGACCTATGGCCACGGCACGCAACCCCCGGAGGAATCTCTCAGGGACAGAACAACCCGGGCTACTGACACGCAACATGAGTGTGCCCCGCACCCATCGGCGCGGGGCACACTCATGTTCACTTGCGCGTATTACTCAACGTCGCGACGCACCAGGTCCTCATCGACGTAGGCGAGAACAGCCGCGCACACACCCTCGATATCGAGACCCGTGGAATCGACGGTCGCGACGCCGGGTGCCGGAACCATGAACTCTGATACTGCGGAGTCCGCCTTGTCACGTCCCTCTACCTGAGCGCGCACAATCTCCATGTGTTCCTCGGTCGCATCACCATAGAGTTCGAGCGTGCGGCGACGTAGACGCGCCTCCTGATCGGCGAGTAGAAGGATACGCACGTCAGCGTCAGGGCAGACCACGGTCGTGATGTCGCGTCCCTCCGCAATCATCCCGGAGCCTTGCTCTCGGGCTTCCATCATGCGCCTACGCTGTTCCGTCGCCATCCACGCACGCACGTCAAGATTCGTCGACACGTGCTTGATCTCCAGCGCGATGCGCGGTTCACGGATCTCCTGAGTGATCTCACGTTCACCCACCCACACGTGCGGATCCGACGGGTCAGAGACCAAGCGCAGCGGCATCTCATGTGCCGCAGCCGCAACTGCGGCTCTGTCAGCCAGATCGATGCTGCGATCCAGGCAGTACCACGTGAGCGCACGGTACATTGCGCCCGTGTCGAGATATCCGATACCAAGCCTCGCCGCCAGAGCCTTCGAGACCGTGGACTTGCCGGAACCCGCCGGGCCATCGATAGCGATCGTGATGCCGACGCGAGAAATGGCGTCCTGGCGCATCGAGTCGTTCATTGCTGCATTCTCCTCATCGAGGTGTTGAGTGGGTGATAAGTCGCCAGCCCCGCTCCTGCAGGTCTGCGACGCAGCGGTCGGAAACCGCGGGGTCGATCATGACACGGGCAACACCAGCCTGTGCACCCGCCGAATGTTCAAGGACGAGGTCCTCAATGTTGATGCCAGACTCACCGAGCTCGCTAAAGAGTCGCCCAAGCGCGCCCGGCTCGTCGGGAATGAGAACCTCAATTTCCGCATAGCGCGACGGAGCTCCACCGTGCTTACCGGGAATACGGGACACCCCCTGGTTACCAGCGGTCATGACGCGGTTGATGGCCCCAACGCTCCCACCGCGTAGCGGCCCCAAGTCGGCGGCAGCATCCAGGTGCGTGAGAAGGTCATCAAGATCGCCTCTCAGATCGCGCAGAATCGATGCGACGGGCCCTGCGTTGCCCGCCAAGATGGCGGTCCAGAGACGAGGATCAGAGCCCGCGATACGCGCAGTGTCGCGCAACCCCTGGCCAGCCAGGCCGAGAGCCTGGGCGGGAGCATCGACGAGGCGTGCGGCGAGCATCGACGACACAAGTTGCGGGACATGCGACACGAGGGCAACCGCATGATCGTGCGTTCCAGCGTTCATCTCGAGCGGCACGGCTCCAACGTCCGTCGCCAACGCTCGCGCAGCCAGCGCCGCGCGCGGCCACGTTGTCTCGTGAGCGACGATCACCCATGGGCGTCCGTAGAACAGGTCTGCATCGGCAGCCCCGGCTCCGCTGCGCTCGCGACCCGCCATCGGGTGGGAGCCGACGTAGCGTGACGCCGCATCAAAACAGCCCTCAGACCGCAAGCCCGTCAGGACGTCAGCGACGACGGCATCCTTGACTGACGCAACGTCGGTGACAATCGCATCGGGGAAACGCAGCAACGACTCGACAATGATGCGGTCGGCGACATCCGGGGGTGTCGCGACGATGACGAGACGTGGAGCCTCGTAGCCGAGCCGATCCGAGCCACCCCCGGAGCGGCGCATCCCGGCCTCGGCGAGGACGTCAGCAAAGGCCTCGCCCGCACCGACGTCGCAGGCCAAGCGCAGTGACGTGGGGGAGGCGTCCTCCAGGTAGACGCGCACTCCCCCTGCCCGTAGCGCGAGGCCAAGCGACGCACCGAGCAAACCCGAGCCGATGATAAGAACCGGACCGATAGTCGATACGACTCGCTGCCCGAGCGACCCGCTCTCGCCACTCACAGTCCGACGGCTCCGTACAGCGCAGTCAGTGCGTTGCCCTTGACGCGTCGAGTCGTCCCCTGCTTGAGATGGTCAAGCGTGATAGGGCCGAAGCCGGTGCGCACGAGTTCACGCACCGGGTATCCGACGGCCTCCATCATGCGGCGCACCAGGCGGTTACGACCCTCATGCACAACAATTTCGACGGTCGTGATGTCGCCGTAGGTATCGACGATGCGGAAGGAATCAACCTTGATCGGACCATCCTCCAGCTCAATTCCGTTCATGAGAGCACGCTTGACGCCCGGCTTAACCTCACCGTGCAGACGCGCCACGTAGGTCTTGCGAATCTCATAGGACGGGTGAGTCAGGCGATTCGCCAGCTCACCATCGTTGGTCAGCAGGAGGAGGCCGGAGGTGTCGATGTCAAGGCGACCGACGTGGTACAGACGCACCGGATAGTCAGCGATGAGGTCCGCGATCGTGGGACGGCCCTCCGGGTCACTCATCGTCGACACAGTGCCGATCGGCTTGTTGACCGCCAGGACAATGTGCTTGGTCTCGTCGAGAATCAGGCGCTCACCATCCACGTGAATGACCTGCTGTGCGGGGTCGACACGCACGCCCTGGCTGCGCACAACGGTGCCGTCGACGCTCACGCGACCGTCGGCGATCATCTGTTCGGATGCGCGCCTGGACGCGACGCCGGCTTGGGCGAGCACCTTCTGCAGGCGTACTCCACCCTCGGTGTAGGGGTTAGCCCTCATAGTTCTTCCTCCAATTCATCCAGCGCGTCGGCGTCTGGCAGGTAGGGTGCCAACGGTACCAGCTCCGACAGGCTCATTAATCCCATTTTCTCAAGAAATTTGCCGGTCGTCCCGTACAGGCGCGCACCGGACGGTGTCAGTCCCGTCTCTTCTACAAGGCCTCGGGCCATGAGGGTGCGCACGACACCATCTACGTTTACTCCCCGAATACGGGAGATCCGAGTCCGCGAAATCGGCTGGCGGTAGGCAATGACGGCCAACGTTTCCAGGGCGGCCTGCGACAGGCGGGCGTGAGACGATCCGACGACGAAGCGGCCGACGACGTCGGCGTATGCGCGAGCGGAATAGATGCGCCAGCCACCCGCCACCTCGCGTAGCTCAAAACCGCGCGGGCGATCCTGCCCTTCGCCCAGGTACTCGGAGGCAAGCGCGCGCAGTTCGGCATTGATGTCGTCAGCACTGGCGCCGAGGACGTCGGCGAGTTCGGATGCGCTAACCGGCTCGGATGCCACCATGAGGATTGCCTCGATGGGGCCGCGCAGTATGTGCTCACTCATCAGCGTTATCTCCTTCGCCGTCGAAACGTGTGGCGCTGTTCGACGAGGCCGGGGCGAGGTCTTCGTCGCCCGCTCCCGAGTAGTCATCCACGTCGATATCGATGCGGCCCTGTGTGCCAGTCCAGTGAATCGTCAGCGCCCCGAGCGCACTTTCCTGATCGAACTCAACGGCGCCTCGCCGATAGAGCTCAAGCAGAGCGAGGAAACGCGAAACGACCACGGCACGCGTGGCAGCGTCCTTAACGAGTTCGTGAAAGGTCATAGAACCCGCCTGCGCGAGCATCGTACTGACGAGGAGCGCCTGCTCGCGCACAGGTACAACAGGATCATGCAAGTGAGTGACCTGCACCGTCGGCGTTGCGGCAGAAAACGCATCGGCGGCGAGACGAGCGAGGTCCTCGGGCGTTGTCAACCAACGCAGCTCGGGAAGAAGCGTTGCGAAATGCGCCTCCAGGGGCGCATCCCTGGCGACGTACGAGCTGTACTCCCCCATCCGCTGATCAAGGTATTTCGCTGCTTCCTTGAACGCGCGATACTGAAGGAGCCGGGAAAAGAGCAGATCACGGGCCTCCAGATCGGCCTGCGAGGCATTCTCCTCCTCGTCGATAACCGGCAGCAGGTGAGATGCCTTCATGTCGAGCAGTGTCGCTGCCACAACCAGGAACTCCGTCGTACGAGATAAGTCCGGAGACGCCTGCATGAAAGCGATGAACTCATCGGTCACCTGGGCGAGCGCAACCTCAGTGATGTCGAGTTTTTTGCGGGCGATCAGCGACAGGAGAAGATCGAAGGGGCCTTCAAAAACCGGGAGCGAGACCGCGAAAAGGTCAAACTCCCCCTGGACCTCGAGACTGTCAGGCCGCGTCGCCACGGGCAATGACTTCCCGCGCAAGTCGACGGTAGGCGTGTGCGCCCGCGTGGTTGGGAGCATAGGAGGTGATCGGCTCGGTCGCCACAGACGCGTCCGGGAACTTAATGGTGCGGCCGATGCGCGTATCGAACACGAGGTCGCCAAATGCCTCCTGCAGGCGCTGGAGGACCTCGCGCGAATGCAGCGTGCGCGAGTCAACCATCGTGGCGACGATACCGTCAATCTTGAGACGCGGGTTGATGCGATCGCGCACCGTCTCGATGGTCTCGACGAGCAGCGCGACGCCACGCAGCGCAAAGAACTCTGCCTCCACCGGGACGATCACGCCATGAGCCGCGGTCAGGGCGTTGACCGCGAGCAAACCGAGGGACGGCTGACAGTCGATCAGAACCACATCGTAATCGGCTTCGACGTGCCGCAGAACGCGGGCTAGCGCGCTCTCGCGGGCAACCTCATTGACGAGCTGCACTTCAGCCGCGGACAGGTCAATGTTTGCCGGAATAATGTCGAGGTTTTCCGTCGACGTGTGGCAGATCGTCGCCTTGACGTCCTCCTTCGGGTTCATGAGCAGCGTGTAGATCGTCTGCTCCATGTCGAGCGCATTAATGCCCAGGCCGACGGAGGCGGCACCCTGGGGATCGAAGTCCACAATCAAGACCCGTCGACCGTACTCAGCCAGCGCTGCACCCAAGTTGATAGTCGTCGTCGTCTTGCCGACGCCACCCTTCTGATTGCACATCGCAATCACGCGAGCGGGACCATGCCCCGACAGCGGCGCGGGCACAGGGAAATCGGCCGGCTCTTCGTGCAGGTCGGGCGTCAGCGTAGGATGCGAGTTCGTGGTCACGCCCCCATCCTAATTCATCACCGCGCGGATGCGTCGGCGCCACGCGCCCGCGGGTGCGACAGGGTGAAAACTTCACGCAGCGCCTGTGCGGTCACCTGGGTGTAGATCTGCGTCGTTGCGACCGACGCATGTCCGAGAAGCTCCTGAACTTCGCGTACGCTCGCGCCCCCCTCGAGCAGGTGCGTCGCGAACGAATGCCGCAACGTATGCGGAGAGATACGATCCCCCAGATCAGCGGCCTGAGCCGCGCGCCGGATAGCTGTCCATGCGCTCTGTCGCGACAGTGCACCACCGCGCGAGTTGAGAAAGAATACCGTCTCTCCCCTGCCTCGTGCTGCCAAAGCCGGTCGGGCACGCACCCTGTACGCGTCAAGCGCGTCGACGGCGAAAGAACCGACCGGAACGATCCTTTCTTTACGCCCTTTGCCGAACAGGCGCACAACGGGAACGTCGCCATCAAGGTCGAGGTCATCCGCACTCAGGGACACCGCCTCAGAGACGCGTGCCCCGGTTGCATACAGCAGCTCGAGCAACGCAGCGTCACGTAGGCCGATCGGGGAATCGTCTGCATGAGCGGCATCGAGGAGGCGACCGACCTCATCGATGGCCAGAGCCTTGGGCAGATGACGCCCCTGACGCGGGGCATGCAGCTGAGCGGCCGTGTCCGTCGCGACCACTCCTTCTGTCAGCGCGTACTTGTGCAGCCCGCGGATCGCGGCCGACGCGCGCGCCACGGACGAGGCCGCAGTAGGTTTGCCAGTGACGTCACCGGAGGCCAGACGCATCATGTAGTCCTCGATGTCATGCACGCTCACGTCCCCGATATCGGTCTTTCCGCGGGCCTTCATGTCACACGCGTATCGGGTGGTGTCCCGGCGATAGTTTGAAACTGTATGCGCGGATGCCCCCTTTTCGACGCGCAGATAATCCACCCAGTCGCGGACGATAGCTTCCAGAGACGTCATGGTGACAGGGTAAGCGACTGTGCAACATATGTGCGTGAGCGCTATCGGCATGCGCACATTTTCGCTAGACTGTGACGCGGTAAACCATTTCCGCCCCAACGCTGGGGCCCAACACCTGGAGACCACCGTGTCACTTCACTGGGATCACATTGATGACGAAGCGGTCAAGACCGCTAAGCTCCTCGCCGCCGACGCCGTCGAGCAGGCAGGATCGGGCCACCCCGGTACTGCGATCTCGCTCGCTCCCGCCGCCTACCTCCTCTACAACAAGGTCATGAACGTCGATCCTGCCGACCCGCGCTGGATCGGACGCGACCGTTTCATCCTCTCGGCCGGCCACTCCTCGCTGACCCAGTATGTCCAGCTCTACCTCTCCGGCTTCGGTCTCGAACTCGACGACATCAAGACGCTGCGCACCGCCGGCTCCCTCACCCCCGGCCACCCCGAGTACGGCCACACCAAGGGCGTCGAGATCACCACCGGCCCCCTGGGCACCGGCATCGCCTCCGCCGTCGGCTTCGCCATGAACGCCCGCCGCGTCCACGGCCTGCTCGATCCCGAGACCCCGCTCGGCGAGTCCGTCTTCGACCACAACGTCTACGTCATCGCCGGCGACGGCTGCTTCGAGGAAGGCGTTTCCGCCGAGGCCTCCTCCCTCGCAGGTACCCAGGAGCTGGGCAACATCACCGTCATCTGGGACGACAACCACATCTCCATCGAAGACGACACGTCGATCGCCTTCAACGAGGATGTCCTGGCCCGCTACGAGGCCTACGGCTGGCACGTCCAGCGCGTCGACTGGCTCGGCGAGGACGGCTCCTACGAGGAGAACACCGCCGCCCTGAACGACGCCCTCGACGCCGCCAAGGCCGAGACCAAGAAGCCCTCGCTCATCGCACTGCGCACCATCATCGGCTGGCCGACCCCCGGCAAGCAGAACACCGGTGGCATCCACGGCTCGAAGCTGGGCACCGAGGCCCTCAAGGGCCTGAAGGAAGCCCTGGGCGCCGACCCCAAGAAGATGTTCGATGCCGATTCGGCAATCGTGGACGAGGTCCGCGCCCGCGCCGCCGCTCGCGCAGCCGAGTACCGCAAGGACTGGGACGCCCGCTTTGAGGCATGGAAGGCCGCTCACCCCGAGCAGGCCGCCCTGCTGGAGCGCCTCCTCGAAGGCCGACTCCCCGAGGACTGGGAAGCCGCGCTGCCCACCTTCGAAGAGGGCAAGGCCATCGCGACCCGCGCCGCCTCCGGCCAGGTTCTCAACGCGATCGCGCCCGTGCTGCCCGAGCTGTGGGGTGGCTCCGCCGACCTCGCCGGCTCAAACAACACTTTCCTGAAGGGCGAGCCCTCCTTCCTGCCCGCGCACCGTTCCTCGTCGGCGTTCAGCGGCAACGAGTTCGGCCGCAACCTCCACTTCGGCGTGCGTGAATTCGCGATGGGCGCGGCCCTCAACGGCATCGCCGCCGACGGCTTCACCCGCGCGTACGGCGGCACGTTCTTCGTGTTCTCCGACTTCATGCGCGGCGCGGTACGCCTCGCCGCCCTCATGGACCTGCCGGTCACCTACGTGTGGACCCACGACTCCATCGGCGTCGGCGAAGACGGCCCGACACACCAGCCGATCGAGCACCTCGCCTCCTACCGTGCGATCCCGAACGTCGCTGTCGTGCGTCCCGCTGACGCCGCTGAAACCGCCGCATCCTGGAAGGCCATCCTCGAGCAGTCCCACCCGGCCGCCATCATCCTGTCGCGCCAGAACCTGCCCAACCCGGCACGTGGCGAAGGCACCGGCCTGGCCACCACCGAGGACCTGGCGCGCGGCGCCTACGTCCTGGCCGACACCGAGGGCACGCCCGACGTGATCCTGCTTGCCTCCGGCTCCGAGGTCTCCGTCGCCCTGCAGGCACGCGAGAATCTGGCAGCCGAGG
>ERZ773067.2025-NODE-2025-length-10464-cov-2.802190_pt1 | contig 10464 bp, 8 predicted proteins | sample MGYA00580622_ERZ773067 | MGnify/ENA primary metagenome ERZ773067 (study PRJEB29015, sample SAMEA2737998) | human oral metagenome | biome: human oral; feature: human-associated habitat; material: dental | place: China | collected 2113 ...
TAACCTATGATGAAGTTAATGAAGCTCATATTAATAAGGCTCTTGTTGTGAAGAAAAATGATAAATGGGGCTTGATAAATACAAAGGGAGAGCTTTTAACTCCTATTCAGTACGATGAAATCAAGAATTTTACTGATGGGAAGGTAGCAGTCAGGCTTAAAGATGAGTGGAGCGTATTAGATGAAAAAGGTAATAAATCAGACGTAAAAATAGATCAGGACGGAGAAATGCCTGAGGAAGACGAAGAGCAGCTTAAAGATATAGATGCTGCAACTAAGCCGAATGATTCTAAAGATGATTTTGAAGTAGGTCTTTTAGATAACCTTGTTTTGGTAAATCTTAATGGAAAATGGGGAATTACAGACAATAAGGGAAAAGTTATAGTAAAGCCTAAGTATAGCGACATTGGACAGTATTTTGCCGGTAATACTATAGAAGTAAGGCTTAATGGCAAATGGGGCTTTATAAATGCAAAAGGAAAAAAGATTGTACCGCTGATATATGACAGTGTTATGCCTTTTTTAGATGAAGTTACAGCTGTAAGAAAAGGAAACAGATGGGGCTTTATAGATAAGAAAGGAAATGAAATAACTGAGTTTAAATATCAGACTGTGATGCCGTTTTCAGAAGGTTTGGCAGCAGTGAGACAGGATGAAAAATGGGGCTTTGTAAATAACAAGGGTGAAGAAGTAATCTCTCCTAAGTATAACAGAGCATGGATGTTTGATGGCGATAAAGTTGCGATAAGTGTGGGAAATAAATTGGGATTTATAGACAAGTTCGGCAAGGAAGTGACTCCGGTAAAATATGACCGCTTTAATTTTGACCAGTTAGGGGCAGCATTTACAGAGGTAACGATTGGAAGTAAAAAAGGCTTTGTAAATTATAAAGGAGAGGAAGTAATTCCTGTAAAATATGATTATATTAACTGGTATCCGGATGAGAAAATGTTCTCTGCCTGCATAGATGGCAAATGGGGCTATATAGATGATAAAGGCAAAGAAATAATACCTCTGAAATATGAAGAAATAAAGATGATTCAAGATGGAGTTATAGGAGCTAAGCTAAATGGCAAATGGGGTTATGTGGACAAAGGCGGGACAGAGATAACACCTTTCAAATACGATGAAATAAACTGGTTTGAAAATAAGATGGCTATGGTTAGAATAGGAAATAAATGGGGTTTTGTAAACAACAAGGGTGAAGAAGTTATAGGTGCAAAATACGATAATGGGTGTGACTTTTATGGTGAATTGGCAGCAGTAAAGAAGGGTGATAAATGGGGGGTTATAAATGAGAAAGGAGAGAAAGTAGTTAAGTTTAAGTATGATTTTATTAATGATTTTTCCGTTGGTTATTCAACAGTATGCATAGGGAATAAATATGGAATAATAGATAAAAGAGGAAATACTGTAGCAGATATTAAGTACGATGACTGGATTGATTTTGATAATGGTCTGGCAATTGTAAAATCTAATGACAAATGGGGACTGATAAATGAACAGGGCAAGGAGCTTATTCCGGTTAAATACGATTATCTGAGAGATCTGTCAGTGAAAGAGGATAAGAACGGCAACGTAAAGGTCAAGGTTCATGCTGTAAAGGGTGATAAAGAAGGTGATATAGAATATAAGGCTGTAAGGAGAATACTGGGAGATGTGTATTTCTACTCCGGGTGGAAACCGGTAAAAAAACTAAAGTGATGTAATTGTACCTGTATTTAACACTATACAAAAGTCAGGAGAATTACAACTCTTGCCAATATCCATCTCTCTATGCTATAATTACTGTTTGTGAAATAAAGAATAAAAGGTGGTGAGATAGTGGTAGAGTTAGACCAGTTCAAAGTTACATTAAACTCTTATGCAGAGCCATTAGTCGAAGTGAGGGATTCACTTTGACTTGACAAGCAAAAAGATGAGGCTTGAAGAGTTAAACAGACTTATATCCGAGCCGGGGTTTTGGGACAATGCAGAGAAGGCGAATGCTACAATGGCAGAGATATCAAGTCTTAAAAACAGTGTTGAAAGCTTTGATGAATTACAGGGACTTTATGATGATATAGGTGCGCTTATTGAAATGGCAGAAGAAGAAAATGACTCTTCTATGGTTTCGGAAATAGGTGATGAACTTGAAAGGTTTAAGACAGAATTTGATACACTTAGAATTTCAACCCTGCTTAGCGGACCTTATGATAAAGATAATGCTATTATTACCTTACATGCCGGAGCAGGCGGTACGGAAGCCTGTGACTGGACGAGTATTCTTATGAGAGCCTATACAAGGTGGGCGGATAGTAAAGGATTTAAGACAGAGGTTATTGATTATCTGGCAGGTGAAGAAGCAGGAGTTAAATCCTGTACCATTGAAATTACGGGAACGAATGCCTACGGATACTTAAAGAGTGAGCATGGTGTACACCGATTAGTACGTATTTCTCCTTTTAATGCAGCCGGTAAACGCCAGACTTCCTTTGTTTCCTGTGATGTAATGCCTGATATTGAGGAAGACATAGACATCGAAATAAAAGATGAGGATATGAGAATAGACACCTTCCGTGCAAGCGGTGCGGGTGGACAGCATATCAACAAAACATCATCTGCTATCAGAATTACGCATTTCCCTTCGGGAATAGTAGTAAGCTGTCAGAACGAACGTTCACAGTTCCAGAACAAAGCCAAAGCCATGCAAATGTTAAAGGCCAAGCTTTATATGCTGAGGCAGCAGGAAAATGAAGCTAAGGAAGCGGGAATCAGAGGCGAGCAGAAGGACATTGCCTGGGGAAGCCAGATTCGCTCCTATGTGCTTCAGCCATATACTATGGTCAAGGATCACAGGACAAATGTTGAAATCGGTAATGCGCAGACAGTCTTAGACGGAAATTTTGATCCGTTTATTAATGCTTATTTAAAATGGAAGAGTATTAAAAAAGAAGATTAATTATAAAATGTCAGTATGGGAGATATTTCTGTACTGACATTTTTTATGTTATTCCCTATAAATCTGAGGCAGAGAAGTTCTTGTTATATTCAATAATTAAAAACTAAAAATTATCCATAAAACTATCAGCTTTTACACTTGAAATTAATGGTTAGTTGTGTTACTATTCTTTCTGTTACGAACAAATGCCCACTATGGGCATACAAAGTAATAAATCTGTATGTTATTTACAGGTAAAACAAAGGTTTAAATAATAGGTGGTATAATGAAAACTGATAAGTTGTATGTTGTTTCGGCAAAAGCATTACCGGAGGTGCTTTTGCAGGTTGTTGAAGCCAAGAAACTGCTTGAGACTAAAAAAGTGATGACAGTAGGAGAGGCAGCCGAGGCGGTTGGTATCAGCAGGAGTTCTTTTTATAAGTACAAGGATGAAATTAACTTTTTCTATGAGGATGCCAAAGGGAAAACAATTTCATTTTTATTGGAAATGGAAGACAGACAGGGATTGCTTTCAGAAGTGTTGAAAGAAGTGGCACGTCATGGAGTAAACATACTCACTATCCACCAAAGTATACCGGTCAACGGACTGGCTTCTCTGTCGCTGAGCTTACAGGTTTCAGACGGATTTACAGATGTTACCGAGATGGTAGCAAGTATAGAAGCAATTGATGGTATCAGAAGAATGAAAATACTCGCAAGAGAATAAATCAGAGGTGACAAATGGTAAATGTAGGAATTATAGGATATGGAACTGTTGGTTCAGGAGTTTTTGAAGTTCTAAGCACTAACAGCAAGAGCATTGCGGTAAAAGCAGGTGAAGAAATTAAGGTAAAGCGAATCTGTGACCTTAGGGATTTTCCGGGAGATGCGGCGGAGAAACTTATCACACATGATTTTAACGATATATTAAAGGATGATGAAATTACTATAGTAGTAGAAACCATGGGTGGCACCAAGCCTGCGTACGACTTTGTTAAAGCCTCTATTGAAGCGGGCAAAAGTGTATGTACTTCTAACAAAGAACTTGTGGCAAAGTTTGGTGCGGGTCTTATTAAACTGGCGAAAAAGCATAACGTAAATTTTCTTTTTGAGGCCAGTGTCGGTGGCGGCATACCTGTAATACGTCCTCTTAACTATGCACTTACAGCAGAGGAAATCCTTGAGATAGAAGGCATACTTAACGGAACTACTAACTTTATACTTACCAAAATGAATGATGAAGGTCTGGACTATGAGACTGTATTAAAGGAAGCACAGGCTATGGGCTATGCAGAGAAGAATCCGACTGCTGATGTTGAAGGATTCGACACTTGTAGAAAAATTGCGATACTTACCTCCCTTGCCTATGGCAAACAGGTGGATTTTGAAGATATACGTACAGAAGGGATTACCAAAATCACCAAAGAGGATATGGAATATGCCAAAGCCCTTAATGCATCAATAAAACTTATAGGTGAAAGTAAGAAAGAGAACGGAACAGTTTATGCAAGGGTAGCACCTGCTTTGATAGACAGAGAACAGCCGCTTTACAGTGTGCATGATGTATTCAATGCTATTTTTGTAAAAGGAAATATGGTAGATGATGTGATGTTCTATGGCAGGGGTGCAGGCAAGCTTCCTACGGCAAGTGCGGTAGTTGCGGATGTAATAGATGCTGCCGGGCATAAAAACAAACACATACCTATAATCTGGGAAGAAGATAAGCTTGAACTCGGAGATATAAGAGAATACAAGCAGAAATTTTTTGTAAGAGTTCCGGTAGATATGAAGGAGACGGTTAAACAAAAAATGCCTGAGTTAGAAGAGGTTAAGGCAGAAAAGGTAAAAGGGGAATTTGCTTTCATAACTCCTGTTCTTACAGAAAATGAGTTTGAAGAGGCTGTAAAAGACTTGAAAATAATAAACAGAATAATAGTAAATTTTAAATAATTAAAAAATATCTTGCAAATATCGTCATTAAGCGTTACGCTATAGTGAATGGTATTTGCAGATATTTTTATTTACCATGAAATTCCGTTGGAATTCCTTGGTAAATAAAAATCTCTCCGAGGGATGTGCATCTTACGGCAGGGAAGTTTGCCTTACGGCACCGCTCGTGCACGAAGTGTGTGTAAACACACACTTTATTTGGTATTAAAAAGATTTGGAGGAAAAAGGGTTGTTAAAAGTAGTTAAATTTGGTGGAAGTTCACTCGCAAATGCAGAACAATTTAAAAAAGTCGGAGATATTATAAAGTCCGATAAGGACAGACATTATGCAATTCCTTCAGCACCTGGCAAGAGATTTAATACAGATATAAAGGTAACTGATTTACTGTATAAATGTCAGGAAAAGGCTGTAAATAATGAAGACTTTTCCGAAGAATTTGAAGATATTAAATCAAGATATAATGAAATAATTGAGGGACTGGGCATAGTTCTTTCTTTGGAGGAGGAGTTTGCTCTTATTGAGAAAAATCTTAAAGAAAAAGCAGGGAAGGACTATGCGGCTTCCAGAGGTGAATATCTTAACGGAATTATTATGGCAAACTATCTTGATTTTACCTTCGTAGATGCCGCTACTGTATTGTTTTTCAACAAAGAGGGTGTCTTTGACTCCGAAAAAACCAATGAGGTTCTCGGAAAGAAGCTTAAAAAGGTTGAATATGCGGTAATACCGGGATTCTATGGTTCCTTACCGGACGGTACTATAAAGACTTTCTCAAGAGGCGGCTCGGATATCACGGGAGCTATAGTTGCGAGGGCTATTAAGGCTGATATTTATGAGAATTGGACAGATGTTTCGGGCTTCCTGGTTGCAGACCCGAGAATTATTTATAATCCTGAGCCTATTGATATTATTACATACAAAGAGCTGCGTGAGCTTTCATATATGGGAGCGTCTGTTTTGCACGAAGATTCTATCTTCCCTGTAAGAAAGGCAGGTATTCCCGTTAATATCAAGAATACAAATGCTCCTGAGGATCCCGGAAGCTGGATAGTTGAAAGTACGGGACAGAAATCCAAATATGTCATTACGGGTATTGCCGGAAGAAAGGGATTTTCCGCCATCAATATAGATAAAGATATGATGAATGTTGAGGTTGGCTTCGGAAGGAAGGTTTTACAGGCATTTGAAGAAAATGATATTTCATTCGAGCATATGCCGTCCGGTATAGACACAATGACGTTATTTGTAGAGCAGAAAGCCTTTGAGCCTAAGGAACAGCTTGTAGTCTCTGCTATTCATAAACTTGCGGAACCTGACTCAATTGAAATAGAGTCCGGTATTGCACTTATCGCTGTAGTGGGCAGGGGGATGAAGTCTGCCAGAGGAACAGCCGGAAGAATATTTGCCGCCCTTGCTCATGCACGAATCAATGTAAGGATGATTGATCAGGGCTCAAGCGAGCTAAATATCATAATCGGAGTAGATAATGATGATTTTGAGTTTGCAATTAAGGCAATTTATGATATATTTGTAGAAGTTCAACTTTAGAATTATACAAGCTTCAAAAAAATTATTTAGAGGGTAAGACAATGGACATAGCAAAGAAAATTGCAGAAGAACTTGGTATTAAGACAGAGCAGGTAAATGCAGTAATAAAACTTATAGACGAGGGGAATACCATACCTTTTATAGCAAGATACAGAAAAGAGCAGCATGGAGCACTTAATGATGAGGTGCTGCGTAATCTGGATGAAAGGCTCAGATATCTGAATAATCTTGAAGACAGAAAGGCTCAGGTTATAGGGCTTATAGACGAACAGGGAAAACTTACGGAGGAGCTAAAGCTTGCAATAGAGGCTGCGGAAACTCTGGTTTCGGTTGAAGATTTATACAGACCTTACAAGCAAAAGAGAAGAACCAGAGCTACCATAGCTAAGGAAGCAGGGCTTTCGGGTCTTGCTGCTATAATTTCTCTTCAGCAGACAGACAAGTCTTTGGCAGAAGAAGCCCTTGCCTATATCAATGAAGAAAAAGGAATTTTAGATACTGATTCTGCAATCAAGGGAGCTATGGACATTATTGCCGAGGAAATCTCGGACAATGCCGAATATAGAAAATATATCAGAAATATTACTTTTGAAAAGGGGAATATAGTTTCAGAAGCAAAAGATAAGGAAGCTGAATCGGTTTATGAAACTTATTACAGCTTCAGTGAGCCGGTAAAAAAGATTACAGGTTACAGAATACTTGCAATCAATCGCGGTGAGGCCGAAAAGGTTTTAACGGTAAAAATAGAAGCTCCTGTAGATGAAATAATAGACTACTTATGTAGAAAAGTTATAACCGGAGATAATAAAAATACCTCGGAAGTACTTAAGGAGACAGCTATTGATGCTTACACAAGATTGATTGCTCCTTCCATAGAAAATGAAATAAGGTCAGAACTTACAGAAAATGCAGAAGACGGTGCAATTAAAGTATTCGGAAAGAACCTTACACAGCTTCTTATGCAGCCGCCGATTCTGGGAAAAAGAGTGTTAGGCTGGGATCCGGCATTTAGAACTGGCTGTAAGTTAGCTGTTATTGATGAAACCGGTAAGGTGCTTTATACGACAGTTGTCTATCCTACGGAACCACAGAACAAGGTGGCTGAAACCAAGAAAATAGTAGCGGATTTAGTTAAAAAATACGGAATTTCACTGATTTCGGTAGGAAATGGTACTGCTTCCAGAGAGTCAGAGAAAATAATTTCGGATATGATTAAGGAGATGCACCTTCCTGTTTCTTATGTAATCGTAAATGAAGCCGGAGCTTCGGTATATTCGGCAAGCAAGCTGGCTACAGAGGAATTTCCGGAATTTGATGTAGGTCAGAGAAGTGCAGCTTCCATAGCCAGAAGACTTCAGGATCCTCTTGCTGAATTGGTCAAGATAGAGCCAAAGGCTATAGGAGTAGGACAGTATCAACATGATATGAACAAAAAGAAGCTTGAAGAAGCTCTTGGCGGCGTTGTAGAGGATTGTGTGAATAAGGTTGGAGTAGACCTTAATACTGCCTCAGCACCGCTTCTTTCCTATGTCTCGGGAATAAACGGAACAATAGCAAAAAATATTGTGAGTTTCAGAGAAGAAAACGGAAAGTTTAAGAACAGAAAAGAATTGTTAAAGGTTGCTAAACTCGGTTCTAAGGCATTTTTGCAGTGTGCGGGCTTTATGCGTATTATGGATGGGGACAATCCTCTCGACTCAAGCAGTGTACATCCTGAGTCCTACAAGGCAGCGGAAGACATTCTTAAGGCTTTGGGTTATGATTTATCTGAACTTAGAGGAGGAATTAAGGGAATCTCCGTTGAAATAAAAAAACATCCGGACTTAACGGCAAAACTGGATGTAGGTGAGCTTACGCTCAAAGATATTATAAGCGAGCTTGAGAAACCGGGAAGAGATCCTAGAGCAGACCTTCCTGCTCCTATTCTCCGTACAGATGTTATGGATATGAAAGATCTTAAAGAAGGCATGGTGATGAAGGGAACTGTCCGTAATGTTATTGACTTCGGGGCTTTTGTCGATATCGGAGTACATCAGGATGGATTGGTTCATATTTCGGAGCTGTCAGATAAAAAATTTGTAAAACACCCGCTTGAAGTTGTAAGTGTTGGTGATATAGTTGATGTGAAAGTTATCGGAGTGGATATTCCGAAGAAAAGAATATCTTTAAGTATTAAACAGGCAAAGGGTTAAGAAATGACCGTTTATGATAGTTTTTCAGAAGAAATGACATTTGAAATCGGCAAAAAACTTGGTGAAAAGGCAGATAAGGGAGAGATTATCTGCCTTGAAGGCGACCTCGGAGTAGGTAAAACCGTATTCACAAAAGGATTTGCCGAGGGGCTTAATATAGAAGAGAACATAGACAGTCCTACATTTACTATAGTACAGGAATATACAGAGGGGAGAATTCCTCTCTATCATTTTGATGTGTACCGAATCGGAGATATTTCGGAAATGGATGAAATAGGCTATGAGGACTATTTTTTTGGAGAAGGAGTCTGCCTTATAGAATGGGCATCAAGAATAAAGGAATTAATTCCTGAATCTGCGATTCATGTTATTATAGAAAAAGATCTCTCAAAGGGGTTTGAATATAGAAGGGTAGTGGTAGAAGAATGAAACTTATAGGTATAGATAGTTCGGGCTTGGTAGCCTCTGTTGCAATAGCGGAAGATGAGACTCTTGTAGCTGAATATACCGTAGAACATAAAAAGACTCATTCAACTACTCTTATGCCTATGCTTGATGAGATAGTAAAAATGTCTGAACTTAATTTGCATGAAATTGATGTGATTTCTATAGCAGCAGGACCGGGTTCGTTTACCGGACTTAGGATTGGTTCTGCTACTGCCAAAGGGCTTGCTTACAGCTTAAACAAACCTATTATTCCTGTACCTACGCTTGCGGCCCTGGCTTACAATATACAATTTTTTGACGGAATTATCTGTCCGATTATGGATGCCAGAAGAGAACAGGTTTACAATGGACTTTACACCTTCAATGACGGTGAGTTTACAGAAATTAAAGAACAAAGAGCTTTGTCTGTACAGGAACTTATAGAAGAACTTAATAATGAATTTACCGGAGAAAAAGTGGTTTTTCTGGGAGATGGAGTACCTGTATACAAATCTGTTATAGAGGAAAAGCTTATTAACACTCATTTCTATGCTCCTGCAAATATTTCAAAACAAAGAGCGGGAAGTGTGGCAGTTTTGGGAAAAATGTATTATAATAGAGGTATTACCGAAACAGCAGAAAGCCATGAGCCCGTATATTTAAGGCTTTCTCAGGCAGAAAGAGAAAGAAACGAAAAGAATTCGGAAAACAGAGAATAGCTATGGATGAAATTGAAGTTGTAGAGTTAAAGACAGAGTACTGTTCTCAGGTTGCGGAAATAGAAAAGCAAACATTTTCCCTTCCCTGGTCAGAAAAAGCTTTTTTGGAATGTATGGAACATCCTGACAGACATTACTTTTGTGCAGTCTGCAAAGAAGAAGTCTTGGGTTACTGTGGCTATTGGGGAGTGCTTGATGAGGCAGAGATATACAATGTGGCAGTAAAGAAAGAAAGCCGTGGCAGAGGCATAGGAAAGCTTTTGCTTACAAAACTGATTGATTACGGTAAATCAGATAACAGAAAAAGGTTTTTATTAGAGGTGAGGTGTGGCAATAAGGCGGCAATAAGTCTGTATAAAAAACTGGGTTTCAAAGAGGACGGTATACGTCCGAACTTCTATGATGAGCCGAAAGAAGATGCTCTGCTTATGTCGCTTAAAATTTGATGTACCGATTAGTAAAATTATAAGGAGGATGAATGCTGGATATATGTTTATTAGGCACAGGCGGGATGATGCCGTTGCCTAACAGGTTTCTTACCTCCTTGCTTGCGCGTTATAACGGAAACAGTGTACTTATAGACTGTGGTGAAGGAACCCAGGTTGCTATTAAGAAAAAAGGATGGAGTGTAAACCCGATAGGGTTTATTTGCATAACTCACTTTCATGGAGATCATGTTGCAGGTATACCGGGGCTTTTACTATCTATC
>ERZ773067.2027-NODE-2027-length-10452-cov-4.499471_pt1 | contig 10452 bp, 8 predicted proteins | sample MGYA00580622_ERZ773067 | MGnify/ENA primary metagenome ERZ773067 (study PRJEB29015, sample SAMEA2737998) | human oral metagenome | biome: human oral; feature: human-associated habitat; material: dental | place: China | collected 2113 ...
GCGCTGGAGGGTGCGATGGGGCTGAGTGTGGCCAGGTCGCCACCGCGCAGCGACGCGCCCTCGCGGGCACCAATGACCACGGCGGCGGTGACGTGATCCGCCCAGCCCTGGCCTAGTTGCCAGGTGCCGGTGACGCGCTCGGCAATGTAGGCGGGGCGCTTGCCGGTGGGACCGGTGATGCGGCGCAGGGCGTCGGCGGAAGCATCGGACAGGACCGGGCCGAAGGCCGTGTAGCCCTTGGCCATGCGGCTGACCGTGGCTTTCAGGTCGTTCAGTTCCGCGTCGGCGGCACCGTCAATAGCACCCAGGCCGAATTCCACTCCCAAATCCAGGAGCAACTGGTTACGGCGCGAGGACACGCCCTCCACCAGGGTTTCGATGGAATCCGTGGCGGCCATCTGGTCGGGGCGGACCTTCGTCCACACGGCGACCAGCATCTCTGTGGCGTCCGCCGGGGTGAACGGAATGTCCTCCGGACGGGGGCCACCGGTGGCCGGGGCTGCGGTGAAGGCACCATCCTCCGTCGGAGCGGATGCTGCAGAGGTCACCGAGGCCGGTTCAGGCGAGGCGGGGGCGCTTTCGGCGGGAGCCGCGTCATCGGCTTCATCAGCGTCGGTGGCTACCTCGCGCACCACCTCATCGGTGGCAAACACCACGCCGCGCTCACGCTCGACGTTCAACACCTCAATGTCCACGTCCGCGTACTGCGGGAGGGTGAGGGTCTGGCCCATCATGTTCGCAATAGTCGGTGCGGAACCCACGCCGACCTCGACGAAACGGTCCACACCCAGGGTTGTCAGCGCCAAGTCCTGGGTTTCAATCCAGCGGACCGGGGAGGCAAACTGCCAGGCCAAAAGCTCAATCAGGATCGTGCGGGCAAGCTTCTGCTCGTTCTTGGCGGCCGCGTCGAAATCAGCCAGAATCTCATCCAGCAGCGGCGAGGACACGACCTCCTCCATGGACTCCACGAACTCCCGGGTCAGCTCGAAGGGGCGGGCGACCAGGTTCGGAATGTAGCGGCCCACCAGTACATCCAGATCCACGGTGTCCGGCAGCAGCGAATCCAGGTGGGCGCGGAAATCGGCCACACCATCGCGCAGCACCGACGAGTGGAACGGCACATCAATGCCCGGGATCATGATGAAGGAACGCTGGCCGGGGGCCATCTCCTCCGCAGCCTCACGCAGCGCCTTCAGCCCGGCGCGCGTACCGGCCACCGCGTACTGAAGCCCGGCGAGGTTGTAGTTCACAATCTCCAGGAATTCGCCCGATTCCTTGGAAATATTCGCCACGAAGTCAAACACGTTGTCTGCGGTCAGCCCCATCTTGTTGGGGCGCAGGGCGGCCAGGCCGTAGTTGGAGTTGCCTTCGGCATCGCGATCCACCAGGCGGTGCATGGTCAGCCCGCGGCGGTACACGATCTCCACCACGGATTCTAGGGACAGCACACCCGCATAGGCGGCCAGCGCGTTGTATTCGCCCACGGAATGCCCGGCGAAGAAGGCGCGCTGGTTCAGGGCACCCGCTTCCCGCATTTCCGCGACCTGCGCCACACCCAGGGTGGCCATGGCCACCTGCGTGAACTGCGTGAGGAACAGCACGCCCTTCGGGTGGTGGAACTTCTCCCCCTTGACCACTACCTCGGTGGGGTTGTTCTTCACGATCTCCAGCACGGAGAATCCCAGCTTGGCGCGGGTGTGTCGATCCGCCCGGTCCCACACTTCCTTGGCGGCCTTGGAGTTCTTGCGGGCTTCCATGCCCATGCCTTGGGACTGGATGCCCTGGCCGGGGAATGCGTAGAACGTCACGGGTGCCGCCATCACTGCGGTGGCCTTGAGCACCAGGTTTCCATCAACGGTGGCGGTGATTTCCCGCACCTCGCCGCATCCGGGGCGATTATCGACGCCCGCGCGCTCAACCAGGAAGTCGATGCTTGCGCCCGGCATGATCGGGGCCAGCATGGTGGCCGTATATTCCACGACGCGGTTCGGCGCGGTCGTGGTGGTGTCGTCGCTGTACCCGGCGGCGGCGATGAGTTCCGCGAGTGCGGAGGTCCACATGCCGTGCACAATCACGCCTGGAAGTCCAGCCAGGTGCGCGGCCGTCTCGGAGACGTGGATGGGGTTGCGGTCGCCGGAAACCAGCGCGAAGGACAGCATACTTTCCGGTGCGGTGACCGTGGTGAAAGCGCGGAACGACCTTGGGGTGTCAATCACGCTCGGCAACGCCGAGGAATTGGTGCGGGCGGTGCTGGTGCCCCGGCGGCCGCGGATGGCAAAACGCTCCGACAGGGTGGCCAGGCGCGTGCCGTCCGCATCAATTTCGGCGCGAACCAGGATGAGGCGGCCAATGTTGGTGTCTTTCACCTCGTCGGTGTGTGCCGTGATGGTCAGCTCTGCGGTGCCCTCGGGCAGGGTGTCCGCGAGTTTGATGTGGTGCTCCACATGCACCAGGCTCAGCATGCCCTCCACCACGGAATCCCCGTCGGTGCCGGGAATCACGGCATTCCGCACGGCCGCGAAAATGGCGGGCCAGGCGTGTCCGACCAGCACGTCCGGGGCGGTGCCGCTCGCAGTCAAGCTGGTCGGCAGGAATGCGGCGGTGACGTTGTTGTAGTCGGCGGTCTGGGCGGCGTCGATACGCGTGGTCCAGGTGGCCGTGCCGTCCTTCACCTCGGCGAGCGTGCCACCGGCGGCGATGCGGGTGAGTTCCGCCATCGCGGCCTCCGCATCGGCCTGGGTGACCTGCGGGACAGCGCCATCAGTGTCAGTGAGGGTGAAACGAATAGTCAGGTCAGCGGTGGTGCCAAAAGCCGTGGAACCCGCCAGCGGCACGGTCAGCACGGCGTGGTTCTCGTCCTCGGTGACAAGCTGCGCGCCCGTCGGAGCGTGCGACGCTTCAGAGGCATCCTCGGTGAGCGTCCACGCATGTGTATCGCCCAAGCGCTCGATCACGGAGGCGGTGTTGCGGCCAGCCCAGTAGGTGCCCTCTGCGTTAATCACGCGCTCCACCGGAGTGGTGGTCACGTCTTCCGCAGAAACGCCCAGCTCTTCGAGGCGCTTGACCGACGCGGTATTGAAACGACCCAGCAGCTCAGCCACCGGCTCGTCCACCTTCGTGATGCCCGCAACGGCGGCGGGGCCGGGAATGATGCACACGGCATCGGCGTCATAGCGGGCGTCCTGGGCCTGCCACAGGGAGTCCGAACGCCACCAGCGGCGCACGTCCTTATCGATCACCGGCACGAAATTCACCGGCTTACCCGGGGTGCGGGCCAGCTTCAGGAACCACGCCACATCCGCCGGGTGCAGCACATCCGTGGCGGCCTGCGGGTACTCCTCCACGAGGCGAGCCACGGCCTTCTCGGCGGGCTCATCCTGGGCGAGCGTAATCAGCGGGGTGAACTCCCCATGGTCCTGATCCGTCAGGCGGGCTTCCACGCGCTCCAGCATTTGAGTAAAGCGGTTAAACCAGGAAACGTCGGTCCAACCCTTGTCGGTGGCCTCAGTGCTGGTGGTCGGCCCGGACAGCTCCAGGTAACGCTTCAGCCACTGCTCATAGGTCATGGCCTCCACATCACCGAAATACGGCTTGCAGGTCTTAGCAATCGCCGCAATGATCTCCTCGCGGCGGGCCTGCACGGCCTCCTCATCGCCCGCGACCTCATCCAACAAACGGCCAGCCTGAGCAGCGGAATTATCAATCTCGTGAATATCCGCACCCAACTGCGAACGGCCCGACGCCATGCCGTTGACGGCGGAACCGGCACCCACCCAGGAATCCACGCCCTTGGTGTCCGCCAGAAGCTTCTTGACCTGCGGAGACGTCTTCGCCTCCTTGGTGGCCATCGCTGCGGTGCCCACCAAAACGCCGTCGACCGGCATCTTCGGCAGATCGTAGGACAATGCCCACTCACCGCTGATGTAATCCGCGGCGCGCTCCGGGGTGCCAATGCCGCCGCCCACCACCAGCACCGCGTTCGGTTGCTGACGAATCTCGTCGTACGTGGCAATCAGCAGGTCATCCAGATCCTCCCACGAATGGTGGCCACCCGCCTTACCACCCTCAACCTGAATGATCACCGGAATATCCGGCACCTGACGCGCCACCGAGAGCACTTTCTTGATGTGCTTGACCGCGCCGGGCTTGAAGCACACCCACGGGAAGCCATTGTCGCGCAGTTCCTTGATCAGGGCGACGGCGTCGTCGCGATCCGGCATGCCGGCGGTAACCACCACGCCATCAATCGGCGCGCCGTTCTCGCGGGCGCGCTGGACTAGGCGCTTGCCGCCGATCTGCATCTTCCACAGGTATGGGTCCAGGAACATGGAGTTGAACTGCGCGTTCACGCCCGGGTTGAGCAGACCCGTCAGCTTCTCAATGTTCGACTCCAGGATTTCCGGAGTGACCTGTCCCCCACCGGCCATCTCCGCCCAGTGGCCCGCGTTCGCCGCCGCGGCCACGATCTCCGGGTCCACCGTCGTCGGTGTCATGCCCGCCAGCATCATCGGCGAACGACCCGTCAGGCGGGTGAACTTGGTTTCTACCTTGGTGCCTGTCTTGCTTGTGACTAGCTTCGGCGCGAATTCCGTCCACTTCTTCGGCAGCGTCGGCCCCATGCCCGGATCGAACAACAGCGCCTGACCGTCGTTGTCACACACCGCAAACGACAACGCTCCCCGCCCCTGGGCCACAGCATTCGTTAGCTTAACGACGCCCCCGTCAGGCCCCACGTCCAGCAGCCACCGCACTCCTGCATCAATGGCCTTATTCACCTGCTCAACCCAGTCCTCGGGGTTAACCAGCACGTCCTTGGCGCATTGCTCGGCCAGTTCCTCGTTCAGGCCACAGGCTTTCGCCCACTCCACCACCTGATCCACCGCAGGCTGCATTGCCGGGTGGTGGAATGCAATCTGCACGTCCAGTGGGTTAAACACCGGGGCGAAGGGTTTACCGCCGCGCTCCTTATTCGCAATAGCCTTCGCATCCTTAGCGGCGCGCGCCTGCAGGAAGGACTGTACCCGCTGCACATCATCCGGGCGACCGACCACCACAAACGAATCCCGGGTGTTGCGCAGGCCGATGATGGGGCGGGTTGCATCGTCGGCGGAGTCGGCTGTTGTGGCGGCGATGGCCTCCTCCAGCTGCTCCTGAGTAACCCCCTGCACCGATACCATCGGGCTCAGCTCACCGTTGCGGATAAATCCGTTTACCCGAGCGGCATGCACGCCGGCGGCACCGATCAGCTCAGCGATAGCCAGAATCTCCGCAGCCTGCGTCAAATCCTTCAGCAGATGCACGCCCAGTGCACCCTGGGAATGACCGATGGTGACGGCGCTTTTCTCCAGGCTCAGGCGCTGCGCCTCCAGGGTATCCAGCGTGGCCAGCTGCGAGACGAAAATGCCCGGCACGCTCAGCACGGCCTGCGAGATATCGAACGCCGGATCGTCGTCGTTAGACGCCCAATCCACTGGGTCAAAACCGAAGGGGCGGGCGGCAGTCAGTTCATCCGCCACCGGCTCGGTTAACGACGCCGCACGCTCCACAATGCTGTTCACATTGAAGCCAGCACCAGCAGCGACCGCCTCCCGCAACGTCTTCAACCAGTTAAACCCCTGGCCCGAAAACACCAAGGAAAAAGGTTGCTCACCAAATTTCTGCACCAGACGATCCCGGCTAAAAGTGTGCTGATGATCAGACACGTAACACTCGCTCCCTGTAGTCGTTGGTAGTCGTGCGCGGCACAGACGTCCGCTAGTTTTGCATAACAAATGTGCCACAAAATCATGAGGAAAGCGTCATCTTTACATAACAAGGCGGCTGTGGATGATATGCATTATCCCAGGTGGCGGTTCGTTTCGTTAGGAAAAACGTGCTGCTCAGAGCGTTTTATGAAAACCCTAAGAAATATCTCGATCGTGTCTCGAAGACCACCCATACGGGGGTGAATTTGAACGTGTATGAATGAGGCGGCATGTCGCGGGCTGACGGCGCGGAAGGCGGGGCGTCGACAAGCGGCGTTGAGCTACAGTGTGCCGGCCAGCTACAGCGTGGCAGCGAGGGCGGCGCGGGCACGCTCCAGACGCGACAACGGATCCGTCGTGGACACATCAACGCCCGGCGACGGCAGGAACTGGTGACACGACGACAGGCCCTCCACATCCACCTCCGCCGACGGCGTAATCCCCTCCACAGCGCAATACTCATCCAGATGACGCGAAATACTCATATATATAGGGTGCCATGCGGTGGTGGGTTCAGTGGCGTTGGGGTGAGGTGGTGAAGCGTTACCCTGCTTAGGCGTGGCCGTAGGCACTGTTGTAGGCGTGGCGGAGGTGGTCGAGGTAGTCCTTGCTGAACGCGTTGACCGAGAGCTGGTAATCGACGAACGTCTTGAAAGCTGCCTGCTGGGTTGCAATGGGGCCAGCGCAGGCTTCAAGGAATTCGAGACTCCCGGCGAGATACCTTACGTCCAAGGTCCGGAGAAATAATGCGGCGTGAGGCGGGTCTTGGAGGTGCGGGAGTTGGGGTTGTGGCCGTTGGGTTTGTGGGAAGAGTAGGAAATTATAGGGCATGAACTCGTCCATGACATCAATGAGGTCATTGATGGTGGGTTGAGCGCGGATAATGAGGGAATCATCGTTTGTGATGTTGAGTTCACAGGTAACCGCAATGAGTGGGGTTACTGGCGCTGATGCGTTGCTGAGTGCAGTGGCGAGCAACGATAGTTCCTCGCCGAAAGGGTGCGCGGTGTTCTCCGAAGCGGTAAGTCGAAGTGACATGTCGGATAGCCAGGTTTCTGAAAACTGCACGTAATTATCGACGATGCGGTCGCGGGTGTTGACAATGGCTTGTCTTGTTGCGCTGTCAGTGATTGGCTGAATCATTGGTGGGCTTTGTTGCAGTGGTTTGTTGCTATTGCAGGTATTGCGGCGTTCATGCGGCGGGGATGGTGCCGTGTTGCAGATAGTGCGACATATCGCGTGAGGCGTCGGCGAAGGTGTAATTCTTCCACACAAGCTGCTCAATACCTATAGCGACGCGTTCGCTGGGCTCTTCCTTGAAATACATCGCATACTGGGAAATAGCGACCTGATAAGGCCATAGCAATCTGCGCGCCTCAGAGCTTCTTGCCTCATCCAAAGCCTCTAATAGGATGGAATATTTTTCCATGAGATACTCGCTGTCTTGGAAAATCTCCTGGGCGTGCAGTTCTTGGAGAGTTTTTGGGTTGAGGATGTTTTCTGGCTGAAGGTCTTCGAGATAGCCGTGAGGTCGTCGACCGGCCAATCCACCTGATGAGTAAGAATGTTTAGGCACTTGTCCTTGAAAAATGCCAAGTCCTTGTTGTGGTTGGCCAGGTTGGCGAGCAGGTCGTGGAAGTCTTTGTCCGAGTCTTGGTTGGGGTTAGCGGGGTTAGTAGGTGAGATCATGGTTCCCTTATTAGATGTTATGGCGCTGGTAGACAAACCGGAGACTGCTATCGCGCAAAGGTAATGAATGAGAACAATTTTTTTCCGTTCCGCAAGTGAAGGCGACGGTGAGAAAGCCATCGTCGTCGATGTGAATGGTGTTGTAGGTTCCGGCTATATGATGGTCATAGTCGAAATGCAGCGTGAGCATTGAGCTAGCTCGCTCGCAGTGGCACGATCGGAACACCCAATACTCGTCCCACGGACGCCCATACCAAACACCATTGATGAGAAGCCCGATGACTGCGCGTTGCGGAATGTTACTGAAGTACTTTTCTATGATTGTGCATGGTGACGTTGCGCTCATGGATATGCAGCCTCGATAAAAGATGCTTGATCCCAGTACTCGGGATCCCACCACTCAATGGTATCGATACCATCATCACCCCAGTAAAGCACTACAAAATTCTCGTAGAATATAAGCACGTCAGAAAAAATCGAGCTTTGATAGCCTTTATCCTCCATTCCCCCTTTAATGCGATGAGAGGGCAGGTTGAGACTGATTCCTTCTAACTTGTCGCCCTGAGCTACAGCAATGGAGACTATGACAGCTTTGCCCTCTTTCATGTGAAGTTGAACAACGCGCGACGAGTCACCGAGTATAATCCTTCCAATGAATAGCTCAGTCCCAGGGAAAGAAGAATCATGAAGCTCACTACAACGTTGCTTGTAGTACTCCAGCGGCTGGCCAGTTCGCAGCTGCGGCGGATGACTGAGGTGCATAAACGCACATTATAGCATTGGTGGGGAAATGAATTTGTCGGCGCGGATATGGGGGTTATTGCGGTCAGGCTTTCGGGATTTATTTTTGAACGTTGATCCAATCCACATAGTTAAGCACTTTATTCAATTCGGTCTGAAACTTTTCCGATAGTATAGGAACCGCGATTTGATCTTTAATGAAGCCTACAAAAAGCTCCGACTGTTTCCTCGGATCACCCCAATGTTCCATCAAAAATTGGAGTGGTCTTGCCAACAGTTTACATCCCCCAAATATGGTTGACCAGGCACATCACATGCTAGGTCCCTGAAAACAGTAAAATTTCGCGCGAAATATACCAACCCTAGCCCCTCAAGATCTTCCAAAACAATAGGTCTAGTTCACATAGGACCTCATTGATATGGCTGTCACTGCCAGTTGTTACTGCATAGAGTTTTCCGCTTGATGAGGATGACGGGAAGGTGAGCTCAATCTTCTGCAATACAAGCTTTTAGTCAGGATAATCTATGGTCTCAGCACCGCAAAAGCAGTGCGGCGCGAAGTAGTAAGTAGCTTTTTTACACTGCAGCATCCAGCATGACGTGAAGTTAAAAATCTTTTCCCCTTTTGAACTAAAAAGCAGCCTGAGCAGCATTCCAGAGCCCAACCAACCCCTCGCGATCCTCACCACTAATAGCTACATGATCACAAACTCTTTTAATCCAGCTAAGACGTTCCTGATACAACGACCAGCATAATTCAAATAGAGGAAGTCCAGGATTGCATTCCACTACACTATCAAGCATATGCCACACAACTCTTTCTGATGGAAAAACCCAATCATATTTTTCACATACTGTCAGTATCGCGTCTAAAGCACTCTGAATGTGGGGCACATTTTCCCGATCCGCGACCTCATTAAGGAGTTTTGGAATGACGGATTCCTGTATTACAACCCATAGCGCCGGGTCGCTTAATTTGAGCCTATCACCCTCAATTTTTAGATATTCAATTGCTATATCTTGCTTTTTCATAAGCTTCAACAGACTTGAATGACGAGTCCAAGGTTTAATATTTTCGAGAGAAAATGCGACTAATGGCGAATCGCATTTTAGCAGGATATACCAAACTTTCTGAAATACATCAAACTGCCATTCTTCCAAATTACGATTGCCGCCATTGAGACCAGAGATCGAAGATGGAAGATTCACACTAAAAATATAAGCTTGAACTAAATCCATAGCATCAAAGGCGTCAGCAAAATCTGTCAGTATTTTCTCCTCTTCCTCGGGTGACATCTTTGATATAGCATTAACATCAAAAATTGCAGCCATTCTTGAGACAATTACATCGCGCGACTCATCTCTACAAGCAGAGGCAAGTACGGCTGGATCCCAGGTTTCAACTTCTTCAATAAGAGATGTTAAAGTAGTCATCCCAAAAAGCTCTCCTCAAGCATAGATCCACATATAAAATCTCTTTAGCGTTGGACAAACATAAAGCGCATAATACCAAAAGCCCACGTGTTAAAAATTACACTGCTTTAAGATTCCTAGCACTTAACAGCGATTGGAGTGAAAGCTGAAAAATCAAAATTCTTAGACAAAAAATCAATGAACTCTTCAGAAAAACATTCCGAAACCTTTGGCTCAGCAGGATTTGTGTCTTTTCTCAACCTACACATAGAAGCCCCCTCTACTTCGTCGCAAAAGTTGAATGATCGGAAAGCAATATACTCACCGAGTTGAGTCTCTACTGTAGATACGGCATAGTCGGTACCAGTCCTGCGTAGCTCGTCTTCAATAATTTTTTCCTTGCCAGCTTCCACATACAAAGCATCATAGTAAAGTCCTATGCCATATTGCTTCAAAGCACTGCCATCATCATCAACCCTATCCTCAAAAGCTTCACGCGTAAGACCCTCAAAGTTAGCCTTTTTGACCGCTCTCGCATAGGTCAAATTACTTTCATCCTGAAAATACATACCGCAAGCATCACGCGGAGCCACTATGGTGTAAATCTTCATATTGCATCCTGTCCAAAGTTGGCGTTGACTCGTTGAGCATGATTCAGGTCACTGGAAAACACTGAAGCAACTTCCCAGCACACCCCACCAATAGTAAAAAGCGAAGCATAATTCCTCGTTGTTTAAAGTATGACAAAAACCACATAAAAGAACCGCTCTGCATCCGCTGATACGATCTGTGTCTGGGTCTTGTGAACCACAACGGCCCCCGCAGGGTTCTATCGTACTAGCAACGACGCCAACCCCTCACCATC
>ERZ773067.2030-NODE-2030-length-10448-cov-3.533436_pt1 | contig 10448 bp, 10 predicted proteins | sample MGYA00580622_ERZ773067 | MGnify/ENA primary metagenome ERZ773067 (study PRJEB29015, sample SAMEA2737998) | human oral metagenome | biome: human oral; feature: human-associated habitat; material: dental | place: China | collected 2113 ...
AGGGGACGGAAACGATAAAACATAGTCAAATTCTATGCGAACCTCATTCATTTCAAAAAAATATCCCCGTAAGGGGACGGAAACGAAGTGCCTGACGGGCGTAACGCTCATTATTAACCTATTTCAAAAAAATATCCCCGTAAGGGGACGGAAACCATTTCCACTGATCTTCATAAGCATATTCATGATAGAAATTTCAAAAAAATATCCCCGTAAGGGGACGGAAACAACTCCCTAGCAAGTGGATCAACTTCACGGTCAAATTTCAAAAAAATATCCCCGTAAGGGGACGGAAACCCGTCCCAAAAATCCAATCCAACGTCATTTTTTCTATATTTCAAAAAAATATCCCCGTAAGGGGACGGAAACGTATCTTAAGTATAGCCGAGGTATCTTTACTACTCAAATTTCAAAAAAATATCCCCGTAAGGGGACGGAAACTTTTTTTCATCGGCAACAGTGAATGCAATCATGGTTAATTTCAAAAAAATATCCCCGTAAGGGGACGGAAACATCATTGATGATCTCGTTGATAGTAAATCCTTTGTTCTGCAATTTCAAAAAAATATCCCCGTAAGGGGACGGAAACAGCCATTGGGCGTTCTGTTTGGCGAAATCGCCCTTCAATTTCAAAAAAATATCCCCGTAAGGGGACGGAAACGTGAGTGTTGTGGTGATTGGATGCTTGAAGGTCATTCATTTCAAAAAATATCCCCGTAAGGGGACGGAAACTAGAGCAGATCCAGATCCGCCCGTAGCCATTGGGCGTAATTTCAAAAAAATATCCCCGTAAGGGGACGGAAACGGTCAATCTTGAACGCCTTTGTGTCGCCCATCTTCTCATTTCAAAAAAATATCCCCGTAAGGGGACGGAAACACTTGTCGCTGCCATCGTTCTTCACCTTTCCTATTGCCACATTTCAAAAAAATATCCCCGTAAGGGGACGGAATGATTCAGTTTCTCTAGGGGGTGATGATATGAGTTTTGCCTATATCACGGAGGAGGGAGCATATATTCAGAAACGGGGTGGAAACTTTGTTGTGGGGCGCAATCGGGAATGTGTGATGGAGATTCCGGTGGAGACGCTTGAGGGATTGACGCTCATTGATGGGGTACAGGTTTCGTCGCGGGCGATGGTGGAACTTTTGCGTCTTGGGATTCCTGTTACTTGGCTCTCGCATGGAGGGTATTTTTTCGGGCGTCTGGAGTCTACGCGTCATGTCAATGTCTTTCGGCAGGAACAACAAGTCTTGCTGAAGGGCTCTTTTTTTTACCTCAATCTCGCCAAGAAGGTCATTGTCGCAAAAGCGCACAACCAAATGACGCTCCTGCGCAGATATAATAGGACGGCGGCATTGCCGGAGGTCTGTGCGGACATTGATGAAATTTTGGTGCTGCATCGACATATTTTTCGGTGCAGTACGAATGAGCGGATTATGGGGTATGAGGGGGCGATTGCAAAGATTTATTTTCGTGCACTCGGGATGCTTGTGCCGGAGGAGTTTGCCTTCACGGGGCGCAGTAAGCGGCCGCCGCTGGATGCCTTTAATGCGATGTTGAGCTTTGGCTATACGCTTCTCATGTATGATATTTATACGGTGCTGCATAATGAGGGGCTGCATCCCTATTTTGGATTTCTGCATGCACTCAAAAAGGGGCATCCGGCACTTGCCTCCGACTTGATGGAGGAGTGGCGTGCTGTTTTGGTGGATTCGATGGTGCTCTCTTTGGTGCACCACCACGAAATCAAGCCGGAGCATTTTAAGCGTGCGATGGATGATGCTGCGGGCGGTATTTTTCTCACGCGGGAGGGGCGTGCCATTTTTCTGCGTGCGTATGAAAAGAAAATGAAGACGGTCAATAAATATGTGGAGGGGAAACATTCCTATCGCCGTACGCTCTCTTATCAGGCGCGGCAATATGCGCAGGCGTTGATGGCGCAGAACGAGGAGATGTATGATCCCATCGCACTGCGGTGAGGAGTTGGGGATGATGGTCTATGAGGAAGATGAGTTCTTTGTGGAGGATGAGCGGCGCTATATTGTGCTCGTGATTTATGATATATCGGAGAATCGGCGGCGGGCGCAGATGGTGAAATGTCTTGAGCGGTATGGGGTGCGTGTGCAAAAGTCCGCTTTTGAGGGTTTTTTGAGTGAGAAGAAGTACGACCGATTGATCGAAGCAGCGACCCGGTTGATTGACCCGGAAACGGATTCGCTGCGCATATATCTGCTTGCAAATCATACGTCGGTGCGCTCTTGGGGGGTCGGGGATCGTCATGTCGAGGATGTCATTATATTTTAGGATGGTAGGGTTTTCTCGGAGGAAAATAGAAAATAAAAAATCAATGGAAATTTCTTCATTCGGTCAAACTGAGAGGAGATGAGGCAATGGAGGACTTATGCGCGCGGGTTGAGTGTGCGGCGCTGCTTCACGATATTGGCAAGGTTGTTCTGCGTGCAAATCCGTCACGTCAGACGCATTCTGAAGTGGGCGCCGCCTTTCTCGCGCGGTTCTGCGATGAGGGGGATGCAGATATTTTGCGCGCGGTGCGGCATCATCATGGGAGTGATTTGGCGCAGCTGCGTGCAGATGAGAGCGACATCAGCTATATCATCTATGAGGCAGATAATCTTGCCTCCGCAAGTGATCGGCGCGTGACAGAGGAAGGGACGGGCGGTTTTTCGGCGACAGCACCGCTGGAGAGCGTTTTTCATCTCTTTGGACATCCAGGCACATCGCAGGAAAAGGAGGCGTTTTATCTCCGTGGACTGGGCGCAGAGGAGCACGAGATGCAGTTCCCGCATCCGGCAAAGGAGATATGTGCTTCGGTTGATTCGTACCAGGAGATTTATCAGTATCTTGAGGTCAATTTCCGTCGGCGCTCTCCGATGAAGATGCAGCTGAACGAGCTGCTCCGCATTCTTGAGGCGACAATGAGCTATGTGCCGTCGAGCACGGCGCGTGCGGAGGCAGCAGATATTTCCCTCTATGACCATGTGCGGCTGACGGCTGCCTATGCCGCTGCAATGTACCATTATCTTACAGCGCATGGGATTCGGGATTTTAAGAGCCACACGACGGGAGAGGGCGGCCGCCGGATGCGCGAGGAGCCGATGTATCTTTTGGCTGCGGGGGATATTTCCGGCATTCAGTCATTTATCTATGCGATTCCGTCGGGCGGGGCGCTGAAAAGTCTGCGCGGGCGTTCGTTTTATCTGGAGATTTTGCTGGAGAATGTGGTGGATGAGATTCTATCATCAGTTTCCATCAGCCGCAGTGCACTGCTCTATACGGGCGGCGGTCATTTCTATCTCTTGCTGCCGAATACGGATGGGGTGCAGGAGGTTCTGCGCCGCTGTCATGAGGCGGTCAATGATTGGATGCTGCACCACTTCGGGGATGGGCTTTATCTTGCGATGGCGTGGACACCCTGTGCAGCGGCGGAGTTCCAGCCGGCCGAGGGGGCGATGGAGCCAAAGACGGCACGGGGCGGAACCCAGGCGGTCTTTCGCCGCGTGAGTGAGGCGCTTTCGGCAGAAAAGCTCTGTCGATATTCAACGAAGCAGTTGGGCACGATCTTTTCGCCGCAGAGCAGCTGCAATCAGCTGCATGATACTGCGCGGGAATGCGGGATCTGTCATACATCTACGGCAGCGCTTGCGCCATACCGCACGGAGGAGGATGTGCTGGCGTGTCCGATGTGCCGCAATTTATACCGATTTGGTAAGCGTATTCTGGATGGGGATGTTTTTTGTATTTCGACACAAGGGACAGAGGATGATTTGCCTCTGCCGGGGCTTTGCCGCACGCTGTTTCTTTCGGCAGAGCCTCTTGCACGTGTGGAACGTCTGCCCTATCCCGTGGAGCGGCTCTATATCAAGAATAAGGTATATACGGGCGAGCAGCTCGCGACGCATCTTTGGCTCGGGGATTATACGGTGCAGGCAGATGGAGAGGTCTTAGAGCTTGCGCAGCTCGCTGGACGCAGCGGCGGCGCGGAGGAGGAGGGGGGCATTCGGCGTCTTGGTGTTCTGCGTGCGGATGTGGATAATCTGGGCGCGGCGTTTCTCGCGGGATTCCCAGAGGCGTATGCGACGATGACACGCACGGCGGTGCTCTCAAGGCAGCTGTCCCTCTTTTTCAAATATTATATCAATATCCTGTGCAGCGGCGTCGTGCGCGGTGTCGGGGCGCAGGAGACGGAAAAGTTCTCGCTTTTTGGCCGAACGAAGAAGAAAGAGCGTGATGTCCATATCGTGTATGCGGGCGGTGATGATGTTTTCCTGCTCGGCGCGTGGGATGATGTGGTGGAGCTTGCCGTGGATCTTCGTCAGGCGTTTCGCCGCTTTACGAGCGGGAAGCTGCATTTTTCGGCGGGGATTGGTTTTTTCAAGGAGAAATGCCCTGTTGCAGAGATGGCACGCCGCGCAGGGGATCTTGAATCCTATGCAAAAAGCCGCCCCGGAAAGGACGGCGTTGCGCTCTTTGGGGCGGCGATGAAGGGGCGTACGTTTGCTGATATGAAGGAGCGTACGCAGGTCTACGGATGGGATGAATTCATTGATGGGGTCTGTGGTGAAAAGATTGCATTCCTGCAAAAGTATTTTTCATTCGACGGACAGCCGGCGGAGCACCGTGTGGCATTTGGAAAGAGTGCGGCATATCGGCTGCTCTCGCTCTTAGAGGCAAAGGAGCAGGCGGTTCAGCTTGCGCGGTTCGCCTATGTGCTGGCGCGACTTGACCCGGGGGAGCACGCAGCGTCTGCGGATGCCTATCAGCAGATACGCACACAGCTCTATGCGTGGTATCGGGACAAAAAGGAGCGGCGGCAGCTATCGACGGCATTGCAGTTTATCATTTACAGCATCAGAGAAAAGGGGGCGCGCGACGGTGACTGAGCAAAAGAATGCACAGGATACGGTTCCGGATATTGCAGCGGCGGCAGAGGGCGTCATTAAAAAATTAAGGCGTGACAATAGGGATCATATTCAGCTGACGAAAAGCCAAATTCGCAAGTTTCTCGTGGCGGTGAATGCGCTGACGAACAAGATCAATATGTACCGTACGAGAACGGAGCAGACGGCTATCCTCAGTCAGGAGCTTGCGGCAGAGGTAAAGTATCTGAAGGTGAAGCTTGCCTATCAGTCTGCAAAGGATAATAGTGGGAGCGTGAAGGATTTTGTGGAAAAGGCAAGGCTGAGGGAGTGTCTGGATAAAATCGGCACGGATCTAAGACGCTATGAGGATTTCGCACACTATATAGAGGCGCTTGTCGCCTATCATAAGTTTTACGGCGGGAGGGACTGACGATGGCGCAGGATATGAGACAGCGTGCACTCAAAGGAAAGCTTAAGGTGGAGGCGGTGCTGCGTCTTGAGACGGGGCTGCACATCGGCGCATCCTCTGATTTCGCACCGATTGGCGCGGTGGACAGTCCCTTTTTGCGTGACCCGCTGACAAAGCAGCCCATCATCCCGGGCAGCTCGCTCAAGGGGAAGATGCGGACGCTGCTGGCACGCAGTGCTGCGGATGGATATTTCCTCAACAAGATTGAGGATGACAGTGAGGTGATTTGCCGTCTCTTTGGTGCAGCGGCGAAAGGCAGTGCCGGCGGGCGGGCGGCACGCCTTCAGTTTTACGACATCCGCATGACCCAGGCATCGTTTGAGCGGTTCGATGCCATGGAGCTGGACACCTATATCGGTGAAATCAAATGGGAGAACACCATCAACCGTATTACGGCAGGAGCGAATCCCCGCCAAATCGAGCGCGTGCCGGCGGGGGTGGAGTTTCTCTTTCGCTTGGTCTACAACATCGAAAACACCGATGAACTGATGGAGGATATGCGCCTTCTCGGCGAGGGGCTGCAGCTCCTCCAGCTGGACTATCTCGGCGGGCATGGGTCCCGCGGCTATGGCAGGGTATCGCTGCGCGATGTGACAGTCGAGTGCATCTCTCTGTCGGCACAGGAGATGATGCCGGCGGAGGAGCTTGCCCGCATTGGGGCGCTGCTGGAGAAGGGTGGACGATCCTCGTGAGTTACGCGATTTATCCGCTGCAATTCGATACGCCTGTGCATTTCGGGCAGGCAGGGCGGGGGAATCAGCTTGCGCAGGTCGGGATGGCGTATCCGGCGGATGTGCTCTTTAGCGCCATCTGTGCGGAGCTTGCAGCGGCGCATGAGACGGCGGTCTTAGACCTCTTTGCAGAAAAGGTGCGCACGCGCGCACTGCTTCTTTCTGACCTCCTGCCATGGCAGCGAGGAAGCGACGGTGCACTTTGCTTTTTCGTTCCGCGTCCTGTCTTGCGTCTGCCTGTCGATGCAGCACAGGAGAAGGGGGACTATGGCGAGGTTTGCCGTCTATCGAGTGTGCGGAAGAAACAAAAGAAGATGAAGTATCTGCGTGCGAGTCATATGGGGGACTATATACAGGCGATGCGGCGGGGGGAAGCATTTTCAGAGGATGCGGATTTCGGGACAGAATCCCTGCGTCAGCGTGTCAATACACGGGAGACAGCACCGCTGCCCTACTATGTGGGGCAGTTTGATTTCCATGCGGATGCGGGGCTGTATTTGCTGCTCTATTTGCAGGAGGAGGAGGACGCTGACTTTGTGCAGGAGATTCTCACATGGCTCGGGCTGACGGGCATCGGCGGGAAACGCACGAGCGGCTGCGGTAAATTCCACTGCGCAGAGGACTATATTCTGCTCGATAGCGATGGGATCTATGAGGATGACGCAGCACTCTCTGCCCTGCTGATGAATGCAGATGCGCTATGGCAGATGGCGCTCTCGCCTGTTTTGCCTGAAATAGATGCGCTCGCCGCGGTGCAGGCGGGGCAATATCGGCTGCGCCGGGCGGGTGGTTTTATCACGGCACCTGCACATGCGGCAGTAAAGAAGAACAGTGTCTATCTCCTCGATGCAGGCTCCTGTTTTAAGGAACGCATCTGCGGCTCTCTCGCGTGCCTTGGCACGCATGACGGGCATGAGGTATGGCGCTATGGGCTTGGGCTGTATGCGGGGGTGACGGCATGAAACAGGATGGTCTCATCCGGCAGGAATATGAGATAAACTGCATTGCGCCCCTGCATACAGGCTCAGGGGAGAAACTCATGTCGTTTGAGTATCTCTATGACCGAAAGGGGCGGGCGGTTCATTTCCTCGATGCGTCGAAGTGGGTTGCCTTTTTGGCACAGAAAGGGCTGATGGATGCCTTTGCGGCGTATTTGGAGCAGAGCGGACAGAATGCAAAGAATGCACGCGCCTCGAAAAATCTCTGGGATTGGCTGGTGGGACAGGGGGTCAAAGAGGCGGAGCTGCGTGCACTCGCGCGGCGTACGGCAGGCTGCGTGACGCTGACGGCAAAGGGAGAGCGGAACAAGCTCAATGATATTGTGTGCCAGACGGTGCTTGCAGACGGGAACCCCTATGTGCCGGGCAGCACCATCAAGGGAGCGCTGCGCAGTGGGATTCTCTATGATGCCGTGCAGCGCACGCCGGAGCGCTTTCGCGGTGTGTGGAGAAAAATACAGGCAGAAAAAGGCACGTTAAGCGAGCGGCAAAAGAGTTTTCATAGGACGATCCTGTCGCTTGAAAAAGAGATCCTGCATACACTTTCCCTGCCGGGGGTTAGGTCAGAGCATGTCCTCAGCAGCGCACTGCGTGGGCTGCGGGTGAGTGATGCCGTCTGCACATCACCTGCAGCAACGGTTGTCCTGCAAAAGGTGGACACGACGACGAAGGCAAAACGGGACGGGACACATGTGAGTGAAATCCCGCTTTTTAGGGAGTGCATCGGCGCGGGGACGAAGCTGCATTTTTCTGTGACAGCGGATCTTGCCATGCTCCAAACGATGGGGATTTCATCTCTGGATGAGGTGTTTCATATGCTGCGCTCCTATACGCAGGATGGTTTGCGGCGGCAGGAGGAGGCGTTTCGGGGCATTGACCGAAACTATTATCAGCCGCTGTTCGATGAGGCGCGGACGGCGGATGCCCTACTCGGCGGCGGGACAGGGTTCCTCACAAAGACGCTCATCTATGCACTCGCTGCGCATGATGATGAGGCGCGGGCATTCATCGCCGATTATCTCGATGCGGCGTTTACGAAACGGAACAAGGTCACGAAGAATTTTGAGCCGGCACATCATCATAAACAGCACGACCATAAGCTTGCACCGCGCACAATAAAACGGGCAGTACTGGGACAGGATGACTGGCTCTTGGGGCTTTGCTCCATGCGGAGGATGGATGATGCCGCAGCTCTTTGAGGCAGAACTTATCCTGCCGCCGGGAGAGCGCGGCGTACAGTCGATGGGGTCGCTTTTTCACGGGGCGCTCATGGAGCGGCTGCCGGAGGGGCTTGCCGCATTTTTGCATACGCAGAATTTGCGCCCCTACAGTCAGTGTATCTATCGGGGGCGTGACACAGGAAGCACCCTCTGGCGCATTGGTACACTGGATGGGGCAATGGGGCAGGCGGTGCAGGATGCGCTTTGCGGTATGGATGAACTCTTTTTGAAGCAGAAGAACTATGCCGTATCGGTGCGTCATGTACGGTGCGTGCGGCAGTGCTCGTATACAGAGCTTGCGGATGAATGCTTTCTTTTGGCGCAGGCGCCGCAGGGGGCGCGGCTGTCTTTTCTCTCTCCCACCAGTTTTAAGAGGGACGGTGCGTATGTGCTCCTGCCGGAGCTTTTGCTCATCGTGCAGAGCCTCCTCGTGCGATGGAACCGTTTCTCCAAGGATGTCCGCATCGAGGAGGAGGGGCTTGCGCAAAAGCTCGCGGCAGCCTGTCGCCTCACACGCTACGCACTGCACACAGCGCCATTTTCGCTGGAAGGCTATACGATGTACGGATTCCGTGGACAGATGTCCCTGCGGTTTGCAGGGACGGATATGGTGCGCCGCATCCTCGGGACACTCGCTGCATTTGCGCCCTATGCCGGGATTGGGATAAAGACGGCACTTGGGATGGGCGCGGTCGATGCGGATATTTGGAAGGGACAGGAATGATGGAAAAGATACTCTTTTCGCCGCTCGGAGATACCGATCCCGTGCGCGGCTGCTATGATGGCGCAATGCTTCATATCCTCAGGCACTATAAGGCGGTGCGCGTGGTTCTTTTTTATACGCAGGATATGGAGGAGAAAGAGCGCCGCGACCATCGGTATACGCGGGCGATTCAGCGCGTTGCCCCGCACTGCGCGATAGAGGAGATCTTTACGGGCATTCGGGACGCACATCTGTATGAGTCCTTCAGCAAGGTTCTGCCGCAGGAGGTGCTGCGCCTGCGGGAGACGTATCCGGAACATACGCTGCTGCTCAATCTCAGCTCCGGAACGCCGCAGATGAAGACGGTGCTTGCAATGCTGGCGGCTGATACCGAGGGATGTGTCGGGGTACAGGTCTCCTCTCCCGCACGGCGCTCCAATCGGCGCAATGAGGCGACGCAGGATGCGGAGGACATCGACGCCCTGCTCGAAAATAATTTTGATGATGAGGAAGGCGCGGAAAATCGCTGCGAGGAGCCGCCGCTCGGGATTTTTCGTTACTATGCGGAGCGCAGCCGCATCCTGTCGCTGACTGCATCCTATGAGTATGCGGCGGCGCTTAAGATTGCCCATCGAAGCGCCCTTGTCCCAATAGAGACGAAACAGCTCCTTCGCCATGCGGCAAAGCGCAGCATGCTCCTCACGGAGGAGGCAAAGGAAAGCCTGCGCGAATACAATGGGAAGAAGCTGTTTCCTTTTGATCGTAAAACGGAGAGCCTTGTTGAATATTTTCTCCTCATGCAGATTGATCAAGAGACGGGGCGCCTTTCGAATCTCATGCTGCGCATGATCCCGTTCCTCTATGAGTTTTTGCGTGATTATACCAATCAGAACGTCAAGCTGCCTCTCCGTGCGCTTTGCGATAAGCGGTATCTATCACGGGAGAAGCTTGCGGCGCAGGAGCCGGAGCTGCTCGCGTATCTGAACCGGGAACTTGGGGGCTATCGTGATACAGAGCTGTCCTTTTATCTGCTCTATCTTTGCTGTGTATATGCAGGAAAGGTGCAGCGCGTGCATGACGCAGCGCTGCATACAGCGCTGTTGGCGGCGTTGGAGAAAATCACACCTGTGCGAAAGCTGCGCAATGATGTCGCCCATGAGATGACGAACGTGACAGAAACCTTGTTCCATCAGCGGATGAATATGAGCGCCCAGAAGATTGTGAGCGTATGTGCGCATATGCTCGTACTCGTTTATGGAGAGAAACTGCGCACTATCCGCACAGTGTATCGCGACATCAATGAATGGATAGAGAAATCACTTGAAATTCACGCATAAATCAAAAACAAAAAGGCTGCCGCATGAAGTGGAAAACTTCGTGCAGCAGCCTTTTTTAATAGATTCCTATATGTTTTGATTCCGCGGTGAATTGCCCGCATAGGCAATC
>ERZ773067.2031-NODE-2031-length-10448-cov-2.799480_pt1 | contig 10448 bp, 13 predicted proteins | sample MGYA00580622_ERZ773067 | MGnify/ENA primary metagenome ERZ773067 (study PRJEB29015, sample SAMEA2737998) | human oral metagenome | biome: human oral; feature: human-associated habitat; material: dental | place: China | collected 2113 ...
CAAAGAGTCTGTTATTCAAGTAGCCTATGATGTAAAAGACAGTACGTTGAACTTTCTCTCCGATATGGCAAGAGATTTGAATATATCATTTGAAACCTTAGGCGGTGGAATTGAAAGCTTTTCGTGTGATAAGCTGGCTATTTTTCGATTAGGGATTTCAAGATCGGATAGGGAAAAGGTAGAACTATATTTAGCAGGAAAAGAATGTACGTGGAGCTACATAAATCAAGGGTCAGCAGAGAAAGAGCAGGTGATGTAAGATGCCGTTACAAAACATGTCTTTTGAACAGTTGGTGAACATGCTCATTGTGCCGGCCTTGTTGGCGACTTTGAAAATGTTGGTCTGGGCCATGGTTCTTTCCGTATTCTTCGGCCTTTGCATCGGCCTTGTATTAGCCTTGACTCGCAAGGGTGGCCTTTGCGAAAACTTTGTCATTTATCGGGCTTTCGATATCTTTGTCAGTGTAGTCAGGTCTTTCCCGTTTATTATTTTGATGATATCCATCATTCCGCTGACTAAGTTGATTATGGGAACGTCCATCGGTTGGCAGGCGGCCATAGTACCGTTAACCTTTGCCTGCTCTCCCTTTATGGGGCGTATTATTCAAAATGCCTTACAGGAAGTGAATCCGGCGCTTATTGAAGTCGCACAGTCCTTCGGAGCTTCTAAATTTCAAATAGTCATGCGGGTTATGGTCGTTGAGGCCATTCCGGCTATTGTATCAGGCGTTGTACTTGCAATTATCAACCTTCTCGGAGCCACGGCCATGGCCGGTGTTATTGGAGGCGGGGGACTCGGGGCTACGGCCATGATTTACGGATATCAGAACTTTAATGACAAGGTTATGTATTCCATTTGTGTTGTCTTAGTCATTCTGGTATTACTTATTCAGTATATTGGGGACTTTGTCTACAATAAATTAAAATAAAGAGGAGAATGAAGATGAGAAAAAAATTACGGTAACTTTGCCGGAAGTTAAAATAACGGATGTAAATGTAGACATTGCTTCCTTAGATTATATATTTATGAATAAGAGAGCCAATACGGAAACTGTATCTGCACAGGCATACAAAAAATGTATCGAAGATGTGACAAATGAAAGTAATTCTACAACAGCAATTTATGAATTAGCTAAACAAAATGCCCACAACATTGTTGAAGCCTTAATTAAACCCTTTGTAGAACAGTTAGACAGTAAGTATGAATTGAAAATCAATTAAGGGAGAATAGCAGTATGAAAAAGTATTTAAGTGTGATTTTAATTATTATGATGTGCTTTTCCTCCGTGTCTTGTGCAAAAGAAATAAAAAACATTGCGCCTGAGACATCACAAATGAAGTCAATATGTGAATTGGCAGTAATGGAATGTTATTATCATAATGTAGCCAAATACAAGGAAGAAAATGCTACAGGAATTTTATGGTGGGAAAAAGACAGACATTTTTGGATGGAATATGCAGGTGTAGTAACAATCGGTGTGGATACTTCACTTATGAATATTGATGTTGAAGGTGAAAATGTTACAATAACAATTCCGCCTGCAAAGGTATTGGGTTGTAAAGTTGATGAAACTACTTTAACTGAGGATTCCTTTATAGTTGCCCAAAATTCAGCCAAAGTCGAAGCTGAGCACCAAACTGAAGCCTTTAAGAGTGCTAAGGACAAATTGGAAAGTGAAGCAAAATCAAACCTTACATTACTTGCAGCAGCTCAACAACGGGTTCAAAAGCTCTTGGAAGACTATGTGACCAATATAGGAAACAGTGTTGGAAAGACATATAAGATTAAATGGATTTATCTTGAAGGAGCAGAGGAACTAAATAAGACTGAGACTGAGCCGTCAGCAAGTGCAATTTCAGAATAAAATGAAGCTAATAAGTGCAAAATATTAAGCGAAGGAAAAGCATTTGGTCATAGGGCTAAAATTGCTTTATTATTGCTTGATAGCGGCAAATGGAACAGTTTATAAAGAAAATGCGAATATGGATCTTGTAAAAAACAGATTTATAAGGGTGCAGCCATAGTCAGCGCTTTAGGAATAAACTTAAAATCTTGGACAAAAGATAAGAGAATTATGAGATTACAATTAAAAATTGTTTACGAAGATTGAAATGATACTAATGAAAAATTATACGGGGAGTATCTTAAATGTTATACTTGTGGGAATATCTGCGGGGGCTATGATTTTATATATGATGTAAAGGGCAGAATTAAAGGACTTGTGGATCTTTTGGGGGAAAATATCAAACTTGATGAGAGGGAACGGTAACTGATAAAGACACGAAGAATAAGGAGGAGTACCATGAAGAAACTATTTACATTAGCGATTGTTGCCCTGTCTCTTATTTTAACACCTGCCGTTCCGACACAGGCAAAAGCGGTAACCTACACGAGAGAAAAGCATGAGAAGATACTTGATACGGCGTCTCGCTACAGTACCGTTCATTTTAAGGTAACTACCCTTGTGAAGCAGGGTAAGCAATCAAAGGGGATGAAAGTGGTGGCGGATATTTCCGCAGATACAAAAACAAATCTGGCAAAGGTCAAGGTAGTAATCAATGGTCTGGCGAATACAAAAACGGAATATGTTTACGATTTAAACGATGACAGCATTCATATGATTTCCGGAGCACCGGGAAGCGTTTATAAGGAAAATGCAATAATGCAACTTGCAAAGAACGGAATTATAAAGGGTGCAACTTCTCGTGATGTAGTTGAACAGATGCTGAAAGAAATGGAGATTAGCATCGGCATCAAGGGAAAAGCAGCCGGGGGAAAAGAAACCTATGGTGCCAAGCTTTCAAGGAAGCTGGGAAGTCATCAAAGCAAGGTTTCTGTCACCTGTCAGATAAAGAAGGTGAAAAAAGGTTATCTTCCTGTAAAGACTGCGTCCAAGATTAGCATAAATATGGGTGGAAATGAGTCTTCTACCCTGTCACAGATTACATTTAAAGCTTTCAATAACGAAAGAGTGAGTCTGCCGAAAAACTGATGATATGAAACAATCTCAGGCTGTAAGGCCTTATTGGAAATTACTACGTATTGATAGAATTTCGGGAATAAACTTAAAATCTTAAACATAATATTTGAATTGATAAATAAGGTGAGCATATGCCGCCTTATTTTTTTTCTTGACAAATTTTTTCTTTATTGTTAAAATACAAAATAACAGACCGACTGTCAGTCTAAAAATGAAGGAGAAGTTATGAAAAGTAAAAAAGAACAGATTTTGGATGTTTCACTCTCGCTTTTTTTGGAAAAAGGGTATGACAATACTTCAATCAGTGATATTTTGAGTAATTTAGATATTGCAAGAGGCACTCTCTATTATCATTTTGAATCTAAAGAGGCAATTATGGATACAATTATAGAGCGTTCGGTAAAAAACGCCATTGAAGAAGCAAAAGGTATTGTTTTTCGGAAGGGGATGACTGTACAGGAAAAGATGTTTACACTGTTTTCGAGTACAAGTATGAAGAAGCTGTCCGGGAAGGAGCTGATGATTGATTATCTGAACCAACCGCAGAATGCACTTTTTCACGAAAAGATTAATAGATCTTTCATCCAAAAAATAGTGCCCTTGCTGGGAGATATTATAAAAGAAGGTGTGGAAGAAGGCACATTTATTAACGCCTATCCTTATGAAAGTGCTGAGATGATTTTGGTTATGATAATTGGCTTTATGGATGTTTATTATGAAAAAATGGATGAGGATGACATAAAACACAGAATAGAGAGCCTTTTATACAACATGGAGAGAATGCTGGGAGTTAAAGAGGGGAGCTTTGCTATGTTCAAATCATTGTCATTATATGAAGAGAGAGGTGAAACGGATGAGTAAAGGTTACAGAAAATTCCTTCTTATATGGGCTGCAAGCCTTATTTCTTCAAGCGGTTCGGGTATGAGTTCCTTTGCTTTAGGGATTTTTGTGTATCAGAAGACAGGGATGAGTACTATGACCGGATTGATGATACTTGCAGGCTTTCTTCCGGGGCTTCTTTTTTCTCCCTTTGCGGGTGCGTTGGCAGACCGTCATGATCGCAGGATGCTTATGATAATGGGAGATGGATTATCAATTATAGGTTTATTGTGTATCCTCTTTTCTTTGCAATTTTTTGACGGGAATATTCTTATTGGCGGCATCCTACTTGGAGCGGCTGTCAGTTCAGGATTTTCATCCCTGGTAGAGCCTTCATTTCAGGCAACAATATCTGATTTGTTGGAAAAGGAAGAATACACGAAGGCAAGTGGGATGGTACAGCTTATACCGGCTTCCCGTTATCTGCTTTCCCCTGTACTTTCGGGGTTGGTTCTGAGCTTTGCGGACATCCGTCTTATTCTCATCCTTGATATTTTCACAATCCTGATTACCTTACCGGTTACTTACATAGTAAGAAGGGAGATGAAGGGAGTGGGCAAAGCAGAGTCCTCCAAACTTGGGGAAGATCTTAGGTTCGGGTTCCACATCATCTACGATAATAAGGGTATATGGCTGTTGGTTATACTCGGTATTCTGGTATCTTTTTGTCTGGGAACTGTTCAGACTCTTATGATACCTATGCTTCTGTCGTTTGGCGGAGAATCTTTTGTAGGGTTTGCAACTACGGTTTCAGCCTTTGGAATGCTGGTAGGAGGCCTGTTCTTAAGTAACGTGGGTATCAAAAAGGAATCCTCACGCATTTTACAACTGTCTCTTTTATGTCTGGGATTCTTTATGGCTGCCTTTGCCTGGAAAGAGAATGAAATACTGGTTTGCATCTTTGGTTTCTGCGTTTTTCTGAGCCTGCCGTTTGCAAATATGTCGATAGATTATCTGGTAAGAATTACTATTCCGGCGGTTCACCAGGGAAAGGCCTGGGGCTTGATAGGCCTTATATCACAGGCAGGTTATGTGGCAGCTTATGCCTCAACCGGAATACTTGTTGACTTTATAATCAATCCTTTTCTGAAGAATGAAGGGAAGGTCTCTGAGACTGTTCTTGCTTTAATCGGTAAGGGTGAGGGGAGAGGAGCGGCGCTCATGATTATTATTGCAGGTATTTTCCTTATGATTATAGCGGCAGTTATCCCCCGCAAGAGTGAAATCAGGGAATTGGAGGAGGAGCAGGTATTGGATACGGTTTAAAAATATTTACAAAAAACTTAAATCCCTCTATATTTATTCCTTAAAATTTGTTATCCTATAAGATGGTAATATTTGTACAAAGCTATAGGAGATTATCAAATGACAATTTATTCTGTTTTTTCACTGTTAGGCGGGCTTGCATTCTTTCTGTTCGGAATGAATGTGCTTTCGGGAAGCCTTGAGAAGGTGGCCGGAGGCAGGCTTGAGACCATGCTTAGGAAGTTGACATCTAATGTGTATATGAGTTTGTTTTTGGGACTGTCAATTACGGTAGCCCTGCAGTCATCTTCAGCTCTTACGGTTATGCTGGTCGGTCTTGTAAACTCGGGAATTATAACCCTTTCGCAGACCATCTTTGTTATCTTCGGTGCGAATGTGGGAAAGACGGCTACTTCCTGGTTACTTTCCTTAAACAGTATACAGACTGAGAACTTTTTCCTTTCATTACTGAAACCGGCTAACTTTTCGCCTATAATGGCTATAATAGGCGCATTCATGATGATGGCATGCAAAACTCAGAAGAAAAAGAATATAGGTACAATTCTTATAGGTTTTGCCCTTCTTATGCATGGAATGGGGCTGATGTCGGACTCGATGTCTCCTCTTGCCAAAATGCCTGAATTTACAAGTGTGCTTACGGCTTTTAACAATCCGATTATAGGTGTGTTGATCGGTGCTGTATTTACGGGAATTATCCAGTCCTCTGCGGCTTCTGTAGGTGTGCTGCAGGCACTTTCACTTACAGGCTCAATTACCTTTGGTATGGCGATTCCTATAATCATGGGTGAAAATATAGGAACCTGTGTGACTTCACTTCTCTCATCAATCGGAGTTAAGAGAGATGCAAAGAGAGTTGCGATAGTGCATATAAGTTTTAATATAATAGGTACTGTAGTCTGTTTGGTTATCTATTTCCTTTTAAGATATTTACTTCAGCTTGCAATTTTTGACAAACCGATAAGCATAATTGCGATAGCTGTATTCCATACAAGCTTTAACTTGTTTACTACCTGCATCCTGCTTCCTTTCAATAAGATACTGTTGAAGATTGCTTATGCTATTGTTAAAGATGAGGGAGCAGAGAAAGAAGCAGAGAAAGAAGTTCTCTTTGACGAAAGACTTTTGCTTTCTCCGGGACTTGCAATTTCTCAGGCGAGAAGCAAGGTTAAGGAAATGAGCCGTATTTCAAGAGAAAATCTTATAAGAAGTATGGAAAACCTTGAAAACTTTAATAAGAAGAGAAGTGAGGAGATTAAGAAGGCGGAAACCCGACTTGATTATCTAGAAGATGAAATAGGTTCCTTCCTTATTAAAGTATCTTCCAAAGAAGTAAATACGGTTGAAGGGAACACTATATTTGAAATGCTTCATGCAATCAACGATTTTGAGAGAATAGGTGACCATGCCGTTAATATGCTCAATACGGCAAGGGACATGAACGTAAAAGACTTAAAATTCTCAGAATCGGCCCTTGAAGATTTTAAGGTAATGAGCCTGGCGCTTACTGAAATCCTTAATATGACTGTAGACTGCTTTGCTACGGACGATGCAAAATTGGCTGCGGAAATAGAGCCTTTGGAGCAGGTAATAGACGGTCTCAGCAAAGAAATGAAGGACAGACATATCAAACGTTTACAGGCAGGAGTATGTAATGCCGAGCTTGGAATTTTGCTTACAGACATAATTTCTAATTGTGAGAGAGTTTCGGACCATTGCTCCAATATTGCAGTCTGCATAATTCAGAGCAAAACCTCATCTTTTGAAACACATGGCTATCTGAATGAGTTAAAAAGCAGCAACAGTCCTGAATTCAAAACAAAATTTGACAGGTATCAGGAAAAATACAGACTTTCCGATGAAATGTCCTATTAATCCCTTGACTTTAATAAATAAAAAAAGTATAGTCATAAATGGCTGGTTAGCAACAGCTAATGAAAAGAATGAAGGTAAAAAAATGTTTTTAGATAAGATAGGAAGAAATGATGATTGCTGGTGCGGAAGCGGCAATAAATACAAACATTGTCATCAGATTTTTGATGAGAAGCTGGCAGAGTTAAAGGCAAGAGGACGCAAGATACCTACACATAAGATGATTAAAAATGCTGCTCAGATAGACGGAATCAGGGAGGCGGGCAAAGTAAACAATGCCATACTTGATGAAGTTGCATCTAAGATTAAGATGGGTATGAGTACTGAGGAGATTAATTCTATAGTTGTAGAAGCAACTGCAAGATTGGGAGGAATAGCTGTTCCCCTCAACTATGAGGGTTTCCCGAAGAGTGTATGTACCTCTATAAATGACCAGGTTTGCCATGGTATTCCTTCAGAGGAAGATATCTTAGAGGACGGAGATATAGTAAATGTAGATGTAACCACTATATATAAGGGTTTCTATGCGGATGCATCAAGAATGTTTCTGATTGGTGACGTACTTCCTGAGGACAAAGAACTGGTGAAAGTGGCAAGAGAGTCTATAGATATAGGACTTTCGGCTGTAAAACCTTGGGCTTGTCTGGGAGATGTAGGACAGGTTATAAATGATTTTGCGACAAAACATGGTTACTCGGTTGTCAGGGAAATCGGTGGGCATGGAGTAGGCATAGAGTTCCACGAGGATCCTTGGGTAAGCTATGTAAGTAAGAAGAACACAGGATATGTGCTTGCTCCGGGTATGGTATTTACTATAGAGCCTATGATAAACGAAGGTAAGGCAGATATTTTCATAGACGAGTCAAATGAATGGACAGTATATACTGAGGATGGCTCATATTCGGCTCAATGGGAAGTGACTGTAGCGGTTACGGAAGATGGATACGAGGTTTTGGCATCGTAAAGTACGCTGTTAAAAACAGGATGTTGAAAGACAAGAAATTTCGTTAAAGGAGGGTCTGTAACAGATTTATACTTTCGACATCCGCAACATTAAAATAAGGAAGTAATAAGAGGAATTTGGATGAAATTGAAGGCTATAAAGATTGCGATTTTTGCAGCATTTACGTTTTCGGTACTGTGGTTTACCGCTGAAGGGGTAAAGGCGGAAACAAAAAATATAAAAATAACTCCGGCAGAAGTTACAACAAACGGCGATGAAGCTGTGAGCGAAGGAGAAGTTGATACTGCAAGTCAGGGAGGGATAACTGCAACTTCTTCCGCTATAACAACCACACCGCCTGCGGTTACAAGCCCCGGCGGAATACAGCCCGGTGATGAGGACGAGGAAGAGAATACTACAGGAGTAGAAATATTTGATGAGTTTTCAGTCGGAGGGATATTATATACAGTAACTAATATAAAAGGTAATAAGGTATATTTAGGAGTTTCAGGTGTTGTTAATGACAGGGTAACTACCGTATTTATACCAAAAAAAATAAAATACAAAGGCAATGAAATGGTGGTTACTTCCATTGAAGATGACGGCTTTTCATATATGGACAGACTTAGAAAAGTAGTTGTAGGCGCTGATATTACCTATATCGGTGAAGATGCGTTCAGAGAATCGGTTAAGTTTGACAGATTGGTTATCAAAACCAATAAACTTAAAAAGGTCGGGAAAAATGTTTTTAAGGGCGCAGGAAAAAAACTTATTATAGAAGTATCCAGGAAATCGTTGGGAAAATATAAAAAGATGCTTACAAATAAAGGTGTTAAGATTAAGGAAATAAGGGTTATCAAAAAATAATCCGCAAATCGAGGAGATAAGATATGAGCGATTTTGTATTAAGCTGCTGTTCTACCGCTGATTTGTCTGCTTCGCATTATGAGAGCAGAAATATCAACATTATTCCGTTTCATTTCAGTCTGGACGGTGTAGAGTATTTGGATGACGGTACTATGCCTATAGAAAAGTTTTACAGTGAAATGGCAGCAGGTAAGATGACTTCTACTTCCCAGGTAAATGTTGAGGAGTATGAAAACTATTTCGAAGAATTCCTGAAACAGGGAAAAGATATCTTGCATCTTACACTTTCTTCAGGTATTTCGGGCACTTACAATTCGGCTATGATAGCAAGGGAGGGAGTTGCGGAAAAATATCCTGACAGAAAGATATTTGTAGTTGACAGCCTTGCAGCCTCATCAGGATATGGACTGCTTATGGATAAACTTGCAGACCTCAGAGATGAGGGAAAAAGCATTGAAGAAGTAAGAGATTTTGCAGAAGCTGACAGACTTAGGGTAAACCACTGGTTTTTCTCAACGGACCTTACTTACTTTGTCAGAGGCGGCAGAATATCAAAAACAGAGGGATTCTTAGGTAATATGCTAAGTATCTGCCCATTGCTTAATGTAAATAATGAAGGAAAGCTTAAACCGCGTGAAAAGGTCAGAACTAAGAAGAAGGTCTATAACAGAATAGTGGAAATGATGGAAGAGCTTGCAGACAACGGGTATGATTATTCGGATAAATGCTACCTTTCTATGTCTGCCTGCATAGAAGATGCACAACAGGTTGCCATGCTTATTGAGAAAAAATTTCCGAAAATAAAAGATAAAGTCCTTATAAATAATATAGGAACAACTATCGGAAGCCATACCGGACCGGGAACAGTAGCACTGTTTTTCTGGGGCAAGGAGAGAGGCGAGTAAAAAAATATTGACTACTCGCCTTTTCTGTGCTATATTGATATAGCGAGATGAAAGAGGTCTTTTTTTTATGCCTAAAAACAAGGTAATTTTAAAGCGGAGGTGAAATTAATGCGAGTTAAAATCACACTGGCATGTACAGAGTGTAAACAGCGTAACTACAATACGATGAAGGAAAAGAAACTTCATCCGGAAAGAATGGAAACAAAGAAGTATTGCAGATTCTGCAAGAGACATACTTTACACAAAGAAACAAAGTAGTTGTGTGAGTTGAAAGGAATGTAGAATGGGAGACAAGGCGAATAAGACTAATGAGAATGTGGCTAAGACCGGGTTTTCTCAGGAAGTCAAGTCGGAGTTTAAGAAGATAATCTGGCCAAGCAAAGAGTCCCTTACAAAAGAGTCAGTTGCTGTAATAGCAACTACTATTGTACTTGGAGCTGTAGTAGCCCTTATTGATTTGGGCATCCAGTACTTAATCAATGGTGTTCTTTAATATTAAAAAAAGGTGATTATATGGCAGAAACTAATTGGTATGTGGTGCATACTTACTCAGGATATGAGAATGCAGTCAAAGATGACATTGAAGCAACTATCAGAAGCAGAAATTTACAGGAGCAGATAAAAGAAGTTCTTGTACCAACTGAAGAAGTTACCATAATCAGAAGTGGTAAGGAAAGTAAGAAGGGCAAACCTACACCAAGAAAGCTCTACCCCGGTTATGTTTTCATAAATATGGA
>ERZ773067.2032-NODE-2032-length-10444-cov-2.371739_pt1 | contig 10444 bp, 7 predicted proteins | sample MGYA00580622_ERZ773067 | MGnify/ENA primary metagenome ERZ773067 (study PRJEB29015, sample SAMEA2737998) | human oral metagenome | biome: human oral; feature: human-associated habitat; material: dental | place: China | collected 2113 ...
TGCGGGGGCTAAGTTGTATTAATACTTAAAAAATAATTGAATGATTATGTAATTAAAATAGAATACACTTAAATAGACTACTTCTTTAACAAATGAAATTGTTTTAGGGTAGTCTTTTTGTTTTAATCGAAATTTATCTTTCCGACATATATTTCCTTATTTCGTCGGAAGTCAGTTTCCTCACTTGAGTGTCGACATACTCTTTGTATCCATTAACAGTGAAAACGGGTTCCGTTTTTGCACAGGTCTTTCCTTTGTTCTTTTTCAGATATAGCTGTAAGTCATTGCTGTCTGCAAATATTTTATACGAACTTCTTCCGTCTTCGCTTTTTATCTCATAAATACCACAGGACCTTTTCAAGCTGTAATCAGCGGTGCGTAAATACAACTTTGCGATTTCAGGTGATTTAAATGGGAAATTCCATCTCTGTAATCCGCGCTTCGGATCATGCTCTATACAAATACATCGTCCGCAGGTTCCGCAGATATACTGTGTGTGATTTTTCAGACAATCAATCGGATTTAAGAGCGGGGTTATTCTGTTTTCATCAACATAACATTCTCTACACATTTTTATCCTCCTTATGGTTGCGAAATCCGCCGATACCGCTGTTTTCTTGCCACCCTTCAATAGGCTCAATATCAAAGAAATCGGTTGCCGTCGGCTGTTTATTAATATTTTGCAAACATGTTTTACTCTCAATACTATCGCCAATATTAAATGAATGCCATCTGTTTGTTTCTAAACCGCCCCAGCAAATGTCAATTTTCCCAAGAGTAAGATTAAACACAATACTTTTGATTGTTCCGAAGTAATCTTCATAAAACGGCAGCATCAGACCATCGGGATAAGGAGTTAAGAGCAGCTCTTTTAACTTTTGTTCGTCTACATCGGAGTTTTGTGTAATCCACTCCTTCAAACATCTGTACCGTATAATGGAGTTTTTCATTGCGTATGACTCCATGTTCACCATGCTTGAAATATGAATATGGTTGGTGGCAATGAGATAATCTGCGTCCGTATTCTCTTTAACAAGTTTCACTTCTTTCCTTCCGTCCATAATTTCAACCAGAACTGCTTCGCCATGTTTATCGGCAACCATTAAGTTTATGTTACAGGCCGTGGGCATATCGCTTAAAGAGTCCAAAGCCTCTTTTACGTTTTTACAGTTTTCCAGCAAAGTTCTCACAATCGCCCAAAATTGCAATCCGACAACTTTAGGCTGTTTTCCTGTCGGATAGTTATTGACGGGCCTGCCGCAGGAGCTTTGAGATACGACCAAGCCACATTCATTCATACCTTCTCCTCTTCCAAATTGCATAATATTAGTGCCTATATGTGAGTATTTACCCGTAACAGTCGTTTTGCTCAAGCAGAAATCATCCGTTTGCTCCGAATAATCATAGTTTCTTGCCAGAAGCACATGGCGGTTTTTAGCTTTGCCTGGAAGAACAACCATCTGACTGCAGGCGGGAGCCAAATAGGTTAGATAAACAAATACAAGCCTGCTCCGGTCAGTCCCCAAAATGTCGGCAAAGCCCTGCAGTTCCTCATTCAGTCCAGGACAATATTTGTCGAACAGTTCAAAAATATATTTCTTGTCTTTCTCGACAGTATTGGAAGATGATATAAAGATTTCTTTTAAGTAAGGATTTTCCAAAACCATATACCCCAGCTGTTTTCCTATTTCATAATTAGTACCTTTAAGCTCAAAAAAATTCGCACTCACTTGTTTCATTCTATATTGCTTCCTTTCTTTTATTTTGTATCGTATAAAAGCCTTACCCCCTGATAAACATCGGACATATAATTGCTTATAGTTTCCTCATCAAGAGTTATGTAAGAAGTGGCAAGCATCGTGGCTATGCCGTGACCAAACAACCACATTTCCATATGTATCTTATAGGCAGTTTCATAATCAGTTTTATTGTTATCTGTCAGAAGAAAAAGCATTTCATTAAATTCCCGTTCTTTTTCTTTTGAGCGATCACACATAAATAAAAACTGAAAAAGCTCTTTTTCTTTTTGGGCAAAGCGAACATAGCCCATACCAAAGGATTTATAGGGAGGGTATCCCGAGTTACTCATTTCTTCCGAAATAAACATCCGATAAATCCGGGTGGCTTCTTGAGTTACGGCTGTTTTTAATTCGTCCATACCCGAAAAAGAAAGATATATCGGCTGTGTCGAACATTTTAGCCTTTTTGCGATATTTCGTGCGTTGACGGCATTTGCTCCGTTTTTACGTATAATATCTATGGCTGCTTCTAAAATTTTTTCTTTTGAAATTTGCTTTTTTGCAGGCACTTCAGAACCTCCTCTAATAAAATAACTAACGTTATTGATAACACTTGTTATTTTATATCATTTTTCCTGAAAAGTCAATTTATTTAATAATCAGTGAATTATTGTTATAGATAAATAGAAATATTTCTGTATTTCACAAGATATTTCGTGAATAATTTGAGTCAATTATAAAAATTAATATAAATGTAAAACTTAGGATAAAAAGGAAGTTTGACACTTCCTTCCAACCTCATAACTTCATATCCCTTTATATAAGCCGATTTTGGCTTATATTTTATCAAAAATTATTTATTTTATACTAGCTATTCTAGGGATTCCTAAGAAAAGTATCAGATTCAGAGTAAAGGAATAGAACAGATAAGAGAGTCAAAAGGGCTTATAGCTTTGTGGAGGGCTCCCGGTGGATAGGTGAACATAGGTTGTGGTGGAATTCAGGGATTTACGCCCTAAGAGAGCTTTTATGGTAAGCAGGTCTGTTATGTTTTCCCTGAAGTAAACTAAATATTTATCCATGACAAAATCACCTTTGAAATGAAATAAAAGTAAAGGTTACATTTCTAAAGAGGTGGTGGACGGCTGAAAAAACTAATAAGTAGTTGTTGAGATGATAAAAAAATGTTAAAATAAACATAGCGGTTGAGAAATTGTGTTTGTTTATGTGATAGTGGTATATCTCAATAAAACTATATAATTTCAAAAACTGCCATTTTTATTGTGTGAAAGTAAAAAATTAATTATACTAAGGCTAGCCATCGCGTAAGCGAATTGGTACAATATAGCTATATAGAGAAGCAATTAACGATTTAAAAACATAATTGAATTAAACAATGACATTTATGATTTGAGATAACTATAGTTTCTATAAATAAGGAGTATAACCAATGGGGCTTTTAGACAGACTTTTCGGATATAGAAAAGGACAACAGAATATAGCTGATAAGAGTCCTGCTCATGATCAGAATGAAAACGTGTTGCATATTTTTGAATGCGGTGACTTTATCAGGTCCCTATTAGTGGCGAAAAAGTATGTTGCAAAAAGCGAGTATTTTGATGCAATAAAGGCGTATGCTACTGATATTGAGTTCTTTAAAGTGCTCAAAAAGAGTGGTATGTTAGATGATTTCTGTAAGAAAAACGGTATTTCAACAAGGAGGATTGAGGAAATAATACATTCATATAGAAATATCGAAGAGCTCGTAGATCAACATAATGAGCAGTTTATTTCCTCAAAGATGATTTTTGAAAAGGATTATTTAGACACAATTTTAAAGTCAGTTGATTCAAAGATATCTTTGGATGAGGATCAGCGCCGTGTTGTATTAACTGATGAGGACTACTGCCTGGTAATTGCAGGAGCAGGTGCCGGAAAGACAACAACAGTTGCTGCAAAAGTCAAATATCTTGTTGATAAGCAGGGAACTGATCCTTCGCAGATTCTGGTAGTTTCATTTACCAATAAGGCAGTCAATGAACTTAAAGATAGAATACAGGGTGATTTGGGAATTGATTGTCCCATAGCAACGTTTCATTCTACCGGAAATGCAATTATTCATAAGAACTCTCCGGAGGAGAAGCTAAATATTGTTGACCAGTCGAAACTATATTTTGTAATAAGAGATTATTTTCGCAATTCCATAATGCATAAAGAAAGTGCTGTGAATAACCTCATTATGTTTTTTGCTTCATATTTTGATGCACCTTATGAGGGAAATGACTTGAACAGTTTCTTTAATAACATCGCAAAAGCCAATTTTTCAACTATGCGCAGCGACCTGGAAGATTTTAAGCGCGAGGTAATTGATACGAAAACGAAGAAACTGGTAACAATTCAAAATGAGGTGCTTCGCTCTTATCAGGAAGTGGAAATTGCTAATTTCCTTTACCTGAATAACATAGACTACGAATATGAACCGATTTATAAATATAATATTGAATTTTCAAGGAAACCATACACTCCCGACTTTGTAATATATCAGGGAGATAAGAGTGCTTACCTTGAACACTTTGGAATAACTGAGTCCGGAGAAAATGACAGATTTTCACCGGAAGAAATAGAAAGGTATAAAAAGGCAGTTAACGATAAAGTCATACTACATCAAAAACATGGGACTACTTTGTTGTATACCTTCTCAGCATATAAGGACGGACGACTTCTTTTGGATCATCTCAAAGAAAAACTTGAAGGTGCAGGCTTTGAGTTAAAACCCCGCTCTAACAAAGAAGTAATGGAAATGCTTGTTGCCGGAGAGGAGAACAGATACATTCGAAAGTTGATTAATCTGATCTGCAGGTTTATTTCGAATTTCAAAGTCAATGCTTACAAGGCTGATGATTTTAACAGAATGTATTATTCCACGCAGAATGTCAGGAGCAGGCTCTTTTTGAGTATTTGTAATGATTGCTACTTGGAGTATGAACGGTGGCTGAAAGAGAATAAGGCAGTTGACTTTGAAGACATGATTAATGAGTCTGCAAGGCTTCTTCGTGAAGTTAAGGAGATGAAGAAGAAGCTTAACTTCAAGTATATTATTGTTGATGAGTATCAGGACATTTCCAGACAGAGATTTGATCTGACGAAGATTTTGTCAGAGGTTACAGATGCTAAAATAATAGCGGTTGGTGACGATTGGCAATCAATTTATGCATTTAGCGGATCTGATATCACTTTATTTACAAAGTTTGCCGAGAAAATGGGATATGCGAAGTTACTTAAGATAGTTAGAACTTATCGAAACTCTCAGGAAGTAATTGATATAGCGGGGAACTTCATTCAGAGGAATACAGAGCAGATAACTAAGAAGCTGCTCTCACCTAAACATATAGAGGATCCTGTACTAATCTACACATATGATGGAGCTAAAAAAGTACATAACGGAAATCGTAAAAGCGGTGGAAATTATGAGCTTGGTCATGCAATCGAAAAGGTTCTCACAGATTTAATCAAATATAAAAAGGCGGAAGGCATTGAGCCGGGAAGCATACTTTTACTTGGCAGATACGGATTTGACGGAGACAAATTGGAAAAATCCGGTCTCTTTGAGTATATAAACCGGACCAATAAAGTTAAGTGTGTGAAATATCCGAAGCTTGAGATTACTTTTATGACTGCTCATTCGTCAAAAGGACTGGGATATGACGATGTAATAGTTATAAACGGAAAGAATGAGACCTATGGATTTCCATCTAAAGTGGAAGATGATCCTGTACTGTCATTTGTTATTAAGGGAGATCGCTCCATTGATTATGCTGAGGAAAGAAGACTTTTTTATGTAGCAATGACTAGAACCAAGAACCGGGTTTTCTTTGTGGCACCTGAAGCAAATCCTTCTGAATTCTTATTGGAGCTAAAGCAGTCATATAAAAATGTAAAATTGCTTGGAGAATGGAACGAAGAAGAACCTGTTAGTATTGCCAAGAAGCCATGCCCAATCTGTGGATATCCGATGCAATTAAAATACAAAAGAGCATACGGATTAAGGCTTTATATCTGTACCAATGAGCCTGAAATATGTGGTTTTATGACCAATCAGTATCAGGCCGGCAAGCTTTCAATTCAAAAATGTGATAAATGCCACGACGGATATTTGATTGTAAAACAAGGAAATGACAAGAATTTCTTTTTGGGCTGTACCAATTATAAACAAAATGGGACAGGTTGTAGCAGAATGCTTAGTAAGCAAACTTACTACTCAATGATGGGATATAAGATGGAAGAACCAATACTTGATGTAGCTAAACCTTATAGTGAAAGTAGGAATGACAATACAGGATTTAGTAAAACTGAACAGCCCAAGACAAATCTTCAGAAATCAGTAAATGCAGATGAGATAAAATCTAAAACAGATAGTGCTTCGAATAAAATATGGAATTCCTCAAAGGATGATTATGTTGATATTATAAGAGCCAACATTAAGCCGGTGGATTATAAAGGTACGGATCTTAATGATGTTATTTTTATTTTTGTAAAAGCTTTGTAAAATATCAGCAAAATCAAGTTTTTTGGTGTGACAGTATTTTGTGATGTGATTCGTGGCAGAGAGACAAAAAAACTTTTGGAGAATCATTTGGATAAGGTACCGGAGTATGGTACATACCGGGATTATTCTATGGAAGAGGCAAAAACTATAGTAGAATGGATGATTTCAGAGCACTATATTCTTCAGACCAAAGAAAAGTACCCTGTCTTACATTCTACATATGAGGGATTGCATTATTCTGAAACGATTACGGAAAGTAAATTAAAAAAACTCTGTAGAATTCTTGAGAGTTAAGAGTAGGATGGAATGCAGCTTCAAGGTTGGACTTGAATCTATGTGAAATGACCTGAAGCCAAATGAGTTTTGATAATAAGGATACTTCGCTATTGGCATAAATACCAATTTGGAGTATCCTTTCTTAAATGCAAAAAATACCGGATTGCATTAAGTTTATGCATCAGAAAAATAAATGGTATAAAAAATGCAATGAACTATGATATAATCATATTGTTAACAAAAGAACTAAAAAACTGATAAAATAGCCATAGCTAGGAGATAAGAAAAATGCCTGATTCAACAGACAAAATTTTAAATGACCTTGAGGCAGAACAAATTCGCCGCCTGAATCTTACAAGAGAAGACTTACAAAAATCATACAATAAACTGGAAGAACAAAATTTTCCTGATACAGAGAGAATTAAATTCATTGCTGATTTAGGTGCTTGCAAAGAGATTGAATTTCACTATGAGCTTGTTTGTGAAGACTGGGAAGAAGGTAAAAATCTGCGTTTAGAAAGCAGTTTTGATAAACATGGAGCAGAAGGGATTGAGTTTTTATTTGACCGGTTGTCTAAGTATAAAGATGAAAGGTTAAGAGTATTTACCGCTTTTTTAATAGCAGAAATTCTTACTAAATTAAAACATAAAGATTTTTATGTGCATTTTTGTGATAAACTTATTCCTGTTCTGGCTTCACTCATAGAAATAAAGGATAATACTCTTCGTCAAAAGGTAATCATAGCTTCTGGATGGGTAGCTTCATCTAAAGAGATAGATGCTTTAACAAGGCAAATGTTAAGTGATAATGATGCTCTATGCAGAGCATGGTCTGCAACAAGTCTTATGCAAATGTCATTTCATGGAGTTAAAAAAGAATTTCTCTGTGAAAAGTCGAAGTTCTGTCTGGCTTTGGCAATTGCAGACGAGGATGATTTATATGCCTGCGGTATTATGATAGAGTCTGCCCAGATATTATTTGGAAAGAAATGGATAAGCTCATCGGCTGTGGAAGATGTGGATGCCGAAAAAATAGAAAAGGCAAGAAAATCGGCGGTGAGATTTTTGAATAAGTAGAAAATACAGGTGGAAGCGAGTATTCACCTCCACCTGTATTAATTTATCATCATATTTTCCTCACGCTATCCCTTACATAAAGCTTTGTCGGTACAAGCACTTTTACGCCTATAGTTCGACCGTTCTTGATTTTATGCTCAAGTACCTCGACGGCATGCTCGCCCATAAATTCCATATATACTCTGACGGTTGTAAGAGGTGGAATCATGTACTTTGCTCCGGGGATATCGTTAAAACCTATGACACTTATATCGCCGGGGATATCAAGGCCAAGCTCATATGCTGCTCTGTATATTCCGGTTGCAACGGAGTCGTTTGAGGCGAATATAGCAGTCGGTAGGTTGTTCTCATCATATAATTCTTTAAAAAGGTTTCTACCGTACTTGGCTTTATATGGGCAGATCTTTATATAGTTCTCATTATATAATCCCTTTTTTTTAAGGTAATCACAAAATTCAATATATCTGGAATCTTCTTCGCTGCTTTCAGCGGGATTTTCCGGAGCTCCTCCTATAAATCCTATTTTGCTATGTCCGTTATTTATAAATTCATCCAAAATGTTTTGTACTGCACCCTTGTAATCGACTGTAATGGTATCACTTTGTGGAGTTCCGGAATATGTATCTATAAAGATAGTGGGTTTGTTCCAGCGTTCAATTGTCTTTAACATGTTTTTTGTAAAAGTACCTGTGCATATTACACCATCCAAAGAATTTATAGTATCCTGTGATATGTTTAGAGATAAAACTGACTTTTTATGTCCCTCTTGTTTTATCTTTTTTTCAATAGCCAGGCGAATACAAAGATAATAAGGATCTTCCAACTCTTCCTCAGGGGAGTATGAGTAGAATGTGCCAATCTTCAGTTTTTTTGTAATCTTCTTTGTGCTTTTTCCGGAATATTCCAGTTCCTCTGCAATCTCAAAGATACGTTTTCTGGTTGTTTCTTTGACATTTAAAGAGTCGTCATGATTTAATACTCTTGAAACCGTTGCAGGCGAAACTTTTGCTTTATCTGCAATGTCTTTTATTGTTACCATACAGCTGCCTCCGTATGTGTTATTCTTGTTTTTCTTTGAAAAATTGCAGTTCGGATATTAAAACGGCGGATAATATCATAATTCCACCTATTACCATCTTAAGGTTTGGTTTTTCTCCCAAAAGAATAATTGAAAATAATGTTCCGAACACCGCTTCCATAGATAATATGATTGCCGACTTTGTTTCGTCTACATGTTTTTGTGCAGCAGTCTGCAGAAAATAACATAGTGCGGTACTTACAACTCCAAGATAGATTATAGCAGAAAATCCCTGCTTTGAAAGTGATAAATTAATACTGCCACTGAATAAAAGACCTATAATTGATAGACAGAAGGCTGTAAACATCTGTAAAAAATTCAGTATTGAAGGTCTTATTTTCTTTCCAAATATACCTGTTAAGTATATTTGGAAAGCGAAACCCAAAGCACAAAAAAGTGTAAACAGATCACCGGTACTTATGGAGAAATTACTTTGTAAAGATAATACACCTACACCTATCAATGCTGTAAAGGATCCGGTTATGTCTGCTTTATTGAGTTTTTTTCGGCCTATAATATATGCGATGAAAGGGACCATGACCACATTTGTTGCCGTCAGAAAAGCATTATTTGAAGGAGTTGTATATTTAAGCCCTATTATTTGCAATGCAAATCCCGAAAATAACGCCACACCTAAAATAGAGCCGTATATGATCTCGTCTTTGCGTATGTTTTTTAAATTTTTCCATGCAAATATCCCCATTAATATACTTGCGATCAAAAATCTATAACTCATTATTTCAAAGGGGCTTAGTTCATTTAAGGCTATATCACTTGCTACAAAGCCACCACCCCAAATAATAGTGACAATTATAAGCCCTATTACACCTAAAGTTTTCTTCATATCTTACCCTTTATATTAAAATTCAAAAGTCAAATTTAAATTATAGTCGTTTAAACGTACCTTGTTTTTATAGGTCTGTTCTTCACCGCAGGAGTTACTTCCAAGTCCTGAATGTTTTGCATCTATATGTAAGATTACCTCATCAATCGTTTCAAGCTCCTCCGGGTGTTTAGCCATTTCCAAAGCTTCGATAGTGTAGTTATGAACATTAAATCCTATCTGCTTTATGGAATTTATGATAAGTTTATTTTCTTTACCGCTAAGTTCTATAAGCCTGGTTCCTTCACGGTGACCGTTTTCTTGAGGTTTTATATAGACGGTACTCATATCTTCTATATTTTTTGAATATACTCCATATTTAACATGTGATTTCATATCGGAATAATTTTCATCAGGACCTAATCCGCACCATTTTACATTTGTAAATGATGAAGGCAATCTGAGCTCTATTCCTATTCTTGGAATAAATTCAGGGGCAAAGCTTGTTTTCCTAAAGCCCTTTAGGTCCAAGTTCATGAGAATCTTTCTATCAGGGAAAATATAGTAAGTGTATTCGGCTTTAAATCCAAAAGCCATACTCAAAGGTGAGAAATGTTTTCCTATACTTACCTTTACAAAGCCTTCACATTCTTTAGATTCAAAATATTCCGATTGTTCCTGCTGCTTTTGTATAAAATATTTGTTGTACCAGTCATCAACCTTATACATATCATTATCTATTGCGGCTCTCATCATATTTAAAGAAGGTCCTTGGTTGAATATATTTGAGTTTTGGACGTTCAGGCTAATTAGGTCTCCGGTTATTTTATCAAATTTTACAGAGTAATCATTTCCTTTAACTTCAAAAGTTGTCGGGCTGTCAATTACTTCACAACCTGATTTCC
>ERZ773067.2038-NODE-2038-length-10420-cov-3.712108_pt1 | contig 10420 bp, 8 predicted proteins | sample MGYA00580622_ERZ773067 | MGnify/ENA primary metagenome ERZ773067 (study PRJEB29015, sample SAMEA2737998) | human oral metagenome | biome: human oral; feature: human-associated habitat; material: dental | place: China | collected 2113 ...
AACAAAAGATGTTTCACGTGAAACATGATGCCTCAGACCGTGAATCTTTCTCCTGCAGAAAATTGACGCAAGGCCGCTTTCTTGTCCTCCAGCAGCCGGCTCTTCTTCTCCAACAAAGAATCAAGGATGCGATTCAAGTCTTCTTCCGAGGAAAAATCGATCTCTATGCGATTCTTCTTGCCTTGCGAACGAATGCGCACCTGCGTGCCAAAAAACATCTTGAGCTTGTCTTCCGCTTCCTGCAGGAAGATCTTTTCTGTCTCCTCAGGCGATTCTGCTTCCTTCGCTTCTGCTGTTTCTTCCGCGCTTTTCTGCAGACGCTTCACAAGCTCTTCGGCCTGACGCGCCGAACATTCGCGTGCCATGATGATATCCGCCGCCTCTCGCTGCAATACAGCGTCCGTTAGGACGACGAGCGGCCTTGCCTGCCCCATGCTCAAACTGCCGTTTGCCAAGTATTCCTGCACATGCGCATCGAGCTTCAAGAGCCGCATCATATTCGTGATATGGGAACGGCTTCTTCCCACGCGCTCCGCCAAAGCTTCCTGTGTAAGCCCGAAATTCTGCAAAAGATTGCGGTAGGCGTTGGCCTCTTCAATCGCATTGAGATCCTCACGCTGCAAATTTTCAATCAGAGCAATCTCCGTACTTGCCGCATCGCTCAAAGGACGGACAAGAGCCGGCACCGTTTCAAGACCGGCAAGTCTTGAAGCGCGAAAGCGACGCTCGCCCGCAACAAGCTCATATCCCTTTCCTGCCGGAAGCTGTCGCACGAGAATCGGCTGCAGCACGCCATGCTGCACGATGGATTCCTTCAACTCTTCCAGAGCGCTCTCATCAAACTCATGACGGGGTTGATACCGATTGGCTTGTATCTCATGCAAAGGAATTTGCTGCACAGCGATACCATTCATTTCTTTTGGTATCACATCACTTACTTCATCATCTTCTATGGCAGCTTGCTGTATTTCCCCGCTTCCTTGCGGATTCTGCTTTCCTGCACTTCCTTTTTCCGCTTCCTGCGGAGTTTCCATACGCTTCTTTTCCTCAGCATTGGTATCAGATGCTTGCGGAGATTCTTGCTGTGATGCTTCGGGCGTTTTTAACTCTGTGGGAAAGAGTGCGCCAAGCCCTTTGCCCAATGCCTGATGTTTCCTAGCTGTCACGCTCTATGACCTCCTTTGCCAGATCCATATAGACGATGGCTCCCTTGCAGTTTCTGTCATAGGCAACGACGGGCTGCCCATAGGACGGCGCCTCGCTCAAGCGCACGGTGCGCGGTATGACCGTCCGATACACCTTGCTGCCAAAATGCGTGCGCACCTCTTCAGCAACCTGAACCGAAAGATTGGTTCTTGAATCGAACATCGTCAGAAGAACGCCCTCGACTTCCAAGGCAGGATTCAGATTGGTCTGAACCAATGTCATCGTATTCATCAGCTGCGCCAAACCCTCCAGAGCATAAAATTCGCATTGGATCGGCATCAAAACGGTATCTGCTGCTGTCAAGGCATTGAGAGTCAAGAGCCCCAGGGAAGGCGGGCAGTCGATCAAAATGAAGTCATACTGATCGCGCACGGCATCGACCGATCGCTTCAGACGATTCTCGCGTGAGATGGCAGCAACAAGCTCGATCTCCGCTCCTGCCAGTTCGATATTGGCCGGCAGAAGATCGACCTCGTAACCCGTATGAAGAACTGCCTTCTCCATGGCAAGGTTGTCAATCAACACTTGATATATCGTTATCGTTAAATCCGATTTATTGATACCAAATCCGCTCGTCGCATTCCCCTGCGGATCGGAGTCGATGAGCAGTACACGTTTGCCGAGCATGGCAAGACCGGCGCTCAAATTTACCGATGTCGTCGTCTTTCCTACGCCGCCCTTTTGATTGGCGACTGCTATGATTTTCGCCACATTCTTTTCCTCCATAAGCTTTTCTTTTCCTATTATAGCATGATATACTGATGGGGGGAAGTATTCTGCCCCATGAATAACTTCGATGTTTCACGTGAAACATCGGCTAGGAAGAAGGAATCTTATGCCCGTTTACAATAGCGTTTTGCTTGATATTGATGCAAAGGAAACGCGTCGCTATGCAGGATTGAACAAGGCCAAGGATTTCGATGAAAAACTCATCGAAGAAGCCTGCTTAGAAGCGCGTCTTCTTGCCGAGCCGCGCGGTATATGGCAGATGTACGACTATGATGCAGCCACACAGACGGTACTCGCCGATCCGCCCTTCACCATGAAGGGAAAGCTCATCGGCAAGCATCTCGCCAAAGCACAGAAGGTCATCGTACTGTCGGCAAGCGTCGGCGATGTCATCGAGGAGCATGTGACGAAATACTTCGCCGATGGGCGCTACGCCTATTCTGTCATTCTCGATGCCGCTGCCACGGCGGCTGTCGAGCAGGTGGCCGACGCGATGGAAAAAGCCATCGAGCTGAAGGTTGCAAAAGAAGGATATACGATGCGCTGGCGTTTCAGCCCAGGCTACGGCGATTGGCCGCTCGATCAGCAGCCCGAAATGGTACGTCTCGCCGAAAGCGAGAAAATCGGTGTACACCTCAGCGACGCCTCCATGCTCGTACCGCGCAAATCCATCACTGCCATCATCGGCCTCGTACCGCAGCAAAAAGAGAAGGAAGCGCATACGCCGAACGGCTGCGCTGCCTGCGATAAATTCGACTGCCCTTCGAGAAAAGTTCCTGCTGGCGAAAGCAAGAACTGAACCATATACCAGATACAATATCTTGTTAATACCAAACATTAAACAGGATGAGAATCTATGATACCAAACCAAGGAGGATATTGATGATCCATATTTTTGACGGCGCGATGGGAACGATGCTGCAGGAAGGAGGTTTGAAGCCCGGCGGCTGCCCCGAGCTCATGAATCTCGAACAGCCCGATGTCGTGCAAAAGATCCACGAAGCCTATATCGAAGCTGGCGCCACGATGATCGAGACGAACACCTTCGGCGCTTCCGCTTTGAAGCTCGATCACTACGGTCTGGAAGACCGCGTAAAGGAAATCAATGAAACGGCCGTAAAGATCGCACACGAAGCTTCCAAAGGGCGTGCCAAGATCGTCGGCTCGTTAGGGCCTACGGGGCGCTTCATCGTCCCTCTCGGCGATCTCGAATTCGAGGACGCCTACCAATCTTTTTATGAGCAGGCGAAGACACTTGCCGATGCAGGCGCCGACTATCTGCTTTTTGAAACGTGCATTGACATACAGGAAATGCGTGCAGGCCTTCTGGCGGCAAAAGATGCGACAAGCCTTCCTATCATCTGCCAGCTATCTTACAGCGAGGACGGGCGCACCGTCACGGGCACTGACCCGCAGACAGCCGCCATCACCTTGGAAGCGCTCGGCGCCGACATCATCGGCGTGAACTGCTCGCTCGGCCCGCAGGAGCTCGTCCCCATCGTCAAGACTCTCGCAGAGAACTGCTCCGTTCCCATCAGCGTGCTGCCCAACGCCGGTATGCCGCGATTGGAAAACGGCAGAACCATCTTCCCCATGGGGCCTGAGGAGTTCGCCTCGTGGGGCGCAAAGCTCGTCGCCGCCGGTGCAACGTACCTCGGCGGCTGCTGCGGCACGACACCCGCGCATATCAAAGCGCTCGCCGCTGCTGTCAAGAACTTGCCTCCCACCGAGCGCAAGAGCCCGGACAATCGACTACGCCTCACGAGCCGCAGCAAGACCGTCATCATCGACAAAGATCTCGCGACCACGCTGATCGGCGAGCGCATCAATCCAACGGGACGCAAGAAACTCGCCGAAGAAATCAAAAATGGTTCACTCTTCTCCGTCAAGCGAGAGGCCATCGATCAGGTACGTGCGGGAGCGCGCCTTCTCGATGTCAATATGGGCGTCGGCGGCATCGATCAAGTCAAGGCAATGCACGATGCCATTCGCGAGGTGTCCCAAATCACCGATGCACCTCTCGCGATTGATACCAGTGATACCAAAACATTGGAAGCTGGACTCCGAGCATATCCGGGACGCGCTCTCATCAATTCCGTCAGCGCCGAAAAAGAGCGCATCGAAGAGTTCCTTCCGCTGGCGAAAAAGTACGGCGCGGCCATCCTCTGCCTGCCCATCACAGAGGACGGCGTGCCGAAGACAGCGGAAGATCGTATCAATGTCATCAACGGTATCATCAAAGAGGCAAAGAAGAATGGTCTCAAGGACGGAGACTTCCTGCTCGACGCCCTCGTCATGACCATATCAGCCGATCAAAATGCCTGCCTCGAAGTATTGAACACCTTGCGCCTCTACCGCAAGCATTTCGGCTATCCGGCAACGATGGGGCTTTCCAACATCTCCTTCGGACTGCCGAACCGTCCTCTGATCAACAGCACCTTCTTCGCCATGTGCCTTGCCGCAGGGCTCGACGCGCCGATCATGAATCCCTATGACGAGAAGATGCAGGAAGCCCTGATGGCGAGCGCAGCGCTCTTAGGAAAAGATCCGCGCGGCATCGACTTCAGCCGCAACGAAGTGAACCTCAAGACGCCAAAGAAGGCAGCCGAGGCCAAACCTATAGAAGGCGATGTTCTCGCTGCCATCAAGCAAGCAGTCATCGACGGCGCTTCTGAGAGCATCGCCATGCTGACCGAGCAGGCGATACGCGAAGGCCATTCCTCGAATGAGATCACAGAGAAGGCTCTGACGGCTGCTATGAACGACATCGGCATCGACTTCGGAGCAGGACGCGTCTTCCTGCCGCAAGTCCTTCTGTCTGCCGAAGCAATGCGCGCTTCCTTCCAGAAGATCAAGGAACTTCTGCCCGCACAGCAGGAGGCGGACAAAGGAACGGTCGTCATGGCGACGGTCAAGGGCGATGTGCATGATCTCGGCAAAAACATCGTCTCCGCGCTCCTCTCAAACAGCGGCTTTAAGCTCATCGACCTCGGCAAGGATGTCGATGCTGATACCATTGTGCGCACGGCGCTCGAAAAGGAAGCCGACATCGTAGGTCTGAGCGCCTTGATGACAACGACTATGACGCAGATCGACAAGGTCATCAAGAAACTGCGTGAAGCCGGCTCAGAGGCAAGAGTCATCGTCGGCGGCGCCGCCGTGACCGAAGACTACGCCACAAGCGCAGGTGCAGATGCCTATGCGAACGATGGCGTCAGCGCGGTCAAGATTGCCAAAGACTTCGTCGGCGAATAAGGCGAGCATGTTTCACGTGAAACATGCAGCTATAGAAAAAGCACGATGTCCTGAACAATCAAATGCACCAAAGGCGATGTTTCACGTGAAACATCGAATACAAAAGAAGAAGCCTCCCGCAAAGGAGGCTTCTTCTTTTGTATTTATGCCAAAACCTTGGCAAGGCGCATGTATTCAGGATCGAGCTTCTTCTTGTTCGTCACGGCATCGTGCAAGTCGATGGCGACGACATTGCCGCGATGGAAGCCAAAGACGACGTTGGAAAGACCAGAGAGAATCGCCAGAGCCGCCTTCTCACCAAGCTGGCTCGCCTTCACGCGGTCGATGACGGACGGCGTACCGCCGCGCTGAATATGACCGAGAACCGAAACGCGCGTCTCTATCTCTGTGTGCTCGGCGATGAAGTTGCCAACCTCAATGCCGCTTCCTGCACCCTCGGCGACGACGACGAGAATGTAGCGCTTGCCCTTCTTATATGCTTCCTTGATCTCGTTGCTGATTTCTTCGAGATCGAAATCCTCTTCCGGCACGAGGATGTACTCCGCGCCGCCCGAAATGCCGCTCATCAGCGCGAGCCAGCCGCAATGCCTGCCCATGACCTCAAGGACAACGACGCGCCGATGTGCCGAAGCCGTATCGCGCAGCTTGTTGATGGCATCGATGATCGTATTCGCTGCCGTATCGCTGCCGATCGTATAGTCTGTACCCCAGACGTCATTGTCAATCGTCCCCGGCAGTCCCACGATGGGAATGCCGTGTTCTTCGCTCAAGAGCGACGCGCCGCGCAGACTGCCGTCGCCGCCGATGATGACGAGTCCTTCGATGCCCTTCGCCTTGAGCTTCTCATACGCCTCTGCACGCCCTTCGGGCGTCATGAAACGATGGCAGCGAGCCGTGCCGAGGAACGTGCCGCCGCGCTGAATGATGTCGCCGACATCCTTTCGCTCCATCTTAAACATCTCACCGTCCAAGATGCCGCGATACCCGTTATGTATGCCCCACACTTCTGCACCTTCAAAGAGCGCCGTGCGCACGACGGCGCGAGTCGTCGCATTCATGCCGGGGCTGTCGCCGCCGCTCGTCAAGACGCCGATACAATTCAACATCGTAAAATCCCTCCCATACCCATGGCGAAGAAGCCTCGCTTCCTCGATCAAAGTGAAACCTTTTCTACATCATACCACATTAGAGCTAGGAAATAAACGTACTTGACAAAAAAGAAAGGGAATGGTACATTGAAAATAAGCTGCATAACTGACGGAAGTGGATGACCACAAGGGAGTGCAGCAGGAAAAGCCGACCGTCTGGGCAGCCGCAATGGTTCACTATGCCCGCGGTCTTTTTTGATTTCACTACAACTTATACAAAAGGAGAGAATCTGATGAAAGAACTCGAATTGAAATACGGCTGCAATCCGAACCAGAAACCCTCTCGCGTTTATATGGAAAGCGGCGAACTTCCGTTCAAGGTCTTGAACGGAAAGCCCGGCTACATCAATCTGCTCGACGCCATGAACAGCTGGCAGCTCGTGCAGGAACTCAAGGAAGCGACCGGCCTTCCTGCAGCGGCATCCTTCAAGCATGTGAGTCCTGCAGGCGCCGCCGTCGCCGTCCCCCTGTCCGATGCGCTGAAACAGGCGTACTTTGTCGAAGGGATCGAATTGTCGCCCGTTGCGACCGCCTACATCCGTGCGCGCGGTGCCGACCGCATGTCGTCGTACGGCGATTTCGTCGCCCTCTCCGACCCGTGCGACGCCCAGACGGCTTCCTTCCTGCAGCGCGAGGTCTCCGACGGCATCATCGCGCCCGCTTATTCTGAAGCCGCCTTGGAGATTCTCAAGACGAAGCGCAAGGGAAGCTACCTCGTCATACAGATGGATCCATCCTATGTTCCTGCAGAGAAGGAAACGAAGACCGTCTTCGGCGTGACCTTCGAGCAGAAGCGCAACGATGTCGCCATCACCGAAGACTGCCTGAAGGATGTCGTCACGAAAAATAAGGATCTGCCCGAAGACGCCAAACGCGACCTCCTGCTCTCCCTCATCACCTTGAAGTACACCCAGTCCAACTCCGTCTGCTATGCCAAGGACGGGCAGGCGATTGGTATCGGCGCCGGCCAGCAGTCACGCGTCCATTGCACGCGTCTCGCGGGAAACAAGGCCGACATTTGGTATCTGAGGCAGAGTCCGCAGGTCCTCTCGCTTCCCTTCAAGAGCGATGTGCGCCGTCCCGACCGCGACAATGCCATCGACGTCTACCTGTCCGATGAATGCATGGATCTCCTCGGAACGGACGAATGGAAGCGCATCTTCACGGAGAAACCTCCTGTATTCCTGTCCGAAGAGAAAGCCAAGTGGCTCAAGACGGCGACGGGCGTCGCACTCGGTTCGGACGCTTTCTTCCCCTTCGGTGACAACATCGAACGTGCACATAAAAGCGGCGTTTCCTACGTCGCTCAGAGCGGCGGATCGATTCGCGATGACAATGTCATTGAGACAGCGGACAAGTATGGCATGTGCATGGCGATGACGCATATCCGTCTCTTTCATCATTGATACCAATACGAACCAAAGTATGCAAAAAGGCTGCTGCATGATGCAACAGCCTTTTCTTATACCATCTATGGAGTTTTCGCAACTTATCCACATTTTTATCCACATGCGAACCAATTTATGCAGCATTCTGTGGATAAGTCTATATTAATCCACAAGGCTCAGAGCCCAATATTCATCATATCGAGAATATCCGAAGCTGAGGGCATCTCTACGCCGCCAATGCTCGAAGAACTTTTCGCCTTCTTCACAACAGCATGGTATATGTCATCCTCGACGCTGCCCGGCACGAGATTTTCCCAATTCTGCGAGCTGTACGGACGCTCCTTGATGGCGTTCGACGGCCTGCCTGTGACCTCCAACTCGCAGAGGAACTGAATCTGCTTGCTCTTTGGATTGAGGTAATAATGCTCCAAATAGTACTTCCCCGCCTTGGCGTCTCCATCATCGGAGAAGCTGTTCGGCTTGAGCTTCACCCAGACGTCGATCATGCGATCCTGACGGTTCGGGATAGGAACATTGCGCACGCTTCGCGTGTCCATATAGTAAATGAACGATTCGTCGCGGAAAATTTCCTGGAAGCGATCCTTTTCCTTTTCCTTTTTCGTCTTGACAGCCTCCTTGCTTGTCTGCTTTGGCTCTTCCGCTTTCTTTCCCTGAACGAAAGTCTTCGGTTCATCTGCCTTCTCTTGTACGAATGGTTTCAGCTCTTCCTTCTTCTTGTTCGAGACAAGCGTCTTCTTCCCTTCCTCCCTCTTCTGCGGAGCGGGCGTCACCGACGCTTTGGCCGCGTCTTCCATGGCCTTCTTAGCGTCGTTTTTCTCTGCTTTTTTATCTTCCTTTTTTATAGGGGCTTCTACTTTCTTCTCTTTGAAATCTTTTACCTCTTGCTTTTTCTTCTTTTCCGGCTTCTCATTGGAATCTGCTGCTTTCTCTTGTGCAGCAAGATCCTCCATGCCGACATTAATGATATATGCCGAAGCTGTCGATCCAAACGTCAGACTGCCTGCTAAAAACGTCATGGCTAGAGCAGCTGCCACCTTCTTCTTCCACACCTTAGAGCACCATCCTTTCAGAATCCTTCTCCTCGTATATCGTCTTTTTTCCTGTGTATCTTTAACGGCAACTCAAAGCAATGGTTCTTTCGCCGGTTTGCCTGCCTTGCGCGGATACGCTTTCGGCGTAGGCCTCTCCTTCTTTATGACGAGAACTGCACGCTTGTCCGAAAGGCCGGGCAAGGCGACGGGAATCGACTCTATCGCCCTCCCGCCGAGAATCTTGACGGCTCTTTCCGCCTCTTTTGCTTCCTCTTCCGAGTGAAGCCCCTTGAGGGCGATCGCTGTGCCGCCGATGCGCACGAAGGGCAGAAGATACTCGGCAAGGACGGGCAGACGCGCCACGGCGCGAGAGGCGGCGATGTCGAAGCGCTCGCGCAAAGCGCTTTGCCGCGCCGCTTCCTCCGCGCGTTCATGCAGGCACTCTACGCCTTCCAATCCCAACACCTCAACAACGGTTTCAAGAAAATGCACGCGCTTCTTCAAGGAATCGAGAAGCACCAGCTTCAAATCAGGACGGACGATCTTCAGAGGAATGCCGGGAAATCCCGCGCCCGTTCCGACATCGATCAGACGCAGGGAATCCCTTTCCTCGATGCCTCGAAGCGCCGTCAGGGAATCAACGATGTGCTTGACGGCAACTTCCCGCGGTTCAGTAATCGCCGTGAGGTTCATCTTCGCGTTCCATTCGATGAGCAAACGATAGTAGATGCCGAACTTCTCGATCTGCTTTGCATTGAGCGGCAGTCCGTAGAGAGCAGACGCTCTTTCCAACTCCTGCTCAAACATCGTCTTCTCTCCTCCTGCGGCGCTCCTGCTCCAGCCAGATCAATAAGACCGATATATCCGCAGGCGACACGCCCGATATGCGGCTCGCCTGTCCCACGGAAAGCGGACGGACGGCGGCGAGCTTCTCTCGCGCCTCGTCCCTTAGGCTCGGCACGAGAGCGTAGTCGAGATCGACGGGCAGGCGACGAGACTCCAGATGTTCCAAGCGCTCGACCTGTTCCTGCTGCTTCTTGATGTACCCTTCATAGCGAATGGCGATTTCCAGCTGCTCCTCGACCTCAGGCGCAAGGCGCTCCAAGCCAAAGAGCGAAGCCAACTTCGCATAATCCATCTCCGGACGGCGCAAAAAATCGGCAAGCGACGTTGACGTGCGTATGGGTGCAAGTCCCGCCGATTCAAGACGAGCAAGATTTTCAACCGACGGATGAAGGACGGTATTCTCAAGCGTCTTCCTCGCCTCGATGATACCATTCTTCTTTTTCAGGAACTTCTGCCATCGATCCTCTTTGACAAGACCGATGGCGCGTCCCTTTTCCGTCAGGCGCAAATCGGCATTGTCCTGGCGAAGCAGCAGGCGATATTCGGCGCGAGACGTCATCATGCGATACGGCTCCTCCGTCCCCTTCGTCACGAGATCGTCGATGAGAACGCCGATATAGGCCTCCGCGCGACTCAAGACGAAAGGAGCTTTGCCGCGGATATAATGCACGGCGTTGATGCCCGCCATCAAACCCTGTGCTGCCGCTTCCTCATAGCCCGAAGTGCCGTTCGACTGTCCTGCCGAGAAGAGTCCGCAAATCTTCTTGAACATGAGACTCGGCAGAAGCTGGAGCGG
>ERZ773067.2040-NODE-2040-length-10418-cov-2.472643_pt1 | contig 10418 bp, 8 predicted proteins | sample MGYA00580622_ERZ773067 | MGnify/ENA primary metagenome ERZ773067 (study PRJEB29015, sample SAMEA2737998) | human oral metagenome | biome: human oral; feature: human-associated habitat; material: dental | place: China | collected 2113 ...
ACAGCGCTGTGATTGATATTTACAAAAAAGGAAATAAAATCCACAATCTCCTTTTGAAGAGAGGGATACAAATGGGCTTCCGGCTCTTCAATGATCACAAAGGCCCTTTCCTTTTTCAGCATCAAAATATACAGCTGGTTCAGCAGCCAAAGCACCTCCTGCTGACCGGAGGAGGTGAAATTAATGGGAATGGTTTCCCCTTTGTGCTCTCCCTGCTCCACAATAAAATATTCCACTCCCGGTGTATACCGGTAGTCCCCCTTTAAATACCGGATCAGCATCTGGGCTGTTTCCCCCGGATCAAAGGAATGGCTTTCATCGGAATATCTTTGGGGCACCCCCCTGATGCCATCTGCAAAAAACATATGAATGCTGTCAATGATCTGTAAAAAACGGCGGGTGATCAAATCCAGATTTTCATTTTCTATCATGGAACGGTTGCCGGACAAAAGGGTGATCATGCTGCGTCCGGCAGGAATATAATAGGTTTCCCGATCATCTTCAAAGATCTCATTGATCGAGTTTTTAAAATACTCGTAATATCTGAGCCTTTCTTTGCTGGCAAAGGAAAGACTGACCCCTTGAACCGGCTTTTCCGAAGCTAATTGTTTTGCTTCCTGTTCCAAGGGAAGGACACTGTTTTTCAGTTTTGGAGAATACTGAATATCAATATATTTTTTCTGATCCTGTGTCAGTTGAATATCAATCCATATTTCCTGTGAATATTCATATCTAAGATAGAGTCTGGTATCCAAATCCCAGCTGTATCCAAAAAGAGCCGCAAAAACAGATTTTAATTCATTTTTTAAAGCTTCTTCAAAGCCTTGGGAAATGTCCTCTCCTTTGTAGGCAGATCTGTCGTACACCTGGCATAGATATTCCACCAAAGCAGCTTTGATCAGGCGGAAAAAATAAATGCCTTTTGCAATGGTGCTTTTTCCGGCGGCCTGCTCACCAATCAGGATATTAAAATTTTTAATCTCCATGTCAAATGCTTCCACAGGTCCCAGATGCTTGAGGGTGATTTTTTGATTCATACCATATTCTCCCTTCAATTGCTTGCTCTTTTCCCTATTGTCAAAAAAGCGGGCCGCCTGCCTTCCATCATGCAGTACCTGCATCTCTGGAGCAGTGGCACAGGGGGGCTTTAAAATCCCCGCACCACCCGGGAGATCGCCTGTATCCTTCTGTCATCTATATCATTGGGTATGGAGCAATCCGCCCCCATGACATAGCCTGCATAGGCATTTTTTTCCAGAAGCGCCCTGGCAAAATCCCCCAGATCAGAGAGGCTTCCCGTATCAATCAGGGTTCCTGGATTGTTGTCAAAGCCCCCCAGCACACATTTTCCCCCAAAAAGCTTTTTCCCTTCCTCCAGGGAAATATGTTCTGTAAAGGTGGCCCAGTTATAGACCTTGGCGGGATAGGAAAGATAATAGGTTAAATCGTTTTTATGATGGGCATAGCCGCAGATATGCAGAATATTGTAATCCCCCAAAGCATTGGCCCGGTTTAATACCCCGATTTCCGTGGGATAAATCAATTCCCGGTAGAGCTCCTTGGTATACATGGGACTTTGGATATTTTGGACGCAGTAATAGATCCCATCCAGTCCTGCCTCCAAAAACAGCTTTTCCACCAGAAGGGCAATGTCCTTTTGAATCTCCATCCCCGCCTTATGAAATTCCTTGGGAAAGTGCTCCGCCAAATAGACGAAGCGGGAAAAATCCAGATCCAGAAATTCCAGCCGGATACGGATCACCTGCAGGGGGGCAAAGACATTGTAAAACACCATCACCTCTTTTCCAAAGGCCTCCACCAAACGTTTTACATAGGCCACCTGTTTGGTAATCCAGGGGTGATCCTTGCCGATGCTTTTTATTTTTCTCAGATCCTTGCCGGTTTCCAAAGGACTCTCCATCACCGGAGGATAGCCAAAGAATCCCTCGTTCATGCACTTCATCATATCCGGATCCGTGGTTTTGTAGTAGTCCAAATGCCCTTGAAAGGCTCTTTCTAAAATCTCCTCCCGGGCCAGACCCCGAAACTGATCCTCCCCCAAAACAAAATGATGCCAGAAGCCAAAGGGAACCCGTTTTACCCCTTTATTATCAAATGCATCCTTTAACAGCTGTCTTTTATCCATCTCTTCTCCTTTACCCCAGCCCCAGATAAGCCTTCTTTACCCCCTCATCCCTGGCAATCATTGAGGCTATGCCCTGAATTTTCACCAAACCGTTTTCCAGCACATAGGCCCGGTCCGAGGCGGCCAGGGCCATGCTGGCATTTTGCTCAATCAGTAAAATCGTAACACCCTGGCGGTTGATTTCTTTAATCATATCAAAAATCATAGCCACAAAATTTGGAGCCAGCCCCAGGGAGGGCTCATCCAGCAGCAGCAGCTCCGGAGCTGACATCAAAGCCCGGCCCACCGCCAGCATCTGCTGCTCTCCTCCGGAAAGGGTTCCCGCCTGCTGCCGCTTCCGCTCCGCAAGCCTTGGAAACAGCCCGTACACCCTTTGATATCCCTCCCGAATTTTGGCCCGGTCCTTTAGAATATAGGCCCCCAGTCTGAGATTTTCCGCCACTGTAAGCTCCGGGAACACCTCCCGGCCCTCGGGGGAAATACTGATGCCCAAAGTGGGGATTAAGTGGGGTGCAATATTGGTAATATCCTTTTTTTTAAATACAATCTTTCCGGAGGCCGCTCTGGCCACCCCGGTAATGGAGGCCAGGAGGGTGGACTTCCCCGCCCCATTGCTTCCAATAAGAGAAACAATCTCCCCCTTGCTGATTTCAAGAGAAATGCCCTTCAGGGCATGAATGGCCCCGTAATAGGTATGTAAATCAATGACCTTTAGCACTGTCACCTCCCAGGTATGCCCGAATGACCTCGGGATTTTTTGCAATTTCCTCCGGCAGCCCCTGGGCAATGGGTCTGCCATGATCCAAAACATAGATTCTGTCGGAAATATTCATGACCACGCTCATATCATGTTCAATCATCACAATGGTATAGCCCAGATCCCTGAGGTTCCCGATGAATTTCATCAGCTCCTCTGACTCCTGGGGATTCATCCCAGCCGCAGGCTCATCCAGCAAAATCAATCTGGCCCCTGTGGCAATGGCCCTGGCAATTTCCAGCTTTCTCTGCTCTCCATAGGGCAGGCTGTCCGCATACTCATTTCTTCGATGATCCAGATCAATGGAGCGCAAAATCTCAATGGCTCGAAGAATGCCCTCCTCCTCCCCCTTTTTGTATTTTGCAGTGCGGAAAATGGCATCCAAAAAGCTGTACCTGGTTTTGATATGGGATCCGATGAGTACATTTTCAATGACCCGAAGATCCCCGAAAAGCCGGATATTCTGAAAGGTACGGGAAATCCCTGCCTTTACAATATGAATAGGAGAGCGGTTTTCCATATGCTTCCCTTCAAAAACAATGGTGCCCCGGTCCACCTTATACACTCCGGTCAGCATGTTAAACACAGTGGTTTTTCCGGCGCCATTGGGTCCGATGATACTCACTCCCTCCCCCCGGTTGACATGAAAACTCACGCCGTCCACTGCCACCAGGCCCCCGAAATGCTTCCCAATGTTTTCTACCTCCAGATATGCCTCAGTCCCCATGGCTGCCCTCCTTATTCAAACGAATGGCCTCCCGGGCCAGCTCCGGATGCAGATCCAGCTCCTGCTCCCTTTGTGCCGCCCCCTTGGGAAGGGCAAAGGGAAGGGAACTGCGCCAGCCAAGAATCCCCTGGGGACGGAAACGCATCATAATCACCAGCACCACTCCGTACAGTACAAAGCGGTACTGCATCAAAACCCTGGAGGCCTCCGGGAAGCTTACCAAAATAGCAGCGCCCACAAACATGCCCCGAAGGGTTCCCATACCGCCTAAAATCACAATGCTTAAAATCAAGGTGGATACATCAAAGTTAAAGGTATTGGCATCCATATATCCGATGAGGGTGGCATTCAAGGCACCTCCCATGGCACAAATGGCGGCGGAAACAATAAATGCCAGCATCTTATATCTGGGAACAGCAATGCCCATCATGGTGGCCGCCAGCTCGTCCGCCCGCACTGCCATCAGTCCCCTTCCCAGCCGGGACTTGATTAGCATCCGGCAAAATACCGTTACCAAAAGCACCAGCACCACCATCAGATAATACAGTCCGTCATTGGCCACTGTCAAAGAAAACCCAAACACAGAGGGCTTTGGAATATTTTTTATCCCCAAGGTGCCATTGGTCACCGGAGCCCAGTTCATGGCAACCATTTTTACAATTTCCCCAAAACCCAGGGTAATAATAGACAAATAGGTGCCGGAAACCCGCAAAGTGGGCAGTCCCAGTAAAAGCCCTGCTAAGCCTGCCAGAATCATCCCCAGCACCATGGCAGGAAAAAAGTTCCAGCCTGCCTTCACCATAAGCAAAGAGGTGGTGTAGGCCCCGATAGCCACAAAGCCTGCATGTCCCAAAGACACCAGCCCTGTATACCCTGTGAGAATGTTTAATCCCAAAGCAATACAAATATATGCTCCGATGCGGATCAGCACCGTTTCCAAATATTGGCTCCGGATCACCTGGGGCAGCAAAAGAACTGCCAAAAGGCTAAGAACCAGCAAGGGAATCTGGTATTTCTTAACCCCTGATTCAAAGGCAAATAAAAAATTTTTGTTTTTTCCTGTCATACTATACCTTCGTAATCCCCTTCCTGCCAAACAATCCATTGGGACGAACAATCAAAACAATCATCAATATGACAAAGGCCACGGAATCCCGGTAGGTTGACCCCAAAAAAGCAGCGGCCATACTTTCTGAAAGGCCTACAATCAGTCCTCCCAAAAGGGCTCCGGGAAGACTGCCGATCCCTCCCAGCACCGCTGCAGCAAAGGCTTTTAAACCTGCCATAAATCCCATATTGGGATACACGATCTGATAGTAGCTTCCCACCAGAGCACCGGCAATGGTAGCGGATACCCCAGCCAGAAAAAAGGTAAAGGAAATCACAAAATTCACATTGACCCCCACAAACCCTGCTGCCTTGGCATTTTGCTCCGTAGCCCGCATGGCCAGACCGATTTTGGTGCGAAATACCACAAACATCAGCAGAAGCATTAAAGCCAGGGAAATGAAAAACATCATAACCTGGGTGTAGGAAAGGGTAAACTGCCCGATCAGCAGACAGCCAGCGGGGAAAATTTCCGGAAAGTTTCTTTTTTCCGACCCCAAAAAAACAATTAAAAGATTGGTAATAATATTAGAAATCCCAATGGTGGTAATCAAAGCGGCAATGGGCTTGGACTTTTTGGTCCGAAGGGGCTCCAGGGCCACCTTGTCAATGGCCACGCCCAAAAGGCCGGTTAAAAGCATGGCAGCCAGAATCCCCGGCACAATACCAAAGTGCATCCCGATAAACACCATGGCCATTTCCGCCCCAAAGGCATAGATGGCTCCATGGGAAAAATTCACCAGCCGCAGTATTCCAAAAACCAAAGAATACCCTACGGCAATGAGCGCATAACCCATGCCCAGAGCCAGGCCGTTAAAAATTTGTTGTGTCAGCATATCTTCCTCTCCATTATGGGTGCAGGACAAAGCCCCAGATTGGCAAAGCCTCTCACCAATCCGGGACTTATATACATGGAGGCTGATGCCCCTTTCACATCCGGCCTGTTTAATCCATTTTGGTAAACCTGCCATCCTTTACAATAACCTTGGTAAAGGCCTTGTCGGCATCTCCATTGGCATCAAACTTCAACTCTCCCGTGACACCGGGATAGGTAACTGCATACAGCTTCTCCTTAATGGCCTCATGGTCCAGGGAGCCAGCCTCCTGAATGGCAGTAAGCAATACCCCTACGGAATCATAGGCCTGGGAGGTGAGGGCCGAGGGGGTTCCCCCATACTGGCTTTGGAATTTTTCCACATAGGCCTTCACAGCCGGATCCTCCGACTCTGCAAAAAAGCTTACAGGAAAGGCTACGCCATTGACTGCATCTCCCCCCAGCTCCAAAAGCTGCTGGCTGTAGGCATTGGAAAAGCCTACAATCTGAATGTCCGGATTGATCTGCTTATACTGCTTGGCCACCGGAGCCACTAGATTGTACATGCCGCAAAGGATCACCACATCCGCTCCGGCTTCGTTCAATTTGGTAATGGCGGGGGTGTAGTCATCAGACCCCTCCATTACCTCTTCATGAGCCACCACCTGGGCCCCCTCTCCGCTTTCCTGAATCAGATCCTCAATAATCTTGGAGGTGGAGGTGCCCCAGTCTGTCATAATGGAAATGATGCCCACTTTTTTCTTGCCAAAATCATGCACCGCAATGTCCACAGCCGCCTTTCCTTCAGTGGAAATCACCGTGTTGTTTCGGAAAATATAATCCCCTATGCCAGAATAATCCGGATGAGAGGCGGAGGGAGAGATCTCAATGATTTTATTCTCCTGGTAGGTGGGAGCCGCCGTCATACTCACACCCGAAGCAAAATGCCCAATCACCGCCGCATAATCTCCCTCCGATGCGATTTTTTGGGCAATGGTGGCAGCCTCCTCTGGTGTGTTCTTGTCATCAAACTGTACGATTTGAATCTGCTTTCCTAAAATACCTCCCTTTTCATTCCACTCCTGAGCCATGAGCTGGGCTGCATTATAAAATCCCAGACCATACTCTGAATTGTCCCCTGTCATGGGGGCTGCCACCGCAATCTTTACTCTGTCTCCCCCAGCAGCCTGGCTTTGGGCCCCCTCAGAGGAAGCCCCATTGGTCCCTCCTCCGGCACATCCTGCCAGCAAAGTAGTTACTGCTGCTGCCACTGCCAGTATTCTTAACCATCCTTTTTTCATAATACTCCATTGCTCCTTTATCAACCTATTAACTCTGTGTGTTTATATACTTTACAATTTTTCTTCTGAAAAATCAAGGGGAAAATAACAAAAGAAAGCCCCTTGCATACAACTTTTGTATTCCAATGCAAAGGGCTTTCCATTCTGTCCTATTCCAGGGGACTATTGCCAGCCACAGCGGCCTGGTAGTTTTCCACCGCCTGTAAAAGCTCTGCCTTGGCGGCCTGCAGGGCGGCTTCCTTTTGAATTCCATCTAATTTTGCCCCCAGATACTGGTTCCTGGAAAGCATACCCACCCGGTTTTGCACCTCAATGCCTGCATCCAGCTGCCTTGCAGTCTCCACATCCATCCTGGCGGCTTTCAGGGCATTTTGGGCGGTGAGAATCTTTGTATGCAGCTCCTCCAGATTCACCCGAAGAAGGTTTTCATCCTGCTCCGCCTTTCTGGCCTTGGCCTCCAGGGCGGTACTGGATTTGGAACGGGAATCCCTGCGGTTTTCAATCAGGGTATAGTTGTTGCCAATGGCGGCCTGCAGGTCGGCCTGGGGAGAAAACAAGGCAGCCTCCTCCGGTGTGATCTCCGGCAGTTCTCCTATAATAACCTGGGCCTGGGGCTGCCAGCCGCACAGCACAATGAGATTTTGGTACAGCTGGGCCTTGGAGGCAGTAAGGGAAGCCAGCTTTGCCCTGGCGTCCGCCAGGGGGGCCGCTGCCGCCTGTCTGTCAGCCTGGGTGCCGGTTCCTGCCCCCAGACTGGCATCTGCAGCCCTTAGGGCGGATTCATACAGAGCAATCAAAGACTGAAGGGTTTTCTCCTGTACCTCCAGGGTTTTATAACCGATCATCAGCTGCTTCACCCCCTGTACCACCTGATCCTGAGCCGTATACAGCCTGGCCTTGGAAGGAGCATTCCCCCGGTTTAGTTTATCCCTGGTACGGCCTATGGATTCAATTACCATTCCCAGTCCCTTAGCCTGTCCCCGGTAAATCATGGCATCCATGATCTCTCCCTCTCCCTTGGCCTGGGAAGAAGCCCCCTCCATTTCCCGTCTGGCGGACTGCAGGGTCTCTATGGCCTGGGTAAGGTTGGCAACATTTTGCTGGTAGCTGCTCCAGGCAGAAGAAATATCCGGATTAAAATTTTTTACCAAATCTGTAATTTCCCCGTATTCCAGGGTATTGTCCATAAGCCGGTTCCAATCCTCCTGGGAATAGCCGTTTAACTGGGCCTGGGTTTTCCCTGTATCTGCCGGGGTCTGGGGAGCGGTCACCGCCCCCGAAACGGGAAGCAAAGAACCCCAGGCCAATAGAGCCGCTCCCGCAAAAACCACTGTGATTTTTTTGAATTCTTCTCTGCAAAGAGTATGCTTTTTTCTCATAATGCTCCTTTCTGCAGTTTCTTAACTGCCCCCCAGCCCCCGGAGGATCCAGTCATAGTTTAACATGGCCTGGAGCAGATTCAGCTTGGCCTGCTCTATGGCAATTCCTGCCGCTTTGGCCTTTACCTCCTCCGCATCCATCTCGGCTCTGCTGGCAAGACCCAGGGCATATTTTTGCCGAAGAATGGAAAGAGCAGTTTCCTGTACGCCCCCTGCCGCTCTGGCGGATTCCAAAGCTTCCAGGGCAGCCGTCACCCCCTGTTTGGCTGTGACCAAAGCAGAACTCACCTTGCTCCTTTGGGCAGCCAGGCTGGTGTCCAAGGTTTTTTGGTCCCCTTCGGAGAGGGCATTTTGGCGCTTTTTTTGATTGATGCGGATATCATAGCTGTTTGCCATGGCCTTTTCCAAATCTCCCGCAGGATCCAAGACCCGGGCAGCATTTTCCTCAGGCTGGGGCAAAGCCCCAAAGACCGGCGTTCCATTGTAATCCCAGCCCGTCATTACCTGGAGCTTTTTTTCTGCTGTTTTGGCGGCGGCCTCTGCAGCGGCCCGGGTGTTGTCTGCGGTCTGCACCGCCGCCTGGGCACTTAACACCTCTGCCTGGGTTCCTGCGCCTGCCTGAAGCCTGGCCTGGGCGGTGCGCAGATTGATACCTGCCAGCTCCAGATCTGTCTGGGCCTTATCCCGGGCCAGGAGACTGCTTTGTCTGGTAATCATATTGGTTTGGGCAGTTTGGGTCAGGGTCTTTTCTATTTTTTCATACTGGAGGGCTGTGATTTCACTGTCCTCCAGGGCAGAATCCGCATTGGAGAGAAGATTTTGGGCTGTAGCCCTGGCGGTGGCCAGGGATGCCATACCCGAAACATAGGCGGGAGAAGAGGGATCCGGCTCCTCCAGATTATCCATAATCTTTTGGGCGCTGTCCCGGTAATGTTCTGCCACCTCTTCATTGGTTCTGCCATATTCATTTTTAAATTTTGCCAGAGCAGCCTGATTGGCCAAAGCCGTGGCATTGTATTCCTCAATCAGACCTGGAATTTCTGAAAATACCAGGGTGTTGTCCTGCAAAGCAGCCCATTCCTCCTCACTGCGGGAAAACCTGGGAGACCCCAGGGCGCTTCCCGGCAGCAGGGTGCTGCCGGAAAGCACAAGGGCCAGCAGGGTAATGGATTTTTTCACCTTCATGTTCTCTCCTTTCTCTTTAATCTATCTCCAGTCCCTCCGGATGTACCCCTCCGATTTTTTTCCCTGCCCGATCCAGCATACGGTACAAAGTGGGCAGCAGCAAAAGGGACAGCAATGTGGAGGCAATCAGTCCTCCCACATTCACCAAAGCCAGGGCCTGGAGCACTTCTCCATTTTCCCCATAGGCTGCTGCCATGGGAAGCATGGAAATCACTGTGGTCAGGGTGGTCATTAAAATGGGCCGGATTCTGGTGGCTCCGGCCTCCACCAGAGCAGTGTCTAAAGGCATCTCCAGCTTATATTGATTGACGGTATCCACATATAAAATACCATTGTTTACCACCGTACCCACCATCATCAAAAATCCCAGCATGGAGTTCATACTGATGGATACATCGAAAAGCCAAAGCAGTCCAAAGGCCCCAATAAGGGCAAAGGGAATGGTAAACATCACCATCAGGGAAAACCGGGGGGATTCAAACTGAATGGCCATTACAATAAAAATCAGAAAAACCGCTGTAATCAAGGCATTCATTAAAGCCCGCATCTCCCGGTTCATGATCTCATTGTAGGAGCTGACAGTTTTTTCCACCCCCGGGGGCAAGCCCAGGCTGTCCACATAGGCATTGGCCTCCCGGTTGGCATCCCCCTTGTAGCCTGCCACCTTGTCTGCGGTAATGGCCACCTGGTATTTTTTGTCCCGGCGCACCAGCACCCTGGCGCTGTCCTGGAAGGAAACCTCTGCCAGCTGGGAAACCGGGGTAAGGGTTCCGTCAGTTCCGGGAATCAGCATTCCCTTTATGTCCTCAATGGTATCATATTCCTCTTTGGGGTATTTCATTTTCACCGTAATGGTCTGGTTATTGGAGGAATACTCCATCACATCCACTCCCGTGATGCTTTGATAAATCATACCTGCAATGGCGGAGGGCGTCATGCCGATGGACTCGGCCTGCAAGGGATCCACATCAATTTTTACCACCGGTGCAGCATTTTCCGCAT
>ERZ773067.2041-NODE-2041-length-10412-cov-3.307039_pt1 | contig 10412 bp, 19 predicted proteins | sample MGYA00580622_ERZ773067 | MGnify/ENA primary metagenome ERZ773067 (study PRJEB29015, sample SAMEA2737998) | human oral metagenome | biome: human oral; feature: human-associated habitat; material: dental | place: China | collected 2113 ...
TTGCAAGAGAATTTATTATTTTTTGATACACAAAAAATATGAGTAAGTAGCCATTTTTTGCAAAAAATGAGCAAATTACGAATATTTTTGCAAGGATCCGCAGAGGTGAAGCCGAAGCAATCCTGTATTATTGAAAAATAAAAGGGGGAAAGTTTATGTTTAAAGTGTTAAATGAGATTAGGAAAAATTGTTGGGAATATCGCAAGATAATTAGAATTATTTGTGGAATTTTGGTATTTGCAGGTATTTCAATTATTTTTGCATATGGAGAAGAACGGGTAGAAAATATTGCAAACAATCTTGTAGAAACAAGAGAGGTTTTGCCTGAAAACGAAGGTAAACTTATATTTATTTCAGGAACTCCTACAATTGAAAATGACGGTGTTATTATCGATAAGGAGGCTAATCTTCAGGTAAAAAATGCGATTGACTATGATAGAAGAGTACTTCAGCATGTCTACGTAGAGAAATCAAAAGAAGTAGTTATCGATAAGGGTGAAGATAAGGTATCTACTCATGATGATAAGAAAAAGACAGTTTATTATGTTGAACATGAATATATTTATGCTAATTCCGATAGAGAAGATGAGATAAGCAATGGTGGACATGTGTATAAAAATCCGCCAAAGGTGGATTTGAATGGATATTTTAAAATAAATAATCTGTGTTTTGGAGAATTTAAGCTTAAAGATGATGTAGATGTTTTAAAATATGCTGAGACAAAATTAAGAGGGTTTACTGAGGAAGAAATAAAGAAAAACTGTCAGGATTATATAGCAAGTCTGGGAGCGGATTTTAAGGTATTGCCAAGGGAAAATAATGAGTATGCCTATATTTCAAATGGTGACGAACTTGGAGATATTCATGTTGCCTTCTATTATACTACCTTAGAAAGTATAAAGCCGGTTACTGTTATCGGAAAACAGGAAGGTAATAGTCTCGTATTTGACAACACTTTTGACTTAGCAAAACAAGAACATATTTATGAGGGAATCTTATCAAAGGATGATTACATAAAAATGCTATCAAAAGATGATGCATCCACCAGAAAGGGAGGAACTATTGCACTTGTTATAGGTGTTATAGGAATCTTATCAACTCTTGGGGGTAAAGGTTTTAAGAAAAAGTAATTTGTATAAGGAGATGGGGTATTAATTCATCTCCTTTTTATATATCTTTAGAAATAATAAACTAATTATCTAAAAGGAGAAAAACTATGCCATTTATTAATTCAAAAATTACAAAGAAGATTACAAGAGAAGAGGAAGTTGTAGTTAAGGAAAAACTGGGAAAGGCTATTGAACTTATACCGGGTAAGAGTGAAGCCTGGCTTATGTTAAATTTTGAGCCTGAGAGCCATCTTTATTTTAAGGGTAGTAATGAGAAGGATATAGCCTATGTTGAAGTAAGTGTATTCGGAAATGAGAATAAAGAGGCTTTCAGTAATTTAACCGCTGAAATAACAAAGATTTTTAATGAGATTCTCGGAATAGAACCTGAGAGAATTTATGTAAAATATGAGACAACTACTAATTGGGGCTGGAATGGAAGGAATTTTTAATGGAAATTGAGATATACAGAAAACTATGTGCCGAATCAAAAATTATGTGGACTGCACATTGTCTACAAAGAATGCAGGAAAGAGATATAAGTCGTGCAGATGTAAAAAATGGAATTGTAACGGGGGAAATAATAGAGGAATATCCTGATGATTTTCCAAATTATAGTTGTCTAATTTTTGGATATAGCATAAATGGAAAGATTTTGCATATAGTTGCAGGATGTGATAATATGAAAATATATGTGATAACTGTGTATTATCCTGATACAAAGAAATTTGAAGATGATTTAAAGACAAGAAGGAAGGGGTGATAGATATGTGTATGTATTGTAAAAATACCACAACGGTAAAAAGTAAAACAACTCATGTTGTAAATTATAATAATTGTATTATTGTTGTAAAAAATGTTCCTTGTCTTGAATGTGAGCAGTGTGGAGAAAAATATTATACAGATGAAGTTGCAGAAAGATTGGAAATGATTGTTGATACAGCTAAAAAAATGATGCAGGAAATTGCTGTAATTGATTATCCACAGGTTGCTTAGAGAATATTGTTTTAGGAGATGGTGTGTACTTCATCTCCTTTTCTGTTATTTAATAATATTACTAATAATGTAGTAAGGATAAATATTATGGAAAAAAGAATTGAAATGCTGAGAACTATATATGGGAAGTTTGATGAGGATAAAAGGCTTACTGCAAGCAGACAGGGACAGCTTGAGTATTTTATTACCATGAATTATGTGGATAAGTACATCAAGTCCGGTGATAAGATACTGGAAATAGGGGCAGGGACAGGCAGATATTCCATAGAACTTGCAAAAAATGATTATGATGTTACTGCGGTTGAGCTTGTGGAAAGTAATCTTGAAGCCTTAAAGAAAAACGCTGAAGGTTTGGAGAATATATCAGCTTTTCAAGGTGATGCACTGAATCTAAGTAGATTTGATGATAATACCTTTGATGTAACCCTTTTATTTGGACCTATGTATCATCTATATGAAGAAAAAGACAGGCATCAGGCTTTGGATGAAGCGATTCGTGTGACAAAGCCTGATGGAGTTATACTTGTAGCATTTTTATCTGTGCATGCAATTATGATGAGTAATTACCTTTCAGGCAATTTTAAAGAGGGCTTTATGGCTAATTTTGATAAAGACTATAAGGTTAAGCATTTTACAGAGCAGGCATTTACAGGCTTTGATATAGCAGAATTTGAAGAAATGTTTGAGGCTAAGCCTGTGGAATATATAACTACGGTTGCGGCAGACAGTATTTTTGAAATAGCTGAGAGAAATCCTGATTTTAAAATGTCTGATGAAGATTTCAGCCTGTTTTTGAATTATCAGATAAATATTTGTGAGAAAAGGGAAATGCTAGGGCTTTCCAGTCATTTGCTGTATATTTGCAGAAAGAAGTAGAAAGATAAGGTATTTATAAAAAAGTAAGGATAAATTTATATGAATGAAACTATAACTGTAAATAAAAAGGAATATACTATTATAAAGCTTCTCGGAAAGGGAAAAGGAGGCTATTCCTACCTTGTTAATAATGATGGGCTCTTATTTACATTAAAGCAAATCCATCATGAGCCTTGTGAGTATTATCAGTTTGGTAATAAAATTGAAGCTGAATTAAGAGATTATGAGAGACTTTCACAGCTTGGTCTTATGCTACCGAAACTTATTTATTGCGATAAGGAAAAGGAAATAATTATCAAAGAGTTTATAGATGGAAAAACCATTGTAGAAATAATAAAAGATGGTGAATTTAAGGAAGATTATCTTAAACAGGTTATGGAAATGCAGAAAATATGTAGGAATAATAACCTGAATATAGACTGGTATCCCACTAATTTCATTGTTCAAAATGGGATGTTGTATTACGTTGATTATGAATGTAATCAATATATGGATGAGTGGTCATTTGAGAACTGGGGTATTAAATATTGGTCGGAGACAGAAAAATTTAAGGAAGCATTTGGTAAGGAAGAAAATGCGTAAGATAATACGGAAGTAAGGTATAATTATGGAGAAATGGGGATAGTATAATGGATGTAAAAGAATTTTGGAGAGATGTGTTGGGACAAAATAGAGAAAAGCTTATAAGCTATTTTCATAAAGATGCTATAATTCGTTGGCATTGCAGTAATGAACTTTTTACAGTTTCGGAATATGTAAAAGCCAACTGCGAATATCCGGGAGAATGGGAAGGTAAAATTGAACGCATAGAAAAAACTGAAAATATGATAATAACAGCTGTAAAGGTTTATCCTGTGAATAAAAGCGGCTCTTTTCATGTTATAAGTTTTATAAAAACAGAGAATAATTTAATTACTGAAATGGATGAATATTGGGCAGATGATACTGAAGTACCTGAATGGAGACGAAAGATGAATATAGGGAGAAAAATATGAATGTAGAAATAGTCTTTAGTGATGTAGACGGAACTTTGTTAAATAATGAACATAAAATGCTTGAAGGCACAATGTATGCAATACGCAAATTACAGGAAAAAGATATTCCTTTTGTCATAATATCGGCAAGAAGTCCTTCGGGAATATATCCTATTTTAGAGGAAAACGGATTTTCTTGTCCGATTATATCTTACAGTGGAGCTTTAATTTTGGATGATAAGAAAAATACTGTTTATTCCACCGGTTTTAACAAGGAAACAGCAGAGAATTTAATTAATTTTATTGAAGAAGAAAGATTTGACTGTTGTTGGAATCTTTACTTCGGAGATAACTGGATAGTTAGGGATAAGAAAGACGAAAGAGTAATTTGCGAAGAAAATATAGTTCATACAGAAGCTCTGGAGGGTACAATAGATTTAGTACCTGACAATGCTGAAGTAGAAAAGATTCTTTGTATCTGTAATCCGGAGAAGACTATAGAAATAGAAAATAAAATAAAGAAGCAGTTTCCTATGTTATCGGTAGTTAAGTCATTTCACACAATGATTGAGATTATGCAAACCGGTATAACAAAGGGAAGTGCTGTCTCGGAGCTATGCAAATTATGGAATATAAATCCTGATAAGGCTGTGGCTTTCGGAGATAATTTTAACGATGCGGATATGCTTGATGTGGTTGGTTTTCCTTTTCTAATGGGAAATGCACCAAAAGAGCTTAAACTTCGTTTTAAGAATATTACCGATAGCAATAATGATGAAGGAATATATAAGGCTCTTGTTAAAATGGGAGCGATTTCACCGAGGTAAACTATGGATAAAATTTTAATTATTATTGTACTTTTAGGACTGGGAATATTTTTTATAGGAAAAATGCTTAATCCCCCGGTTGGACCTAAATATAAGTTAAAGTCAATTCTTTTTAATCCTGAAAACAGTCAGATTTCACAAGAGCTTGGAAAACTGATTTTTATATCAAAGGGAAAAAGAAAAATTATTTTACCGACTGAATTTGATTTATGGACAGAGGCTAAACTTTTTGAAAATGGAATTGTTTTAAAGAAAAATAAAAAAGAAAGAACAATATTTTTTGGTGAATTATCCTCTATAGAGCCTTTTTTAGTTAATTCACTATTTGTAAAAGGTAAATATTTCGGATATTCATTTACATTGAAAAATAAAAAAGAAAGGGTGGAATTAAAAAGCTGTGATATGAATGATTTAGATGTGTTTATTGATGAAGTATGTAAATTATTTTCGCAGGAAACAGAAAAGGTAGTAATAAAGGAGGCAGGATGAAAGCTTTTATAAAGAAATATTATGTTTATATTTTAGTAATGCTTGCATTTTATGTGGCAGCACCGTTGTTGTTTAGGGATACTGGCAGCGCTATGTTTACACTGCTCTGTCTTTTACCGGTTATATTGTTCATACTTTCACTTGTATATGCCAAAATGAATGGATTTAAATGGTATTTATCAATTATAATCGGTTTACTGTGGCTTCCTGCTATTATATATTTGAATGAATCTGCAACAATATATGCTCTTATTTATGGAGTTATAAGCTTTGCCGGACAGGGAGTAGGATTTTTGATAAATTGCCGGATCCGAAGGTAAAAAGAAGAAGTAGAATATAAACTTTTATGGAGGCATGAGAATGGACAGATTAAAAGAACTTTATGAAGCAAAGAGGGCGGCTGAAGATGTAATTGCAAGGATAGATAATGCCATATCTTCTTTAGACAGTGCATCATCCTGGGGATTATTTGATATTTTTGGTGGAGGGATGATTTCAAGCTTTATTAAAAGGGGTAAAATTCAGGATGCAAATGCTGATATCGAAGAAATTTACTCTTCACTAACTGTATTAAATAAGGAGCTTGAAGATGTTGATATGCATTTGCCGACAGGAATAAGCGATACTATTAGCGATGGTGCTTTTGACATCTGGTTTGACAATATATTTACGGATATCAGGGTACAGGGTGAAATTAAAGATACATTGTATGAGTTAAAGGATTTTAGGAGAGATATAATTCTCTTGATTGAAAGATTAAATGCAGAAATAACACAATATCAATAATTTGGGTTAAATATTGGGGTAAAACTATGCTTGGTAAGCTTGTAAAAGTGACGGTTGACAGACCGCTCGGAAGCTATCATCCTAAACATAAGGATATGTATTATCCGATAAATTATGGGTATATAGAAGGAATAATTGCCATTATTCATCGTTACGATGATGTAGAAGAAAAGTGGGTGGTTGCACCTGAAAACAGTCATTTTACAAAGGCTGAAATAATGGCAAAAGTAGAGTTTACAGAAAAGTATTATAACTCTGAAATTATAATGATGGATGATAAAACAAGCAGTTAACGTTAGCGTTTTTGATAAAAAGTAAAAAACGCTAACGTTAAACTTGAAATTATAGGAGAATATATGGGGATATTTTTATCTGAAATAAAACAAAATTTATGCAGTAATTCACTTGTTTGGATAAAGCCGATAGAAGATGAAACTGACCTTTAGTATGCGGTAGAAGAATGTAAGATAACAAGTGAACAGATGGAATATGTAAATCCTGCAAGTTTTTCAGTAGGAAGAGCATATTTAGCTCCTGAAAATAATGTGCCTTGTGTTATTTACAATAATGAAAATAAAAGAGTGGGATTTATTTCGTTTAGGAAAATAGTACTTAATAAAAAAGGCTTTAATTGGAGTTTTTATATAGATAAGAATTATCAGAATAAGGGTTTAGGAAGGGCAACCGCAGAGTGTGCGATAAAAACTTTGAAAAAATTGGACAGCAATATGCCGATTTTCCTAACTACAGAACAAAATAATGAATTGGCTCAGAGATTGTATATTTATTTAGGATTTAAAAAAGCTGATTTCTTAGATGGAGATGATTTAGTGTTTGTTTATGAATAAACGTAAATATTAGAGAGATAAAAAAATGAAAATTATACATTTTGAAGAAAGCTATCGGGATGACTTAATCTTTATGATTTTGCAGGCTAAGGATGCTTTGGGAAGAAAACCGGGATTAAATGAAGACCTGTTAGATATAAAATCAAATTATTTTGATAAGGGAGGCAGGTTTTGGATTGCCATTGATGAAAATGACAGAGTTATAGGAAGTATAGGATATGTGAAAGTTGATGGTACAAATGAAGCTTTTATCCATAGATTATTTGTTAAGTCAGTTGAGAAACGTAAAGGAATAGGAACTGCTTTACTTACACAGGCAGAAGAGTGTATGAAAAATAATGGAATCTTGGTTTCAAAAGTTCATCTTGGAACTCCTAAAGAAGAATGGTTTGAGTCTTATTCCTTTTATTCAAAGCATGGTTATGTGGAATATGAAGAGAGATATATGAAAAAATTGTTGTAGGGTATGAAATAAATACAAGGGATGTTGTATATTTAAAATGTTTCACGTGAAAAATTTATAAGAGCAAATTTGAATTTACAGAGGAAGAGTATGAGTAAAAAATTGGAGGAAATGAGCTTAAAAGAACTTTGGCAATTGTTTCCGATATTTTTAGTTGAATATAATAAAAAGTGGATAATATGGTATGATGAAGAAAGAAAATCGATTTTATCAGCGGTTCCAAATAAGTATATAAAAAGAATATCTCATATCGGTAGCACCTCTATATTGGGAATATGGGCAAAAAATATTGTGGATATATTGGTTGAAGTAAACAATAAAGAAGAATTAGATGTTGTTAAAAATATTCTCATAAATAATGGATGGCTATGTATGAATGTGGCTGAAACTCGTACCACATTAAATAAAGGGTATACAGAACAAGGATTTGCAGAAAAAGTATTTCATCTTCATATTAGAATTGCCGGAGATAATGATGAATTGTATTTCAGAGATTATTTGAATGAGCATAAGGAAATAGCTAAAGAATATGAAACTTTAAAACTATCTCTTTGGAAAGAATTTGAACATGATAGAGATGGATATACAAATGCAAAAGTGGAATTTATAAATAAATATACAGATTTAGCAAAAAGTGAATATGGAGGAAGATATTAAATAACTCCCGGTTTTTTTTTAGCAAAAGTAATACAAGCTTCATAGTCAAAGCATTTGGATAAGACTTAAAAGATAATGATGATATTAAAGAGGATATCTGACCTGAATAAGTACAAGATGGAAAATGTTTCACGTGAAACATTTTGATTAATAGAAAATTTGACTTATGTTGCTGCTCGTGTTCAATGTTCATGTAAAGTATACTGTCAAAAACAAAAGGGGATTTTATGATAAACAAAAGGAAACTTCTTTTTGCATATATTTGCGTAATAGTGTTTTGTATTTGCTTGATAGGCGGATTCTTTATTAAAACTTTGTTTGTTTTTGCTATTGTCAGTTTAGCAGGATATATCCTGATTGATAAAAAGTATTTGAGGTGCCCGCATTGTGGTGGTTTTGAAAATTTGGAAAGACTTTTATATGCCAAAAAACATATTTATCACTGTACTCATTGTGGTGAAATTATAAAGATTGGAAAATAAAAACCATGTAAAAAAATCGTATAGGGGTATTTAAATATGAAAAAACGAAATGTGGCTATTATTTGCATATTATTAGCTATTATTATTCTTATACCAATTCCATTGAGATTAAAAGATGGCGGTACTGTGGAGTATAAAGCTTTGGCTTATAGTGTTTCAAGAGTTCATAGATTAGTCCCTGCAAAGGCTGAAAAGGAATATGAAGAAGGAATTATTATCAAAGTCTTAGGTATTGAGGTTTATAATGATGTTGAATAGTACAATGTGGGATTATACTGATAATTAAAAAAATATTTTTACAAGTATTTTATAAAATAGAATTAATTATGTATTTAACTAATTTGTGGAGCCACTACTTTTATTTAAATGTTTCACGTGAAACATTTTATCGAAATATAATTATATACTTATAGATGACAAGAATTAAATTATTATTGAGTATTGGTTCCGGTTTAGTATTTGATACATTAGCAAATTGTTATTTGTGGAGGTAACTTTGAATATTGTAACCAGAAAACAGATACTTGAAGGTTGGTCGGCCGATAAAAAATACTGCATCACCGATGAGAAAGGTGAACGGTTTCTCCTGCGTATTTCCAATATGGAGCAGTACGATGCAAAACAGTATGAATTCATGATGATGCAGCGCGTTGCTTCCATCGGTGTACCGATGTGCCTGCCTGTTGAATTCGGGATCTGCGATGAGGGTGTGTATTCCATCCAGAGCTGGATTGACGGAGAAAGCGCAGAAGACCTAATTCCGCTTATTTCATCTCAAAAGCAGTATGCTTATGGCCTTGAGGCAGGGCGTATCTTGCGCAGGATACATTCCATCCCCGCACCGGACTCACAGGAAGATTGGGCTGTCAGGTTTAACAGAAAAATCGATACAAAGATCAAAAAATACAGTGGATGTCCGATCAAATACCCAAAAGGTCAGGCATTCATTGATTACATAAATGCGAATCGGCATTTATTGAACGGAAGGCCTCAGTCCTATCAGCATGGCGACTATCATATCGGAAACATGATGCTTGACCGTAATGGGAAACTTTACATAATTGACTTCAACAGAAACGATTATGGGGATCCCTGGGAAGAGTTCAACAGGATCGTTTGGTGTGTCCAGAAATCTTCTCCATTTGCTTCTGGTATGGTGGATGGCTATTTCAACGGCAATGTTCCGATGGATTTCTGGAATCTTCTTGCCTTATATATCTCGAGCAATACGCTTGCATCAGTTTATTGGGCTATTCCTTACGGAGAAACCGAGGTAAACACAATGTTGAACCAGGCTGAGGAAGTGCTGATTTGGTATGATAACATGACAAAAACAATCCCAACATGGTATACACACGATATGATTATCGGATGATTCTGCAAATCCCAATTTACATATAGGAGTGTTGAAACATGATATTTCACGAATTTGGTGATAAAAAATTTCCACATATATTATTGATACATGGTGGAGGTAATTCCTGGTGGAATTATCTTAGGCAAGCTCGTATGTTATCAGATAAATACCATGTAATTTTACCAACACTTGATGGTCATGGAGAAGAACATCAAAAAGATTATATTTCAACGGAAAATTCTGCACAGCAAATTATGGAATATATAAAAAATAATTGTGACAGAAAGTTGTTTGCTATAGGAGGTGTTTCTCTGGGTGGTCAAATTGCAATTGAGTTATTATCACTAGATAGCGATATAGCTGAGAAAGCAATAATAGATGGGAGTATTTGTATTCCTCAGCCTAAATTGGCACGAATTTGTACGATTATTGTAAAGCTGTTTGGGAAAATTATGTTTAGCAAGTCAGCCAGTAAAATTCAGTTAAGTTTAATGAAGAAAATGTATCCTAATATGGCTTATCCTGAAGAAATAGAAAACTATTATATA